>JAEEGF011625682.1_pt1 | contig 64546 bp, 67 predicted proteins | sample 9134171 | NCBI WGS metagenome assembly JAEEGF01 (sample SAMN16246542, study PRJNA631951) | gut metagenome | biome: gut microbiome; feature: rumen; material: AP-attached | host: Bos | place: Iran: Karaj | collected 2018-10 | reverse complement strand
ATTTGAGGTTTTATGCTGAAGAACGCATACAAGAACGATATAAATGTAAAACTCCACTCGAAGTAAGAACAGAGGCTCTCTCTGCTGTAGGTCCTATGGAATATCCTATTCCAGAAAACAAACGAATCAAAAAATACAAAGAAAAATGGTGTGCATAGAAAAATGACCATACCTCATAAGAAGTATGGTCATTCACTAAACATTCATTTTAGATATTTGTCCTGTCTACTTGACAGGGAGCATATCAAAATGCGAGCGCTTATTTTACTCTTTATTGGTTATCTTATGTGTCTCCGGTTCGACTGTATCTATATCATTATATTGCTCCGAATGAAGAGGCATATTCTTCTTTCTTAAGAAGTACTCCGCTATTCCGTCGATTATGTAATAGATTACTCCGAATACAGGTACTCCGAAAAGCATTCCCCAGAATCCGAATACTCCTCCGAATAACATGATCGCAAATACTACCCAGAAGCTTGATAATCCGGTTGAGTTGCCTAATATCTTCGGTCCTATGATATTACCGTCAATCTGCTGTATTACAATCAATATTATAAGGAAATATAAAGCTTTAATAGGACTTGCAAGTAAGACAAGAAGTAAACTCGGCACTGCACCGATGTATGGTCCGAAGAACGGGATTACATTCGTTACTCCGACGATAACAGATACAAGCACCGGATAAGGAATTCTAAATATAAGGAGCACTATGTATGTCAATATTCCTATAATTATTGAATCGATTATCTTACCTACGATAAAGCCACCGAATATCTTATCGGACTTTCTTGCTGTCTTAAGGATTGAATTGGCTGCTCTTGTCGGGAAAAACGCGTAAAGCGCTTTTTTAAAGATTCCCTTAAAATGATCCTTCTCGATAAGTACGTAGATACACACTATCATTCCGATTATGAAATTGATAAGTCCCTTGGCAATAACAAGGATTCCGCCTGTAACCTGAGTTACTATATCCTTTGTACGAGGTATTACCTCCGTCTTTAAGAAGTTCTGTGCAAATACCGTAACTTCTGTAATTATCGTCTCTGCATACTTCTCAAATGCGTCGTTCTGCTGTATTACATCTTTAAGCCAGTTAACGGTACTCTTTGCCTGTGAAGGAAGCGTTACGATCAATCCCTCAATTGTAGTATAAAGCTGCGGTCCGATAAGCCATACAAGAAGTACAACCGCAAATATAAGTAATGCCATTGCTATTACGATTCCGATTCCTCTTGCGGAATTCGTAAGCCACTTGCCGCATTTCTTACATTTTACTGAGTGCTTTTTAATAAAGTCCTGTATTCTGTTAACCAAAGGATTAAGAAGGTATCCTAAGAATACGCCGACAAGTATCGGCTGAAGCGCTTTTATAACAAGGGACATAAATTTAGATGCCCCCGAATACCTGTCTATAAAGAAGAAGAATACAATTGCGGCCGCTATTACTATAAAAGCGGTAAGCCCCATAGCAAGATATGGCCTTATATTCCAATTTGTTTTCTTTTCGTTATCCATAAACCTTGTCCTTCTTTCATTTAGGATTACTTATCGCCGTCTTCGGTTTCCATCTGCTGCTGTTTCCACTTAAAGTAATTAGATTCGGTATTAACCTTAACTTGAGGTGAGGTATTGATCTTCATGGGCTCTTCCTTCTTCGTTCCGTCGTCATTAAGTCCCATCTGCTCGAAGTAAGCCTTATTAACCTTGACATCAGTCTTTCTGACTGCAGGCATTATCATAGTCTTGCCAAGCTTTATTCGCTCTGCTTCCTCCTTTTGAACCTCGATCTCTTTTCTTCTCTCCTGAATAAGATTAAGGTAAAGGTTTGAATCCTGTAACTCAAACAACGTCTCCTGCAATTCCTTCTGATTTGCACGGATCTTGTCCTTCTCGTTCTCTATCTGGCGATTAATCTCATGGTAGAGATTATCCATATCTTTCTTATTCTGATCTAAGATATGCACAAGACGCGATATCGCCTCATCCGTATATAAAACAGACGCCGAATAGACATCCTCCGCAGTAGAGGTTGCCTTCGCTATCGTCTCATCATATTTCTTGTTAATCTGATACTGTGCTTCTTCTTTCTTCTGCTTGGATAAGCTGTACTCATCAAGCATATCGTACATACACTGAGATATCTTCTCAAGCTCCGCAAAAAGCTCCTGCTTGTTAATTACTACTCTGTCAGGATCACCTTTTATCTTCGGACACTTTGATATAAGCAGATGTATGTCACGAAGCACATCTTCCATGCTTTTTCCTGCGCTCATACTTGTATCTCCGCCAAAAAATATATATATAAGTATAAACCATTTATTGAAAGATTTAAACAAAAAAATACCCTGCCCCTTGGCAGGGTATTAATTTTATTTTCTTGTCTCGAGACGTACAAGCGCTTTTTTCAACGCTACTTCGGCTCTTATAATATCCGTACCTTCCGCACGCTCTGACAAGCGCTTTTCAGCTCTGTCTTTTGCTGCCTTGGCACGCTCGACATCAATTTCTTCAGGCCATTCTGCAATCTCTGCGAGTATTGATACCTTCTCAGGCTTAATCTCTGCAAATCCCGAATGAACTGCTGCCTTCTTGATTCCGTCCAACTCATGAATGGTTACAACTCCCGGTGCGATTACCGTAGTTGTTGGCTGATGCATCTTATATACACCAAGCTCGCCTTCGGTAGAATTAAATTCTACCATCGTTGCCTGGCCCTTATAAAATACTCTCTCAGGACAGATTATCTCGATATCAAATAAATTCTTCTCGTCTGCCATCACTTCACCCTTTCCTTAAGACTCACAGTAATGCTTACTGCTTATTCATACGGGCTACTACATCGTCGATAGATCCGGCATTTAAGAAATATCCTTCAGGAATATCATCGTGCTTACCTTCCAAAATCTCCTTGAATCCACGGATTGTCTCGGAAATCGGAACGTACTTACCTTCAAGACCTGTAAACTGACCTGCTACGAAGAACGGCTGAGATAAGAATCTCTGAACCTTTCTGGCACGGTTAACTACGATCTTATCCTCTTCTGACAATTCATCCATACCGAGGATTGCGATAATATCCTGTAATTCCTTATATCTCTGTAAGATCTCCTGTACCGCACGGGCAGTTTCGAAATGCTCCTTACCTACGATACGAGGATCCAAAATTCTTGATGTTGATCCAAGCGGATCTACTGCTGGGTAGATACCAAGCTCTGCTATAGAACGCTCAAGTACCGTTGTTGCATCAAGGTGTGCGAACGTTGTTGCAGGTGCCGGGTCGGTTAAGTCGTCCGCAGGTACGTATACAGCCTGTACGGATGTGATTGAACCGTTCTTTGTTGATGTAATTCTCTCCTGTAATGCACCCATTTCTGTCTGCAATGTAGGCTGATAACCTACCGCTGAAGGCATACGTCCTAAAAGCGCGGACACCTCGGAACCTGCCTGTGTGAAACGGAAGATGTTATCAATGAAGAGAAGTACGTCCTTACCACCCTTATCACGGAAGTACTCTGCCATCGTAAGACCTGCAAGACCTACTCTCATTCTTGCTCCCGGTGGCTCGTTCATCTGACCGAAGACCATCGTTGTCTTATCGATAACTCCTGATTCCTTCATTTCATAGTAGAGGTCGTTACCTTCACGGGTACGCTCTCCTACACCGGTAAATACGGAGTATCCACCATGCTCTGTAGCGATGTTATGGATAAGCTCCTGGATAAGTACGGTCTTACCTACTCCCGCACCACCGAACAAACCGATCTTACCACCCTTCTGATAAGGGCAGAGAAGATCTACGACCTTGATACCGGTCTCAAGCATCTCCTGGTTTGTTGCCTGCTCTTCAAATGCAGGCGCTTTTCTATGAATCGGCATATATTCAACATTCTTCGGTGCCTCACCGTTATCGATTGTCTCACCGAGTACGTTGAAGATACGGCCTAATGTATTCTCACCAACCGGTACGCTGATCGGTCCGCCGGTTGCAATTGCTTCCATTCCACGAACCAATCCGTCGGTAGGTCCCATGGCGATACATCTTACTATATCGTCACCCAAATGCTGTGCTACTTCTACAACGAGCTTCTTGCCATCCTGTAACGGGATGTCGATAGCTTCGTTAATCTCCGGAAGATGTCCTTCGGAGAACTTGATATCAAGTACGGCACTTATGACCTGGGTAATCTTACCAACATTCTTGTCTGCCATAATTTAGCTCCTTAATGTATTTTCCTTTTGGAATTATGAGATTGCTGCGGCACCCGCAATAATCTCGGTTAATTCCTGAGTAATTGCACCCTGACGGGCTCTGTTATACTTCAAAGAAAGATCATCTATCATCTCTTCCGCATTACTCGTTGCGGAATCCATGGCTTGCATTCTTGCGCCGTTTTCACTTGCCAATGCCTCTACGAGTGCTCCGTAGAAAAGACTCGTGACATATTTCGGAATAACAAGATTAAGTACTTCCTCTTCGTCAGGTTCGTACTCCATCGGTGCTGCTAAAGCTTTATTATCTGTCTCTTCCTTTTCATCGAATTCAACAGGTAAAAGCTTAAGCATCGTAGGTACGTTAACCACCGTGTTCTTAAAGTGTGCGTAGGCTAAATAAATCTCGCCTATCTCACCGTCAAGAAACGACTTAAGGATTGCATCGCATATCTTTTTTGCATCTGCATATGTCGGTGCTTCCATAACCTCGGAATAATCAGCCTTAATTGTATATCCCTTAAGGCTTAATCCGTCACGTCCTTTTCCGCCTATTGCGTAGATATCCGTCTTCTCTTTATCGAAGCCCTGCGCCATAACCATCTTAACAATATTGCTGTTATAGCCTCCGGCTAAACCTCTGTTTGATGTGATAACAACAACCGCCGCTCTGTCCGAACGACCACCCTCAAGATAAGGATGTGATATATTGTTACTGAGTGACAATATATCCGTTACCGTCTCAAACATATGCTTAAAGAACGGATTCGCATTCTCTGCGTGTGTCTTGGCTTTCTGCAGTTTAACTGTAGATACAAGCTTCATGGCCTTGGTAATCTGCTGCGTACTTTGTATGCTGCTTTTTCTTCTCTTTATGTCCTTCATTGAGGCCATAATTATCACCACCTTGCCTGTCTACTTATTTGAACTGCTCCTTAAATTTGGTAATTGCTTCAATAAGCTTCTTCTCGGTTTCTTCATCGAGTACCTTGGTTGTTCTGATCTTCTCCGGAATCTCAGGATACCTGGTATCGATCTCTTCAAGAAGTTCTTCCTCAAATCTCTTAATGTTGCTTACATCAATATCAAGTAAGTACTTCTTGGTTGCAGCGTAGATAATTATAACCTGCTTTTCAACAGGCATCGGCTTATACTGTGGCTGCTTTAATACTTCCTTGATTCTCTCGCCCTGTGCAAGAGATTCTTTGGTCGCATCATCAAGTTCCGAACCAAACTGTGCAAATGCTGCAAGTTCTCTGTACTGCGCAAGCTCAACTCTGATAGGAGCTGCATACTTCTTAATAGCTTTGATCTGTGCGGCACCACCTACTCGGGATACGGAAAGACCTGCGTTAATAGCCGGTCTGAAACCTGCATTGAACATTTCTGTCTCAAGGTAAATCTGTCCGTCTGTAATCGAAATTACGTTGGTTGGGATGTATGCAGATACATCGCCTGCCTGTGTCTCGATAATAGGAAGTGCGGTCAAAGAACCGCCGCCAAGCTCATCCGAAAGACGAGCTGCTCTTTCCAATAATCTTGAGTGGAGATAGAATACATCACCCGGATATGCTTCACGTCCGGGTGGTCTCTTAAGAAGTAAGGAAAGTGTACGATAAGCTGTAGCATGCTTACTTAAGTCATCATATACTACAAGTACGTCCTGTCCTGCCTCCATCCACTCTTCACCCATTGCGCATCCTGCATATGGCGCAATGTACTGTAACGGTGCAAGCTCTGATGCTGTGGATGCTACGACTGTAGTCCACTCCATTGCACCATACTCTTCTAAGGTCTTAACGATATTGGCTACCGTTGAAGCCTTCTGGCCAATGGCTACGTATATACACTTAACGCCCTGGCCCTTCTGGTTAATAATTGTATCGATTGCAATTGCCGTCTTACCTGTCTGACGGTCTCCGATAATAAGCTCACGCTGTCCACGTCCGATAGGAATCATGGAGTCGATAGCTTTGATACCGGTCTGTAACGGGGTATCTACCGACTTACGACTGATAACACCGCTTGCAACTCTTTCAATCTTTCTGTACTTATCTGTCTCGATAGGTCCTTTGCCGTCAATTGGCTGTCCGAGGGCGTTAACTACACGGCCCAAAAGTGCATCACCTACAGGGACCTCTACAACTCGTCCCGTAGTCTTAACTGTATCGCCTTCATTGATGCTCTTGCCGTCACCAAGTAATACCGCTCCGACATTATCCTCTTCCAAGTTTAATACCATTCCGTATATCTGGCCCGGGAACTCTAAAAGTTCACCCTGCATCGCATTCTCAAGTCCGTGAATACGAGCAATACCATCGGCTACCTGGATTACAGTACCAACATCTGATACTTCCAATTGCGCTGCATATCTTTTAATCTGCTCCTTAATAACGGAGCTAATTTCTTCCGGTCTTAAGTTCATTGAGCGCTTTCACCTGCTTTCAACTTAGTTTCTGACAGATTTCTTGATAACTTCTCAATCTTGGTTTTGATTGAGCTATCTACTACTCTGTCCTTAATTCTAATTACGAGTCCTCCGATTAAACTTGGATCTTCTTTATATACAATCTCGAATTCTTTATAATCGGTTGTCTCAAGTAATCTCTTCTTAATCTTCTCTTTCTGTGAATCGGAAAGTGCTTTTGCCGATGTCACAGTAGCAAGACCAATATTGTTATATTCTTTTACTCTTGTGATGAAATAAGACAAAACTTCGTCAATCTCAAAGAATCTGTCCTTAGTCACCATAAGAAGCATAGTACCGAGAAGCTCGTCTTCGATTCTTCCCTTAAAGCAGTTCTCTAAGATTCCTGCCTTTTCTTCTTTCGTAACTTTCGGATGATTCATTAGCTTGACCAAATCCTCGTTCTCAGAAAATGCTGTCTGTACCGCCTTAGCACTTTCCAGGAAACTCTCCATCTTTCCGGATTCAGTGGCCACAGAAAACAAAGCATCCCCGTACGTCTTGGAAATTAACTTTGCCATGTCTTGTCACCCATTTCCTTTAATGTTGCGTCGACAAGCGACTCTTCAATCTCTGTGTTGATATTCTGCTGGACTACCTTGGTTGCCATCATAGCGGCAACTGAGATCATTTCCTGCTTAACATCATCAAGAGCTCTCTTCTTCTCTAAGATAGCTTCTTCTTCAGCACGAGCAATGATTCTTGATGCTTCGGTCTTAGCCTGGCTCTCAACTCTCTGCTCATTCTGAAGGGCTTTCTGTCTTGCCTGACTTAATATCTCATCTGTCTCTTTGTCGGCATTCTTTAACTTCTCGTCGTATTCCGACTTAAGAGCTGCGGCATCTTCTCTGTCCTTCTTTGCTTCCGCAATCTGATCTGCAATCATTTTCTTTCTTGCATCAAGAAGATTCCTTATAGGATTAAAAAAGAGATAGCTGAGTAAAAAATACAAAACAAGTACTGCTATTAGCATTAACACCGAGTCACCCAAAAGTTGAGCGTCTAAGTCAAATAGTCTCTCCATGCCTCAGCCTCCTTTCTGTTGTTATTAATTCCTCTTCTTATCTTGCAAGCGGCTGAACGAACATAAGGAGAATAGCTACGAGCAAACCATAAAGACCTGTTGTCTCGGCTACGGCCTGTCCTAATAACATGGTTGAACGAATAGCGCCCTGTGCGCCCGGATTACGTCCTACTGCTGATGCTGCGAAACCTGCTGCGATACCCTGACCAACTCCCGGTCCGATACCGGCGATAACTGCCAAACCTGCACCTATTGCAGAACATGCTTTGATTAATTCTACTCCTGTTACCTGATTCATACGATTTTCCTCCTAAGATTAGTTTTCTTCACCAATCGCACTGGTGATATAGGTCATTGTCAACATACAGAATACATAAGTCTGAATTGCACCCGAGAAAAGGTCAAAATAGAAATGTAATGCTGCCGGCCATATAATGGCGAACTTTGACAATAGCGCATATATAAGCGCCATGATTGCCGTGCCCGATAATACGTTTGCGAATAGACGCAATGACAAAGATACCGGAACGGCGAAATCGCTGATAATATTAATCGGTGCCCATATAGGCCACGGATCGCAAAGGCCTGCGATAACGCCTTTGACTTTTTGGTACTTAAATTGGTTAAAATGAATGAGGCAAAATGTAATAATTGCCAACGGGAATGTAACACCGTAATCTGCTGTAGGCGGTCTTAATCCTAAAAGTCCCGAGATATTGCTCAATAAAATGAAAGCAAATATCGTTCCTATGTAGTTAACGAACTTCCGATAGTGTGTCTCGCCCATAGACGAAATAACCATGTCATCGAGCTTTTCTACCAGAATCTCGCACGCACTAATGAGGCCTGTCGGATTGTCTTCCGGCTTAACCTTACTTACTTTGACCTTAACCACGATGCCAAAGATTATAAGGATCAGCATGACTATCAGGATGCTTACATGTGATGTGGTGATCCACAGCTTCTGCCCAAAGACTTCATACTGGAATATTCCATGTATCATGAAGTCAACATTTGTGGCAGCCAGTGCATAACCTCCCATTTATTCACCCCCTTTTTTAATGCTTCTTGGAAAACTACTGTTATTTATTATTATCTGTCAGTTCTTCCCCAAAAAATACTCTATGAATCAACGGCTGCAAAAGCGCTGCAACCTTTAATCCCATAACGCCGATAAACCAGGTCCATATATTACCGAGCTTAAAATATCCCATTGCAATGGAGATAACAGCGACGATCACATATCTTAATACCGCTTTAAGTGATATCTTAACCTGATCTTTTTTACTGCGCACATCTAAGACGTCAAATATGGATGTGGCTATTGTTATACTCAAAAAAACCGCAAGACCTATTCCAATAAGTAACCCTGTCGAATAACGAAGCTTATCCTCTACAAACCATACGCCTATAAGTTCAACCAATACACCATAAACGAGTATCGTAATAAGCAGGCTTGGTAATGCGGGATTGATTCTCTTAAGGTAACTTATCATCGTCTTCCTGGTCCTCTTTGTCGACAACCGGATAAGTATATGACGTCTTATCCTTCTTAGTCATCTTTTTTGTAATTCTGTATATGCTTGTTATGCCGGATAATGCTCCGACAAAAAAGCCTATCACCACTATAAAAGCAGTGCCAAGCTTAGTATCGAGCCAATACCCCGCATAAGTGCAGGCTCCTATCGGCACTATCATATTAATCGCAAACTGTAATATAAATGTGTACGCCCGCACCGATTCATTAAGCTCTTTACGTTTCTTCGTCATATAAAAAGCACTCCTAATAGTAGCAAGTAAATATGTATATTCGTTGATTTTTTGCATGTTATAACATAATTCCCACAATTGCGCCGACCGCTATATAGATAACGGGATGCAGTGCATACTTTTTTAACTTAGGTGATGCCAGGGTATGCATTATTAAAAACAGTATAAGGAAAAGCACTATAGCCTTAATATCTATATTGTTAAAAAGCTCGTTAACCGGTGCATCGTGACAAAATGCAATCTTAAAGATTGAAAGTGCCGCTGTTGCCATAAGCGCCACAACCGCAGGTCTTAATGCTGAAAAAGCATAATTTACGTACTTATTGTCCCTGAATGCTGCCATCATTCGTGCAATCACAAGAATTACAAGATACGAAGGAAGCACCAGTGATAAAGTCGCAATTAAAGCACCCAAAAACGATCCTGCCATATATCCCGCAAAGGTTGCCATATTGACACCTACAGGACCCGGGGTCGATTCCGATATCGCAATCATATCGATAAGATCGGCCGTTGTATACCACGGATACTTCTCCGCTATCTCACGAAGAAACGGTATCGTTGCCATTCCGCCACCTACCGCAAAAAGGCCCGTCTTAAAAAACTCATAGAACAACTGAAGGTATGTCATTTAACTACCCCCTTTGCTCTTATGATATTATATACAATACCGATTATTATCGACGAAATAACAATTATTACGCTTTTCGCACCAAGGAATAATACGGATAAAAGCGCCAATAAGAATATTATCACCCCAAAAGCATCCTTTATTCCTTTTTTTCCGATTTTCAAAATTCCCTCGAGGATAAGTGCGCAAGCCGCAACTCTTATACCCCAGAGCGCTTTTTGAACATATACATTATCTGATATATTGCCTAAAAATGCGGCAACTATCGTTATTATTATTATTGAGGGCGAGATTACACCTAACGTCGTCATAAGACCGCCTAAGGCTTTGCGCTTTTTATATCCCACGAAAGTCGCGGTATTAACAGCTATTATTCCCGGTGTACACTGTCCTATCGCAAAATAATCAAGGATTTCCTCCTCGGTAACCCATTTGCGCTTTTCAACGAGTTCGGAATTGAGCATCGGAAGCATTGCCATGCCGCCTCCAAATGTCAATATTCCTATCTTAAAAAAGCTTACATAAAGATCTAAAAGCTCTTTCATTAATTATACCTTGATTACAAGTTCTCTGTGAGAATGCTCATATTTATAATACTTAACTCCCGCTGCATCAAGCATTCTCTTCGATGCTACGGTAGAAGGTGTCATAGCGTATTTGTCGGAATCATAGACAACCGTCTTAATTCCCGACTGAATGATCGCTTTTGCACACTCGTTACAAGGGAAAAGTGTTACGTATAATTTGGCACCTTCAAGGCTTCCGCCTCTATAATTAAGTATTGCGTTTAACTCACTGTGTGTTGTGTAAAAGTACTTATTCTCCAATGGATCGCCTTCTCTGTTCCATGGAAAATCGTCGTCTGAACAACCAATCGGAAATCCGTTATATCCCATTGAGAGAATCTTATTATCTTCGCTTACGATACATGCGCCTACCTGTGTATTAGGGTCTTTGCTTCGCATTCCCGATAAAAGCGCAACACCCATAAAATACTCGTCCCATGAGATATAATCGAGTCTCTTGTCACTCATTTCATAAACCTCCTGAATATACTATTTTGTTCCGAAGATTCTGTCTCCTGCATCGCCTAAGCCCGGAACAATGTATCCGTGCTCATTTAAATGATCGTCCAAAGCTCCGATGAACATATCTACATCAGGATGTGCTTCCTGCATCTTCCTAACACCTTCAGGAGCTGCGATGATGCATAAGAAGTGAATATGCTTAACACCCTTATCCTTAAGCATCTGGATTGCTGCAACGGAAGAACCGCCTGTTGCAAGCATAGGATCTACAACGAATACTTCTCTTTCGCCGCAATCCTCCGGTAATTTGCTGTAATATTCTACAGGCTGTAAGGTCTCCGGATCTCTGTATAATCCGATATGGCCTACCTTAGCTGCCGGAATCATTGTAAGCATTCCGTCTACCATACCAAGACCTGCACGTAAGATTGGCACTACTGCCAACTTCTTACCCTTTAACTCTTTAACGGTTGTCTCGCAGATAGGAGTCTTGATTGTAACATCTGTAAGCTCAAGCTCTCTTGTTGCTTCATAGCACTCAAGCATAGCAATCTCGCTTACTAACTTACGAAACTCCTTTGATCCTACTTCCTCTCTTCTGATCCAGCCAATCTTATGCTGGATAAGCGGATGGTCCATAACGACAACTCTAGCCATTTTATCGCTCTCCTTTACACACTAATAGTAATAATTTTTTTATGATAATACTAAGAGATTCAAAACAAAGACCGTATGACTGCAATGGTGCGCCAATCGGATCCATTATTTCCAATTCGTCTCCCGTAAGATCGGTCAAAACCTGTATATTCTTTGCATCCGGAAATCTCTCGATAAGCTTATTTTTCTGGCGTTCTTCCATCGTAAGAACAAGCGTCTTATCGGAGAAATCATCCGTCTCTATCTGTCTGCTCTTAAACTCCGGCACCTTATAGCCGTTACTTATAAGCACGGCTTCAACCTTTTGGTTCATAGGCTCAGGAAAAAGCACGGTAATTCCCCTTGCTTCCGTAATAACATCGGAAGTATTACCGTCGTCAAACATTATTTTTGCCATTATTGCCCGCTCATTTCCATGGTCTTCCACAAAAATGATTCTGTCGATATCTGCCATTATCCCATTCCTTTATCAAGTATTAAGTATATTATGACCTGCGGCTCTTATCATTCTGTTATGAACCGCGCGTCCCAATCCACCGTTACCAACACTTTCCGAATAGATTATGCTTACATTCTCTTCATCAAATTCACGAAGCACCTTATAAAGCTCATGCGCTATCTCCGCTTCCTTATCCCCGATAGACTTAATTACCAAAGCATCCTTCGGTATCTTAAAAAGCTTCTCCCGCACGTACTTTACGTGAGCATCTCTTAACATAAGACCTACAGGATTATTAACTGTTGCCAGGCTTGCCTTATCTATAATGGTATTAAGTACATGTGCTTCTTCCCCTTCGACAAGAACAAGTTCCGCCTTAGGAGCATAGTGCCTATACTTCATTCCCGGAGCCTTCGGATGTGCATCTTTCGATACACCGTCAACAGCCGCATCCAATGTAACTTCGCGTCCTATAACTTTTTCTATCATCTCTGCCGTTATGTATCCCGGCCTTAATATGCTTATCTCATCTTCGGAAAGATCAACTATTGTCGACTCTATTCCTATTCCTACCTGCCCGCCGTCAAGGATTAAAGGGATAATTCCGTCCATATCTTCCTTAACATGCTCTGCCAGTGTCGGTGACGGACGTCCCGAGCGATTTGCGGACGGAGCCGCTATAAAGCCGCCTGATGCCTTAATGAATTTAAGTGCTATCTCGTTATTCGGCATTCTTACCGCAACAGTATCAAGTCCGCCGGTTGTAGTATCCGGCACTTTCTCATTTTTCTTAAATCTCATTGTTAAAGGTCCCGGCCAGAATGCATCTGCAAGCATCTTTGCCTCTTTCGGAAGCTCCTTAACTATTTTTTCAAGGTCCGAATAATCCGCTACATGAACAATCAACGGATTATCCGAAGGTCTTCCTTTGGCTGCGTATATTTTAGCTGATGAATCAACCGACAACGCATCTCCGCCAAGACCATATACCGTCTCGGTAGGAAATGCCACAAGTTCTCCGCTTTTAATTAAAGAACCTGCCTCTTCCATTACTTCGTCAATATTCTTATCCGTAACCTTAACTACTTTTGTTTCCATAATTAATGAATGTATCTGTTAATCATATTAAATGTGGTGCTCTTCTCGAAACCTAATTTCCAGAATGCTACACCCTTAACATCGTATTTCATAACCGTCTCAAGCTTTAAAGATAATGAATCTTCATCTTCAAGCCAGATCATATATGTCTTGCCGTTCTTCTCATACTCTGCATAATTCTGTCCGGCATTACTGTCATAAGTAACCTTCGCATTATTCTCGGATACTTTTTTCTCTGCGGAAAGCATTCCGAGTGCAGAGCTTTTAATATTGTATGATATAATATCGCCCTCATCGGTCGTTACCGGTGTAAGCTCCCAAAGTCTTGTATAGAAAGGAAGTGCAATGATCACCTGCTTAGGTGATACTTCTTCCAAAGTGTCTACCGTGCCGTTCTCAACATAACCGATCGATGCAACGGAACCTTCACTTGAACCTGCATAATGCTCATCATATGCCATTACCACGATGTAATCCGCATAACGTGCCTGCTCTCTTCTTCCGTAAAAGCTCGTATAATCAGATGGAACATAGTTATCTACGGAAAGTGTAAGACCATTGTCATGACACTTAATCGATAACTCCCTTAAAAACTCAAGGTAAGCATCGCCCATATCAGATGTGAGTGACTCAAAGTCCACATTGATACCGTCAAGCTTAAACTCTATTGCCTTGGATATAAGAGCACTTATTAATGTCTCTCTGCTTGAAGTCTTCTTAAGTACGGCGCCCGTATCTACATCCTTATTTTCAATGTTATTGATAAGTGCCCATACCTCTATACCGTTGCTGTGGCAGTAATCCACATAATCCTTGGAACAAAATGATGCGATACCGCCTTTATTGTCATTAAGGTAAAACCATGTAGGACTTATTACATTAAGACCTGTTGTATTCCTGGTTATGGCAGCTGCCTCGCTTCTTCCGACGCGTGATAATATCTGGTGCCATGCCATGCAGATCTTTCCGTCAAATTCCTGGTGTCTCTCTTCTATCTTAAGACGGGAAACCTCAATACTCTCGCCGTCTCCTTCTTTAATACGCTTCTTTAACACATAACCTCTGATTCCGTCTTCGGTTACTACTTCATCCCACTTTTCACCGGCATTTAAACGATACATCTTGTCGCCGGCCTTTACATCTCTTAATATCTCGCTCTTGATGCCGCCTCTGAAACGAATCTCCGTATCTTTCTTGGCAATTACAACTTCCATATGGCGGGATGCGGTCTCCATCACAATTCTGTTAGGGTCATCGTACTTATTATATTCGATGCCTGTAATAAGGCAGACATATTCAAGATTAATAAATACCTCTTCGTTTCGAGCTTCAATTATTACACCGTGCTCCCAGTCCATTTTCTTATCGTCGAAAAAATATGTATCTTCCGATACCTTGGCAAGATAACTTCCTGTCGGAATCGTATAAAAGAGCTTACCCTCTTCATCATCATAAAAGAATCTGGAATCAATCTCTTCTTTAACGAAGGCTAACGGCAAATAATACTCATTCTTAATTATTGTAACCTTTTCTGCCGATAATTCATTATCCTTAATAAGTGCGCATTCATCGTCCGCTTCTATTGAGAAGTACTCCGTTAAATCTGCGTGTTCCTTACTCGGTGTATATTTCTTTATAAAAATGCTGCCCACAAAACATCCTATTAAAACAAGGGTGAGTCCTATTACAGCTAAAACAAGCTTTGCCTTTTTCATTAAAAAGTTCCCCTTTATCCGCTTTTCTCTTGATTCTAAGCCAAAAATACCCACTTTCACTTATATCTTATCTATTATAACATCTCAATGCTTTATTTACAAAGGCTTTCTCCTATTTTTCATAAGAAAAATAAAAGAGGAAGCCTTCTTCCGAAAAGGCTCCCTCAGTTTTGATAGGATTTAATATTTTTTTAAGCATTCTCTGTCGAGACGAACCATTCTGTATCCGTAGTATTTGCCCGTTTCTTGATCATAATCATACTCCTTCATATAGATCGGTTCTTCTTCTTCGACTTTTCCGTCCTCTACAATCTCAATGTTGTAAAGCATTTTAATACCTCTTTTATAATCCAGCAAAATTTCGCCGGTAGCCTTTAACCCCCCGATAATACTATTGTCGTTCACCGTTATCCCTCGCCACTTTATTATTTTGTGATATTACAAAAGGTGCACTACTCTCACTACATTTTTAACCCTTCCGCTATCTTTACGCACCCTAAAGAAATGGGTTAACACCGGATGTTAATAATACTTGTTATATTAAATAACAGCAAACTTTTTCATTCCTATATCTAGCCTTTTAAAAAATCCGTTGGGGAATGTATACGAGCAGATAGCTCGTATCATTAATCGGCGGCAAATCTTAAGATTAAGAAAGAACTCACTCATAATGTCCGTATCATGACGCTGCCGATTCTGAAATAATAATCCATGTCACATTAAATTTTACCTTCGTCCTATTCGCATACCCCCTTTAAACATTCGATGCGTTTTATAATGTATCACAATTTTTACAAATATGCAACACCATTTTTTCATATTTTATTAAATTTTAATTAATAGAACAGATTTTCTTATTCTGTATTTTTTGTAAAATAAACTACTGCGTTATTGACCGCCCTTTAAACTTCATTTATAATCAGTATATCTCTAGAAATAGCTTTACTTTTAGAGAACGACTAATCGGAAGGAAGTGATTATATGAAGATTGAAAAAGTTAACGACACTCAGATTCGATGCACTCTTTCTAAGGAAGATCTTGCAGAACGCCAGATTAAATTAAGTGAACTTGCTTACGGCACAGAAAAGGCCAAATCATTATTCCGCGACATGATGCAGCAGGCAGCTTATGAATTTGGTTTTGAAGCAGAGAATATTCCGCTTATGATAGAGGCTATCCCGCTATCAACCGAATCAATTATTCTTATTATCACTAAAGTTGAAGACCCTGAAGAATTGGATACCAGATTTTCCAATTTCTCACCTTCTGAAGATACAGAAGAAGAAGATCTCCCGTTTGGTGACGACAATGAAATCCCTATCTTGGAAGGCGGTCCTAATTTACTTGACTTATTGAATCAAATTAAGAATAGAGTAAGAGAAAGTGAAAAGAACAAGGATACTGATGAGCCTAAGACTGTAGAATTAGGTCATAAGAACTATAGAACCAAGCTCTTTATCTTATCTTCATTCGACGACATAGAGCAGGTAGCGAAAATCATTGCTCCTATCTATAATTCGAATAACTACTTGTTCCACAACTTAAGTGATGATAACTATTATCTGTTCCTCCATCAGGGAGAGCATTCTGCGGAAGAATTCAGCAAAATTTGTAACATTCTTTCTGAGTATGCTAAGCAGAAGAAGTATTCACCTTCACTCGAAGCCTTCTTTAACGAGCACTATTCAGTGCTTTTAGGACCTAAGGCTTTGCAGACATTATTTAATCTTTAATGATTTTCAGCCGATACTTAAAGTATCGGCTGATTTTTTTAAAAAAAGGAGTAAGTCTATGCATCCTATTAATATCTACGAACTTACCAGAGTTAAAGATTATGAATTAATGATGCGCCTTGAAAGACAGATGTCTAAAAGGAGCCGTACTTTACCTGTCAAAGAATGGGAACTTGATGGAATTAAAAGTCTTACGGGGCACTTATGCGATATCATGAAAGACGGAAGCCGTCTCGATTTTTATTACTCCTTTATTATGCCTAAGCTTGGAAAAGAATTCGACCTTATAAGAGTTAACGAAGACACGATTATCAATATTGAATTAAAAAGCGGAAATGTCTCCGATGATACCGTAAGAGTTCAACTTTTACGCAATAAATACTATCTGTCTACCTTAGGTAAAACCATGCACTTTTATACTTACTTAAGTGTACCGGACAGACTGGTTCGACTCTCCCGTACGGATAAGATAGTTGATACTTCATGGGAAGAACTTGCAAGTGTACTTTCTGAACAAAAGGACTGCTTTACCGGCGATATCGAAGAACTTTTCAAAGAAGATAAGTTTCTTATATCTCCTCTTACAGATCCTTTTAGGTTCTTAAGGAAAGAATACTTCTTAACTTCGCAGCAGCGCGATATTAAAAAACAGATTCTTCGTAAGATAAGACAGGATTCTCCCGGTATAAAAGCGCTTGGATTCAGCGGTTTTCCGGGAACCGGTAAGACAATACTTCTTTACGACCTTGCTATGCAGTTGTCTTCCGCAAATGATGTTGCGGTTCTGCACTTTGGCGCACATATAAAAGAACTTGAAGAACTTGATAAACGTCTTAAACGCGTCGACTTTTACAATTGTGAGCCTGATAAAGAAATAAAAGTTCACAAAGACTATTCCGCAATTCTGATAGATGAAGGTAACAGAATAAGCAGGCGTAATCTTAACGATATCCTTAGACTAGCGGAAAAAACAAGCGCTCCTATAATCTTTTCATATGATATGGAAGAGGTTCTATCGGAAGATGAACGTAAGGTATACGGCGCACCGCTGATTGAAGCGCTTCCGGATTTTACCGGATATAAGCTTACCAACAGAATAAGACTTAATGCGGAAATTTACGTATTTATCAAAAAGCTCATGTCTTACAAAGAAAAGAGCCACGCAAAATACTATCCGTCCGTATCCGTATCTTACGCAAACGACGATAACGAAAAGAACACTCTTATAGAAAACTATATAGATAAGGGATTTACTTATATTTTTGATGAGAAAATAGACAAAGATTCGGGAAATATCAAAGAAAATTCCGTAAGTACCACGTACGCAACCTGTAAAGAATACAATAAGGTCCTTATGGTTATAGATGAATCCTTTAACTACGATAATGAAGGCTTCTTACGAAGCGAAAAAGAAGATTGCGTAAGAAACATCTTCCACGGATTAAGCAGAGCAAAAGAATCCGTCGCTCTGATAATTAATAATAATCCTTACATGATGGATATGGTGCTTTCAATATTACAAAAATAATTATAAATATAGCCGGTACCTAAGTACCGGCCTATTTTTTAATTATTCGCCCTGTGCCATTAAGAAGTTATTGATTGATTCAACCAATTCATCAGGATCGATTCCGTGAACCATTGCTGCTTCTTCAATTGACTCCATCTGTGAAGACGGGCATCCGAGACAATGCATACCGATTTCAAGTAAAAGCGGTGCTACATCTGCGTTAATATGTAATAATTCGCCGATTAATGTCTGCTTTGTAACTGTTGCCATAGTAGTTTCCTCCTAACGATTCTCTCTGCGCTTCATTATATTATTTTTTTATAAAAAAAGCAATTGCTTTAAAGAGAACTTAATTTGATTTAATTGTAAATAAAAACTCTATCGATATCTTAAAAGATTCTCGATAGAGTTAAACGGAGAAGGAGGGATTTGAACCCTCGCGCCGGTTCACCCGACCTATACCCTTAGCAGGGGCACCTCTTCGGCCTCTTGAGTACTTCTCCAGAATTCCGAACTTATAGTTCTTCTATTCAATTTGCGCTAAACGCAAGTCTTATTATACTTTATCGTGCCTTCTATTGTCAACCAAAAATTACTCTTTTCTTCCCTTTGTCTTAGCCTTCAATTCACGAGCTTTTTTAAATCTCTCCATTGCAACTTCGTATCTTGTAGATCTCATTTCAGGGAATGCCTTAATGATACGGTTCATAATGACATTTCGTACATGGAAAGCTTCTTTAATCTTAATATTCAATTCTTCACGTTCGGCCTTAAGACGCTCTATTCTCTCATCGTTTGCAGTAAGTAAAGTCTTTTTCTGCTCATCCGCAGCTTCTTTGACCTTAATTACACGCTCCTTAACATCGGTTGTGCCTTCATATATACCCTCACCGATTGTATCGGAGATTTTATCAAGTCTTGCATCAATCTCATTGATAATCATAAGGTGACTGTTGATCTTAAGTACTGCCATAACGGTAATTACGATATCCGCTATAAATACCGTAAAGAAGAATATCTGCAAAATTATTCCAAGTCTATACGGGAATATCGATATTAATTTTTTGATTGGAGGATGCGCAATATCGATAACCATCATACACGCAAATCCCCAAATCAAGGAAAATCTTAAGCATATATATCCCTTAAAATTAAAATGCTCATCCGAATAATCCCACCAATGTTGATGAAAGACCTTTTCCATTCCCCAGCCGACAAATAGCTCAACTGCAGTTGTAAGCAGCATCGAACCTAAGAATAGCACAAGATGGTTACTCTTTAACGGAGTAAGACATGATACTACCATAAGCATTCCGACACCGTATATAGGACATACCGGGCCGTTTAAGAAGCCCCTGTTAATAAAAGTGCCTTTCGTTACGGCAGAATATGCAACTTCTGCGCACCAGCCTATGAAGGCATAGATTAGGAATACCCATACCACTTCATAAAAATTGTCAAATCCCGCCGTAAGATATGCTACCATTTTTTACTTTACTCCTCTTAAGCCTTAGCTTTCGCCACCATCGTCTGTATCATCTGATGTTTCGGAATCTACTGCCTCTTCTTCCGCCATCTTTGCAAGCTCTTCGTCTGTATAAAGGCTCTTATCTTCTACTACTCTTGCAACTGAAGCTACAAATACATCCTTATCAAGGTTTACAAGTTTAACGCCGGATGTAACACGACCGTACTGGGAGATACCCGATGCCTTCATTCTTATGATAATTCCTGCAGTAGTAATCATCATAATCTCGTCATCGTCATTAACTGCTACAGCGCCGACTACGTAGCCTGTCTTCTCCATAATCTTGTAGCACTTTGCACCCTTACCGCCACGATTCTGTAATGAGAAATCTGTAATCTTCGTTCTCTTTCCGATTCCGCATTCTGCAACTACAAGTAAATCTTCACCCTGAATGTCGGTCTGCATTGATACAACCTCATCAAGATCATCTAATGTCATACCTATTACACCCATAGCGGTTCTACCTGTAGGACGCACATCGGTTTCCTTAAATCTTATACACTGACCGTAACGGCTTACCATAAGAACTTCCGCATTGTTATCGGTTATCTGTACTTCGATTAACTGATCGTCATCACGAAGACCTATTGCCTGGATACCGGTCTTTCTGATATTAATATACTCTGAAGTAGGCGTCTTCTTAACAATACCCTTCTTCGTTGCCATGAATAAGAACTTTTCTTCCGAGAATTCATCGATAGGAATTACGGAAGTAATACTCTCTTGAGGCTGTAACTGCAATAAATTAATAATTGCGGTACCTCTTGCGGTCCTTCCTGCTTCCGGAATCTCAAATGCCTTCATTCTGTATACACGACCAAGGTTAGTAAAGAATAAAAGCGTATGATGCGAAGTTGTCATCATAAGGTCCTTAATATAATCGTCATCGATTGTCTCTAAGCCCTTAATTCCGCGACCGCCTCTGTTTTGAGCACGGAAATTGTCTATGCTCATTCTCTTGATATATCCAAGCTTGGTCATTGTGATTACAACATTAGTCTTAGGAATCATATCCTCATCTGCAATCTCGGAATCGTCATAACCTATCTTGGTTCTTCTTTCATCTGCATACTTTCTTGAAATCTCAATAAGCTCATCTTTGATAACTCCAAGGAGGAGCTTTTCATCAGCAAGAATTGCCTTTAACTGCTCAATTGTCTTCTTTAGTTCAGCATATTCATTCTCAATCTTCTCGCGTTCCAAGCCTGTCAATGCACGAAGACGCATGTCTACGATTGCCTGTGCCTGCGCATCCGTTAATGAAAAGCGCTCCATTAAAGTGTTCTTAGCGCTCTGTGTATCACGGCTTCCGCGAATGATTGTGATTACTTCATCGATATTATCAAGAGCAATCAAATATCCTTCTAAGATATGTGCTCTTTCTTCTGCCTTATTAAGGTCGAATCTGGTTCTTCTTGTTACAACTTCTTCCTGATACTTAAGATACTGTTCCAAAATCTCCAAGATTGTAAGTATCTTAGGCTGGTTATCTACAAGCGCAAGCATTATTACGCCGAAAGTATCCTGTAACTGTGTATGCTTATAAAGCTGGTTTAAAACTACGTTAGGGTTAACATCCTTACGTAATTCTATGCAGATTCTCATACCTTCACGGCTTGTTTCATCACGAAGATCCGTGATTCCTACAATCTTTTTGTCTTTTACAAGCTCTGCAATCTTCTCGATAAGGCGTGCTTTATTAACCATATAAGGTAACTCTGTTACGATTATACGGTTCTTGCCGTTAGCCATAGGCTCAATATTGGTTATTGCTCTTACCTTAATCTTACCCTTGCCGGTTCTGTAGGCTTCTTCTATATCACGGGTTCCTAAAATTTCACCGCCTGTCGGGAAATCGGGTCCCTTAATTATACTTAAGATTTCTTCAATCTCTGTGCCTCTTCCTTCGGCTACTCTGTTATCGATAATCTTAATTACCGCATCTATTGTCTCCTTTAAGTTATGAGGAGGCATATTGGTTGCCATACCTACTGCGATACCTGTAGTACCGTTAACAAGTAAGTTAGGGAATCTTGACGGAAGTACCGTAGGCTCTTTTTCTGTCTCATCAAAGTTAGGAACAAAGTCTACCGTGTCTTTGTTGATATCTGCAAGCATTTCCATGGAAATCTTGGATAACCTTGCTTCCGTATATCGCATTGCGGCTGCACCGTCTCCGTCCATTGAGCCAAAATTTCCGTGTCCGTCAACAAGCGGATATCTTGTGGACCATGACTGTGCCATATTAACCAAAGCACCGTAAATGGATGAATCACCGTGAGGGTGATATTTACCCATTGTATCACCTACGATACGTGCACATTTTCTGTGCGGTTTATCGTAGGTGTTACTTAATTCTATCATTGAGTAGAGTACTCTTCTTTGAACGGGCTTAAGTCCGTCTCTTACATCCGGTAATGCACGTGCTGCAATTACACTCATGGCATAATCGATGTATGATGTCTCCATCGTCTTTTTAAGATCGACTTCGTGTATATTGTCAAATATATTATCTTCCATACTGAGCCTCTCTCCTAAATATCAAGATTTGTAACGTATTTCGCGTTATTCTCTATAAATTCTCTTCTCGGTTCAACCTTATCACCCATAAGAGTTGTAAATGTAAGGTCAACTTCCGATTCGGATTCATCATCTATCATAACTTTACGAAGGATTCTCTTTGCAGGATCCATGGTTGTCTCCCACAACTGCTCGGCATCCATCTCACCAAGTCCTTTGTATCGCTGAATCTTATTGTTGCCGTCTCTTCCGACTTCGGTAAGAATGCTGCTTAATTCTTCGTCAGAATATGCATACCATACCTTCTTATTCTTCTCTAATTTGTAAAGCGGAGGCTGTGCAAGATATACATGGCCCGTCTTAATAAGTTCCGGCATAAATCTATACAGGAAAGTAAGCATAAGAGTAGCAATATGAGCACCGTCGACATCGGCATCGGTCATAATGATAATCTTATTGTATCTAAGCTTAGATATATCAAAGTCATCATGAATACCTGTACCGAATGCGGTTATCATTGCCTTAATCTCTGCATTTCCGAATATCTTATCGAGTCGAGCTTTTTCAACATTTAATATCTTACCTCTTAAAGGAAGTATAGCCTGAGTAGCTCTGCTTCTTGCTTCCTTTGCAGAACCTCCCGCGGAATCTCCCTCAACTATGAATATCTCACAGTTTTCAGGGTTCTTATCGGAACAGTCTGCAAGCTTTCCGGGTAAGCCCATACCTTCAAGAGCAGTCTTTCTTCTTGAAAGGTCACGCGCTTTTCTGGCGGCTTCTCTTGCTCTTTGCGACATAATTGACTTTTCGCATATAGTTTTTGCAACCGAAGGATTCTGCTCTAAGAAGTATGTAAGCTGCTCTGATACAATGCTGTCTACCGCAACTCTTGCTTCCGAATTACCCAGCTTTTGCTTGGTCTGTCCTTCAAACTGAGGGTCTTCAATCTTAACACTTATGATTGTTGTAAGACCTTCTCTTATATCTTCACCCGAAAGATTCTCTTCATTTTCTTTAAGAAGCTTATTGGCTCTTGCATAATCATTAATTGTCTTGGTTATTGCATTTTTAAAGCCGGACACATGTGTACCGCCTTCAGGCGTAATGATATTATTAACGAATCCAAGTGTTGTCTCGTTATATGAATCATTGTGCTGCATGGCAACTTCAACATATACGCCGTTTCTTGTTCCTTCACAATAAATGATTTCAGGATAAAGTACTTCTTTAGATCTATTCTGATATGTAACAAATTCCTTGATTCCGCCTTCAAAATGGAAGATGTCTTCTACTATCTCTTCTTCTCTTTCATCTCTTAAAACAATTCGAAGATTCTTGGTAAGGAAAGCGGTCTCTCTTAATCTTGTCTTTAATGTATCGTATTCAAATACTACTTCTTCAAATATACTTGGGTCAGGTAAGAATGTAATCTTGGTTCCGTGAGTAGAAGGATCGCATTCACCTACTATCTTAACATCTTCTTCAGGCTTACCTACGTTATAACGCTGATAATATACCTTACCTTCGTTATATACGGATACTTCAAGCCAGGTTGAAAGCGCGTTAACAACAGATGCACCTACACCATGAAGTCCACCCGATACTTTATATCCTCCGCCACCAAACTTTCCGCCTGCATGAAGTACTGTAAATACTACTTCCAATGCGGATTTGCCGGCTTTCTGATTAATACCTACAGGAATTCCTCGACCGTTATCAAGTACGGTTATCGTATTACCTTTATTGATGGTAACTTTTATCTCATTACAATATCCGCCGAGTGCTTCATCTACAGCATTATCTACTATTTCGTAGACAAGGTGATGAAGTCCTCTTATTGACGTGGTTCCTATATACATTCCCGGACGTTTTCTTACAGCTTCAAGTCCTTCAAGGATCTGAATCTGATCCGCGCCGTAATTGCTTTCTTTTTCTGTGCTCATCTATAAGCCTCCTGATTAATTTCCCTCATATACTTTTCCATCTATAACATGAAATACCTTGTTTAAAGATATACGTTCATTAATAAATTCATCAAGACCGGTACAGGTTATTATTGTCTGAGTCTTATTGATACTGCTTAATAACTGATTTTGTCTGCCTTTATCAAGTTCAGATAAGACATCATCAAGAAGCAATATTGGTTCCTCTTTAATAATTGACTTAACAAGTTCAATTTCCGAAAGTTTTAAAGAAAGCGCTGCAGTTCGCTGCTGCCCCTGAGAACCATACTTTCTAAGATCAACATTTTTAATTAAAAATGCCATATCGTCTCTGTGCGGTCCTACCGACGTAGTTAAAAAGCGCTCGTCCTTTTTTATTGCTTCTTTTAAAGCATTTTCATAATTACTTAAAGTAACATCCGGTTCATAAGTAATTGTAAGTTCTTCTTTATTACCTGATAATTTCTTGTGAATAAGGAATATTACTTCATTTAAATCGTCGATAAACTTCTTACGTCTTTCTATTATCTCTTTTCCGTATTTTAATAATTGCTCATCCCAGGAATCAAGCGTATCTCTTAAAGACGGCTTATCAAGCATATCTTTAAGAAGTTTGTTTCTTTGATTAAGTATTTTATTATAATTGGTGAGATTATGAAGATATACCTTATCAAGCTGGCATAATTCCATATCAATAAATCTTCTTCGCTCTGAAGGACCTTCTTTTATTATGTTAAGATCCTCAGGAGAAAAGAAAATAATATTTAATACACCGAAAAGTTCGGTAGCTTTTTTAATAGGCACACCGTTAATAGCAATACCTTTGTTTTTATGACTTTTTAAATGAATATCTATTTTGTATTCGATATCATTTTTTAAAACAATTGTCTTAATATGAGCTTCTTCTTCACCAAATTTGATAGTTTCTTTATCTTTGGCATTTTTATGAGATTTTGAAGTTCCGCTCATATATAAAGCTTCTAAAATATTGGTTTTACCCTGTGCATTATCACCATATAAAATATTAATGCCGGAATCAAAATCAATATTAAGATATTCATAATTCCTGTAATTTAAAAGCTCTAACTTTTTAACAATCATTTTTTAATAATTATCTCTTGTCCTTCAAATGTTACTACATCACCGTCATATAATTTTCTTCCGCGACGGGTATCAACTTCACCGTTAACTTTAACAAGTCCTTCTGTTATAACATCCTTTGCATCAACGCCGGATTCTACAAAACCTACTGCCTTTAAAGCCTGGCCAAGTTTGATATATTCATCTCTTAATTTAATTTCTTCCATAATTTACCTTCTTTTTTACGAAGCAGAATTAAAATTAATAGGTAAAATCAAATAAATATAGCTTTCGTCTTTATCTTTAATAAAGCATGGAGCTTTTGGATTAACCATATAAAGCGATACTTCTTCATCATCTATTACTCTTAAGGCATCAATAAAGAACTTTGAATTAAATCCGATCATTAAATCTTCGCCTTCTTTTGTAATATTGATCTCCTCTTTCATAGATCCTGAATAAGAAGCCATGCTTATCTCAAGTATGTTATTAACAATATTCATTTTAATAGGCTTCTTATCACCACCTTCAACAAATACTGTTGAACGATCTATACCACTTAAAAGTTCACGCTTATTAATCGTGACTTTTGTCTTATAATCTGCTGAAAGCATTGTACTTATCTTAAAGAATTCACCTTCAACAAGTCTTGATACAACAGTTGTCTTATCAAACTCAAATAAAATATGATTATTGGTATAATAGATATTAACGTTATCTTCCTGTCCGCCGTTAATAATCTTAATAATTTCCTGTAATGTTCTTCCCGGAACTATTAAATCCTTATCAGGATAACTGTTATTAAGATTTATTTTTCTAATTGCTACTCTATGACCGTCAAGTGATACTACACTTAATTCATTCTCATGAATTCTGAATAATTCACAACCCATCATTTTATTGGAATCATTTTCATTAATCGCAAATATGGTCTGTCTTATTATTTCTCTTAAAGAAAACTGGGAAATAGTAATTTTATTATTTCTTTCTATCATTGGAAGATAAGGAAAATCTTCACCGGATTTGCCTATGATATTGAAACATGATTTTTCACATTCAATACGTGTCTTCATATCACTTTCAACTGTAATTAAAATATCGTTATCAGGAAGCTTACGAACTATCTCTGAAAATATTTTGGTATCAAAAGCTATAATACCTCTTTCAAGTATTTCACCTTCAACAATAGTTTCAATTCCAAGTTCCATATTATTGGCTGTTAATTTAATTTCATCTCCTGAAGCATCAACAAGAATACATTCAAGAATAGCCATGCTTGTTTTGTTGGAAACTGCTTTTGAAACTGTAGTAATACCTTTTAATAGATTTGATTGTGAACATCTTATTTTCATTTTTGTTCGTAACTCCTTTCGAGTATAAAAATAAATATATATATATTATTATTTTAGTAGTAATAGTATTAGGTGCGGTTAATATGTGTAAAGGTTAAAAATATGTGATTATTATAGGATTTGTTATTCTGATAATTGGGTTAAAACATTTCTCAAAATGAACTCATAACTTTCACAAAGTGTTAACAATTTTAAGAGCGTAAAATTATACATTACATTGTTAACAGTCAATATACCTTATATAAACATATTAATAACGACTTAAGGAGATAACTTCTTTTTTATTGTCTCAATTATCTGAGATGTATTTTCATCTTTTGATATTTCTCCTTCTATCTTATTGTATCCATGTAATATAGTGGAATGATCTCTTCCTCCCAATACTTCACCTATTGCATCAAGTGAATAATCGGAAGTCATCGTTTTACATAAATACATCGCAATCTGTCGCGGAAATGCAATATTATTAGTTCTTGATTTACCTATCATTTGTTCAAGTGATATCTGAAAATGATCGGCAACTACTTCTATTATTATCTGAGGAGTAAGTTTTTTAGGTTTATCAGGAGAAATAATGTTAGCCAATTCTTTTTCTGCTATTTCCATTGTTATTTCTTTACCTTCAAGGTTTGAATAAGCAATAAGCTTATTAAGTGCACCTTCAAGTTCTCTTACGTTGGATTTAATATTCATTGCTATGTAATTAATTATTTCATCATCAATATGAATATTATCTGCTTCCTGTTTTTTTCTTAATATGGCAGCTCTTGTTTCAAAGTCCGGAATTGAAATATCTGCAAGTAAACCCTGATCAAATCTGGATCTTATTCTTTCTTCCAAAGTTTCCATTTCTTTAGGCTGTCTATCTGATGAAATAATAATAGCTTTATTCTGAATATATAATTCATTGAAAGTATGGAAGAATTCTTCCTGCGTACCTTCTTTACCAATGATAAATTGAATATCATCTATAATAAGTACATCTACGTTTCTATACTTTTCCCTGAATTTATTCATTGCAGATGAATTATTATTTTTATTATTTCTTATTGCATCGATTAAGTCATTGGTAAATTTCTCAGATGATACGTAGAGAACTTTTAATGAAGGATTATTATCCTTAATATAATGTGCAATAGACTGAATAAGGTGAGTCTTACCAAGACCTACACCTCCGTATATAAATAAAGGATTATATACTTCACCCGGAGATTCGGCCACAGCAAGAGATGCAGCATGTGCAAATCTGTTGTTGGCACCTACTACAAATTTATCAAATGTATAATTAGGATTAAGATTATCATGTTCTTTATCATTAACAATGACATCTTTATTAAGCTTAACGTCGCTTACAGGTTTATAATTATTGGCCAAGATAAATTCAAGTTCGTATTCTTTGCCAAGGATGCTTGCAATTGTAACGTTAAGAGGGTTATAGTATCTCTTCTTAATATATGCTAATGATTGAGAATCAAGATCTACAATTATTTCAATTTTATTATCGGTAACATTACCGACTTTAAGTGGTTTCTTAAGCCATGTCTCGAAGACTATAGGTGATAGTTCATATTCAACACGCATGGTTTCAAGGATTTCATCCCATTTTTGTTCGACTATGTTCATTCAGGTCTCCTATCCACAAAATAATCAATTTTACCCATTACTATCATACTCTACTTTTATCAAATATTCAAGAAATATTAGTATATGTGTGGGGGGTTTAGTATTATATAAAAATGGCTAGAATCCGAAATTTTTGCGTCATAGAATATTATCAACAAAATTATACACCATGTTTACAACTTAAAGTTGATACTTTTGATATTTAACTTTTATAAACAAATTGTTATCAACATATAGTTAATAACTGTTGATAAGTCATATATCTTGTGTATAACCTAATTTTCTTGTAAATATCGGCATTTTTTCCTTGACTTATTCTTTTTCCCTTGTATAATAGAAGTGATGTTTTGTAACCGTAAAGGAGGTGTATACGATTATGAAGATGACATTTCAGCCAAATAAGAGACATAGATCTAAAGTACACGGATTCAGAGCAAGAATGAGTACTCCGGGCGGAAGAAAAGTTTTACAGGCCAGAAGATTAAAGGGAAGAAGACAGTTATCAGCATAGATAAAAGTTACAGACCACATTCTTTGTGGTCTTTTTCTTCTAATTGAAGAAATTTTAAGAGGAATTAATGTATGAAGTTTTCTGAGTCAATGAGAAAGAATAGAGACTTTCAATATATGTATGACAATGGTAGTTCTTATGCCAATAAATACCTTGTTATGATTACAAAAGAAAACAATACAGACAAAAATTCGATTGGCATTTCGGTCAGCAAAAAAGTTGGAAATTCTGTTATAAGACATCACCTTAAAAGATTGATTAAGGAAAGTTACCGATTACACGAAGAGGAATTCAATAGTGGTTTGAATATCGTAGTCATAGCTCGTGCTTCTGCAGCTGACGCAGATTATAAAAGGATTGAAAGTGCGCTTTTACACGTAGCTTCTCTTCATAAGATTTTAAATAAGAAGATGGATCATGATTAAAAGATTAATGATTTTTTGTATTCGTTTATATCAGAAGTATTTATCTCCTTTAAAGACAGTAAGATGCCCTTATTATCCTACTTGTTCCTGTTATGCAGTTGAGGCAATAAGTAAGCATGGAGCTTTAAAAGGCGGTGCTCTTGCTACGTGGAGAATACTAAGATGTAATCCTTTTTCAAAGGGAGGATATGATCCGGTTCCATAGTTTGGGAGGTTTAATTTGAACGCAATTATTGACCCGATTGCAAGATATCTGGTAAGTCCTATTATTGGTTTAATCTATGCCGGACTTTATAATTTACCGATATCTATCAATAATATTGGTGTTACAATTATAGTTTTTACTATTGTTGTATATATGCTTTTATTGCCGCTTACTTATAAGCAGCAGAAATTTTCTAAGATTACTTCAAAAATCCAGCCTGAGATTTCAGCTATTCAGGCTAAATATAAGGGTAAAACCGATACGGAATCCAGAATGAAGATGAATGAGGAGACTCAGTACGTATACGATAAGTATGGTGCTTCTCCTATGGGTAGTTGTCTCCCGTTACTTATTCAGCTTCCGATTTTCTTTGCTATATACAGAGTTGCTATTTATGCAACAGAATATATTAAATGGCCTATGTCCTTACAGGGTGATGCTTCTGTATATAACAGTTTTATTTTACTTGATGTATCCAATACACCGCTTAATACTATTAAAGCTTCATGGGCAGATAAGAGTTTTGGTGTTCTTTTAGTTGCTTTACTTATTCCTGTTTTATCAGGTCTTTCACAGTGGATAAGCTTAAAAGTCGGTACTGCAGGTCAGAGTGAAGAAGTTAAGAACAATCCTGCAATGAAGTCCATGCAGACAATGAATATATTTATGCCTTTATTTTCGGTATTTATCGTATTTTCAATGCCTATAGCAGCCGGTATCTACTGGATTATGGGTGCTTTTGTTCGTACAGCTCAGATGGTAGTATTGAATAAGCATTTTGATAAGCTTGATTTTGATGCTATTCTTGCTAAGAATAAAGAAAAAGCTGATGCTAAAAGAGAAAAGCGCGAAGGTTATTCAAGTAAGATGATTGCCAATAACGGCACAATGAAGACAAGAAGTTTCGAAGCAGCAGGTTCCGATAAGGAAGCTATCGAAAAGGCCAATGAATTAAGAAAGACTGCTAAGCCAGGTTCAATGGCAAGCAAGGCCAATCTTGTCAGCGATTTTAATAATCGCAACAATCGTAACGATCAGGGGGAATAAATAATGGAATATAAAGAGTTCGCCGGTAAAACGGTTGATGATGCTTTAACAGAAGCTTTGGTTTTCTTTGGAACAACTTCAGATCAGGTTGAATATGAAGTTGTTGAAAAAGGAAGCTCCGGATTCTTAGGAATCGGAACAAAGGAAGCTGTTATTAAGGCAAGAAAAAAGTGTACAGCTGAAGATAAGATCGAAGGATTTATCAAAGATGTTGCACATGCGATGGGAATCGAAGTAAGAGTCGAGATTAAGAAAGACGAAGAAGAAGGAACCTATAACGTTGAGTTATTCGGTGACGAAATGGGAATCTTAATCGGTAAGCGCGGTCAGACTCTTGATTCTTTACAGTATCTTACAAATCTTGCTATCAATAAGGGCACCGATGAATATATCAAGGTTAAGATTGATACCGAAGATTACAGAAACAGAAGAAAAGAGACATTAGAGAATCTTGCTAAGAATATTTCTTACAAAGTTAAGAAGACAAGAAGACCTGTTTCGCTTGAGCCTATGAATCCTTTCGAGAGAAGAGTTATTCATTCGGCATTACAGCAGGACAGGTTCGTTACAACACACAGTGAGGGTGAAGAACCTTATCGTCACGTAGTAGTAACATTAAAGCGCGAGAGAGCTTAAGATAAGTTAAGATTTTGATACCCCGGAAATGAATAATATTATTTCTTTCCGGGGTTTTTTAAGGAAAAAGTTATGTTTGATACAACTATTGCAGCTATTGCTACATCCCTTGGTCCTTCAGGTGTAGGTAAGGTAAGGATAAGCGGAGCTGATTCTTTCAGTATAATAAGCAAGATTGCTTTTAATAATAAAAGAGAAGCATTATTTGTAAAAGAAATGGAAAGTCACACTATTCATCATGGGTATATTTATGATGATGATGTTGTTATAGATGAGGTGTTAATCCTTCTTATGAAGGCACCGCGTACATTTACCGGCGAAGATACGGTCGAGATAGACTGTCACGGCGGTGTAATGGTAATGCAGAAGATCCTTGAGACAGTTATTAAAAACGGAGCAACTTTGGCGGAACCCGGTGAATTCTCGAAGAGAGCTTTTCTTAATGGAAAGATGGATTTAACCAAGGCTGAGTCGGTTATAGATTTAATCAATTCCTCCAATAAGTTTGCGATGGATAATTCTATAAAGCATTTAACCGGTAAGCTTTTTGATAAGATTACAATTTTACGAAAAGCGCTTTTACACGAGATTGCTTATATTGAGGCTGCACTTGACGATCCGGAGCACTATGATTTAACAGGTTATGAAGGTGAGTTAAGAGATAAGCTTCTTAAGATTAAGGAAGATATTGATGTACTTATTAATACTTCTGATAACGGGCGTATATTAAAGGAAGGCATTAATGTTGCCATTGTTGGCGAGCCTAATGTAGGTAAGTCAACTTTACTTAATGCAATTTCCGGCTATGATGCCGCTATTGTTACTGATATTGCAGGAACTACGAGAGATGTTATTACTGAGCATGTGATGTTTGGTAATATTTCTCTTAATATAATGGATACTGCAGGTATAAGAGAAACTACGGATCCTATAGAGTTAATCGGTGTTAACCGTACATTAAAAGCTGTTAAAGATGCTGATCTTGTGCTTTTTATGGTAGATAGCACTACTCCGATTAATGATTACGAGGATGAGATATATGATCTTGTTAAGGAAAAGCAGGTTATTATGCTTCTTAATAAGGTAGACAGAAGTACTGTTGTTACAGAAGATGAGTATGTCGAAAGATATAACCTTCCGATTATTTCAGTTTCCGCTAAAGAAGGTAGTGGGGTAGAGCTTTTACAACAAAAGATTTCCGATATGTTCTTTAACGGTGAGGTTACATTTAATAATGAAGTATATGTAACAGGCGTCAGACAAAAGCAATGTCTTATTGAAGCAAGCAATTCTATCGCGAATGTGTTACACAGTATAGAAAATCATATGCCGGAGGATTTTTTCTCTATTGATATTATGGCTGCATATGCAGCTCTTGGCAGAATGATCGGTGAAGAGGTCGGCGACGACCTTGTTAATGAGATTTTCTCAAAGTTTTGTATGGGTAAGTAAGGAAGTAGATTATGCCGCATATTGAAGAAAGTTATGATGTCATTGTAGTTGGTGCCGGTCATGCGGGTTGTGAAGCGAGTCTTGCAACGGCGCGTCTCGGACTTAAGACTATTCTTTTTACGATAAGTATTGAGAGTATTGCAATGATGCCTTGTAATCCGAATATCGGTGGAACTTCTAAGGGTCATCTGGTTCGTGAGATTGATGCCTTAGGCGGACAGATGGGAATTAACATTGATAAGACTTTTATTCAGAGTAAGATGCTTAATTCATCAAAGGGTCCGGCTGTTCATTCACTCCGTGCGCAGGCCGATAAGGAAGCGTATTCTCTTAGTATGCGTAAAACTCTCGAGAATACCGAGAATCTTACGGTTCGACGCGGTGAAGTTACGGAGCTTTTAATTGAGGATGGAAAAGTTCATGGAGTTAAGATGTATTCGGGCGCAGTGTATTATGCCAAGGCAGTTATACTTTGCACCGGTACTTATCTTGCGTCCAGATGTTTATACGGTGATGTTATAGAACATACCGGTCCGAATGGACTTAAGTCAGCGAATGAGTTGTCGGATTCTTTAAGAAATAACGGCATTAATCTTAATAGATTTAAAACCGGAACTCCTGCAAGAATTGATAAAAGAAGTATAGATTTTTCAAAGATGGAAGAGCAGCTTGGTGATAAAGAGATCACCCCGTTTTCTTTTACGACAGACAGGGATAGTCTTAATATAGATCAGGTATCTTGTTATCTTACATATACCAATGAGAAGACTCACGAGATTATAAGGAATAATCTTGACAGGTCCCCTCTTTTTTCCGGAACTATTGAAGGAACGGGTCCGAGATATTGCCCGTCCATCGAAGATAAGGTTGTTAAGTTTGCCGATAAGGACAGACACCAGGTTTTTATCGAGCCTGAAGGATTATATACCAATGAAATGTATATAGGAGGTATGTCTTCTTCATTACCTGAAGATGTGCAGTATGAAATGTACCGCTCTGTTCCGGGCTTAGAAAATGCGGTAATAGTTCGTAATGCTTATGCGATTGAGTACGACTGCATAAGTGCGAATGATCTTAAACTTTCGTTGGAGTTTAAGAATATTGACGGATTGTTTTCTGCGGGACAGTTCAACGGAAGTTCGGGATATGAAGAGGCAGCAGCGCAAGGCTTAATTGCAGGTATTAATGCGGCTCACAAGATTCTTGGGAAGGAGCCTTTAATCCTTGACAGGTCTGAAGCATACATCGGAGTCTTAATTGATGATCTTGTAACCAAGGATAACAAAGAGCCTTATCGAATGATGACTTCAAGAGCGGAGTACAGATTATTGCTCCGCCAGGATAATGCTGACCTTCGTCTTACCGAGATTGGTCATAAAGTCGGACTTATCTCTGATGACAGATATGAGCATTTACTTGAGAAAAAGCGCATGATTGAAGAAGAAGTTAAGCGCGTAAAAGAAGTATACGTAGGGGCGGGAGCTTTTGTATCTGAGTTCTTAACTAAGCACGACTCGACACCGCTTAAGACTGCGGCTTCAATAGCAGATTTAATAAGAAGACCGGAGTTAAATTACGATGTACTTGCTGAGATTGATGTAAATAGACCGATATTACCTAAGGAAGTAACCGAGCAGGTAGAAATATTTATTAAGTATGAGGGCTATATAGAGAGACAGCAAAAACAGGTAGAAGATTTTAAGAAGATAGAAAAGCGCATACTGCCTACAGATATTGATTATACTACGATTTCGGGCTTAAGGCTTGAAGCGCAGCAGAAGCTTAACAAGTATAAGCCGACTTCAATTGGTCAGGCTTCACGTCTATCCGGTGTTACTCCTGCAGATATTTCTGTGCTTTTAGTTGCATCGGAGCAAGTTTATAAGATGAGAAAGGAAAAGGAAAATGACCTTTGATATTTCTAATTTAAGAATTGCACTTGAGTCTATGGGATTTCATTTATACGATGATGAATATGATAAGTTTTTTACTTATTGTATGATGCTTCTTGAAAAGAATAAGGTGATGAATCTTACGGCAATAACCGATATAGAAGAGATAATAACCAAGCATTTCGTCGATTCGGTGATGTTACATAAAGCCATCGATCCAAAGACGGTTAATACAGCAATCGATGTTGGAACGGGTGCAGGATTCCCGGGAATTCCTTTAAAGATTGTATATGAGAATCTTAATATGATATTGCTTGACTCATTGAGTAAGCGCCTTGAGTTTCTTGATGATGTTATAGATGAATTACATCTTTCCGGAATAGAGACTGTTCATGCTCGTGCTGAGGATGCCGGACAGGCTGAAGTTTTAAGAGAGAAGTTTGATATTTCTTTGTCAAGGGCTGTTGCGAATCTTTCTACTCTTTCCGAGTTATGCCTTCCTTTTGTGAGAGTTGGCGGTCACTTTATTGCTTATAAAGCAGGTGATGTAGAGAAGGAAGTTGATGAAGCAAGACATGCTATTGAGCTTCTTGGAGGAGGCAATATAGAGATAATTAAGTTCACTCTTCCTAAGTCAGATCTTGAAAGAACCCTTGTTAAAATTGAGAAAATAAATAAGACTCCTTCAAAGTACCCGCGTAAGGCAGGTCGTCCTTCAAAGGAGCCATTGGTTTAAAAATATTTTGTTAAGAAAGATGTTATTGCATCACAGGTTCTTCTTGGAAATTCAACATGAGGCATACCTGTTGCATCGTTTATCTTGATGTGATTAAGATCTTCCTTATATGTCTCGTAAGTGCCGTAAGCATTCTCATTCTTACCGGAGATGATAAGAAGCGGAATGCTTAAATTCTTAAGGGCATTCTTAACATCTACATTAAGATATTCGGATGTGATGCTTGCATACAGATATTTGCCGTGGCATTTGTTAAGGTGGCAAGCTTCATAATATGCATTAATCATATTGCGGGTTATGTAGTATTTTTTGGTGCAGTAATTATTGCTGCATCTTCCGAGAATATATGATCTTCTCATTGCTACATTATATAGATATGTTCCGATTATCGGAAGCTGATATAGCATGGTGAGAAGTCTTTTCGGTTCATTTAATAATAAGCTGTCTGTTTCGGTGCTTATTGGATTAATGAGAATCAATTTTTCAATATATGATTCATCCATTAAAGTCTCCATAAGAGCTATTGCGGATGAGCGTCCGGAAGTTACAACAGTTGCTTTCTTTCCTATTACATCTCGCAAAAAGAAGTTAAGTGCATTAACATATATGTAGTTTGTATAGGTAAGTGCAGGCTTATCCGAACGACCGCAGCCAAGTAAATCTACTACGTATACAGTGTTGGTCTTTGAAAGTTGATGGATGATCTTGGACCATTCAAAGCCTGAGCCTTCCGGTGCGAGATTATGGATTAATACAATCGGAGCGCCGGAACCGTGTTTTTCATAATAAATCTTACCGTAACGGTATTTATAGAAATGACCAGTCTTTGTATCTAGTAAATTGAGTCTTGTTGCATGTTTCTCTATGATGAGGTTTGCAACGTGGAGACCGCCGATGGTTAAAGCTGAGAAGGTCAAAATGTTTTTAATTGCTTTTTTCATAAAACTCCTCCTTATTTACTTATTGATATTATAGAACAAGTGGGAGTTTTCTGCTATAATATTTTGTAAAAATAATGAGCTTTTTCGTTATATAAGTTTGGCGAAGCGCGGAGGAATGTATGGACAGTAAGCCGTCGGAGTTTTTTGAGGAATATCTTAATACCTTACTTGAAGAGAAGGAATTCCTCGTAAAAGAAATTAAAGAATTGAAAACTGACGAGATTGAGAAAGGCAAGTTTATCGATATTTTAAAAAGCTCGAACGATGCTTCTGATGATTTACTTAATCCGTACGATGAGAACCGAGCTAATCAGAAAAAGATTCTTTCTTTGAGAGAAGAGATATATTCTATCAGGGATAACCTGGTTATTAAGAACAGAGAACTCGAGAATTTAAGTTTATTAATATGCCGTTATGAAGAGAACTTGGCGGCGGTTAAGAAGTTGGAAGAGGGTAATGTTTCACGTGAAACATTATAAGGCCGACCGGGTGCGTGAAACATATATTTCAAAGATGTGGTGGAACGAAATTTTTGGCAAGTCAAGATGTTGTATCTGAAAAATAGTTTAGTACTAGTTTCCAAAAATTGTTTCACGTGAAACATACATGTGGTATAATGAACGCATCGGTTAGCGTTAATTGTATACCGCCAAGGCGGGACACAATCTTTTAGATTGCGCCAAGCTCCGCACTTAGAATGCCCGATGCATTCTAAGCGCTATGATATAATGAACGCATATCTTATAACAAATAATAGATAGTTAAAGGGGAATAGATATAGATGAGTAAAATTATTGCTATTGCAAATCAGAAGGGTGGAGTCGGTAAGACGACAACCGCAATAAATCTTGCCGCATGTCTTGCGGAAGAAGGCAAGAAGGTTCTTGTTATAGACCTTGATCCTCAGGGCAATACAACAAGTGGACTTGGACTTGATAAGGATTTAATTGAAAACACGGTATACGAACTTATCTTAGGAGATGCGTCAATTAAGGAATGTATCCATGAGACAGCTATTAAGAACTTAAGTGTCTTACCTTCTAATGTTCAGCTTGCCGGAGCAGAAATTGAGTTACTCGATATTGAAGATAAAGAATTTATATTAAAGAAAGAGATAGATTATGTCGAAGATGATTATGGCTTTATTATTATCGACTGTCCCCCGTCTCTTAATATGTTAACGGTAAATGCAATGACGACCGCTAAGTCCGTTCTTGTTCCTATTCAGTGTGAGTACTATGCACTTGAGGGACTCGGACAGTTAATGCATACCATCAATCTTGTTCAGGATAGACTTAATCCTGACCTTACGATTGAAGGTATCGTATTTACCATGTATGATATGAGAACTAACCTTTCAATGCAGGTTGTAGATAATGTTAAAGCGAATGTCGATGTAAGAATATATGATACACTTATTCCTCGTAACATCCGCCTTGCAGAAGCACCTTCACACGGTATGCCGATTAATCTCTACGATCCGAGATCGGCAGGTGCTGAAAGTTATAGACAGTTAGCAAAAGAAGTTATGAGTAGATAAGGAGATTAAGATGGCTGTTAAAGGTAAAGGATTAGGCAAGGGTCTTGATTCAATAATCCCTGATAAGAGTAAGAAGGCTACATCGGAGAAAACCGGTGACAACGGCGGCATGGTTTTCGTCAGCATTAATAAAGTTGAGCCGAGTCCGAGTCAGCCGAGAAGAACTTTTGACGAAGACAAGCTTCTTGAACTTGCCGAATCGATTAAGCAGCACGGAATTATCGATCCGTTGATAGTTCAGGACAGAAAAGATCATTATGAAATAATCGGTGGAGAGAGAAGATGGAGAGCTGCGAAGAAGCTCGGTCTTAAGGAAGTGCCGGTTATTATCAAGAATCTTACAGAACAGCAGATAGCCGAGTATGCTCTTATCGATAATATTCAAAGAGACGATTTGAATCCTATCGATGAAGCACTTGCATATAAGAAGCTTATCGACGATTTCGGATATACGCAGGATGTAGTTGCGGAGAAGGTTTCAAAGAGCCGAGTTGCGATTACCAATTCGCTTCGTCTTCTTAAGCTTGGCGATAAGGTAAGACAGATGCTTATCGATGGTAAATTAAGCACCGGTCACGCAAGAGCTATCTTAGGAATCACTGATGGTGAGAAACAGTATGTTCTTGCTCAGAAGGTATTTGATGAGAGACTTTCCGTTCGTGAGACAGAAAAGCTCATCAAGAAGATTCAGACAGAAAAGCCTGAAAAGGGTCTTCCGAAGGATGACGTTACACTTGAAATAATATATCATGATCTTGAAGAACAGCTTAAGACTGTAATGGGAACTAAGGTTTCCATTAAGAAGAAAGGCAAAGGTGCCGGCAAGATAGAGATCGAATATTATTCAACAGAAGAACTTGAAAGAATTACAAGACTTTTGAAGTCAATCATTAATGAATAGAACGTGTGTTCGGGAGAGAAGAAATGGAATTTATGGAATTACTTGGAAGTTACTCAACGGAAATTATATTAGGACTTGTTGGCGTAGTATTGGTGCTTCTTGTATTATATATCATTAATATTGTACAGATGTCCAAGCTTAAAAAGCGCTATAGAATTTTTATGGAAGGCAATACTGCGAAGAACCTTGAGAATACTCTTATTAAGAGACTTGATCAGGTTGACGCACTTATTGAAGCCAATAATGCGAATGAGAAAGATATAAGAACATTATTTGCCAATATGAAGTTTGCTTTTCAGAAAGCAGGTCTTGTAAAGTATGATGCATTTAATGAGCTTGGCGGTAAGCTTAGCTTTTCACTTGCGTTACTAAACGAGACCAATGATGGATATATGTTTAATACCGTTCATAGCAGAGAAGGTTGCTATATATATATGAAGGAAATCATTAAGGGCAATTCTATTATTATGCTTACAGATGAAGAGAAGCAGGCTCTTGATATAGCAATGGGTAACGTTAAGAAGTCATCCGAAGAATAATATCTCCCGGCAGTTTGGGTAGAGAGGATAACAAAAGTGAATGATTTTTACGATGCCGTCGGGTTTTCAAATATCAAGAATAGGAAACAATTAGATGCTATACTTGATAGTGTTATCAACGAATATGACGTTAAGTATAACAGAAAATCCAATGACGAGAATATAAAGCAGGAAAGAATTAAATATTTTGGTGATAATATCGGCGTAAGAGTATGCGGCGAAGTATATGAAGACGGAGAATTCCGCGGAGAGTATGCTTATCCTTTTATTAAGGGCAGTGTTTTATCGATTAACAGGGACGCAGATATTGAAATTAAAAAGGATACCGGAGCAATGGTCGGTATAAGTGAAGACAGCCGTATCGGTGCGACGCTTATATATCAGTTCCAGGAAGCTTATGATGAGACATTAAAGCGCGTGGTTGATAAGAATAGCTTCAGCAATGCAAGAATATATCTTACAGGTCTTTCAAATGCCGGTATGATTATTCTTCCGATTGCCAATAAGGGCGAAGTGGAGAATAATATCTTAAAGAATAAGCAGCGTGTGGAATTAAGGGAAGAAGCAATTGAAGGTGACGAAGAAGCGCTTCGTTCTCTTGCTTTAGCTGATTATGATACCATTAATATGGTAGGAAGACGTATCCAGAATGAGGATGTATTATCTATAGTTTCGACGACATTCCTTCCTTTCGGAATAGAAAGCGACCATTATATGGTTATCGGTGAGATAGAGGAATTTGAGTTTATCAATAATACTTTAACTGAAGAGGAAATCTGCATTATGAAGGTTTTGTGCAACGGAATGCAGATGACGATCGGTATTAATCGAAGTGACCTAATAGGCGAACCGCAGATAGGCAGGAGATTCAAAGGTCTTATCTGGCTGCAGGGAGCTATTTTACTATAATTCGTGGCACATTCGTTCTCGTAGCTCAGCTGGACAGAGCGACCGCCTCCTAAGCGGTAGGTCGGGTGTTCGAATCACCTCGGGAACGCTAAAAGCATAATAAAATATAGACTGTTGATTTTAAGGAGGCCCACTCTATGAGCAAACAGGAAAGAGAGTACAGAGTTCCACAGACAGAAGTAGCCGGCTTAAAGGCGGTTTTTGCTTCAGTTATCATGGCGGCATGTCTTGCATTTGATCTATTTGCGATGATTAATCTGTCCGACATGATCTGGCTTATAGCAATCATATCGCTTGTATTCTTAGCTTCGGTGTATTTCTTTGTAAGCTCCATTATGGAGATCCGTTTTTTATATGCAAAGAGAATGGAAGATACTTATAATGATTTGTTTAAGTCTTCTAAAGCCACATATCTTATGCTTAAAAAGTACGGAGAGGATCTTGAAGAGAGAATCGAAGACCTTGAAGACAGAATCGGAATTCCAACAGAAGAGATAATTGATGCGCAAAAGAATATTGCCAAGATTACGATAAGCCGTAATAAGGAAAATGCAGATGCGTTGATGAATTCTAATGACAAGGTTATCGATAAGCTTTATGCATTTGAAGAAGCCATAGAGCGAATGGAAGAAAAACTTCTTAATAATCAGAAGGAAGCTTCAAAAGAAGGTATGAGAGATCTTCTTTTAAAGCAAAATGATATTATAAATGCAATTAAGCAGTTAGAGCTTTCATTAGGTAAGGATATCTATTCAATCGGACGTAACATCCAGGCAGGACCTGTTATGATGGCAGCTCCTTCACAGCCGATGTCGCCTCAGTCGCAGCCGGAGATGCCTTCGTTTGACAGTTTTAATTTAGATGAAGATAATTTCAATGACTTGGTAGCAGGTACTGAAGATGACGGTTTAAATCTTGACTCCTTTATGGGCGAAGAATCGGTAGAAGCACCTATGGAAGAGTCCATGAATTTAGGTGATTTGGGACTTGATATCGGTGCTGAATTTGCAGAAGAACCGATTATTGAGGAGCCGATTGTGGAAGAAGCTATAGCAGAAGGTATTCCTGTTATGGAAGAACCTGTTGCAGAACCTGAGCCGGAGCCAATCGTAGAACCGGAGCCGGTGGTAGAGCCTGAGCCTGAACCTGTCGTAGAACCGGAACCGATGGTAGAGCCTGAGCCTGAACCTGTTGTAGAACAGGAACCGGTGGTAGAGCCTGAGCCTGAACCTGTAGCAGAACCGGAACCTGAGCCGGAACCTGTAGCTGAGGAACCAAAACCGGCAATGCCGGATCTCTCAGATCCAAATCATGTAATGACCCCTGAAGAAATACAGGCTTTACTTGCCAATATGGGCTAGTTTAAGAGAATAATAAGGAGCAGGATTAATTCCTGCTCCTTTGTTTTTCATTGTGATTATCTTTCGGTATGTGTCATAAGATATTTAATTATCTTAACGGATGTCTCCATTCCTTCAACTGTAATATGTTCATAAGGTCCGTGGAAACCATATCCGCCTGCTCCAAGGTTCGGACAAGGGAGACCCATGAAAGAAAGTCTTGCTCCGTCTGTACCGCCACGAACAGGTCTTGATATAGGATCAAGTCCTACAGACTTAATTGCATCGCGAGCAAGTTCGACTACATACTCATTCTTCTCGATTATCTCGAGCATGTTACGATAACTATCTTTGATTACAACTTCGCAAGTGCCCTTGCCGTATTTTTCATTGATATAATCGGCAGTTGCGCGAAGTAAATCAGCTTTCTTATTGAAAAGAGTTTCGCTATGGTCACGAATGATGTAGTAAAGAGTCGCTTTTTCAACACAGCCTTCCATATCAGTTAAGTGGATAAAGCCTTCATGGCCTTCTGTATGTTCAGGAGTCATATCCTTCGGTAAAAGCGAATTAAATTCGCAGGCAATTGCAGCTGCATTCACCATAATGTTCTTGGCTTCACCCGGATGAACATTGACACCGGTAAACTTAACGGTTGCGCCTGAAGCATTAAAGTTCTCATAGGCAACCTCGCCTTCATAATCACCGTCAATAGTGTATGCGTAATCAGCCTTAAAGTAATCAAGATTGAACTTGTCTGCACCGCAACCCACTTCTTCATCAGGAGTAAACCCGATCCAGATATCTCCGTGGCCCGTGCCTTCTTTAATAAGCTCATCTGCAGCTGTTATGATAGTTGCGATACCGGCTTTGTCATCGGCACCGAGAAGAGTACTTCCGTCAGTGGTTATTAAAGTACGCCCTTTTAAAGATTTAAGATGAGGGAAGTTCTTTACTGAAAGAACAGCGCCTGTCTTAGGAAGAATGACATCCTCTCCGTTATAGTTTTCAATAATCTGCGGATTAACATTTTCACCCGGATAATCCGGAGCGGTATCCATATGAGCAATAAAGCCAACGGCCTTCTTATTCTCATAACCCGGTGTTGCCGGAAGAAGTCCGTATACATAGCAATTACCGTCACAGGTAACCTTTTCAAGCTTAAGCTCGTTTAATTCCTTTTCAAGGATATGCGCAAGATTAAATTGGATTTCGGAACTTGGAATAACATCCATATCTTCTTTTGAAGTAGTGTGGACCGAAATATAATTTAAGAATCTCGATTTTAAATCCATTATTAAACCCCCTTTTGGACTTGTTTTTACAGTATAATTCGATTATATATCAAGGCAGAAAAAAATTAAAGTGTAGGAATTTGCAAAAAAATTAAAAAAGTTCTTGCATTTTTGCTTAAGCCGTAATATAATAACAAAGTGCCTTGCAGAAAGGCAATAAATTAAGCGCCATTAGCTCAGTTGGTAGAGCACCTGACTCTTAATCAGGGTGTCCAGGGTTCGAGCCCCTGATGGCGCATCATAAGTACTGATTTTGCGAACGTAAGAGTCGTGGGGTCGGTGCTTTTTTTTGTCCTAAATTTTACCCCTTTTACGAAAAAGTGCTTGCCACAATATCGAAAGAATAATAGAATTAAGGCATAGAGTTACAAAGGAGGAAAGGAATATGGCAGATGTCAGGGAGTTATTCTCTAAAAAATTAGGTTTTGGTCTTATGAGAATGCCGGTGGACGAAGATAATAAGGTCGATGAGAAGCAGGTATGCGCAATGGTCGACCATTTTTTGTCTGAAGGATTCAAGTATTTTGATACGGCGTATATATATCATAACGGCGAATCTGAGAATGTAATAAGAAGATGTCTCGTGGAACGACATACAAGAGACGAATTCTATCTTGCAACCAAGTTACCTTCTTTCATTATTGAAAAGGAAGAAGATATGGATCGCATTTTTAACGACCAGCTTAATAAATGCGGAGTTGACTATTTTGATCTATATCTTGTACACGCCCTTAATGCTAAGGAATATGAGAAAATGAACGGATTTAAGGCATTTGAGTATGTACAATCGTTAAAAAGCGCAGGTAAGGTAAGATACGCAGGTTTTTCGTTCCATGATAAAGCAGAAGTACTCGATAAGATCTTAACCGAGCACCCGGAAGTAGATTTCATACAGCTTCAGATTAATTACTATGATTGGGATAAAAGCGATGTAGAGGCAAGATTATGTTATGACGTGGCGGTAAAGCATAAGAAACCTGTTATCGTAATGGAGCCTATTAAGGGAGGAAGCTTATCAGATCCTTCAGAAGAGGCAAATAAGCTTATAAAAGAGCGCTTTGGTAATACACCGTCTGCGCTTGCATTAAGTTTTGTTGCATCGTTAGATAATGTAATGATGGTATTGTCCGGAATGTCTTCGTTAGAGCAAATGAAAGAGAATACTGTTCTTATGAAAGACTTTAAACCGATAACCGATAAAGATATCGAGCTTACGAAGGAAATCGTAAAAATCATCGACTCCGTTCCGACTATTCCTTGTACAGGCTGTAAGTATTGTGTAGACGGCTGTCCTATGAAGATAAGAATTAACGGATACTTTTCCTTATATAATAAGGACCTTCGATTTGGTAAAGGAAAATATGATAAGGCAAGCTATGAAAGAATCGGACGTGACGAATTCGGTAAGCCGAGTGACTGTATAGAGTGCGGTGCCTGCGAGAATGTATGTCCGCAGCATCTTCCTATAAGAGATAACTTAAAGAAGATAGCAGAATGCTATGAATAGATAAGGAAAAAGCGGTAGAAGTAAAAGCTCCTGCCGCTTTTTAAATAAAAAATGAATATTACTTTCTCTTTGCGATAAGCATATTAATCTTAACTCCTTCTTTACTGAAGCGTTCTTCATATTCCGTCATGATATTACCGTCGGATAATTGTGCATCAGCGTGAAGGTCACACGTTATTGCCGTAAGTTCCCAGTTATTGCTTTTAAACTCTTCTACTGAAAACTCGAATAAATCGTTATTATCCGTTTTAAATCTTATTTCACCGCCATGCATAAGGAACCTGTCGTAACGTGCAAGGAATCTTGAAGAAGTAAGGCGTCTCTTGGCATGTCTGTCCTTAGGCCAAGGATCTGAGAAATTAAGATAGATTCTTTCAACATCGCCCTCGTTAAGGAAATCGGGCAGAACTTCCGCATCATTACAGATAAACTTAAGATTGGGAAGAGGAGTTTCCATCTCATCCATCTTCTGGCAGGCACGAAGCAAAACGGAAGAATATCTCTCTATGCCAAGGTAATTAATATCGGGATTGCGATGCGCAAGCTCCATTATAAACTGTCCCTTACCGGTACCGATTTCAATATGTAACGGCTTTTCAGGATTGGAAAAGCAGTTCTTAAGCGTTTTTTTCTCGATCGATTCAAGATTAATGCAGTGAATGCTGTTATATACGGCGTCTTCAGCGCCTTTAATGTGTTTGAGTCTCATATAAAAACCTCTTTAAAAATAAGTGTTGCCTTGAATAAGATTATAATAAATTGACGAAAAATGCAAATCGTTATAGAATAGTTTCTAGGTAAATAGAGAATAATAAGGGGATAATCGATGAAGAAACGACTATTGATCGTGCTTTTATCAGTTACGCTTTTGGCGACAAGCCTGGGTAAAAGCGCTATGGCAGCAGGCGAATATTACTGGCCCACCGGAGTCCAGGTTACAGCACCCGCGGCGATAGTAATGGAAGCTACTACGGGAACAATATTATATGAAAAGAATATTCACGAGACCTATTATCCGGCAAGTATAACGAAGATTCTTACGACATTAATCGCATTAGAGAATTGTAATCTGTCAGAGATAGTAACATTTTCAAAGAATGCGATATACAAGACGGAAGGAACCAGTATCTCAAGAGATGTAGGCGAGCAGATGACATTAGAGGATACACTTCATGCGGTAATGCTCGGATCTGCCAATGAATGTGCGTATGCAACAGCAGAACATGTCGGAGGAGATTATGAAACCTTCATCACAATGATGAATGATAAAGCGAAGGAACTTGGATGTGAAGACTCACATTTTAATAACCCGCACGGACTTCCTGATACAGACCATTATACTTCGGCATATGATATGGCAATCATTTCAAGAGCAGCCATATTAAACGATAAATTCAGGGCAATAACGGGAACGAGTAAATATACGATTCCTGCAACGAATAAGCATGACGAGCCGACATACCTTGTTAATCATCATGCAATGCTTAACTATTATCATACATCGAAGTATATCTATGATAAGTGTATCGGCGGCAAGACAGGATACACACAGGCTGCAAGACATACACTTGTTACTTATGCGTACAAAGACGGAATGACACTTATCTGCGTTGTGCTTAATGTAGATACGACAGAGAACCAGTACAAAGATACCAAGAGATTATTAGAGTACTGCTTTGATAATTATCAGATGTTTAATGTGGTTGATAATGATGCCGACTATGACATAGGAAGCGTATTAAACACCACAAACTTTACTGTAAAAGCGCCTTATTTTACAATTGACGACCAGGCAATGATTATCTTACCAAAGACAGCAAGCTTTACCGATGCAAGATCGGAGATGGTACCGGTAAGTAATGAAGAAGGGGTCGTAGGACGAATCGATTATTACTACGGAGACAGAAGAGTTGGATTTGCCAATGTACTTTATACCGGAGCCGAAGTTGAGGAGTATAGTTTTAGAGATTATAAAGAAGCCAAGACAGAGGAAGACAGAGTGCTATTGGTTCTTAATGCGAAGGTAATCGCAGTTGTTGTTATCGCCATTTTATTACTCGCACTTATAATATATGTCATCATCTACTTAAAGAGAAACATCAATGTTATAAGATACGAGATGGCAGCCAAGAAGGAAAGAAAGAGAAAAGCATCACAGTTTAGAGGAGCAGAATTTAATAAGAGAAGGCGTCGCAGATAGAAGCAAAACGACAACCGGACGCTTAATTGTGTCGTAAAAGTGAAAAAATCAACTAAAAAGACACGAAAAACGACAGGGTTCGGAAATTACGACAAGATTGAAAGACGAAGTAAAAAAGAAAAGACAAGATATCGAAAGATATCTTGTCTTTTTATAACGGCCGGACAAGCGGAAATCGGCGCCAAGTTGTCTGAAAATTTACATCAAACTATCTAAAAGCACACGCAATGTCTGCTCTTGTCTCGTGTAAAACAAAATTCCGTCTGCTGTTTCAATCACGGTTTCATATTTATCTTTTAAAGTTATGCACTTTAAGATAAGTGTCATAAGGTAGGATACATCTTCCGGTTTACAATGAAGCATAACAGGAACGCAATCGTTAAGACTTGAAAGCGAAGCGTTACTCCTTTTTAAAAAATAGGAGAGATCTTTCTCTTCTTCCAGTTGCTCTTCGGTCTTATTGATGATGAGGTATCCGTTCTCATCCTTCGGGAGCATCATTGCTTTGATAGCTCGCTGGACCTGTTTGGTAAGAGCGTCGCTTGCCGGGAAAAGTGATTCAAAGTAAGACATAAAATCAGAAGCGTTCTTGAACTGTTCGTTCTTACCTTTGGTTAAGACCTCGGTAACCAATATTCTCTTGATTATGCTCTCGCAATCCTGGCGGGAGGGATTCTTCCTAAGTACTTCCGGACTTACATCACTCATGTTACAAAAATCTCCTAAAAAGACAACACTATTTGTCTTATTTCATTATACAATATAAAAACGACAATTTCAACGACAAATATCTCAAAATAGGACATTAGAAACGACAAAGAAAGGTTTGGGATTCTGCTTAAAAAACCTATAAAAACACCTGAAAAATTAGGCTTTTACGGCAAGAAAATCCTACACATAAGGCTTAAATTATGGTAAAATGAAAACACCGAAATCTCGTGAATGGAGCGGAAAAATGGAAAATCTCGACAACATTAAATCAAAGATTAAAGAAGAGATGAAAAAGCATAGCGGCGTAATGAAGACTGCGGATCTTTATGACGATTGCGGTCTTACATATTATCTTCTCGACCGTCTCGTAAAGGAACAGTTTCTTACAAGAATTAAGAACGGCTATTATACGATTAAGGGTGACGAGCATACAGAAGAAGAGATAATCGCAGCGCTTTTTCCGGATGGAGTTTTATGTATGCAGAGTGCGCTTTATGCGTACGGTTATCTTAAAGAGAAGCCGTTTTGCTGGTACATTGCCATAGATAAGAATACAAGTAAGTCGAGATTTATGATGGATTATCCGGTTGTTGTTCCTTATTATACGGAGCAGGAGGTTCTCACGATGGGCACGACTTCGGTTACGATAAGCGGTCAGTCATTTAAGATATATGACAGGGACCGTCTTATGGCGGATGTCCTTAAATATGAGAAGAAGTTGGAACGCGATGAATTAAAGTCTGCGCTGGCTAACTATATAGTAGATGATAAGAAGAATGTAGACCACCTTATTAAGTACGCCAAGGAGCGTAAGGTCTTAAAAAAGTGCGAGACAATGTTGGGAGTGTGGCTGTAAGTGAGTGCGATAAGCTTAAGGCTTATAATGAAAAAGAGCCACGACCTTAAGATCCCGTACCAGAATATGCTCCAGGGAGTCGCAAGGGAGAAGGTTGTAGAGAGACTCTTTTCATTGCCTGATAATTATATAGTTGCCCTGATGAAGACCGGTGAATACGGGCTTGATAACTACAGGACATCAGCGACAAAAGATGTTTGTGTAAGGGTCAAGGAAAAGGGCGCGGACGGAATGTATTTAACTGATATGGTTTCGCTTCTTGTACATGACGGTGAAGAGAAGGCTGTAATCGAAGAGTATGAAGACGGTGCCAAGGCAAGACTTAGTATACCGTTTGATAAGATAACTATACCGGTTAATCTGTATCTGTTTCCGTTAAAGGATGAAGGAAGCGATCTTGAAGATACGACATTCAAGCTCTCATATGAAAATGACAGAAGTATCCGGATAAAAGCGTTGTATGTCGAGAAGGAAATTGCGAACTATTTTGCAATCCTTTACGATAAGCAGGAATTTATATCGGATATGTCAATCCTTTATAACTTATATCGATACGGAACGAAAAGAACTTTTTCCGGGCGAAAGCTTATGACAGCAATCGATGATGAGGTAAAAAGTCGAGAGCTTATTATTACCAAAGAGCGGTTCGAGAATTTGCAGAGCACGCTTTTAAGTAAGTCGACAAAGGCAAAGTTTAAAGCATTTCTGTCACTTGGAAAAAGAAAAGAACCGATATATGAAGAAGTGGTAGAGGTATTTAATAAGATTTTCGATCCCGTAATAGAGACCATGCTTCGCGACGAAGTGTTCTTCGGCGATTATATGCCGGAGCTTCAGAGATATCTTTAATGAAATGACGAGGAATTAAGACAATGGGTAAGATATATTGCCTTATGGGTAAAAGCGCCACAGGCAAGGATACAATATATAAGAAGCTTCTTGTAAAAGCTCCCGAATTAAAGACAATAACAACCTATACGACCCGCCCGATGCGAAGCGGCGAGCGTGACGGCGTCGAATATTTCTTTACCGACGAAGCAGGATTAAATAAATTAAAAGAAGAAGGCAAAGTAATAGAGTGTAGGACATACGATACCATATTCGGACCATGGCACTTTTTTACGGTTGACGACGGACAGATAAAGCTTACAGATAACGATTATCTTATAATAATAACCCCGGAAGCCTGCATAGAATTCTTGCGATACTTTGGTGAAGAGAAAATAGTACCGTTATATATAACACTTCCGGACGGAGAGCTTTTGGCAAGAGCGCTTAGCAGGGAGAATTCGCAGGAGACTCCTCATTACGATGAGATGTGCAGAAGATACTTAGCGGACCTTAAGGATTTCTCAGAAGATAATCTTAAGAAAGCGCATATAGAAAAGCGCTTTACCAATAACGATGCCGATAAAACGGTAGATGAGATATTGGCATATATAGGAAAGTAACAAAGTTTACTATAGAAAGAAGGTGTAAGCATGGATGATAATATGAAGATTCAGAAGCTTTTTAACGCGCAGCCCGTACAGGGACCGGAGAAAACCGGGAAGAGCGACGGAACATTTAAGTTTACCCTGGCAAGCCAGATAGGTGAGAGCGATCTTCAGGAGAAGGTCAATTCCATGCTTAATGATATAACCACGCAGGGAGAATTACTTGCGAAGCATATGGATATCCGCGATATGAAGAGGTACCGTGGACTTATAAAGGACTTCTTAAATGAAGTCGTATACAGGTCCCATAAGTTTTCAAGAGAGAACTTCCTTGATAGAAGAGGCCGCCACAGAGTATACGGCATCGTAAGGCTCATAGATGAGAACCTCGATGCATTGGCGACGGAACTTATTAAAGACGAGAAAAACCAGATAGATATACTCGCTAAGATCGGCGAGATATCAGGACTTTTACTTGATATATTAACGTAGGGAAAGTATGGCAGAATTTTTGGATGTAAAAGGCCAGGATATGGCCGTAAGGCTACTCAGGAATGCATTACAATCTCATAAAATTTCGCATGCATACATGTTTGTAGGCGAGACCGGAACAGGTAAGAGCCTGTTGGCAGATGCTTTTGCGAAGAACTTATTATGTGAATCGGGGACAGGTATTGCTTGTAATAATTGTAAATCCTGTCATCAGGCGAACTCGCATAATCATCCCGATATCATATATCTTCACCCGGAAAAGGAAGGATATATATCGGTCGGCGATATAAGGGATAATGTTAATGCGACAATTTCGATTAAGCCTTACCAGGGACAATACAAAGTATATATAATTGCACATGCGGAATGGATGAGTGAGGGAGCACAGAATGCCCTTTTAAAGACAATGGAAGAGCCGCCCGAGTATGCGGTAATCTTACTTCTTACCGATAACGAAGAGCACTTTCTTCCGACAATAATGTCAAGAGTCGTAACGATTCCGCTTGTTCCGGTTGCTTATGAAGAGAAGATAAAAGCACCTGAATTCATAGCATTAAAAGAAAAGGTAATGCCGTACCTTATTGCAGGTCATGACACTGAACTTAATGCGGTAGAGCCGATTATACAGGAGCTTTCAAAGGATAAGATAGATTGCCGCAAGGCATTGGAGGTATTTCTTTTATTCTATAGAGATGTCTTAATCTATAAGTCAACGCGCGATGAAAGCCTTGTATTATTACAGGATGCGCTTTTTGACATAAGGAAGAAGGCGGATACGATAGAATATGAAGGAATCAATAATATAATTAAAGAGATAGAAACGTCACGGCGGCGCATAGAGATGTCGGTTAAGGCAGAGTATGTGCTGGCGGATCTATATATGACGATTAAGGAGAATGATAAATGATAAAAGTGGTAGGTGTACGCTTTAGAGAGGCGGGCAAGGTATATTATTTTAATCCGGAAGGATTTGAGCTTAAGCTTTACGATCATGTAATCGTAGAGACAATAAGAGGCGTCGAGTACGGAACTGTTGTAATAGCGGAAAAAGAGATTAACGAAGAAGATATCGTAAGTCCATTAAAGCCTATTATAAGAAAGGCTACGGAAGAAGACGAGAAGCAGTTAATAGAGAATCATGAGAAAGAAAAGGAAGCAAAGAAGATCTGCTTAGAGAAGATTGCAAAGCATAATCTTGAAATGAAGTTAGTCGATGCGGAATATACCTTCGATAACAATAAGCTTCTATTCTACTTTACGGCAGACGGACGAATCGACTTTAGAGATTTGGTTAAAGATCTGGCAGCAGTATTCAGAACCCGTATAGAGTTAAGACAGATAGGTGTAAGAGACGAGACCAAGGTATTGGGCGGCCTTGGAATCTGCGGAAGAGAGCTTTGCTGTAAGACATTCCTTCCGGAATTTGCGCCGGTATCGATTAAGATGGCAAAAGAGCAGTCCTTATCGCTTAATCCGACCAAGATATCAGGAACCTGCGGAAGACTAATGTGTTGCTTAAAGAACGAGGCAGAGACTTATGAGTATCTTAACAGTCACCTTCCATCGGTAGGGGAATTCGTTATGGCACATGATGGTACCAAGGGAGAAGTAGAATCAGTCAACGTTCTTCGTCAGAAGGTTAAGCTTCTTGTTGAAAAAGGCGATGAAAAGGAACTTGTGGAATACCCTGTATCGGAGCTTAAGTTTAAGCCTAAGCGCCATAAGGTATCGGTAACCGCAGAAGAGATTAAGGAACTTGCAGCACTTGAAGATAAGGAAGGAAGTTCTAAGCTTCAATGAGAGTAGAGATTAAGGAGCATGAGAGAGTTGACGATCTTCAGCGATGCGGATATAAGATAATCCAGAATCCGGAAGCTTTTTGCTTCGGTATGGATGCCGTACTTCTTTCTTCTTTCGCAAAAGTTTTCGAGAAAGAGCGCGCGATAGATTTAGGTACCGGTAACGGAATAATACCGATACTATTGCGCGGAAAAACCGCAGGTCGCGATTTTACGGGACTTGAGATACAGGAAGAAAGCGCAGCCATGGCAAGACGATCGGTTATGCTTAATGACCTTGAAAGCGATATTAATATAGTAACGGGGGATATAGTTGGTGCTTCAGCGCTTTTCGGGGCAGCAGCCTTTGATGTTGTGACCTCGAATCCACCGTATATGATAGGAATGCACGGGATTAAAAACCCGGATGATGCCAAGGCAATAGCACGACATGAGATAAAATGTACATTTGACGATATTGCAAGAGAGGCATCGAAGCTTCTTAAGGAAAAGGGGCGATTCTATCTTGTTCATCGTCCGTTCAGGCTTCCGGAACTTTTTGAAACGATGAAAAAGTATAAGTTAGAACCTAAGCGAATGATAATGGTTTATCCGTACGTTGATAAAGAACCCAATATGGTGCTTATCGAGGGGATAAAAGGCGGCAGGGCGCGTCTTACAGTGGAAAAACCATTGATAGTATATAAAGAAACCAACGTATATACAGATGAAATCTATGATATATACGGATATTAACTAAGGAGTAAAGCTATGACAGGCACACTTTATCTATGTGCGACTCCGATCGGCAATTTGGAAGACATGACTTTAAGAGTCTTACGAATCTTAAAAGAAGTCGATTTAATAGCCGCGGAAGACACAAGAAACTCCATAAAGCTTCTTAATCATTTTGAGATTAAGACGCCTATGACGAGTTACCATGAATTTAATAAGATAGATAAAGCATATGAGCTTGTGAATCTTCTTAAAGAAGGTAAGAACATAGCTTTAATTACCGATGCAGGAATGCCGGGAATATCGGATCCGGGCGAAGAACTGGTAAGAATATGTTACGAAGAAGGGATAACTGTTACGGCATGTCCCGGAGCATCTGCGGTTGTAACAGCGCTAACCTTATCAGGATTAAAGACTCGAAGATTTGCTTTTGAAGCATTTCTACCTAAGGATAAAAAAGAAAGAAAGCGGGTTCTTGATGAATTAAAGAATGAGACAAGAACCATAATCATATATGAAGCGCCGCATCACTTGCTTAAAACGCTTAAAGAACTATACGATACACTCGGGTACAGAAAGCTCTCAGTTGTAAAAGAACTGACCAAGCTTCATGAGAATGTCAACCGTACAACCATAGAAGAAGCGATTTCCTATTATACAGAGAATGAGCCTAAGGGAGAATACGTTCTTGTAATTGAAGGAAAGAGCAAAGAAGAATGCGAGAACGAGATACGCAAAAAGTACGAGAACTTGACTATCGAAGAGCACGTTAAAATGTATGTGGATACCGGAATGGATAAGAAAGAAGCTATGAAGGTAGTCGCGAAAGAACGAGGGCTTACGAAGCGGGACGTATATAATGCATTAGTATAGACTATAAAGGAGGATAGCGGTAAGACGCTTATAACTTGAAATGCAAGAGCAGTATGTAGATACCAACCTCACCGAAGAGAGTGTAGATGAAATAAGAGAATTATTCAAAGAAAGAAGATATACCGAATTAAAAAAGCGCTTAAACGATATGAACGAAGCCGATATTGCTGCGCTTTTTGAAGAGATGTCGGAAGAAGAGATTCCGATAATGTTTAGACTTTTAGCAAAAGAAGAAGCAGCGGAAGTATTTGCGAGAATGGAGCATGAGAATCAGCTCGTTCTTATAAAAGCTCTGACCGATAAGGAATTAGGGCTTGTCATTGAAGACTTATTCCTCGATGATACGGTAGATATAATTGAAGAGATGCCTGCTAATGTGGTTAAGAGAATCTTAGCGAACTCCGATCCTATGACAAGACGCCAGATTAACGAACTTCTTAAGTATCCTGATGATTCCGCAGGCTCGATCATGACAGTCGAGTATGTTAATATCAAGCCAAATATGACGATTGCGGAAGCAATAGACAGAATCAGGAAAAAAGCTCCGGATTCCGAGACAATATATACCTGTTATGTAACGGATAACAGAACATTAATCGGTGTATGTACAATAAAAGATTTACTCCTTGCTCCCGATGATGAGCTCATCTCCAATATTATGGAAACCAATGTTATCAAGGTTAACACCCTTGATGATAAGGAAGACGTTGCGAAGATGTTTAATAAATACGACTTCCTCGCACTGCCTGTTGTAGACGCGGAAGACAGATTGGTCGGAATCGTAACAGTCGACGATGCTATCGACGTCTTACAGGATGAGAACACCGAAGATATTACCAAGATGGCAGCTATCTACGATGCATCCGATACTTATTTTAAGACCTCAATCTTTAAGCATGCGAAGAATAGAATAGTATGGTTACTCGTACTCATGCTTTCATCAACACTAACAGGAATTATCATAACCAAGTATGAAAGCGCTTTTGCGGCAGTGCCGCTTCTTGTATCCTTCATACCTATGCTTATGGATACGGGCGGAAACTGCGGATCGCAGGCATCAACACTTATCATACGTGGTATCGCACTTGATGAGATAGTCTTTAAAGATATCTTCAAAGTAATCTTTAAAGAGTTTGGTGTATCGATTATAGTAGGTGTTATTCTATCAATAGTAAACGGACTTAGAATATACCTTTTCTATCATGATGCAAGTATAGCGTTTGTCGTTGCAGGTTCACTTATCTGTACGATCATGCTGGCAAAGTTCATCGGAGGAGTGTTACCGCTTATTGCCAAGAAGTTAAAGCTTGACCCGGCGCTTATGGCAGCACCTTTAATTACAACAGTAGTTGATACCTGTTCAATACTTGTATACTTTAGAATAGCAACAGCATTCTTCCATATAACCTTATAGACCCTTCAATAAGAAAGAGAGGCAATATGATATTCAATATTTTAATGGTACTTGTAACGTTTATATATCTCGTTGTATTGGAATTATCAAAGAATACGATAATAGGATGGATAGTCGGCATCGTTCTTTGCCTTGCCGGAATAATCGGACGCCTTGAGATAATTAAGCATGGTATTTATGCGAGAAGATACGGATTATTCATTTGGGCAGCCTTTTTTATCTTACTTATCGTTAATTATATAGTTACAGCACCACCTTTAAAGAGGCTTCCTGCGGTTGACAATAAGAATCCGGAAGTAACGGAAGTAATTAAGATTACCCAGGGAGAATTAACGGGTGTATATAATAAGGATAAAACGGTCCGTGTATATGCAGGAATTCCTTATGCCAAGCCGCCTATAGGAGAGCTTAGATTTAAGGAACCGCAATCACCGGATGCCTGGGAAGGCGTTAAACAGTGCGACAAGTTCGGTCCGATGGCAATGCAGGCTCGTACTGCACCTTTTATGGATTCGCTTTTACACATATTCGGCTGGCATGATTATCGTGTTCGATTCGGAGACGAATATATAGAAGATATGAGCGAGGATTGCTTATACCTAAATGTCTTCGCTCCTGAAGAAAAAAGTGATGAGCTTTTACCTGTATTATTCTACGTTCACGGCGGCTCCCTCACTACAGGACAGTCTTCTTACAGTGAATATAGAGGCGAAGACCTTGCAAAACGCGGAATTATAGTAGTTAACTTTGCATATAGACTCGGACCTTTCGGATACTATGCGGCAGAAGATCTGGCAGCAGAGTCAGCAAATCATACCACGGGAAACTACGGATTACTCGATCAGATTGCGGCATTACAGTGGGTATATGATAATATCGAAGCCTTTGGCGGAGATAAGAACAGAATTACAATAGCAGGTGAATCTGCGGGATCGTCATCCGTAAATGCAATGTGCGTATCACCGTTAACAGAAGGATTATTCGATTATGCCATAGCGGAATCAAGCGGAATAGCAGTAAAGAAGCCGTTCCATACCTTCAGAAGTTTCGAAGAAGCAATAAATGAAGGCAATAAGATGCGTGAAGAATTTAATGTGACAAGTTCTGATGCACTTCGCGATATTCCTGCGGAAAAGCTCATTCAATCGAAGACAACGCATTCTTCAATGACCGTTGACGGATATGCGATAACCGAGATGCCGTATATAACATATGAAAAGGGACTTAATCATGAAAAAGCGCTTTTAAACGGATATAATGCGAAAGAAGCGGATGTATTTATGATGACATATGAGGCGACAGCAGAGAATTATATTAAGATACTGTCTCAGGCTATAGGCGATTATGCAAAAAAGCTTGCAGAAGTTATACCGGTAGATACACCGCAGCGAGACCAGCATTTTATTATAGATAAGTTAGGAGACGCGAAGGGTGCCGTAAATACAGCATATTCAGCTCTCTGGTTTTCTTACTCGCACTTTGTATGGAACAGATACTTAGTAGCTCAAGGCCGACCTGCATATGAATACTGCTTTATGAAGACCAATAATTCATTATCCAATTATCATGCGGGCGAGTTGCCTTATCTATACGGAAATCTGTGGAGACACGATTATGTATATGACGAAGAAGATTTCAAGCTTTCCGATATAATGCAGCAATACGTTGTAAACTTTGTTAAGACGGGAAATCCTAACGGAGATGGCCTTCCGACATGGGATGCTGTAGGCCCGGGAGTATATAAGCTTCTTAAGCTCGATACCAAAATCGAGATGATGGAAGACCCTAATATGGGCGCGTACCTAATAATAGATGAATATCAGAACGCAGAATAAAAATAAAGCTCCACATTAATATGTGGAGCTTATTCTTTATTCTTCTGCAGTATCAGGTTCTGTGTAATTAAACGGTATTACATTGTATCGATACGGTGCGGTACATGTTAAGTGTGACTGCCATACGGTAATCATATCTTCAAATTCCAACGGATCGTCAAGCGTAACCTGCAAGGTGTTATGATCTATAAACTTCGTTGATTGCTGAGAGTCATTAACATATACCTTACTGTAGTTGGTGAAGTTTTGACCAAGTACAAGGTAAGAGTTCTCTTTCGTTCCGTTAGGAATGATGTTGAAGATTGAGATTTTATCAAGTCCCATGACCATGTCGGTCGGTTTATACGGGTTAATGCCGTTAAATATAAGATTATCGCCGTAAAGCATATCATATTCAAGAGCGGCAAGGTTTTCCTTAAAGTTAGGGTCGGACTTATGTGTCTGACGGAAAGCATTGATTACTCCGTTATGCATACCGAGTCGCTCAAATACATAGGAAGCAATTTCATCTGCTGATATATTCTTGCGTCCATAGTTAATACCGCAGTTGGAGTAGATTATGTAATCGGTCTGGTATACAGATCTGTTTGTAAGCTCAGACTGCTGAATATCAAGAGAAGGAAGATGGTCGCCATACATAACAAGGATAGTGTCTTCCTCAAAATTGTCAATTGCCGCAACAAGTTCTCCCACGAATTCATCCATCTCATAGAGCATGTTGGCATAGTACTCAAGCTGAACTCTTGTTGATGCACGCTCCGGAGAGGTTTCCTTAATAGATACATGCCTGTCATATCTGTCGTTAGGAGTATATCCACCGTGTCCCTGAACCGAGATGGTATATACAAGGTCACGACCTTCGGTTTCATTAAGGCACTTAAATATATATTTGGTAAGGATTGAATCCTTAGCCCAGCCTAAAATTGTCTTTTCGTAATCCTGCATATATTCAACAGAAGTAAAATCGTCAAAGCCAAGGTTTGAGTATACGATATGACGGCTGTAGAACTTACCGGTGTTATTGTGAATGGCATGGCAGGTATAACCGTATGGTTTTAAGTTATTGGCAAGACTCTCTGTGGTTTTTTCCTTTAAGATAGACTTAAAAGGATACTCACCCGCGCCAAAGTCGTCCATGCACATACCGGTTAAGACTTCAAACTCGGTATTAACGGTACCGGCTCCGATAACCGGAACAGAGAAAAGACCGCCGTTTTCCTTCTGTAATCTTGTAAAGTTAGGAAGAACCGTCGACGAGAACGTTACATCGTTAAGCTCTTCTACATTAAAGAAAGTCTCAAGCTGAACGAAGATTATATTCGGCATATGTTGAGCGGTATCTTCAGCAATAGTAACATCCTGTCCGGCAAAGATGGACTTGATGTTCTCGCTTGAGTATTCCTTAGGCTTATCAACGCCCGTATCTATAAGGCTATTTGTAAAGCAGTATACGAAACCATTGTTTCTGTATGCGGCTGAAAGTTCTGCAAACTGACCTTCCATTATATTAAGAGCAACAAGGCCCTTGACGGAACCAACTGCAAGAACGAAGAAAATTGCGATTGCCGCAAGAGCGTTAATGTAGTACATCTTGTGCGTTACTTTCGGAGCCTTAAAGAAAAGGAACACAAGGCCCGCAAGAGCAAAAGCAACAAGAATACCGATAAGCACTATCTGGAAGTTATTAAAGTACTTTTGAATAACTTCAAACAAAGATTCAATCAGGAATAAGTCGTTGGCGGTAAAAGGCGTAACGCGGTTACATAAAAGCACCAGATTTGAGATACCGAATGTAAGCCATACCGCACTTAAAACAGAAAGCAGGAATACACGCCTTTTTATAAGCAAAGCAATAGAAAGCGTAAAGGCAATAATTAAAGCATTCGCCAGAAATACAAGCGGCGAATGGAAGATAAACTTAATGCCCTTCCATAAAGATTTAAGCTCCATGCATTGTATGATAAAGAAAAGAAGTATAGGCCATAAGATAAACATCGATATAAACGAAAATCTTATAGGATTCTTTTCATATAGAGCTTTTATACGGGAATGAACTTTTTTAATTAGGCCGGCAACAACTCCGGCAGGCTTTTTAATCTTGTTTAAGACTGATAGTATTTTTTCTTTCATAACTGTTTCTTCTTATTATATATGTGTTATAATTGCTACAATAGAATATCGAATCAAAACTTTGTAATTATAGCAGAATAATGTGTAAAAATCAAATCGTCTTTGTGTAAAAAGATTAAAGGAGTGGTGCATATGTATGAACAGTTAAGCAAGATGCTTTCCGAATCGAATAATATCGTATTTTTCGGCGGCGCCGGAGTAAGCACCGCGAGCAATATACCGGATTTTAGATCGTCGGACGGCCTATACTCCAAGAAACTTCTTAGAAGATGTTCGCCGGAAGAAGCGGTTTCACATACATTCCTTATGCAGTATCCTGAAGAATTCTACGAGTTTTACAAGAAGAATCTTATCTATCCTGATGCAAAGCCTAATGATTGTCACATAGCGCTGGCAAAGCTTGAGGAGATGGGTAAGCTTAAGGCGATAGTTACACAGAACATAGACGGTCTTCATCAGAAGGCAGGTTCTAAGGTCGTATATGAGCTTCATGGTTCGACCGAGAGAAATTATTGTAGAAGCTGCGGTAAAAAGTTCGGAGTGGATTTTATCTTAAAGTCGGAAGGCGAGCCTATATGTGATAAGTGTGGCGGCAAGGTGCGTCCGGACGTTGTTTTGTATGAAGAAGGCCTTGATGAAAGCGTAGTTATGGGAGCGATAGATGCGATAGCTTCAGCAGATATGCTTATAGTGGGTGGAACTTCACTTGTCGTATATCCGGCAGCAGGTCTTATCAGATATTTCAGAGGTAAGAACTTAGTACTTATCAATAAGACAAAGACCGGCGCCGAGGGAATGGCAGACCTTGTAATCAATGATGACATTGCGGTCGTTATGAAAGAAGCGGTCGAGAACATGTAAATTATAATAGGAAGAAATATTATACGCTATGGAACTTAAAGTCGGAGATAAAGTAGAGATGAAAAAAGCGCATCCTTGCGGTTCTAATATATGGGAAGTCACAAGAATAGGCGCTGATATTAAGATAAAGTGCTTAGGCTGCGGACATGAGATAATGAATCCGAGAGTCAAAGTGGAAAAAGGTATCAAAAAAATAATAAATAGTGAAAAATAGGCTTGAATTATATAAACTCACGTGATAAAATATAACTCCGTGATATTATAAATTTCCTTGTTCCCGATTAATTCGGGGGCCAGAGACCAAAAGGAGGTACTACAAAGCATGAAGAAATATGAATTAGCACTCGTTCTTAATGCAAAGTTAGAGGATGACGCAAGAAGCGCCAAGCTCGAGAAGATTAAGGAAATGATCGCTCACTTCGGTGGAACAATCACCAACGTTGATGATTGGGGCAAGAAGAAGCTTGCTTATGAGATTCAGAAGATGAGTGAAGGATTTTACTACTTCATCCAGTTTGATGCAGCTGCAACAACTCCGGCTGAGTTAGAAGAACGTCTTCGTATTGAAGAGAACGTCATCAGATACTTATGCGTTAGACAGGACGAAGAATAGAATCGTTTAAAAGGAAGGTAATCGCATGAACAAAGTTATTTTGATGGGTAGATTGACAAGAGATCCTGAGGTTAGATACACAGGAGGCGAGTCATCGGCAGTAGCAAGATATACACTTGCTGTAGACAGACGTTTTAAGAAAGAAGGCGGAGATACCGCTGATTTTATACAGTGTGTTGCATTCGGAAAGAGTGGAGAATTTGCTGAGAAGTACTTTAAGAAGGGAACCAAGGTTGTAGTCGAAGGACGCATCCAGACAGGTTCTTATGAAAAGGATGGCCAGAGAATTTACACCACCGATGTTGTTGTAGAACAGCAGGAATTTGCTGAGAGTAAGGCAAGTAGTTCCGAGTCAGCAGGAAATGTCGAGCATCAGCCTGCACCTAGTTCTGCGGTAGGCGACGGATTCCAGAATATTCCGGATGCCGTTGAAGCAGAGTTACCATTCGCTTAAGGTGATAACTCTTTAACACGATAGGAGGTAATATAAATGGCTTTCACAAAGACAGACAGACCGGATGGCGCTATGAAGAGACGTCCTAACGGTATGCATAGAAGAAAAAAAGTATGTGTATTCTGCGGTAGCGATAATGTTATCGATTATAAGGATACCAACAAGCTTAAGAAGTATATCTCTGAGAGAGGTAAGATTCTTCCTAGAAGAATTACAGGTAACTGCGCTAAGCATCAGAGAGCACTTACAGTAGCAATCAAGAGAGCTCGTCATATCGCATTAATGCCATATGTACAGGAGTAAGATGTTGTAAGCACAAGCGGGACCGAAAGGTCCCGTTTTTTTGTGCCTTTTCCCTGTACCGGAATTGTTTTTCGGTGAAAACTATGTTAAAAAACACTATAAATTCTATATTTTTATAACTAAAAATTATAGAATACAATCAAGTATGTCATGCGTAACGCCAAGGTTGCGGACACTCTTCTTCATGAGGTTAACAGGTTTAAACTTTAACACTTGTCATTGCATACTTGCACTGATATAATAAGCGTGGAATGATTTGTTGATACGAACAAGTCACTTTTGATTTTCATGAGGAGGTAATATCAAAATGTACAGTTTTGATGAGATCAAGAAAGTTGATCCGGAAATCGCTGATGCGATTCAGGCTGAGAATGACAGACAGAATTCTCACATTGAGCTTATTGCATCAGAGAATGTAGTAAGCAAAGCAGTTCTTGCAGCTATGGGAAGCCAGCTTACCAATAAGTATGCTGAGGGTTATCCGGGCAAGAGATATTATGGTGGTTGCGAGTGTGTTGACGTCGTAGAAAATATCGCTCGCGAAAGAGCAAAAGAATTATTCCACTGTGATTATGTTAACGTACAGCCGCACTCAGGCGCACAGGCTAACATGGCAGTGTTCTTTGCAATTATGAATCCCGGCGATACTTTTATGGGTATGGCACTTGATCAGGGTGGACATTTATCACACGGTTCGCCTGTAAATATGTCAGGTAAGTATTTTCATGTAGTACCTTACGGTGTTAATGACGAAGGCGTTATCGATTATGAGAACGTTCGTAAGATTGCATTAGAGTGCAAGCCTAAGTTAATCGTTTGCGGTGCATCAGCATATGCCCGTACAATCGATTTCAAGAAATTCAGAGAGATTGCTGACGAAGTTGGTGCAGTACTTATGGCTGATATTGCTCACATCGCAGGTCTTGTAGCTACAGGACTTCATCCGAGTCCGTTCCCTTATGTAGATGTTGCAACAACAACAACACATAAGACATTAAGAGGACCTCGTGGCGGTATGATTATGGCTACAGCAGAAGCTAACGAGAAGTTTAACTTCAATAAGGCAGTATTCCCTGGTATTCAGGGTGGTCCTTTAATGCATGTAATCGCAGGTAAGGCAGTAGCCTTCCATGAAGCATTACAGCCTGCATTCAAAGAGTATCAGCAGCAGATTCTTAAGAACTGCCAGACTCTTGCAACAGAGCTTCAGAAGAGAGGATTCAAGCTTGTATCAGGTGGTACAGATAACCACTTAATGCTTGTTGATCTTACAAATATGAATATTACAGGTAAAGAGTGCGAGAAGTTACTTGACTCCGCTAACATTACATGTAATAAGAATACAATTCCTAACGATCCGGCATCACCGTTCGTAACAAGCGGTGTTCGTCTTGGTACTGCAGCAGTAACAACCAGAGGATTTAAGGAAGAGGATATGGTAGTAGTAGCAGAGGCTATGGCACTTGCTATTAAAGAGCGCGATAATGGCGGAGTTGAGAAGGCTAAAGAGCTTGTAGCAACTCTTACCAAGAAATATCCTTTATATGCATAATCTGACTTAGAGACTTCTTAATAAGAAGTCAACGAAATAGAGAGGGTGGTGCGCTTAGATGGGTAGTTTGAAATACTTCTTTGTAATGAGAAAATCTAGACTCCATGAGTTTTACTCCGAGTCTCTTAATAGAATGTCCGTTATGGAGAAGCTTAATGATACCGAAGGCGGAATCAGTAAGACATTTGACGAATGGTCTAAGCGTTACCACGATACCTCTTCAAGATTACACGAAGAGTATGACAAGAACGAAGCAGAATTAAACGAATTCATCTATCCGATACTTGATGGTAGAATACCGATGTCTCATAGACTTGCCCATGTACTTATCGAGGAGATAAGACAGGCGGTAAGTAAAGACTGTCGGGACTCACTTATCACGTCAGACGTTTTGGAAGTCATTGTAAAGTTTTATGAGGATCATCCGCCAAAGAATGTAGAAGACCATATTATGGCGGTATTCTTGGCTGCAGATAGCTGCCTTTCCTACGGAATAGATGAGAAATTCAGGAGGGCCGTGGAATATTATACCATGGCTATTTCTTTTACATCCCACTTTGACAAGTGTAAGAATCTGCACGCAAAAGGGATGATTTTTGAGGCATATTATAAGAGGCTTGTGGCTGAAAGCCTTAAGTCCAGATGTGATCTCGCCGCATTATATGAATATTACAAGGATGCAATGGCATTCTATGATGATATAGAGAATAGAAAGCATACCGAGCTTCCGTTTGATAACCTCGTCGTTTTAAGCCAGGCAATCATGCAGTATCAGGCATTAAGTAAATCCAGAGCGATAATCAATAAGCTTGCGGGAATAGTTAATGAGGAGGCAGATGCTGCACTTTCTTGTTATGAGCATAATATGAGAAGTACGAGTATCGATATTAATCCGCTTATAATTGTTAATTACGCACTCGCCTGTGTTCACAAGAATCAGATGAGCGCAGTAGAGGCATACGGATTCTTAAGTGAGGAGAAAAAGAAACTTCCTATGGAAGTGGATTTTAATAGTTCGAACTTTTATATGAGCCCTAAGTATGCCTATACGCTTTATTGGGTTCCGGAGATGATGATATTACTTGAAGAGTCGGGATATCCTATTAAGAGAGTCGGTGAATTAAGAAAAGCGCTTGCGTTCGAAGTATTTGAAACATATGCGAGAATACCGTACGATAAGAGAACGCATATTACGAATTCGTATGTCTTTATGGCATATGAGTATGTGCTTCCTTATTATGACGTAACCTTTGCAAACCTTGATCTTCTTATGAAGGTTACGGTTATAAGACATAATACCATGGCAATGCATTCAAGAATGGTAATGCTTCTTGCAACGGAACTTACCAAGGCAATTATCCAGGGAGCACCGGAATTGCTTATAGGAACCTTGGATTGCAAGACGGTTGAAGATGTCAGGTCAAATGTATCGGAGATACTTGATTTTATCAGGAAAGCAGCCTTTTGCCATGATATAGGTAAGATTGTATTACCTAATATTATTAACATTCAGTATAGAAAAGCGACACCTACGGAAACTGAGATAATCAAGATGCATCCGCAGATAGGAAGTACGATTATCGACAGAGTTCCGGCATTAAAGGTGTTTTACGATATAGTTATGGGACATCATAAGTCCTATGACGGAGCATCCGGATATCCGGAAGGATATAATAACTGTAGTTCTCCGTGGAGGTTCATTACGGATATAGTACATATATGCGATGTACTTGATGCAGGAACCGATACGTATGGCAGACTCTATAAGGAGCCTAAGACCTATGAGGACATTGTTGAAGAATTACAGCGCGGCAGATGTACGGAGTACAACCCGGAGATAGTAGATTTCATTGTTGGCAACGATCGTCTTAAAAAGACTATCAGATTCGTTGTTACAGAAGGCCGCGAAGTTTATCTTTATTTCGTATCACAGATTAAGAATAAAGATGACGAGCTGGATAAAGTGCTTAAAGGAGATATGTTACATGAAGGGTAAGTTAAGACCATATTTGTTCCTGCCCGTATTTATGGCAGTAATACTTATGGGAATAGATGTCTTTGTTATATATATGGATAAAAGCACAGGAACGGTACTT
>JAEEGF012118756.1_pt1 | contig 64643 bp, 50 predicted proteins | sample 9134171 | NCBI WGS metagenome assembly JAEEGF01 (sample SAMN16246542, study PRJNA631951) | gut metagenome | biome: gut microbiome; feature: rumen; material: AP-attached | host: Bos | place: Iran: Karaj | collected 2018-10 | reverse complement strand
AGTTCCCGCGAAAGGGCCGTGGCAAAAACTTCCGCCTGATTGTATCCCCTCTTTCTCTCCTTGTCCCTGTACATTGGAACCGGGATCAAAGCCTCAATCCCAAGCTGTCCCAGCTTCCGTCCAAGGAGCCTTGCAGCCTCCCTTCCGTAGAAGGTGGCATATTCCCTGCGCCCCATATACTTGAACTTATAGATGGAGCCCGAGATGCTCCTGTAGCGGAACACCGAAAAGCCCCTTGTAAACTGATGACTGCTCCTGCGGCAATCCTCACAATATTCCCCATAGACATCTCTGCCCATGGGCTTGCCGCATTTCATGCAGGTACTGCCCCTTACGTAGCGTATCCCGCTCTTACACTTTTCGTGGATCAGCTCTCCTCCGGAGATCTTCCCATTTTTCAGGCAAAAGAGATCCAGAGGTCCGTCACAAACCGGGCATCGCCTGGGATATATCACATCCAGTGCCCTGTCAATTCCCTGTAACATCAAATACTTCTAAAATCCTGTCCTTAAGTCCTGTGTACCTCTTTAGCTGCTCCTGATTGTCCACCATGGTCTTGAGTGTCTGGGAACTGCCAAGTATGCACACGGTATTTCTTGCCCTGGTAACCGCCGTATACAGAAGATTTCTGTTAAGCAGCATCCTGGGGCCGCCCAAAATAGGCATTATCACAGCAGGATACTCACTTCCCTGAGACTTGTGAATAGTGATGGCATAAGCCAGCTCTATCTCATCAAGATCGGCAAAGGGATATCTCACCTGTCTGCGCTCATCAAACTCAACTATCAGCTCCTGGGAATACTCATCAATCTCCTTGACTATTCCCATGTCGCCGTTAAAAATGCCGGCGCCGGAGTCGATGGGGATGTTGAAGTTGCCCTTTACCTCCCACTGAGCCTGATAATTGTTTCTGATCTGCATGACCTTGTCGCCCTCCCTCAGGAGATTATCCCCGTAGGCATGCTCCTTTTTGGAAGGTGAAGGCGGGTTCAGATACTCCTGGAGTACCAGGTTCAGCTGCTGAGCCCCAAGGGGCCCCTTTCGCATGGGTGTAAGCACCTGAATGTCATAGGGCTCTGCTCCCACATATCCCGGAAGCTTGTCTCTTATGAGCTGGATCATATGCTTGTAGATAACCCCCGCTTCCGCTCTCTCCAGGAAAAAGAAATCCTTGCTCTTATTGTCAAGAACCGGCTGCTGCCCGTTGTGGATCCTGTGAGCGTTCATGACTATGTCGCTCTCCTCCGCCTGCCTGAATATCTTTTGCAGGTAGATGGTAGGAAACTTCCCGCTGTCTATAAGGTCCTTGAGTACCTGTCCCGGCCCCACGCTGGGAAGCTGGGAGCTGTCTCCCACAAGGATAAGATGCATTCCGGGCACCAACGCCTTAAGTAAGGCGTTGAACAGATGAATGTCCACCATGGACATCTCGTCTATGATGATAGCGTCAGCCTCAAGGGGATTTTCTCCGTTTCTCTCAAAGCGCACTCCCGAGGCCCTTCTGTCCTCATCATCCTGAACCATGCCTGAAACCTCCAGCAATCTGTGGATGGTCCTGGCTTCATATCCTGTGGCCTCAGTCATCCTCTTGGCCGCGCGTCCCGTGGGCGCAGCCAGCAGGATATCAAGGCCCTGCCCGGCGTAATAATCTATGATTGTGTTGATGGTGGTGGTCTTACCTGTTCCGGGGCCACCGGTGATGATCACAACTCCGCTGGTGATACTCTTTAGTACCGCTTCTCTCTGAAGATCATCAAGTTCTATCCCTCTGCGGTTCTCAATATCTATTATCTTCTCCCTGTAGGCCTCATCCTCTGCAGGGCTTGTCATCTCGCGGATGTTAAGGTTATCAAGGAGCACAGCACAGTTCTGCTCTTCATAGTAGTACATGGCAGAGTACACAGAATCCTCGCCCTTACACACCAGCTTTCTGTCCATCATCAGATTTCCGATCTGGACCCTGACAGCCTCTTCCTCGATGACGTAGTCGGGCCTTGACTGGAGAACATCTATGGTCCTGTTTATGAGCTCATTCATGGGCAGGTAGGTGTTTCCGTCCAGGGTTGCATTAAGAAGAGCGTAGAGAATGCCGCTCTTTATGCGGTAATCCGAATCCACCTGAATACCAACCTTCTCAGCTATCTCATCGGCAGTTTTAAAGCCGACACCGCTGATATCGTCAGAGAGCTGATAGGGATTCTCTGTGATGACGCTGTATATCCTGTCTCCGTAGGTGTTGTAGATCTTAACGGATAGATTGTTGCTGATGCCATACTGCTGAAGGAACATCATGGCCTTTCTCATCTCCGTCTTCTCACGCATCTGAAGACCGATATCCCTTGCCTTGGGAAGGCTGATGCCCTTGATCTCCGAAAGACGCTCAGGGTCTTCCTCCATGATCCTGAAGGTCTCGCCCCCGAAATAGTCAATGATCCTGGCCGCAAGCTTCTCCCCGATTCCCTTGATGGCTCCTGAAGAAAGATATCTCTGCATGGTGGCAATATCGTCAGGCAGGGATATCTCATAGCTTGATATCTTAAACTGCTGCCCGTAGACAGGGTGGTTTACGTACTCCCCCTCTGCCACGATGGTATCTCCCACGTCCACATCCCTGAAATATCCGGTGCAGACCAGGTCCTCCGAACCGATCTTAAGATTGGCAACTCCGTAGGCATTTTCTGCATTTTTATATACGAAATGGTCTATAAAGCCTTTTATTTTTTCCATAGCACAGATTATAGCATGAAAAAAGTCGCCTAAACTTTAAGAATTTCTTAAGATTAGAGCGACTTTTGAAGTCTTAATATTTGGCCTGTACGCGGCTTTTGTCAGATTTCTTTGGCCGGGGAAGAGGAAGTCTCTTCAGATGCAGGTGCATCGGGGATATTGTAGGTTCTCTTCATGTTCTCATAGAGCATCTGAGCAAAGCCGTTACTCTGAGTCTCAACAGAGGATGCACAGAGGTCCTGAAGGGTCTCTCCCTTAAAGTAGTCCACAAGAGTTGAGGTGGAGTTATCCGAAGCCTCAGGCTTCCATGCGTCCACGGATTTCTGCATCTCCTTGAACATCTGCTCAAGGAAATAAGCTTCAAAGCTCTTGCAGGCCTCCCACAGCTCGTCCTTGTCGGAATGAACAGCCGCATTCTGCGCCTTGTTCTTTACAAGCTCAGCGCTGGCATTTTTGCTCTCCTGCATGGCATATTCAGTTAAAGCAGATGCGTTGATTCCGCTGATCTCAAGTCCTGCCATTAGTGACTCCTAACTTATCTCTTAAGTGAATTTGCTGTCTGCATCATCTCATCCGTAGTCTGGATGGCTGTTGAATTCATTTCATAAGCACGCTGTGCAACGATGAGGTTAACCATCTCAGTTGCCACGTTTACGTTGGAACCTTCAAGGTATCCCTGAACGATCTCAGAAGGCTTGATATTGTCTGCTTCGCTCTCAAGGATTGCTTCGCCGCTGGCTGCGGTCTCGATCCAGGCTGCGCTACCGATCCTCTCAAGTCCCTCTCTGTTCGGGAACTGCCAAAGGCCGATCTGAAGGTTGCCCACGGGCTGGGGAACACCCTCATCATCGGGATAATAAATCCTGCCGTCACCGCCGATGGTGATACGGCTTGCAACTGCATTTCCCGTAACCAGGATCTCATTTCCGCCTACATCAAGAACCTTGTTTCCTTCTGCTGTTGTCAGCACAAGATCGGTTCCGCCGATCTCCGAAAGAGCCCATGTAAAGTTACCGTTACGGGTATAGTTGATGGTCTCTCCGTCAGCGGCCTGGTACGCAAAGAAGCCATCACCGCTGATGGCTAAAGCTGCAGGATTATCACTGTCCTGGAAAGATCCCTGACTAAAGAACTGATTTATTGTAGATGTACGAACACCCAGACCCACCTGAGAATTGGTAGGCTTGGGAGAACCGTTTGCTGTTGTGGTTACAGTCTGTAACTCCTGGTATAAAAGAGATTTGAACTGCGCGCCCTGAGCCTTGTAGCCCGTTGTATTAACGTTGGCAAGGTTGTTGGAAATCGTATCAACGTTAGTCTGCTGCGCGTTCATACCTGTAGCTGCTGACCATAAACTTCTAACCATATGTCACCTCCGAGAAACTCTGGGGAAGCCTATCCGTGGCTCTTCATTATTTCGTCATCCGTGACACATTATAGTTCTCTAATTATTTATCGTCACACAGTCGGTATTAAATTATTAAAAAATTATAAATTTTCAGGTCACACGTCCAAGCTGCTGTGCTGCGATCTCCAAAGTGCCGTCGATAGTGGTGATCATCCTCTGGTTAGTATCATAAGCTCGCTGAACTGCGATCATATTTACCATCTCATCAACCACTGATACGTTGGACTGCTCCAGGAATCCCGCATATACGGTTCCTGTAGCTTCTGTTGCTGTAGCATCGTTAACAGGTACAAAAGCATTCTCTCCGAAGTGCTGGAGATTATTGTAGGTGGTACGGCCGCTGGGCTGTGTTACCTTTTCAAAATCAAACAATCCGATGGTAGCCACTACCTCACCGTCCTGAATAATCTCTCCGTTGGAATTGATCTCAGCCTTGAGATTGGGATCAAGCTCGATGTGCCCGCCATCCTGGGACAGAACGAAATCTCCGTCCCTTGTAACCAGAACACCTTCACTGGTCAGAGTGAAGTTGCCGTCTCTGGTATACATTATCTGCTGATCAAGGCCGTTATCCCTGAGTTCATTGAGGGAAAGCTTGCCGGCCTCGTATGCTGCAAGCGCCCTTTCTCTCTGATATCTGCCGAGTCTCCAGTCGGGTCTTGTTCCGGGGATGTTCTCCTGTTCCTCTTCTTCCTCTTCCTGACCGCCAATCTCCTTAACTCCGTATTCGATTCCGAAGAAGCCACTTCCTCCGATGGCAAGATCAAAGGTGTTCTGAGTCTCCTTCATGGGGCCCTCGGTCCAGTCAACATAGCCCTCGCCGATTTTTACCCCGGGAGTAATAGAGCCCAGTCCACGGGCAGTGAACGGGGCATCTGTGTAGTCTTTGATTTTGAGCGCAAGCTGATCATTGAAAGACTGAGCTGTTGCGCCTTCCTTTTTATATCCGTTTGTGTTGGCATTGGCAAGGTTGTTGGTCAGCACATCCATTCTGTGCTGCTCGTTGATCATTCCTGTGTAAGCAGTGTAAAGACCTTTTACCATATTAAACCCTCATGCCATCCTGGCCTATACTGCTGCCCGATCCGTGAGCAGAGTTAGTCCTCTCTGTATCCCAAAATGAACTCCACGTAGCGTCCGGTTCCGATGGCAACTGCTGTCATGGGATCCTCTGCTGTCATGGTGTTGATGCCTGTCTTGGCATAGATAAGATCCTCAAGGCCGCGAAGAAGTGCTCCGCCACCTGTGAGTACGATTCCTCTGTCAGCGATATCAGCTGCAAGCTCGGGAGGTGTGTTCTCAAGAACGCTGTGGATAGCCTCAATGATCTGAGATGTGGGCTCTCTGAGCGCCTCCTCGGTCTCCTCTGAAGATACTCTTACTGTCTTGGGAAGACCTGTTACCAGGTTTCTTCCGCGGACATCCATGTAATCGTCCTCAGCTCTCGGATATGCTGATCCTATCTTAATCTTAATATCCTCAGCGGTTCTGTCACCGATAAGGAGATTGTGTTTCTTACGCATGTAGCGGACGATAGCCTCATCAAAGTCGTCGCCTGCCACCTTAACAGATGTGCTGACTACAGTTCCTCCAAGGGAGATAACTGCTATATCAGATGTACCGCCACCGATGTCAACGATCATGTTGCCGCAGGGCTTGGTGATGTCGATTCCGGCACCGATAGCTGCTGCGATAGGCTCCTCGATGGTCTTAACATCTCTTGCTCCGCAAAGTCTTGTTGCATCCTCAACGGCCTTCTTCTCAACCTCTGTTGCTCCACTGGGAACACATACTGCGATGAAGGGCTTCTTGAGGATCCTGCGTCCGATGGCCTTCTTGATGAAGTATCTCATCATCTGCTCTGTAATCTTGTAGTTGGAGATAACGCCCTGACGAAGAGGTCTTACTGCAACGATGTTGCCGGGTGTACGTCCCAGCATAAGCCTTGCATCCTCTCCGATAGCCTTGATCTCTTCTGTATCTCTGTCATATGCCACAACTGATGGCTCTTTTAAAACTACGCCCTTGCCCTTAATGTAAACCAGGACTGAGGCTGTTCCAAGATCGATTCCTATATCTGCGTACTGCATAATTCCTTATATCCCCTTTCCGATAAGGTGTGAAAGCGCATAAGCGCGGATGTTAAAGTCTAGTATTTCATCTGACATTATAACCCAAAGATAAAAAATAGAAAAGGGGGCATTCCTTCACATGTATATATCGGCAGCTTTCGGCTTTTTCTTAAGGGTGGATCAGATTATATTTAAGTTCTGCCAGTTTCCAGTCAACTTCGTTGTCGATATCCTGTACTTCAAGCTCCGATAATTCCATAGGCAGGATCCTGCCCACCATTATTCCGTGGTTCCTTCTGAAGCTCTCGGTGCGCACCACATAAAACTGCCCCGCGTCGTGATAATGAGGCTCCAGATCCTGTGATCTCTTGGCAAGGTTCTCGGGCTGTCTGAAAACCAGGTGCCCGTCGCGGATCTCCATAGCTCTCTGGGGCGGATAAGAGAATCTCACCACAGGAATAAGGCAGTCCGCATCGGAAGCCTTGAGCTGCTCCACCGCACTTTTAAGCCTCTCCGCGGTAATGAAGGGCGCCGTCGGATAGATGCAGGTGAAAAGGTCAAAATCCTCTCCCCTGTCGTGATATGTATCGATGACTTCCTCAATTACATCCACCGTTGTGGCAAAATCATTGGAAGTTTTCTCACTTCTGAAAAAAGGAACTTTGGCGCCGTATTTTTCGGCAATCTCAGCTATCTCTTTATCGTCCGTGGACACCATGACTTCGTCATAGACTCCGGACCCCAGCGCCGCCTCAATTGAATATGCGATGATGGGCTTTCCGTTAAATTCCTTTATATTCTTGCGGGGAATCCTCTTACTTCCTCCCCTTGCTGTTATCATGGCTAATGTTTTCATTCTTGCATCCTCATTCTTATTGTTCAGGCAAAAGAGCTTTCGCAATGCGCTGTACTCCCCGGCCATCCGTAAGTCCCTTGAGAGCGGATCTCATCTCTGACAGCCTTGAGGGTTCATCCAAAAGGTTTCGCAGATTCACAGCAATATTCTCTGTGGTCTGTGCCACTGCAGAAGGCCCCTCGGTCACGTCCCCGGCAAATATCATGCCATCGGTATCTCCCCAGAACTCTGCGTTATATTTCTGGTTGTCAGCCACCTGATAGAAAATTGCGGGAAGATTTATGGCTGAGCACTCTGTGAGCATGGTGCCCGCAGCACATATGGCTATATCACATCTTCTCATAAGAGCCGCCATATCTTTTACCGCCTTGTGTATCTCTACATCAGGGCACTCCAGGGCCATCTTCTCAATATCCGCACCATCCGCCGCCAGGCTTCCGACAACCACATGGAAGTGTGCTCCTCTTATGTCCTTAAGAGCCTTAAGGGTTGCAGGAAGCATCCCCAAAGTGTCTGCGCCTCCGGAAGTTACCAGTACATGCCTTACTCCGCCGGCATCCGAATTACAGCTTATATCCTCTTTATCCTTGTAAAACTGCTCTCTGAGGGGCGCATATTCAAGGCCCAAAAGGAGCTTAGTGGGAGTTTGGTTATGGCCCTGCATGTCTCTGTAGGCAGCTTCATAATTCAGTGTCTTGTAATAACCACTGTAGTTTATGAGCATATCCACGGGATAAGTGTCCTTGTGAAGATCGTCAAGGTAAGCTGTGCAGACATGGTCTCTTAGCTGTTCAAAATAAGGGACGCTCACACTGTAGGAATCAACAAGAAGGTTCCTGATGTTTCTGTTCTTAAGCTCATCAATGAGCCCCGGAAGGTCTGATACAAGATCCTGCCAGTCGCTTCCGAGAACTACAATCTCTATATGCTCCGAATCTCCCGCAAATGCATCAAAGACAGCTTTGGACTCATCATCTGCCACAAAAAAGGTAACCTCTTCTCCCAGCTTTACAACCTCTTTGGCGATCGTAAGACAGCGCATCATGTGGCCCGAAGCTATTATTGAGTTGGCATCGCATCTAATTCCCAGCATAGTTTATCCTTCACGCGAGGCTATGCACGCGTATCTTTTTATTTAAGCATATCCCAGGAAAGGGGTTCGCCCTTTTCCAGGTCTCTGGAGGCAGTCTTTCCGAGGACTTCCTCGTAGTGCATAGTGTGCATTCCGTTTCCGGGACGGATGGAGCGCACATTCTCTTCAGTAATGGTTTCTCCTGCCTTTATGTCTTTTACCACAAAGAGGGATCTGGAGAGGCCTCTCTCCTTGATCTGCTTGTCGGTAAGCTTGTATTCATAAGAGCCGAGAGCTTCCTCCATAATGCGGACCTCTTTTACCATCTGGGCAAATTCCGCAGGTTCCATGGAGAAGGCATCGTCAACGCCGCCTGCTGAGCGGTTTAAGGTCAGGTGCTTCTCGATCATCTTGCCGCCAAGGGCTATGCTTCCCACGGGAATGGTGCCGCCGGGAGTATGATCCGAAAGGCCTACTATGCAGTCATACTTATCCCTAAGGTTCTGCATCATCCTGAGGTTCACCAGATTGTAGGGTGTAGGATAAGCGCTGACGCACTTAAGAAGGATAACCTCCTCATTTCCTTCCTCCGCGCAGGTATCAAGTGCTCTCTTTATATCCTCTTCGTAGGCAATGCCCGTAGCGAAGATTATAGGCTTGTGAAGTTTGGCGATTCTTCTGATAAGAGGAATGTCATTGATCTCAAAGCTTGCGATCTTGTATGCAGGAACATTGAGATTCTCAAGATAGTCAACGGATGTAGGGTCAAAGGGTGATGAGAAACACTCCATGCCAAGCTTGTGAGCTTCCTCCATGATTCCCTGATGCCACTCCCAGGGTGTGTAGGCCTCCTCGTAGAGATCGTGAAGAGTTCTGCCTGCCCAAAGGCCGTCTCCCGGAGTCATGAACCAGGGCTTGTCGCAGTCGATAGTGATGGTGTCTGCAGTGTAGGTCTGAAGCTTAACCGCATCGGCGCCGGCTTCTTTGGCTGCATGCACTATCTCTATAGCTCTGTTGTAATCACCGTTGTGATTGCCGGAGAGCTCCGCCACTATCATACAGGGGTTATCACCGCCCACTTTTCTGTTTCCTATCTGTATCTCTTTTTTAAACATATTATCAATCCCTTTAATGTATTGTTTTCGAAAAGCACAGGGAGTCCCCCGCATCTTCAGAGGTGTAGCCGTTGGCCAAAAAGCATTTCTCGGAGGCCCCATTAGTCTTAAGCACCATGCCCGTCAATGCGGTGACGGAAGCCGGAAGTTCTTTTTCCACCAGGGCAAGGATCTTCTTGCCCAGGCCTCGGCCTCTTGCTCCCGGCGCGATCATGTAGCTGATCTCACCCAGGCTGTCCGATACGTCCACCCTGATGTTACCGGCCTTTTTGTCATCATCCATGAGAATGAAGATGTGACAGTTCTCATCGGCCAGTTTTTTCTGAAACCAGTTCATATGGGAGTTAAGGCTTATGACTTCCTTGGTGTAGGAGTTCTGTCTGGTGGCGGGATCATTTCGCCATGCAAGGATGTCCACTCCGTCTTCAATTGTAGCTTGTCGCAGATATACTGCCATAATGCCTCACTTTTCTTAGTGTTTTTTGTCCAGGTTCTCGGTCTTTCTGTGGATGGCGGGATCCTCGTATTTATCAAGGAAATCCAGTCCCAGATATACTATCTCATCTGCAAAGTATACGTTGTCCATCTGGGTGATAACGGAAATTACTTTATCTACTCTGAAGCCCTCCACATCCCCCAAAACTTCCATAGGGAACTTGTCCCTTATGACTACTGCATCGGGAAAAGCCTCTTCATAATCAAGGACATCTCTGGGGTGTGGCTTTATGATAACTCTGTGGTCATTTTTATATTCATCAACGATATCACCGAAGAGCTTCTTGCGCACATCCATCTCGCAAAGAGGCTCCGTCAGGATCATAACCTGTGGCCTGCCGGGCTTGCCACCTTCTGCCGACAGCTCTTTTGCCTCGTCTGTTCCAAGGAGCTGAGACACTACTCTGTCGGGATCCTCAAGGAATATCTCCACAAGAATCCTGTGGTCCTCTGCGCTGAGGTGGTCGTTAAGGAGCTTTCTTGGTATCTCCACCACCCTTGGCGGGAGGCTGTGATTGGCACTTATATCATTGACCTCATAGTCTATGCAGTACTTGCTGTAGCCGCTCTCAATAAAGATAAGTCCAAGAGCCGCCATGGCTTTCTTAAGGGGCCATGCGCCGCGGTTGGCGTTTCTGGCCTGGTCATCCAGCTTGCCGGAATTAAGGCCGTCCTCCACAGCGTGATAGGGAATCTTCTTGTAATTGAGATAATAGCCGATGGGGTCGGAATCGCAGAACACATACACATCGCGGTAAACGGAAAGATCCGTTGGGATGTAGGGCTCCTGCAGCTTGCCAAGAAGCTTGGTATAGGTGATCCTCTGAAGCAGGTTGGCCACGATGTTGCCCTTGTCCTTGTGGTAACTCATGACTTCCTCTGAGGTAACATCCTCTTTCTCGTCATACATGTAGACATTGCCAAAGACTCCGGATCTTTCAAGTCTCTCCTTCAAGGTCCCGAAGTCGTTGGACATGGTGCTGAGTATGATGTCAGCACTGCCTGCGTCCCCATGTCTTGCCACCAGCTCTTTTACCACGGCAATATAGGCGTGGTAGTAAGTGTGGCATATATAAATTCTGTCTTTGGTCTTTTCTCTACTCATGCTTATAATTCTTTAAAGCCCATATACATATATCGTGTAGGGGCTGCTGTCATCGGTATAGGTTCCTATAAGGGTCAGTCCGTCTTCTGCTGCGTTGGAGATTTCGAATCTTGAGAAAATATACTTGCAGTCAAGGCTCTTAAGCTCATCCATGTCAGCCACCAGGCGCTTATCCACAGGATCCATAACCCGGAGCGGTGCATAGGTGTTCTCGTCATCTGCTGAGATCAGGTTTACTCTTGCACCCCAGCCCACAAAATAAGACGCCAGTGAAGGTGAGCCCTCAAAGGCAGGCTCAATGACCTTGGTCCATTTGTCCTTGTACTCCTGGGCGTACATTCCCAGATATCCGTCAACAGAAGCAATGCCGTTGTAATTAAGAATTGCGGGATGGAAGCCGTAGCAGGCTGACCACTCGCCATTGTAGCCGATTTCGGTCTTAATCTTCTCAAAGAGCTCAGCCGAATAGAACTCGTTGTAATTAACCGTGCTGGTCTCTTTGTGTTTGATAACCTTGTAGGCCTGATTGTAACAGGTGTAGTAGAAGTCGTTGTAAACCTGCGGAACAAACATAACTATCAAAAGAGCCAGTGCCACAATAACATTGGCAAGGGGCTTTAGATTCTTTTTGCCGTAATCATACATCCTCATGCAGACCAATAGCAGCTCCGCATACCACAGGAATGTATTGAAATACGCTGTTCTTGCAAACTCAAAGCCTGTAAGGGGCGGAACCAGCATCTCAAAAAGATGTCTGAAGGGTGCGAACTGATACAGTCCAAAAATCAAAACGTTGAATATGATCCAGAGCATCACAAGATTTATGGGCTCAGTCAGGATCTTTTTGGCCTTGCCGGAGCGCACGTGTCCGATATTTATCAGAACGATGGCCACCAGCACAACCCCAAGAACAATATAGGTATGTGAATCCTCCGAATGGAAGGATGCGTTTACGAACTCATCAAAAGCTGTCTTCATGGCCTGTCCGAAGGTGAGGTCACCGTGGTCCATGGTGGTCCTGATGGTAACGGTGTCACTTCCAAGCATGGCGCCGAAGAGCCTGTATTCAAACAGAATGTATCCCGCAGAGAGCACAATAATCGATGCAAAGGTGCTCAGGGGGAACTTCTTGTCTCTCACCCAGAGGATGATCACAGCCACAACCATGTAGCTTAAGATGAAGAATCCATGGTATGAGAAATAGGATAAAAGCGGATACAGGAAAACCGCAACATACCAGGGAAGGCGCTTCTTAAAGGTCTCTGCCTTGTAGAGCTTCCTTAAAAAGAAAATGATCAGGGGCACTGAAGTAAAGGCAATGCCGTAAGTTGGGAACACGGGGATCAGTCCGAAGGCTGTTGCAATTACTGCAACAAGCGGCTTGTAGCCAACATATTTCTCCTGCAACAGCTCTTTTGCCAGGATGGTAAAAGAGAATATTCCAACCGCAACCTTGGCTGCATAGCCGGCGATGTATGCCCAGTAACCGGGAAGGCAGATATAGAACAGGTTGTAGAGGTTGAACTCAGAACCGAAGAGGTCTCTGGAGAGCCCGTGCATTATGGGAGCCTCTGCTCCGTGGGCAAACCAAAGGCCGGCCTTTTTCAGCATCTCGTAGTGGCCCATGAACAGGTCTAAATTGTCGTGGATCTGAAAGTAACTCTCTCCGCGAAATATAAGGAACACTGCTGCCTGCAACAGCAGTAGTGTTCCTGTAAGATATCGATACCAGTATTTCTTTATGCTTGCGCTTAGATTATTCAAGGTTTATTCTCCGTAGATTATTGGCCTTATGGGCTCAGCACTCGTAGTCCTCTCCCACTGTGAACTTGGGTTTCCACTTTCCGTCAACCTTCTCAAAGAGATCACGGTTAACGTACTTATCTACTACCTCCCAGAACTCCTCTTTGGTGATGGACAGGTAGTCGCAGGCCTTCTGAATGTACTTGTCTCCGCACAGTCCGTCGTACTCGTTGACATACCACTTGCCGTCCTCACGGCTAAATCTGCCCTCTCTGATGTCGTAGCAGATCTCGTCTGTGGCATAGCCAAATCCGAACTTAAGGTACTTGATCATCTGGTTGGGGATCTGAAGATCGCAGTCAAGTGCTGTGTATCTTCTGTATCTTCCAAGGTCGTGAAGGTCGTCGGTTCTGCCGGTAAGACCTCTTGCAATGGCAAAGTCCGCATTGGTAACCTGTGACCACTCCCTGGTGTAGTACTGAAGGAAGATGGCCTTGATGCCCTTGGCCTGCATCTCCTCAACTGTAGGGATCTTGTAAAGGAACAGGTCCTTCTCGGTGATGTTGTTGGACAGGTCTACAAAGCTGTCCACGCTGGCGCCGCGGATGGTCTCAAGCTGCATTACAGAAAATGCGTTGCCGCTGGCCTCCTGGTTCTTGGCTGCGCCCAGTGTAAGAGCTGCGTTCTCGCCCTGAATGATGAGGGGAATGTTGAACTTAACAGCCATGATATATGAAGAAGCCCACAGGCAGTACTCTGAAGCAGCGATGATGTTGCCGCGCTCAAAGAATGACTTTCTGGCAAGCTTCTTGGCTACGATAGGATTAGGACGAATTGAGATAATGTCAAAGCCGAGGTTGTTGAGGTTCTCGATGTTCTTCCTGCCGATCTCTGTGATCTCATCAGGCATGCAGTTGATAAGAAGGGGATTAAGTCCCAGTCTCTCCTTGGCATAAACTGCCTGGAAGGTTGAATCCTTGCCGCCGGAAACGCCAATGATGCAGTCATAAATGTTACCGCGCTTCTTGGCTTCTTCCTTGGCTTCCTCTGCAAAGCCCCTAAGCTCAGCCTCTCTTGCAGCCCAATCGATTGTAGCCTTGGACTCCTCGTATCTGCAAGCAAAGCAGATCTGCTCGTCATCAAAAATGATGCCCGGTCTTGTATCAGGCTGAAGGCAGCGCTTACAATATCTCATTTTCATGGTTTTATCCTCCAAAAATTTCTACGCTTAAGTATATACCGCAGGGACTATCATCGCAACTTTGTAGCGTCCCGCTTCCTCTGTGACAATCGGCTCATCAGAATGTATCGGTCTGGTTAAGCCATCTGTGATCATAGAAAAGCCAGCTCTTATAGGGCAGAACTCTGACGCCCTCTTGGGTGGCCTGTGACAGGAAATATGCAAAGTACAGCAGGCAGAAGATCACCACCGCTGCAATGACTCTTTTCTTCTTTTTCTCATCCTTAACCCTGCAGATCAGATTTGGCAAAAGAAGTATCTGCACCGTCGTCAGATAGTAGGCAAACCTTGTGATCAGCGGCAGCCAATAGCAGCTGATATAAAGAGCAAGAGCCATGATGTTCATGTTGAAATACATGCGGTTGTCGATATAGTCCTTGACCGCATCCTTGTAACAGACAATGCACAGCACCAGGATAAACAGGCATCCCGCTATGGGCGCGGCGTTATCAATAATGGTGTGAACTTCCTCAATGTAAACCGTATTCCTGTAGGATGGATAGAGCTTAAGCGCCACTTCCAGGATCTGATTATGCAAAAGAGCTGCCACCAGACTGACTGCTGCCAGGAGAGCCAGGGCCCATCTCTTCCACTGCACCCTTGCAATGAAATACATGGGTATTACTATGAGAACGCTCTTGTGGAAGGTTGCAGCAAACAGGATCAGAGCAAAGAATTTGATCATGCCCTGAAGGTCTATCTTAACAAGGTACCTCAGCGCAAAAGTAGCAATAGCCAGCGCAAAATAATATCTTACGGTATTAAAGCTCCTGTAGTAGAAGCCCATTGTCATAAAGACAAAGAACCCCCAGGCAAAGCTGTCTGCCTGATCCCACAGTACCTTCAAAAAGATGGCTACGATGGCTGCTCCGAACACGCCAAACATAAGGAGGTAATCTTCCTTGCCTGAAAGCGTGTAGAGGATCCGCACCACCAGGTTAAAACCGGGCTCCGTTACCACATATCCCCTCTGGAATATCTCGTGACAGGTCACCACATAGGTTCCGTAGTCATTGCCTACCTCGTGGCGAAGAGCTGCCAGGAGCGTCAGTATCACAAACACAGAAACAAGACACAGGGTATTTAAAGCCTTGCGTCTTGTGGTATAGCCGGAAGGAACTCGGGCATATTCAAAATCTTCAGTTTTCTTTACGCGGCATGCCAGAACTATCGTGATGGCAGCTATCAGTGTGTAAAGAATCATTTACTCCATCACTCCAACAATTTTGACATCCTGCTTGGCAAGGGTGTACACCACCTTGTCCATGGTCTCCACCTTGTCCCGTCCGGGCTTTAGCTTTAAGATAACGCCGTCGGCCTTTCTCATTCTGTCGAACTCATCCAGATCGTACCTGAACTCCTCGGAGGCCAGCTCTATGTAGTTGCCGTCGTACTCAAGAAGGTGTGATCTGTTAACGTTATATTCGTCAGTATCTCTTTTGCCAAGGTAAGGAATGCCGGGGAAATTAATGACCCAGTCCCTCTCGGTGTAGATCCCGTCATCAAAGATGCCATACATAAGCACAGCAAAAAGGCTTATCAAAAGCCCGATGAGGCCGCCCAGAAAAGCGGCGTTAGGCTCTCTTGTGTAGGCGTCATAGACCTCTATGTCCGCATCCTTCCATATTTCGATGGACTTTATCATATCGACGATATCAGCAAAGGCAGGAAGTGCCTCCTTGTAAGCATCGGATATCTTCTGAACAACCTCTTGGTCCGTACCTGTTACAACAACAGTGAGAATACGGTAGTCTCCAAGGATCTCTCCTGTTACGCTGTCCAAAATCTGTTCCTTGCTAAGTCCGGGCTGAACCTCAAGTGCCTTGTTTACGATGGGGTCATCCCTTAAAATGCCGTCCCAGGTGTAAGCATTATAATAATCCACGCCGTTTGGAAACTCCTCGTGGTTAAAGGTAATGTTGTAGTCATTTCGGATACGATAGACAGTGTTGCCACTCATGACGTTACTGTAGATAACGTAGATCACAAGGCCTATAACCGCGCCGGCAACTGTTGCAGCCACGATCATCCACAGCCTCTTTCTAAATTGGCGCCAGAACCTCTTAAGGTCTATGGCTCTGGTGTCAAAACCGGTATTAGACATACTGCTCCTCCCTGGTATGATTGGTTCTTTCAGTCAAATCACACGTATATTCTAACATATTAAGCTATTATTTAGGTATTTTAATGGCCGGGAAGATTTCTCCCCGGCCATTAATCTTATTTAAGCATTTTCTTGATATACGCTCCGGTATAGGACTTCTTGCACTTGGCAACCTCTTCGGGGGTTCCTGCAACCACAACGGTTCCGCCGCGGGAGCCACCCTCCGGTCCCATATCTATGATGTAATCACCTGTCTTGATGACGTCCAGGTTGTGCTCGATCACCACAACGGTATTGCCCTGCTCCACCAGAGTGTGCATGATCTTAACCAGCTTCTGAACATCGGCAAAGTGAAGTCCGGTTGTGGGTTCATCAAGGATGTATACGGTCTTGCCGGTTCCAACCTTACTGAGCTCAGTTGCAAGTTTGATACGCTGCGCCTCACCTCCGGAGAGCTCTGTACTGGGCTGACCCAGCTTGACATAGCCAAGTCCCACATCGTACAGTGTCTGGATCTTGCGCTTTATGGTCTTAACATTCTCAAAGAATTTCAGCGCTTCCTCAACGGTCATGTTCAGCACATCATAGATGTTCTTGCCCTTGTAGCGAACTTCCAGAGTCTCGTGATTGTATCTCTTTCCTCCGCATACCTCGCAGGGCACATAAACGTCAGGAAGGAAGTGCATCTCGATCTTGATGATTCCGTCGCCGCCGCAGGCCTCGCATCGTCCGCCCTTGACGTTAAAGGAGAATCTGCCCTTCTTGTAGCCCCTTGCCTTGGCGTCGGGGGTTCCCGCAAACAGGTCTCTTATCATGTCAAACACGCCGGTGTAGGTGGCAGGGTTGGACCTGGGTGTCCTTCCGATAGGTGACTGGTCAATTGCAATGACCTTGTCCACCTGCTCCATTCCCTCGATCCCCTTGTGCTTGCCGGGGATGCATCTTGCTCTGTTCAAGTCTCTTGCAAGATGCTTGTACAGTATCTCGTTGACAAAAGAGCTTTTGCCGGAGCCTGAAACACCGGTAACTATGGTCATTACTCCAAGCGGTACGTCTATGTCTATGTTCTTGAGATTGTTCTCCTGTGCTCCCAGGATCTTAAGCCATCCTGTGGGCTGTCTGCGAACATCCGGTACCGGAATCTTGAGCTTACCCGACAGATACTGGCCGGTCACTGATTCTTTTACCTTCATGATGTCCTCGGCGGTACCGCAGGCCACAATCTTGCCTCCGTGGGAACCGGCTCCCGGGCCCACATCCACAATGTAGTCCGCAGCCCTCATGGTGTCCTCGTCATGCTCTACAACAATAAGGGTGTTGCCCAGGTCCCGCAGGTTCTTGAGGGTGTTAAGGAGCTTGTCATTGTCCCTCTGATGGAGTCCGATACTGGGCTCATCAAGGATATAGCACACACCGCAAAGGCCCGATCCGATCTGGGTTGCAAGCCTGATACGCTGCGCCTCGCCGCCGGAAAGCGTTCCTGTTGCACGGGACAGTGACAGATAATCAAGTCCCACGTCTACCAAGAATCCTACCCTTGCGCGGATTTCTTTGAGGACCTGAGATCCGATGAGCTCCTGCTGTGGAGTGAGCTTCATGTTCTCAAGGTAGTTCTCAAGTTCGTCTATGGACATGGAGGTGATCTCATAGATGTTCTTGTCATCGATGGTCACCGCCAGTGCTTCCTTCTTAAGTCTCTGCCCGCCGCAGAGCTGGCAGGGGGTAATCCTCATGTACTCTTCGTACTCAGCCTTCATGGCCTCGGAGAAGGTCTCTCTGTAGCGCTGCTCCACGTTCTTGATGAGTCCGTCGAACTTGATGGGATAGTCTCCCTCGCCGCGCTGACCCTTGTAATGAACCATGACAGTCTTGTCGGCGCCATGAACCAGCATGTGCTGAACCTTGTCCGGAAGATCCTGAAAAGGTGTATCCAGGCTGAACTTGTACTCTTTGGCCAGGGCGCGAAGCGTTGCGTTACTAAAGCTGCTGTCCTTGTTGGCGGACTGCCATCCCATTACGACGATACAGCCATCGTTGATGGAGAGGCTCTTGTCCGGGATCATAAGGTCCTCATCAAATTCCATCTTGTAGCCAAGTCCCAGACAATCCGGGCAGGCTCCGAAGGGGTTATTAAAGGAGAAGCTTCGGGGCTCGATCTCCGATATGCTGATACCACAGTCCGGACAGGCAAAGCTCTGGCTGAAGCTGAGCTCCTTGCCGTCAACAACGTCCACCAGAAGAAGACCGTCTGCCAGCTGCAGAGCGCTCTCCACAGAGTCTGTGAGTCTCCTTCTGAGATTCTCATTGTCGTCGCGGACCACGATTCTGTCTACGATTATCTCGATGCTGTGCTTGATATTCTTGTCCAGCTTGATCTCTTCTTCGGCGATCTCATACTGGCTTCCGTCGATCCTGGCACGGACATATCCGGCCTTTACGGCTCTCTCCAGGGTCTTCTGATGCTCACCCTTCTTGCCTCTTACTACAGGAGCAAGAATCTGGAGCTTGGTGCCGTCGCCCAGAGCCATGATCTGATCGCACATCTCATCAACGGTCTGTCTGCGGATCTCTCTGCCGCAGTTGGGGCAGTGAGGGATTCCGATCCTGGCGTAGAGAAGTCTGAAGTGATCGTAGATCTCGGTAACTGTTCCCACCGTTGATCTCGGGTTTTTGTTGGTGGATTTCTGGTCAATGGAGATAGTGGGCGAAAGGCCTTCTATCTGCTCAACATTAGGCTTGTCCATCTGTCCCAGGAACATCCTCGCATAAGAGGAAAGAGATTCCATGTAGCGTCTCTGTCCCTCGGCAAAAATGGTCTCAAAGGCCAGAGAGGATTTTCCCGAGCCGGAGACTCCTGTCAGTACTGTCAGGGTCTCTCTGGGAATCTTGACGCTGACATGCTTAAGGTTATGCTCACTTGCTCCCCTGACGCGGATGTAATCATGGATATCCGAGGGAAGTATGCGCTTGGTTGTGTTCTTTTTGGTCATCCTGTTATTATCGGACATATTGCATTCTCCTAGTACTTATGTAAATAACCGCTCCGGTCCCCGTTTTCAGAGACCTTTAGTCAATTCCTCGTGTACCTTCTTAAGCTCTATGAGCTGATCACGCAGCATGGCTGCAGTCTCGAAATCCAGCTCCGTTGCCGCCCTCTTCATCTTCTTCTGTACCTGTGCAATGAGCTTCTCAAGCTCGTCTCTGTCCATGGACTCAGGCGACTTCTCGAACTTGACTTCCTCCTTGGCGATGGCCTTGGTGACTGCTATAAGCTCGCGGACAGCCTTCTTGATGGTCTGCGGTGTAATACCGTGCTCCTCGTTGTACTTCTGCTGGATAGCTCTACGACGTTTGGTCTCGTCGATGGCCTTTCTCATGGAGTCGGTCATGTTGTCAGCATACATTATTACGTGGCCCTCTGCGTTACGGGCAGCACGTCCGATGGTCTGGATCAGCGATGTCTCTGAACGAAGGAAGCCCTCCTTGTCCGCATCGATGATGGCAACCAGTGATATCTCGGGAATGTCCAGACCCTCTCTCAGGAGGTTGATACCTACAAGAACATCAAATACATCAAGTCGCATATCCCTGATGATCTCTGCTCTCTCCAGGGTGTCTATGTCTGAGTGAAGGTACTTGACCCTGATGCCTGATTCTGCCAGGTACTGGGTCAGGTCCTCGGCCATGCGCTTGGTAAGGGTTGTTACCAGGACCTTATTCTTGCTCTCAACCACCTTTCTGATCTCGCCGATGAGGTCATCGATCTGACCCTCAACAGGGCGCACATCAACCTCAGGATCGAGAAGTCCGGTGGGTCTGATGACCTGTTCGGTCCTGAGAAGCTCATGCTCCTCCTCGTACTTGCCCGGAGTAGCCGAGCAAAAGAGCATCTGGTCTATGTGTTCCTCAAACTCTTCAAAGTTAAGAGGTCTGTTATCAAGCGCAGACGGAAGTCTGAAGCCATAGTCCACAAGAGTGGTCTTCCTGCTCCTGTCGCCGTGGTACATGGCGCCGATCTGCGGGATAGTCATATGGGACTCGTCTACAATAATGAGAAAGTCTCTGTCAAAGAAATCAAGGAGCGTCAGCGGGGGCTCTCCGGGCTTCATAAAATTCAGGTGCCTCGAATAGTTCTCAATTCCTGAACAGAAGCCTGTTTCACGCATCATCTCCACGTCAAAGTTGGTCCTCTCCGAAATCCTCTGGGCCTCAATGAGTCTGTCCTCGCCCTTAAAGAACTTGACCTGCTCCTCCAGCTCTTTCTCTATATTGTCACAGGCAGCGTTTATCTTCTCCTGGGGAACAACGTAGTGCGAAGCCGGGTAGATCATAACGTGGCTCAGCTCTGCATGAACCTTGGTGGTGACGGGCTCAACTTCAGTGATCCTGTCTATCTCATCTCCGAAGAACTCAACTCTTATAAGGTATTCGTCAAAGTTGGCAGGGAAGATCTCAACCGTATCTCCGCGGACTCTGAAGTTACAGCGCGCAAGCTCCAGGTCGTTTCTGTCGTACTGTATAGCCACCAGCTCCTTGATCAGGTCATCTCTGTCCTTCTGCATGCCGGGGCGCAGAGATATGGACATACCCTTAAATTCCTCCGGGCTGCCCAGTCCGTAGATGCAGGATACGCTGGCCACAACGATAACATCCTTGCGCTCTGCAAGGGATGCTGTGGCTGAGAGTCTGAGCTTGTCGATCTCATCATTGATGGCTGAATCCTTGGCTATATAGGTGTCAGTCTGGGGCACGTAGGCCTCGGGCTGATAGTAATCGTAGTAGGATACAAAGTATTCCACAGCGTTGTTGGGGAAGAACTCCTTCATCTCGCCGTAGAGCTGGCCCGCCAGGGTCTTGTTGTGGCTGATGATGAGGGTAGGCTTATTCAGGGCCGCGATGACGTTGGCCATGGTGAAGGTCTTGCCGGAGCCCGTTACTCCCAGCAGAGTCTCGAACTGATTGCCTTGCTTAAATCCCTCAACCAGCGCCTTTATTGCTTCCGGCTGATCACCGGTGGGTTTGAATTCTGAGTGTAATTCGAAATCCATATTACTGTTTCTACCTCGCGAGCGGCATGTGACCACTCCTTAAAAAAACTCGCTTGCCTACCGTTAATACAAAAATTGTATACACCAATAATATACCATTTGGAAGTGTTCTGTCTATATTTCTTAGAACATTTGTTCGCAAGATTACAGATTAAAGGAGTCGTAGGTATAGACCATATCCTGCTCGATGATAAAGTCCTCGTCGCAATAGAAATCACGGGATATGGGCTTTCCGAGAAGCTGAGTGGTGCACATGGCAGCTGTGGCCTCCCCTTCGATTACGGCCTTGTCATTCTCTTTTTCCAGAAGGAGGTTCCCAATCCCCAGAATCAGCGTCAATCCAATAAAGATCACTATAAAAGTGTAAATAAAAACCATCATTTAAATCTCACCTCAAATTCTCTCTCAAACATATCTCTTATGCGGATCCCGGCGTATCCAAGGCGCTGCCTTACTGCGGGGATCCTCTGCTCTGCATCGGCGGCGGCATAGCTCATGACCGTGTCGTAGTAGGTCGCCGTAACAGTCACAGCCAATGCGATCACTGCGGCAACCACTGCCACCTTCAGGTTTCTGCCGGTGCGGCGAATTGCTGTCCTTCCCGGACACTTCTCCAGGGCCTTTAGTATCTCCCTGCAATCAGCATATCGTTCGTCACGATCGGGGCGGGTACACTTGTCTATAATCTCCTGAAGTTCCGGTGAGCATTTCCCTCCGGCAACGGCGCGCCCCAATTTTCCTCCGCTCTTCTTTCGCGGCACAGCTATCAGCATCTGCTCCATGGTCCTTCCAAAGCAATAGACATCAGTCCTGATATCCGTCTGCCCAAGGCTTCCGTACTGCTCCGGTGCAGCAAAACCGCAGGTCCCGATATTCACTTCGTCACAAGAACCTCCTGTTCTGTATACCCTGGCCGCCCCAAAATCAATCAGGCTCACATGCCCATCCGGCCTGATGATAATGTTGGCGGGTTTTAAATCCCTGTAGATCAGCGGTTCTTTAAGCCCATGAAGATACTCAAGAATCTCAAGGATCTCACTGCCTATCCGGATTACCTCCTTCTCCGAAGGTGCTCCGTTCTCCCTAAGGACCTTATCAAGCGTATTCCCCGGAACATGCTCCATGACAAAAGAATCTTCATAAACCGCTACCAGCTTGGGGATGCCCGGATGATCCAGCCTTCCCAACAGCTTCGTCTCAAACCGCACACCCTCCAGAAGCTCCGGGCTCTCCAAAACCACAGGCTTCAGGCGCTTAATAGATACGGTCTCGCCTCTCTCTTCATCAAATCCCATGTACACGGTGCCGGTGCCGCCCTGCCCTATGCATCGCAAGATGCGGTAGCGTCCCCTGTACAGGCTCTCATTTTCCAAAATTTCATCACACATATTTATCCTCCGGCGGCTCTGTTCGCCGCTCCACTGTTCATCCAACTGCGCCGTCAATCTCAATACTCAAGGCACATGGCCGCAACGGAAATGTTGTCTTCCTCCCGCCTTGACCAGGCAAGCTCCGCCAGCTTGCGACACTCATCCAGCATATCCTCTGCCGTCACGCACATCTGCGGACAGAGCCTGCCGTGCATCTCCGGCTCCTCAAGTGTCCTCCAGAATCCATCGCTGCAAGCCAGCACCGTGGCTGTTCCCTCAAGGGTTCCCCTCCTGACCTCAGGCTCGACCTCCATCCCGATACCTATGCACTGCAACAGCACATTCTTTTGCGGGTCCGTGGCGGCCTGAGCCTCCGTAATAAGCCCCTTATCTATCTTGTCCCGGATCACGCTCTGATCCCTGGTCAGAACCCTGGCCTTCTTCCTGTCCACCAGATAAATCCTGGAATCTCCAACGTTCAGGATCAGGTACCTGTCCGCCACCTGCAGCATCGCAGTCAGCGTTGTTCCCAGATCGATTCCCCGGTGTTTCCCATATCTTCTGATCTCACAGCTCATCCGAGCGATCAATCTCCTCAGTGAAACCTCCGCAGTATCCATGAGCCTTTCAAGATCCATCCCCTGCATAAGGGGAAACTCCTCGCAGAACCAGTTCTCAAGCGCTCGGATAGCCTTGCAGCTGGCAACTTCTCCCTTAGAGAGGCCTCCCATTCCGTCACAGACAGCGGCAAAAGAAATCCTCCCATGCCTCTTGGTGTTGGCCACCTTGATCATTGCAGAATCCTGATTAACACGACGCACTTTACCCTTGTCGGTAAAAATACAAGCTTTTACTTCCATAATTGTTTCTTAACTCCTGAAAAAGTCGCTCGAAATGAGCTTAAATGATGTTACTAAATAATAAAAAAAGACTGTGCCACTGACATGTGACACAGTCGTAGATATTACACAATTATTATTTAGTTGTCAAGAAGGTCGTTCATAACCTCTACAGCCTTGTCCAACTGATTGTCGGTTTTGTCCTCGGCGTAAGCTTCTGCGTCGTATTCAATCTCAACATCAGGTTCGATTCCTATGCCATGGATGTTAATTCCGTTTGGAGTATAGTAGCTGCTGACGGTGAGCTTTATTGCTGTTCCGTCGTTGAGATCAAAGATCCTCTGAACAATTCCCTTTCCGAAGGTTGTTGTTCCAACAAGAGTTGCAATTTCATAGTCCTTAAGAGCTCCTGCAAGAATCTCTGAAGCACTGGCGGAATACTGGTTTACAAGTACCACCACCGGGATGTCGATCTGATGCTTGCCGTCGCATCTATACTCCTCGCGATTGCCGTCTCTGTCAAGGGTGTATACGATAACGCCCTTAGGAAGAAGCTGCCTTGCAATATCACAAACCGCAGACAGGCTTCCACCCGGATTACTTCTGAGATCAATGATAAGTCCTTCGATGTTGGATTCTCTGAGCTCAGCCATATTCTCGGTAAACTGATCGGGTGTTATATCATCAAACTCGGTGATCTGAATGTATCCGATGTTCTCCTTTTCTCCAAGGAGCTTGGAGTTAACTGTGGGAACCTCCACCGCGGAACGCTCCACATCAATTTCAACCACCTTCCTGTCAGAGCCTCTTAAAAGAGTCAGGTGAACCGTAGTTCCCTCCGGACCCTTGATCATTCCAACCACATCACTGAGCTCAAGGCCCTGTGTGGTAGTACCGTCAACCTCTGAAATGATATCGTCGATCTGAAGGCTTGCCCTCTCGGCAGGTGTTCCGGGCATAACTCCCGAAATCCTCGGAAGGTCAAGATCCTCATCAATGCTCACATAAGCGCCGATTCCATAGTAGATACCTGCGGTATCTGCCATGAGCTCCTTAAGCTCCTCTTCCGTGTAATAAACAGAATAGGGATCCCCAAGAGAATCCAAAAGGCCCTTGTAAACTCCATCGGCCTCATCGCTCTTATCTACATCGGCCTTGTAATAATACTCGTCTATAACATCCTCAAGAGTCTCCATCTTTTCAAGAGTCTCATCAGTGAGGAGTTCTTCATCATCGTTGTCTTCCTTGTAGTTCTGAACGGCAGAGTTGTCGGAAGATGTATTTTTCTTACTCCTGCTCCTCCCGGTCACCACACTTGTGTCGGCTTCTCCCGAAGCGCCAAGGACTGACATCACAGCCCATACAGCCCCCACAATAAGAGAACCAATCAAAAGACCAACCAGTATTCCGCTGGCAAAACGCCTTCTGAGCTTTTTCTTATCCTGTGTTCCATCATACACCGGCATAGGTTGAACATAATTGTAACCCATCTGGTTGTTATTAAAGTTATTATCCAATTTCCGGTACTCCAATCACTTCAAATAATTCCATGGACTTACGTAAGCCCCGTTTAGTCTTACACCGAAATGCAGATGGTTACCCGTTGATCTTCCGGTTGAACCAACTGCCGCTATCTTGCTCCCTGCGGATACATCGGATCCCTTGGAAACATAAAGCGCTGAACAGTGCATGTAAATAGTATATAGGCCGCCACCATGATTGATCATGATGTAGTTACCCATAGTGCCGTTGTAGTCCGCTGCAACTACCGTGCCCGCATAGGCAGCCAGTATAGCAGTTCCGCCGGGAGCCGCCAGATCTATACCGTTGTGCATCTTCTCTATTCCGAGAGTGGGATGCATTCTCATGCCGTAATTATCTGATATCCTGGTGTATCCGGGACAAGGCCATGTAAACACGCCGCCGTCATACTTATACTTACTATATAGCGCAGCCTTATCAGCCGCAACCTCTTTTTCCAAAGCGGCTATGGCGTCGTTCTCGGCCTTGATCTCAGCCTCGTACTCCCTAATAGCTGCCTCTTTGTCCGTGATATCGCTCTGAACCCTGTTCAGCTCGGTATTCTTGGTGGCAAGAAGCGACTGGAGGTTGGCCTCCTCCTCTTCCCTGACAGCCTTGGTCTCATCCAGTGTCTCTTTTTCCTCCTCAAGAGCTTCCTTGGTAAGCCTTATAAGATCCGTGGTGGCAATATACTCGTTGAGCTTGGTCCTGTCATAGGATGAGAGCATCTCGATATACTCAGCCTTATTGAGCATGTCGGAAAAACTTCCGGACTCTAAAAGAAGCTCCACATAAAGCGTATCTCCTCTCTCGTACATGAACTTGATACGCTTCTTCATGGCCTCGTATTGGGCCTGCTGGACAGCCTCCGCCTCCTGGAGTTCGGCAGTTGTGGTCTCAATCTGCTGCTCCTTCTCAGCAATCTGATCATTCAGAGCATCGATCTTGCCCTGAATATCCGTAAGCTGTGCGTCAAGTTCCTTTATGTACTGATTAAGGTTGGATTTGCTGGCTTCAAGGTCCTTCTTGATCTTCTCGAGATCAGTCTTGGCATCCTTCAAGCTGTCGCGCTCCTTTTTTGCCTCGCTTATCTGAGCCTCTTTTTGCTTAATCGACTCCTCTGTGACCGTGGCCCGGCTGATGAAGGCACTACCCGAGAACATGGACACCACAAGAGTCAGACATAAAAGCACATTCAATATTCTTTTGGCGTTACGTCTCAAAAATCTGTTCAAAATACTAAAACTTCCCCAACGTTTGCATTCTTTTATACGTGCAGGTGCTTCCTTACTGTGATGAAACTTCCGAAGAAACCGATTCCTATACCGATCGCCAGAGAGATGGGTATCAGATTGTTATAAACCGTCTCAACAGGCAGGAAGTTCAGCAGAGAGCTGAGCATTGTAAACCTGGAAGCAACGTAGGTAATTACGTGTGTATACACGAAGTAAATGATGACCAGCGGTATGAGGGAGCCGATAAGGCCGATGAGAATACCCTCCACCACGAAGGGAGCTCTTACAAAAAAGTCTGTGGCTCCGATGTACTTCATGATATTGATCTCATCCTTTCTGACTGCGATACCCATGGTAACCGTATTGCTGATAAGGAATACAGATACCAGAAGCAGTATCAGAATGATTCCGCCTGATATGTAGGCAATCAGAAGATTCAAGCCGCTGAGTGTCGTTGCTGTGACCTCAGATCTGTTGACCTCTCTGACAACGCTGATGGATTCGATATAAGAAACCAGTGCAGGCTGCAGTGAAACGTCATTTAAGTAGATCTGAAGGTTAGCTGAATCTGCCAGCGGGTTCTCTGTGAAACCGTCGGCGTATTCCCCAAGATACTCCTCCTTAAAGCCTTCCCAGGCCTGATCTGCGGATACATACTCAATTTCTCTGACTTCGGTTCTCTTCTCCAGATCGCTCTTGACTGCAAGGATCTGATCCTCTGAGGTTCCCTCGTTAAAGAAAACCGTTACCGATACGCCTTGCTCCGCAGTCTTAACTACGTTCTGGAAGTTTGTGATTATTGCATAGAACAGGCCGAACAAAAACAGACACGCTGTGATAGTCGCTATTGACGCAGCTGTGTACCATTTATTTCTGGTAAGGTTCTTGAATCCCTGTCCGATGGTGTAAAAGAAACTACTAATCCTCATCGATGTACATTCCCTCTTCTTCGTCCTCTATGATGACGCCCTTCTTCATGGTGATAACTCTCTTCTTCATGGCATTTACGATCTCACGGTTGTGAGTAACCACAATGACCGTAGTTCCATTCTCGTTTATCTGTTCCATGAGCTTCATGATCTCCCAGGAATTGTTGGGATCCAGATTACCGGTAGGCTCGTCTGCCAGCAGGATCGTAGGCTTGTTGACAAGCGCTCTTGCAAGAGCAACCCTCTGCTGCTCACCGCCGGATAGCTGATTTATTTTGTTTTTGTACTTGCCTGCCAGATTGACTGTGGCCAGAATTGACGGAACATTGCGCTTGATCTCTCTGGTGGGAGTCTGCACTATTCTCTGTGCAAAGGCAACGTTCTCATAGACGTTTCTATCCTTGAGAAGACGGAAATCCTGGAACACTATACCAAGATTTCTTCTGAACTTGGGTATCTTACTGTGTTTGATCCTCCTGAGGTTGTAGCCCAGAACGGTTATCTCGCCGTCGGTGGGGACCAGCTCCCTCAAGAGAAGTTTAATAAGAGTCGACTTACCGGATCCACTGTCTCCGACGATAAAGACGAACTCTCCCCGTTTTATGTGAAGGGTCACACCATTCAGAGCCGGTGCACCTGTGGAATATGATTTGGTCACATTCTCAAGGGTTATGATCTCGTCACTGGGAATCTGACGGGCGGGCCTTCTTCTTCTGTAACTTTTTTCCATAAATCTCCCTCATTTTGTGTTCGTGGTCTACGAATTGCTCCGCTTCACTTATGCGAACCTCTCCATGTACTTCATATATCTTACAACCATAAGTGCAATTTTAAAAGTGATGGCATCGTCAAAAACCCTCAGATCCAGTCCGGTGCTCTTCTGAAGCTTGTCCAGTCTGTAGACCAGAGTATTTCTGTGGATAAAGAGCTGCCTTGATGTCTCGGATACGTTCAGGCTGTTCTCAAAGAACTTGTCGATGGTTGCCAGAGTCTCCTGATCGAACTCATCGGGGTTCCTGCCTCCAAAGATCTCCTTGATGAACATCTTGCAAAGAGGAATCGGCAGCTGATAGATAAGTCTTCCGATACCAAGCTCGCTGTAGCAGATGACCTTTCTCTCGTCAAAAAAGATCTTGCCTACATCCAGAGCCATCTTGGCCTCCTTGTAGGAACGGCTCACCTCTTTGATCTCGGAAACAACTGTGCCGTATGCGATCCTCACTCCGCTAAGGCCCTCTTTCTCCAGAGCCTTGAGCATCTCCTCGGCAGCCTTGGCTATCTCGCCGGGCTTGTTGATGTCGCTGACGTCCTTGACCACAATAACATTCTCCTCGTCGACCTCTGTGACGAAGTCTGTGCCGTTTCCGACGCAGGTACGGGCAATCTCAAGGGCATTGTTGTCCCTGCCGTTGACCGTCTCAATGATCATGGCAACTCTCTTGGCATCGCTCTGGATATGAAGCTTCTTGGCCCTGCTGTAAATGTCCACCAAAAGCAGGTTATCAAGAAGCAGGTTCTTGATAAAGTTATCCTTGTCAAATCTCTCCTTGTAAGCCACAAGAAGACTCTGTATCTGATAGGCAATCATCTTGCCCAGCATATAGTTGTTGTCACCGCTGCCTGTACAAATGAGGATGTACTCCAGCTGCTGCTCGTCGTATATTTTAAAATACTGGTACCCCTGGATCTCCTGAGAATCAGCGGGGGAGCCCACAAAATCGCGGGCGACGGAAGTCACGTTGCCTATCTCGTTGGTAGTAGATGCAACCTCCTTGCCGTCTGTGTCCAGAACGCACAGATCCACATGAGCAATATTCTTAAGTCCGTCGATGGTATTCTGCAGTATTTGGTTAGAAATCATTTGACACTCTTTCTTGCACGCCGTGCAGTTTAATTGGTTACAGTATATCGTGCATAATTACACTATGAAATTATTTTAATACAAATGTACAAAAAAATCCACTGTTAGCCATGCCTTTTTTGTGTATTTTTGAAGATTCTCTAGTAAAAAGTCACAAAAACGCCCCTCTGTTTTTGCCATCGCAAATGCTATTTATCAATAAAGTTTTCATCTCCTGAGCCGATATACAAGATAAGGTGAAGTGTATTCATACACAAGGAGGTGCCTATGGATATTCCCGCTTTATCGATGGCTCTGTCACAGAACAGGATATTGAACGACGTCGGCATAGCAATGCTCTCAAAGAGCCTTGACACCATGCAGGAAAGCGGCGCCGCCATGGTTGCCACCATGGATTCAATGGCCGAGCTGTCGGTCAATCCTGACATTGGTGCCAACATCGACATCAGGATCTGACAAGTCACCGAGCAATGCCCCAGGGCAAAAAAGAGCGAGTCACTTTTAATAAGTGGCCCGCCCTTTTAAATTATCGCGATATTACTAATGCATGATTAAAATCTGGATATAAACTCAACTCCCACCATAAATACAACAGCCAGCACGAAAGCGCCGACAGCAGGAAGTGTCACCAGCTTGTAGCCCTGCTTCTGCCCGTTTCTGATGGCATTGAAAGGTGTCTGCCTGCCCTCCAGTCCGGCAATGAGCTTGACCACCAAAAAGGCGAAGATCAGGCAAACGATACCAATAACCGCAAGTCCTGCCAGATATACGCCAAGTCCGCCCTGTCCCAGCATGTCCGCCGAGAGCCTGTCGGAGTTCTCAAGGCTGTCCGAAACGGAGTACATCAGAAGAACTTCGTAGGAGTTAAACAGCCCATGGGCCAGGAAGGTGGAAAGGATGCTCCCCGTGGCCTCAAACAGCATTGCAAACATAAATCCCATAAAAGCGCCGTACAAAAACTGGCTGAAATTCAAGTGGATTATCCCGAAGATCACCGAGGACAAAACCATGGAGCCCAGGATCCTCCCACTCTTGCGGTAGCTCCCCAGCATAAATCCCCTAAAAACGATCTCCTCGGTAAGGGGACCCAGGATGCCGATAAACAGCAGCATCTCCCACATAGGAAGACTCACGATAGTGGGCGAGATATCGGCAATGGTGTTCTCCACAAAGAACATGGAAGTTGCCGAAATCAGCGTAACAGACGGATACAGCAGTATCACGAACAGCACTGTCAGAAGTGCCGACGAAAATCTGATCTTCTTAAAGTTCATGGCCTCCCACAGGGACTCGCCGCTGAACAGCACCACAATGGCCGCAGGCAGAAAAGCTGCCGCCTCACTAAATACATTGCTGGCCACAAGCCCTATCCTCACATTGCCAAAGCCGCTAAGCACCGTAAAGATCAGCACCATGGCAAAGGTGGTAGCTATCATGAACAGAAACGCCCAATTGGCCTTCTTATAATCCATCCCCATAAAACTCCTTATTTCCTCACTATCTCAGAGGCACCGATCTCAATCTTGCCCTCCTTGAGGAGCCTTCCGACAGCTCTTTTGAACTCGTTCTTGCTCATGCCCGTGTTATTGCGGATCACCTCGGGGCTCGCCTTGTCAGTGAAGGAAAGCTTGCCGCCGGACTTATCCATGAGCTGCAGAAGCTTGTCTGCATCAGTATCCATCTGAAGATATGCCTTCTCCCTGAGACTTAAATTCAGCTTGCCATCCTCCTTGACGGACACAACTCTTGCTGAAACGCTGTCCCCGATCCTGAGGTCCCTGTGGATCTCCTTCTTGGGGATCAGTCCGGAATAAATATCATCAACCGCCACAAAGGCGCCGAAATTATCACTGAGCTCGTAAATTGTGCCCTGTACCTTGTCATCCTTCTTGTAAGGGCTGTTCTGCAGCAGATAAGGGTAAACATTCATGGTCACCGCAAGGCGCTGGCTCTTGTCGATATAAAGGGCACAGAGCACCTCTTCACCGGCCTGTACCTTCCTGGTCTGCTGCTTGAAGGGAAGCAGAAGGTCCTTTTCAAGGCCCCAGTCCATGAAAGCTCCGATCCTGCCAACATCCTTGACCTTGAGCATTCTGACGTCTCCAAGCATGATCTTAGGCTCGTTGGTTGTGGCAATGAGCCTGTCGTCAGAATCCTTGTAAATAAACACATTGAGCTCTGAGCCAACCTCAGTTCCTGCCGGAACCTGCTTGCCCGGCAAAAGAACCTTATCCTCCGGATCTGTGTCGGCTGCAAGGTAAACACCGAACTCAACCTTCTTTACAACCTTAAGTGTCTGCTTTTCTCCTAGTTTTAACATATGATTATCCGTCCTCTCTTTTATGCTCCAAATTCTCTTGAAGCCACCAGCTCCACTAAACAAACGGGGCTATCCTCTACATCCTTTAGACTTATAGTATACGATATTCCGTCTTGGTTTGAAACTTTTATTATCTCCGGTGTCAGCACATCGCCAAGTCTTGCCTGCTTTCTGTACTCGGCTCTCATGGAAGAGATCCTGACATCCTTGTCAGGCAGGCTGTCTATGGCCATGCGAATGTACTGGCCGTTATTGACGTGGTTGTTGGTATCAAGGTGATGGGGCTTAACCTCGATCGCAGCGCCCTTAAACACCTCTCCGTCTTCGGGGATTTTGATCTTCCTGTCAGCATAGTTCATTTCAAGCTTGGGCTCTACAGGATAAGCATCGGCGATCTCCTGTGTGACTCTGCTGGGAAGGCCCTTTTTAAAGTCTATGAGGGTCCATACAGAGTTGGCAACTGCCAGTCTCTCGCCCTCAGCAGTATCCATAAAGAAGTTTCTCACTCCGAAGTATCCCTTAAGTTCGTGGGGAATGGTGCCTATGGTCACGTACTCACAGAGTCTGGGATATCTCTTTATCTCTATCTGCCAGGAGTTGAGGACCCAGGCGATATTTTTCTGTCTGAGGTACTCCATGGATGCGGGACCGTCCTGTGTCTGGAAGGTGGAGCAATCCTGGAAATAATCAATGAGAGACTCAATGGTGAGCTCAGCATTCTTGTCTACTTCACTGTATCTGATTCTTGAATCAAAGGTGTACATGAGGCCTCCTCCCGAATTTAGAACTTCAAGCATGCGTGTTAAGGCAGACAAACTCGGAAGACAAGCTTCCTCGTTCGTGTGGCTCGCCATATAGATGAGTATCCACGCGCATGCAAGCATGCGTGGATACTCATCAGCATGGCTCTGCCTTAACACGCAAAAACCTCCCAGAACAACCGTCCTGAGAGGTTTACTAGCTGGGCTAGTAGGATTCGAACCTACGTAATGACGGAGTCAGAGTCCGTTGCCTTACCGCTTGGCGATAGCCCATCGACAAGATTGTATTATACGTATACTTTTCATTAATTGCAAGTACTTTTTTAAATTTTTTTTAATTTCTACCTGAAGCTCTAAAAATCAAGCCCCTCCGACCTCGGTCAAAGGGGCTTAAATACTGTCTCTTAGCCTTCAAAGAGAAGATCTGCATAGGTAGGGAAGGGCCAATCCTTCTTGTCTACCAGCATCTCAAGTTTATCTGCCGGCTCACGAAGAGCATCCATGACAGGTCTTACCTTGTCCTTGTAGAAGTAAGCAAGCTTTCTCTCCTCGGTGATCTTTCTTGCCTTGGTCTCCACAGCCTTAAGCTCATCCAGGGCCTTCTTCATCTTGGTGAGCTCTGTGGTGATCTCCTTGAGCTCCTCAAGAAGTGCGCTCTCATCGGCACCTGCCGCCTTAACCTCATTGACGTCCTTGGCAAGTCTTCCTGCATACTTCATAACCGCAGGGATGATCTGCTTGGAAGCCATGTCGATCATGGTGAGAGCCTCGATATTTATAGTCTTGGCATAGTTCTCAAAAATGATTTCTTTTCTGGATTCAAGCTCTGTCTTGGTGTATACGCCAAAGCTCTCAAACAGTTCGATTGCCTTCTTGGTTGTGAGCATATCTGCAGCCTCGATGGTGGACTTGATATTGGGAAGTCCCCTTCTCTCAGCCTCTTTTACCCAGGCATCCGAATATCCGTCGCCGTTAAAGATGATCCTCTGATGCTTGGTGAGATATTCCTTCATAAGGTCATGGACTGCAACGTCGAAGTCCTCGGCCTTTTCAAGGATATCAGCAGCCTCGCAGAAGGCCTCAGCAACAATGGTGTTAAGAGTTGTATTGGAGCTAGCCATTGAGTCAGATGAACCAACCATTCTGAACTCAAACTTATTTCCTGTAAATGCAAAGGGTGATGTACGGTTTCTGTCGGTGGCATCCTTCTCAAACTGAGGAAGTGTGGATACACCTGTCTTAAGCTTGCCGCCGCGCTTGCTGGACTTGGCCACACCGGTTTCGATGAGCTGTCTTACAACGTCCTCAAGCTGCTCTCCCAGGAACACTGAGATAATTGCAGGCGGAGCCTCGTCTGCACCAAGTCTGTGGTCGTTGCCTACGTCTGCTGCGCTCTGTCTGAGGAGGTCAGCGTGGGTATCAACAGCCTTTAAAATACAGGCAAGAACAAACAGGAACTGTACGTTCTTATTGGGTGTATCACCGGGATCAAGAAGGTTTACACCGTCGTCTGTGCAAAGAGACCAGTTGTCGTGCTTACCTGAGCCGTTAACGCCGGCAAAGGGCTTCTCGTGAAGGAGGCATCTCATATGATGATGCTCAGCCACTCTCTTCATGGTCTCCATAATGATCTGGTTGTGGTCTACAGCTATGTTGGCAGTCTCGTAAATAGGTGCCAGCTCGTGCTGACCGGGAGCAACCTCGTTGTGCTGAGTCTTGTCGGGAACGCCCAGCTTCCACAGCTCGGTGTTAAGGTCCTTCATGTACTCGCCGACGCGCTCACGGATTACTCCAAAGTAGTGATCCTCCATCTCCTGGCCCTTGGGAGGCATGGCTCCAAAGAGGGTTCTTCCTGTGAAGATGAGGTCCTCACGCTTCATGGACTTATCCCAGTCCACCAAAAAGTATTCCTGCTCAGGTCCAACAGATACGTTAACCTTGGTAGCAGTTGTATTTCCAAAAAGTCTTACGATCCTGAGGGCCTGCTTGTTGACAGCCTCCATGGATCTGAGAAGAGGGGTCTTCTTGTCCAGAGCCTCTCCTGTGTATGAACAGAAAGCAGTAGGTATGCAGAGTGTAACACCTGCGCCCGATTCCTTAAGGAATGCAGGTGATGTGATATCCCATGTGGTGTAGCCTCTTGCCTCGAAAGTAGCCCTGAGACCGCCTGAAGGGAAGGATGATGCATCGGGTTCACCCTTTATCAGCTCTTTTCCCGAAAAAGAGGTAAGCATCTTGCCATCCTTGTCGGCACTGCCCACAAAGGAGTCGTGCTTCTCAGCTGTGATACCTGTGAGTGGCTGGAACCAGTGGGTGTAATGGGTGGCCCCATTCTCCATGGCCCAATTCTTCATTGCATTGGCAACCACATCAGCGGACTCCTTGGAAAGTTCTCCGCCGTGCTCGATCACACTGATCACTTCTTTGTAGACATTCTTGGGGAGACGTTCTCTCATCTTGGCGATGGTGAAAACATTCTGGCCGAATATCTCTTCCACATTTACATTACTGCTCATCTATCCTGCGCCTTTCTTATGTTTGAATTATTGTCTTACAGTGTACATTAATTCTTCAAAAAACAGAAGAGGAAATTTTATTGGTTTCCTGCTTCAGGTTCTGCTTCAACCCTAAGTATGTCAAAGGGTTCAGGCTTCTCGGACAGATCCAGGTAAATGATCTCCTTGGAGTGAGGACAGGATTCCACAGCAGTGCCGTCCTCCCTGTACATTCCTCTGACAGTGACCTTCTTGTCGGTTCCGTCGGGCTTCATGATCTCGATCTCATCGCCCACACTGAACTTGTTGCGCTGCTCTATCCTGGCATAACCTCTCTCGTCCACTTCATAGACGATTCCAAGGTAGATATATTCATTTATATAAGTATTGTTGTCATAAATCTGGGCCTCTTCACTGGGCTTGCCAAAATAAAAGCCCGTGGTGAACTGACGGTAAGTGCATCTTGAAATCTGATCAAGGTACCAGGGCATGTTCTCCCTGTACTTGTCCTCAGACTCAAAGTAATCGTCTATGGCCTTTCTGTAGGTCCTTGCTACGGTTGCCACATAGAGGGCTGTCTTCATCCTGCCCTCGATCTTGCAGCTGTCAACTCCCGCATCCACCAGCTCCGGAATGTGCTCGATCATGCACAGATCCTTGGAGTTAAAGATATAGGTACCTCTGTCGTTCTCATAGACAGGAAGGTACTCGCCGGGTCTCTGCTCCTCAACAACTGCATATTTCCATCTGCAGGGATGTGTGCAGGCACCGTGGTTGGCGTCTCTTCCGGTAAAGTAGTTGGACAAAAGACATCTTCCGGAATAGGAAATACACATGGCTCCGTGGATGAAGCACTCCATCTCCAGATCCTCAGGGATCTTGGCCGTAATTTCTTTTATCTCATTAAGAGAGAGCTCTCTTGCTGCCACAACTCTCTTGGCTCCCAGATCATGCCAGAAGTTGTAGGTCTCGTAGTTGGTGTTGTTGGCCTGGGTGGACACGTGAATGTCTATCTCAGGGCAGATACGTCTCGCCTTCATGAAAATGCCGGGATCTGCAATGATCAGGGCATCGGGCTTTAGCTCTTTTAACTCGTGGAGATAGGTCTCAACACCGTCAAGGTCGTAGTTATGAGCCAGGATATTGACGGTCACATGAACTTTAACTCCGTGGGCGTGGGCAAATTCTATGCCCTCCTTCATTTCCTCGGGGCTGAAGTTCTTGGCCTTGGCTCTTAGTCCAAAGGCGTCTCCGCCGATATAAACGGCATCCGCTCCAAATATAACCGCAGTCTTTAATACTTCAAGGCTGCTGGCAGGTATCAGTAATTCAGGTTTCTTCATAATCTATTCCTCTTAATTGTGTCCCCATTAAAAAAGTAACTCAGGACCGGGCCTTAAAGCTTTACCGACAGGGTCATTCCGTCTCCCACCGTCAATATCACTGTGTTAAGGTTCTCGTTGTGTTTAAGCTCGTAGAGATATTCCCTCATTCTGGCATGTATGGTGCGGTTCCTCCTGGTAACGGCAAACCTTGATTCAAACACGTCTCCGTCCTGGAGAACATTGTCGGAAATAAGAAGTCCGCCCTTGTTAAGGACCCTCAGGCACTCAGGCAGGAAATTGATGTACTGCCCCTTGGCTGCATCCATAAAAATAAAATCATACCCCGCGGGAAGCGTCTTTAGGATGTCCATGGCATCTCCCTCCAGAAGTGTGATTTTATTGTCTGTGTCGTACTTTATGAAGTTCTCTCTGGCTACGGGAATTCTCTTTTCGTATTTCTCTATTGTGGTTATCCTGGTCTCGGGGCTGCTGTATCTGGCCATTAAAAGCGCCGAAAAGCCGACAGCACAGCCAACCTCCAGAATATTCACAGGCCTTGCCTGTATCATCAGGAATTTCAAAAGAGCCTGTGTATCCTTGCGGATGATCGGCACATCCCCCGCAAGGGCCTCCCTCTCCAGTTCATCCAGGAATGCATCATTCCCGGGGTCAAGAGAATTTATAAAAGATCTTATCCTCTCTTCATCAATCACCGTTTGATTCCTCGCCTGTCTGCTGATCCAGACCCTCCTGTGGCTCAGGGAGCTGATCCTGCGCCGAAGTATCCTCCGCGGTGGGAACAACGGACTCCTGTCCATCCTCTGCCGCAGCATCCTCATCGGAGCTCTTGCGTCCGCCTGAAATGATTGCCAGCATCTCCTCGGGAGTCATGGATGTGCTCAGTTCATAGGTTCCTGCCTGAACCATGCCATGATACTCGGAAAATCTCTCCTGGAGTCTGAATAAAGTCTTATCGGTAATAAGGCCCGCTCCGGAAAGCTTCTCGGCGATGCTTGAAGCGGATTCCCCTTCTACCACCGATACGGATACCGTTCTGCCTGTACCGGACGAAACCGGTGACTGATTAAAAATCTGATATCCATAGTTGTAGGCAACCTTGGCATACTTGGCGATCAGCATAGCAATAACTACTATGAAGACTCCCTTTACAATAGTATCCAAAAGCCCCAAACCTACACTTTTCAAATTCATAATGTCTCTCCTCAAAAGACCTTAGAAATTGGTGTCCATGATGATAGGCATGATCATGGGTCTTCTCTTGGTCTTTTTCCAGATATAATCGCCAAGACCTTCCTTAACGATGGTCTTGAGCTTGCCCCAGTCTCTTATACCCTTATCAAGAGCCTCTGTGACATCATCAAGAACCAGATCTGTGGCGTCATCTATAAGCTTGTCGGATTCCCTTACATATACAAATCCGCGGGAAACAATGCTTGGACCGGATATGAGCTGTCCGCTCTCCTTGTCAATTCCAAACACAACAATAACAATACCATCTTCGGCAAGGTGCTGTCTATCTCTTAAGACCACATTGCCCACGTCGCCGACTCCAAGGCCGTCAACAAGGATAGCTCCCACAGGAACCTTTCCGCTGACCTTGGCACTGTTTTCATCCATCTCAAGGATCTCTCCGGAGTGAAGGATGAAGATGTTCTCCTTGGCAATTCCCAGATCCTTGGCGATCCTGCTCTGAGCCTTGAGATGTCTGTACTCACCGTGAACAGGCACAGAATACTTGGGCTTGACCAGTGTATAGATCAGCTTGATATCCTCCTGGCATGCGTGTCCTGAAACGTGCACATCCTGGAAGATAACTTCAGCGCCCTTCATCTGAAGCTCGTTGATAATGTTGGTAACAGCCTTCTCATTGCCCGGAATGGGGTGTGATGAGAAGATGACCGTATCGCCCGCACCGATGGTGATCTTCCTGTGCTGGCCGTTGGCCATTCTGCTGAGGGCTGCCATACTCTCGCCCTGGCTGCCTGTCGTTATGATAACAGTCTTGTTCTCAGGATAATTCCTGATCTGATCTATATCCACAAGAGTGTTCTCGGGAATCTTGATACACTCAAGCTTCTGGGCAATGTCAATGATGCTGACCATACTGCGGCCTTCCACCACAACCTTCCTGCCGCACTTGTGGGCAGTGTTTATGATCTGCTGAACTCGGTCAACGTTGGAAGCAAAGGTAGCAACGATGATCCTGGAATTCTCATGCTCCTCAAAGAGAGTATCCAGAGCTCTTCCGACAGTCTTCTCGGAAGCTGTAAAGCCGGGACGCTCAGCATTGGTGGAATCGCACATAAGGGCCAGAACGCCCTTCTTTCCAATCTCAGCAAAACGCTGAAGATCAATGGGGTCACCGAATACCGGTGTATAGTCAACCTTAAAGTCTCCTGTGTGAACCACGGTTCCTGCCGGTGAATAGATCGCCAGAGCAGCCGCATCCACGATGGAGTGGTTAGTCCTTATAAACTCAACTCTGAACTGTCCAAGATTAATGGACTGTCCGAACTTAACGACCTTTCTGCGGGTCTTCTTAAGGAGATTGTGCTCCTCAAGCTTGTGCTCGATGATACCCATTGTAAGCCTTGTGGCATAAACAGGCACATTCAGCTCATGCAAAACATAGGGCAGCGCACCGATGTGGTCCTCGTGACCGTGGGTGATAACAAAGCCCTTAACCTTATCAATATTCTCCTGCAGATATGTGATATCCGGGATGACCAGGTCGATTCCCAGCATATCGTCATCCGGGAATGACAGACCGCAGTCCACCACAATAATACTGTCTTCATATCTGAAGGCAGTGATGTTCATTCCAATCTGCTCAAGGCCTCCCAGCGGGATTACCTGCAGCTTGGACGTATTTTCAATTTTCTTTTTACTCAAATTCTAACCTCCATAATTATTCAGGCGGAGGCACAAAACAAGATACTGACCTGTTGCCCGTCAGATATCGAGATCTATGCCATCCTCAGAGAGCAGCTTACGAAATACACCTGCGACCGCTTCCAGCTCCAGGTCATCGTCTACAATGGTATACACTGCCTCTTCATCTTTCATATCGGAGTCATCGCGCAGTACCAGCGCCACTCCGTCACCATCTTCTTCATCAGTGACCAAGAGATAGGTCTTGGCCCCTATAACTGTCTGTTCCAGGCAAAAGAACTCTACAGGTTCCTCACCGTCCTGGCTAAAAATGATCTTTTCCAAATCAGTTCACCTTATTTGTGCTTGTTATCCAGATAGTCCTGAAGGATTATCTGGGCTGCTATCATATCAACGTATTCCTTGCGCTCACGGCCTCTGATGCCAACCTCATCCATGATCTCGTCGGCCTCTACGGTTGTAAGACGCTCATCCAACATTTCAACAGGAATGCCTGTCCTTCTCTCAATCTTGTCCTTGAATTCAAGGCATAGCTGTGAGCGCTCAGATGGGGATTCATCCATGTGTACGGGCAATCCCAAAACAATCTTCTCAACCCCGTACTCCTGGATAAGTTCCTCAATGCGCGCCAAAGTTTGTCTTAATTTATTTTCTTCTTTCCTACGGATGATCTCCTTGGCCTGGGCTGTGATCAAAAGCTCGTCGCTGATGGCCACTCCCACAGTCCTGGATCCGTAGTCAAGCCCCATGATCCTCATGCAGTATTACTTCCTCTGAGCCCAGTCATTGCTCCTGATGTATTCAGTGAGCATCTCCTCAACAAGCTCATCGCGCTCAACCTTCATGATAAGGCTTCTGGCACCCTTGTGGCTGGTGATATATGTGGGATCCCCCGACATAATATATCCAACAATCTGATTTACCGGATTATACCCCTTCTCAAGAAGTGCATCGTATACAACAGAAAGAACCTTCTTAACACCGGTCTCGGGCTCAACCTCCACCTTGAAAAATTGGGTGTTTCCTAAATCCTGATCAGCCATATAAATGTTCTCCAATCCTTAGAAATTAAGTCACTGATAACATTAATTCTACACCCGCAAAGTTAAATAAGCAACGTGTCGGCATTTAGGAACCCCGTAGGTACCACTTTGGTGATGGTTCCGGACTTGGCATTTTCATACTCCGGGGTACCTTCACCCGCGGCAATCCTGACATATCTGTCAGTGTGTCCGATCATGTATTTATGCCCTTTGTGGGTCTCCTCATCCTCCCAGAGGACTTCCTGCTCTTCGCCGATAAAGCTCTCTCTGAAGCTCTCCGACTGACGTGCCGTGAGGTCTAAAAGTACATCGCTTCTGGATGTCTTTTGCCTGTCGGTCAGCTGCTCCGGCATAGAAGCTGCAACGGTTCCCTTTCTGGGTGAATATTTGAACACATGCATCTCGTAAAAAGAAATATCTTCAACAAACTGTCTGCACTGCTCAAACTCTTCCTCGGTCTCCCCCGGAAATCCCACGATGACGTCTGTGGTGATAGCCGGTCTGTCAAAGGCCTTTCTCAAAAGCTCAACGCTGTGTCTGTACTCATCACTGGTGTAGTGTCTGTTCATGCGCTTAAGCACAGAGTCACAGCCGCTCTGAAGTGAGAGATGGAAATGAGGGCACAGCTTATCAATTGCGGCAAGGCGCTTTACGTTTTCCTCTGTGATGATGCGAGGCTCAATGGAGCCAAGTCTGATCCTGTCGATCCCGTCTATCTTGTTGATCTCTTCAAGGAGGCTTACCAATGCCGGCTCGCCCTTGTCAACGCCGTAGGAACCCACGTGGATACCTGTAATGACAACCTCGCGGCAGCCCATCTTGGAGAGTCTTGTGATCTCCTCAAGGATATCCTCTTTGTCTCTGCTGCGGATCCTGCCTCTTGCATAAGGTATTACACAGTAGGTGCAGAACTGATTGCAGCCGTCCTGGATCTTTATGTAAGCCCTGGTGTGCTCAGGGAGATCTGCAAGGCTCATGTTCTCATACTCATCGGTATGATTGATGTCTATGACAGTGGTTCCGCCAAGAGTGTTGTCTGTAACGGTGCCCCTTGCAGCTATGAACTCCTTAAGGATGTCCACGATCTCAGCCTTTTTGTTGTTGCCGACAGCCAGATCGATACAATCATCCTTCTTGACGCCCTCAAGTCCTGTCTCAACATAGCAACCAACGGCCACCACGATGGAGTCAGGATTTTCTTTTCTTGCTCTGTGGAGCATCTGCCTTGACTTCCTGTCCGCTATGTTTGTGACGGTGCAGGTGTTTATGATATAAACGTCAGCGCTGCTGTCAAAGGGCACAATTTCGCACCCTTCAGCCTTCAGCTTCTGTTCCATGACGTCCATTTCGTAATTATTAACTTTACACCCCAAATTGTGAAGTGCGACCTTTAGATTAATTAATCCGTTATCCATTCTGAATTCTTCCCATTTTTATCGCCAAATCGTGATTGACTTTTGACAATGCCTCGTTTACTATAAAGAAAAGAAGGAGGTACTTGCGCAATGAAGACAGTAAAAATCTCTTTAAATTCAATCGATAAGGTTAAATCTTTTGTAAACGATATTACAAAGTTCGATTATGATTTCGACCTCGTTTCCGGAAGATACGTTATCGATGCCAAGTCTATTATGGGTATTTTCTCACTTGACCTTAGCAAGCCAATTGACCTTAATATCCATGCTGAAGACGGCGCAGATGAGGTTCTTGAAATTCTCAAGCCTTACATGGTCTGATCTATAAATGGTCAGATCCCATTAAAAAGATTATTATAGACCATCTTGATCAAGCGATTAAGATGGTCTTTTTTCTTGCCTTTACCTATTGATTTCAATCACTTCGTCGGTATCTATAGCTGTCTGAACCAGCTCATCTATCTTCTCAGCCAGATTCTCCTCGTGTCTCTCGATCACATCAAGCCTTGGCTTGGTTACGGGGTGCTTGGCCACAAAGATCGTGCAGCAGTCCTCGTAAGGAAGGATTGATGTCTCGTAGGCATCGATCTTGACTGAAATATCTACAATATCCTGCTTGTCAAAAGCAATAAGCGGCCTGTAAACAGGCATATCCTTAACAACCTCACCTGTGCACATAAGGCTCTGCATTGTCTGGGATGCCACCTGACCGATACTCTCACCTGTAACAAGTCCCATGCAGGCTCCCTTATTAGCAAGGATGTCCGCAATCTTCATCATGTATCTGCGCATGATGATGGTCAGCTCATCGTGAGGACACTTCTCATAAATGTACATCTGAATATCTGTAAAGTTGATGATGTGAAGCTTGATGTTGCCTGTATACTTGGCAATCACGCCCGCCAGGTCGATAACCTTCTGCTTGGCCTTCTCGCTGGTGTAAGGGGGCGCGTTGAAATATACAGCCTCAAGATCAACACCTCTCTTGGCAATCATGTATCCTGCCACAGGGGAGTCGATACCACCTGACAAAAGAAGCATTGCCTTACCGGCAGTTCCTATGGGCATTCCGCCGGGTCCCGGGATAATCTCTGAGAAGATGTTGAGCTTCTCACGGATCTCAACGTTGATGAGAATCTGAGGCTCATGAACATCCACCTTCATCTCGGGGAAAGCATCAAGGATCCTTGCACCTATCTCTGCCGCCATCTCCATGGAATCCATGGGATAGCTCTTGTCTACTCTGCGGCACTTAACCTTGAAGGTTCTGTTCTTGTCGGGATAAACTCCGTCCACGAAATCAATAACAGCCTTGCAAACTCCGTCTACATCAGGAAGATTGTTCTCCCCGTCACGTCCGATGGAAACAGCAGGGCAGATTCCTGTGATTCCGAATACAGTCTGAAGAGCTGAAACTGTCTCATCGAGATCAAACTTCTCAGCCTCAACATATATTCTGCCTGCGGTCTTGGAGATGTTGAACTCTCCGTCGCATTTTGCAAGGACTCTCTTGATCTGCTTAACAAGAGCATCCTCAAATATGTATCTGTTCTTACCTTTTACACCGATCTCGGCGTACTTGATAACAAAAGCATGGTACTGCATAGTATTCTCCTTAGTGCCTGTAAAACTTTCTCATGGTCTCAACCTGTGAGGCCAGTGTCTCAAGAAGATAATCAATCTCCTCTTTGGTAGTCTCAAGTGACATGCTGATCCTGATGGTGGACTCAAGAAGGTCCTTGTCCAATCCGATAGCCTTGAGTGTATCTGAAACGTGTGGGTTATTGGAAGTGCAGGCGCTGCCTGCAGACACGTAGATTCCTTTGCTGCTGAGCATGTTAAGTATTGTCTCTGCCGCCAGTCCTCTGATGGATACGCTTACGATATGGGGCGCACCCTTTTCACACTCGGGACCGTTAAGCCTTATGTCTGTGATCTTCTCTGAAAGGCCATCCATAAGGTATTTCTTGAGCTCATAGAGTCTCTTGATCTTATTGTCAAAATCCTCATAGCACATCTTGGCAGCAAGGGCCATTCCTGCGATTCCGGGCACATTCTCGGTACCGGATCTCATGCCCTTTTGCTGGCCTCCGCCGTAGCAGATGGGAGTTATCTTGGTTCCCTTTTTGATATAAAGAAAGCCTACACCCTTGGGGCCGTGGATCTTGTGGGAGCTCACAGCCAGAAGGTCAATATTCATGGACCTTGGTCTGATGAGGATCTTACCATAGGCCTGAACTGCATCCACGTGGAATATGATCTGAGGATTGATAGACTTAATGAGCTTGCCTGCCTCCTCGACGGGTTCAACGGCTCCGATCTCGTTATTTACAAACATCATGGACACCAGAATGGTGTCTTCTCTAATGGCATCCTTGAGGTCCTGAAGTCTCACAACTCCTGTCTCATCCACAGGAAGATAGGTGATCTCAAAGCCCTGCCTCTCAAGCTCTGCGCAGGTCTCAAGAACCGCGGGGTGCTCGATGGATGTGGTGATAACATGCTTGCCTCTCCAGGCGTTGGCCTTGGCTGCTCCAAGGATTGCCATGTTGTCTGACTCTGTTCCGCCTGAAGTAAAAACTATTTCAGCAGGGTCAACCTTTAAGGTATTGGCGATCATCTCTCTTGCAGAAAACAGCCTGTTACCTGATATGGTGCCCATATGGTGAACACTTGAGGCGTTTCCATATTCTTCTGTCATGACTTTAGCCACCAGCTCAGCGACTTCATCAAAGGCCTTGGTGGTGGCGGAATTATCTAAATATGCGATCATTGTTATCTCCGGGCCTGTCAATCCGGCAGGCCTTCTTTTTATGCTTTAGGATTCAAGATGATACATGAGCCAGGAAATTGCTGTAAAACCTGCTGTCTCAGTTCTAAGAATCCTCTTCCCCAATGTTATGGGCTTAATATCATTATCAAGGCACAGCTGTATCTCATCCTCAGAAAAGCCGCCCTCAGGGCCTATGAACACAGCAATGCTCTGTCCGGGCCTGATGTTATCTATGATGGATCGGGTAACGCTGATGTCTTCTGCCATCTCGTAAGGAATGAGACGAACATCAATGTTCTCGGTCTTGCAGTACTCAACTGCCTGCTTCATGGTCATGGGCATAGATACTTCCGGAATGATGGCCCGCTTACTCTGTTTGGCTGCAGCCTCAGCAATAGACTGCCATCTTCCGACTTTATTGGCAGCTTTCTTCTCATCCAGCTTGACGATGCATCTCTTGGTGGACATGGGAATAATCCTATAAGCGCCAAGTTCAACAGACTTCTGAATGATGAGCTCCATTTTGTCCACTTTGGGAAGTCCCTGAAAAAGATAAATCCTGGAGGGAAGTTCTCTTCCAAATTCCTCAATGAAGCACAGCTTGCCAATAACGCTCTCGCTGCCGATCTCTTCTATCTCGTAAAAGAGCTCCCGGCCGTCCCCTTCTCTTACGCTGACGGAGAACTGCTCGCCGACCTTCATCCTGAGAACGTTAGCTATGTGATTGTAATCGCTTCCTGTGATCTCAACGGTCTTACAGTCCGGAGAGACCTGCGTACTCTCTACAAAAAAATGATACACTTAGTTCTTCCTCGATGTGATGGAGACCCAGTCACCCTGGTGGTGGATCTCAAGAATCTCAAGCCCTGCATCAAGGTGGGCTTTCTTGACTTCCTCTTCCTTGGTGTTGATGATACCTGAAGTGATGTAAATTCCGCCGCTCTTAAGCTGGTTAAGGATAACCGGTGTGAGCGGAACCAGAACATTGGCCAGAATATTGGCAACTACGATGTCATATTTATCATAGCCCACCTTGTCCTGAACCTGTTTATCATCAATGATATTGCCGATCATCATGTCGAACTTATCAGGGGCAATACCGTTGTTTTCCATGTTTTCCTTGACTGCGGGAACGGCACATTTATCAAGGTCTGTTCCTACGCAGTGCCTGGCTCCGAACATAAGAGCCAGAATAGAAAGGACTCCGGAGCCTGTTCCCACGTCTAAAAGCTCAGTTTCCGGTGTCACATACTTCTTGAGCATCCTGATGCAGAGCTGTGTGGTCTCATGCATTCCGGTTCCAAAGGCGGTTCCGGGGTCGATGTGAAGCACCATCTCAGCCTTGTCTGCGTCCTCAGCAGTTTCTTTTTCCCAAGAAGGAATAACAAGTATATCATCAATATAGAATTTATGGAAGTACTGTTTCCAGTTATTGATCCAGTCGATGTCCTCGGTCACATCAACAGAGATAGTGCCATCTCCGATGTCAGAGAATTCCTTGAGTTCATCAAGCTTCTCTCTTATGGCCGCCTGCATCTGCTCAGGAGTCCTTTTGACCTTCTCATACTCACCCTCGTCGTTCATAAGCTCCAGGGTCAGCATGTTCTCGTCATCAATCTCAACAAAGAAGTTAAGGTATGCCGCGCCGGACTCAATGCCTGTATCCTGCTCGTCAGGCTCAAGCTCCGGAGCATCAATGAACATCTGCTCCTTGTCAGCAGCTGAGAGAGGGGCATTGTCCTCAATCTGAGCGCCTTCAAGGCCTATGTCCTGAAGGTAGCTGACTATAATATCCTCTGATTCTTCATTTGTACGAATTCGAAAACGCATCCATTTCATAATATTGTCCTCTTACACGCTAAAACGCGTGAAACGGGCGCGAGCCCGGAAACGTCCTGCGTCTCCGGGCACACGTTGTCTCACGCGATCACTCCCAAAACTTCTTTTTCTTTTTGCCGCCGCCGGAGCCGCTGGGGCCGTTGTTATCGCCGGCTCCGGTCATCCTCTCGGCTGCTGTAAGTGAATCACCGGTCTTCTCATCAAACTTCTTAAGAAGATCCTTGGCCTCCTTGGAAAGCTTTTCAGGTACCTGAACCACGAGAGTAACATAATGATCACCTCTCTGATCCTTGTCCCTGAGGGAAGGAACACCCTTGCCCCTAAGCCTTACTCTTGTATCTGTCTGTGTCCCGGCCTTGACATCATAAGCAACCTTGCCGTCAACAGTATCAATGAGAACTGTTCCGCCAAGAGCTGCCACTGCGAAGGAAATAGGAACCATGGAGTAGATGTTGTATCCATCTCTCTGGAAGATAGGGTGATCTGAAACGATAACCTCTACCAGCAGATCTCCTCTGGGGCCGCCGTTAACACCGGGCTCACCCTTTTCTCTGATCCTTACGCTCTGGCCGTTATCTATACCTGCAGGAATTGTAACCTTGATCTTCTTCCTGCTGGCGATATATCCACTACCGTGGCAATCTGTACACTTATCCTTGATAACCTTACCTGTTCCGCCACATTCAGGACATGTCTGAACATTTCTGACTGTTCCGAAGAATGACTGCTGGGTGTAAACGATCTGTCCCTTACCACCGCACTTAGTACAGGTCTGAGGTGATGTTCCGGGCTTAGCTCCGGTTCCATGACATGTAGGGCATGGATCCTTGATGGTGAGCTCAAGCTCTTTCTCACATCCAAATACTGCCTCAAGGAAGGTTATGCGCACACTGGCACGAAGGTTGGCGCCCTTGGATGGACCACTCCTTGCGCCGCCTCTGGACCTTCCGCCTCCGAAGAAATCTCCGAAGATGTCGCCAAAGATATCTCCAAAGTCTGCACCGCTGAAGTCGAATCCGCCGAAGCCTCCCTGACCGCCTTCGAATGCAGCATGTCCAAACTGGTCATACTGGCGCTTCTTCTCAGGATCGCTCAGGACTGCATACGCCTCAGAAGCTTCTTTGAATTTGTCCGCAGCTGTGGCATCTCCGGGATTCATATCCGGGTGATACTTCTTGGCCAGGACTCTGTATGCTTTTTTGATCTCTTCGTCCGAAGCGTTTTTGCCAACACCAAGGACTTCGTAGTAATCGCGTTTCTGTTCTGCCATATTTTTCCTCTGTCTATAAATGCTCGTAATAGCCAGACGACTTAAAGTCGCCTGGCTATCATTATATTACCTTGTAGGAGTGGTGTCATCAGACCTCTCTGTAATCTCCGTCAACAACGTTGTCATCGTTGGAAGATGAAGAAGCACCTGCGTTCATGTCAGGGCCGGCTGCACCCATATCAGGGCCTGCACCTGCTGCTCCAGCTGCACCCTGAACGTTCTCATACATCTTAGCAAAGAGTGCCTGAGCATCGTTCATGAGCTTCTCTTTCTGGCTCTTAAGAGAATCGATCTCGCTGTCTGAGAGCTCCTTGTCCTTGGTCTGCTCAAGAGTATCCTTGAGAGCCTTGATGTCATCCTCAACAACCTGCTTCTGAGAAGCATCGATCTTGTCGCCTACTTCCTGGAGAGCCTTCTCTGTCTGGAACACGAATGCATCAGCGTCGTTGCGGGCATCGATGCCTTCCTTACGCTTCTTGTCCTGAGCCTCATACTCCTGAGCCTCTTTAACTGCCTTATCGATATCCTCGTCAGACATGTTGGAGCCGGCTGTGATGGTGATGTGCTGCTCCTTGCCTGTTCCAAGGTCCTTGGCAGATACGTTAACGATACCGTTTGCATCGATATCGAATGTAACCTCGATCTGAGGAACGCCTCTCATTGCAGGAGGGATTCCATCAAGTCTGAACTGTCCAAGTGACTTGTTGTCCTTGGCGAACTGTCTCTCACCCTGAAGAACGTTGATATCAACGGCTGTCTGGTTATCAGCTGCAGTTGAGAATACCTGGCTCTTCTTGGTAGGAATAGTTGTGTTTCTCTCAATAAGTCTTGTAGCAACACCACCCATTGTCTCGATTGAAAGTGAAAGAGGTGTTACATCAAGAAGAAGGATGTCGCCTGCGCCGGCATCGCCTGCAAGCTTACCGCCCTGGATAGAAGCACCGATAGCTACGCACTCATCAGGGTTAAGGTTCTTGGAAGGCTCCTGGCCTGTGAGCTGCTTAACCTTCTCTACTACGCAAGGAACACGAGTTGATCCACCAACAAGGAGAACCTTGCCGATATCTGAGTTTGTAAGACCTGCATCCTTCATAGCGTTCTGAACAGGGATTGCTGTCTTCTCTACGAGGTCGTGGATAAGCTCTTCGAACTTAGCTCTTGTAAGGTCTACATCGAAGTGCTTAGGGCCGTCAGCGCCTGCTGAGATGAAAGGAAGGTTGATGTTGGTTGTTGTAGAAGATGAAAGCTCCTTCTTGGCCTTCTCTGCTGCTTCCTTAAGTCTCTGCATAGCCATCTTGTCGCCTGAAAGGTCAACGCCCTCTTTGTTCTTGAAGTCCTGAACCATCCAGTTGATGATAGCCTGGTCAAAGTCGTCACCACCAAGGTGTGTATCACCGTTTGTAGCAAGAACTTCGATGACACCGTCGCCGATCTCGATGATTGATACATCGAATGTACCACCACCAAGGTCATAAACCATGATCTTCTGCTCTTTCTCGTTATCAAGACCATAAGCCAGAGCTGCTGCTGTAGGCTCGTTGATGATTCTCTTTACTTCAAGTCCTGCAATCTTGCCGGCGTCCTTGGTTGCCTGACGCTGAGCATCGTTGAAGTATGCAGGAACTGTGATAACTGCTTCACTTACTTTTTCGCCGAGATACTGTTCTGCATCAGCCTTCAGCTTCTGAAGGATCATAGCTGAAATCTGCTGAGGAGAATATTTCTTGCCATCAATGGTACGGCCATTGTCTGTACCCATGTCTCTCTTGATTGATGAAATTGTGTTTTCTGCGTTGGTTACAGCCTGACGCTTAGCAGGCTCACCTACGATTCTCTCACCATTCTTGGTGAAAGCTACGATTGAAGGTGTTGTTCTAGCACCCTCTGCGTTAGCTATAACGGTGGGCTTACCACCTTCCATAACTGCTACACAGCTGTTTGTTGTACCAAGATCGATACCTATAATCTTACTCATTTTGTTTTCCTCCGTTTATCAATATCTTTTGCCTTATTATCTATATGTGCGGTATGGCGACCTATATTTCATCGCCCTTACGGCGTAACACCTACCATGCTGTGTCTGAGCACGGTGTCGTGGAACATATATCCCTTTTGAAGTTCCTGTGCAACTATTCCTGATTCATACTCTTCACTCTCAACCTGCATTACCGCGTTGTGAAGATTAGGATCAAATTCCTTACCCACAGCTTCAATAGGGGTTACTCCAAGATCCTCAAGCTGCTTGACGAGCTGCTTGTAAATCTTGTTCATGCCGTCTGCAAAAGCTCCGTCCTTTTCATCCTCGGGAACTGCCGCAAGACCTCTCTCGAAATTATCTACAACGGGAAGTAACTTCTCAAGTACATTGCTCTGTCCAAGTTCGAACTGCTGAGCCTTTTCCTTGTCTGTTCTCTTCCTGAAGTTCTCAAACTCGGCCATCTGTCTCATGACCTTGTCATTGAGTTCATCAACCTTTTCCTGAAGAGGATTCTTCTTTTCCTTTTTAGAGAAAAGACCTTTCTTCTTGTCCTCGGTTTCAGGGGCGCCCTCTGTAGCCTCGCCTTCCGGAGCCTTGTCTGTTCCGGCTTCAGCCTGCGCATCTGCGGCTGCCTCTTTGGCCTCTTCGGTATGTTTATCTTTAGCTTCCTGCTCGAGCTCTTCCATGATCTCCTCGAGAACTTCTTCCTTCTCGTTCACGGGCTTGCTCTTAGCGGATGAAGCTGTCTTCTTTACTTCACTCAATTCAAAAGCCTCCTTAAATTGCTACGCTAATTCTTCTTATATAGATCATCAAGTGCATGTCTCATGTTCTTAAGGGTTGTAATAACCTTGTCATAGTCCATACGCTTGGGTCCGATGATTCCTACGGTACCCTTCATGCCATCTCCGAGCTCGTAGGTGGCTGTAACCACGCTGCAATCCTTCATGGCCTGTACCGGTGTCTCGTTGCCGATGTAAACCTGAATGCCTGTCTCCTGGCTGTCTGAGGAAAGTGTATCCTCGACAATACTGGACAGGTCCTTGGTATCCTCAAAGGTACTGATGAGCTCGCTGGCCTTGGCGGAATCCGTAAGCTCCGGATACTTGAAGATATTCATGGTTCCACTGGTGTAGATCTGAAGGTCCTCATCTGCGGTGATAGACTCTGCTGCCGCATCAATGACGTTGCCTATGATCTCGCTGTGAATGCCCGCTTCCTGCTTGACTGCAGCGATGAGGCCAAGATTGATGTCCTCAACTGACAGCCCGTCCAGCCTGGTGTTCATCAGGATGTTGAGCTTGAGCATCGTGGCGTCGTCCAGAACCTCATCCACGGGGATGATCTTGTTCTTGATAACGTTGCCTTCTATTACTATGGTTGCCAGAAGGTTCTCATCGTCAACCTTGGAGATCTGAACAAATTTCAGCTTGTTCTTCCTGATCTGAGGTGCCGAGATCATGGTGGCGTAGTTGGTATCTATGGCCAGAGTCTTGGCTACCTGCTTGAGGAGGTTCTCAAGTTTCTCCTCCTTGTCCAGGAGCATCTCCTTCATGTTCTCAACTTCCTGTTCCTTGTCCCTGAGCATCTCATCGACATATACTCGATAGCCCTGGTCCGAAGGAATACGACCTGCAGAGGTATGGGGCTGGAGAATAAGACCCATCTCTTCTAAGTCTGCCATCTCGTTTCTGATGGTGGCAGAGCTAAGGTTAAGATCTGTGTACTTGGAAATAGTACGGCTACCAACCGGTTCGCCGGTCTCCAGGTAATTCTTGACTATAGCGTGAAGTATGATCCTCTTTCTCTCATCCAGTTCCAAAACTGCACCTCTCACGTGTCTGCTGGGTTGAAGGTTACTGTAAACCTGTTGCTCTTTGGAGTGTTAGCACTCAACTCATTCGAGTGCTAACATCTTCTCTGTAACATAAAATATCACTCTGCCATCACAATGTCAACCAACCATTTATAAAATAAGTGTGAAAAGAAGCGGAGGGCTCATAACCCTCCGCTTCCTTATTATAGATTTAATTTGTTCATTGATTTAATTAACGTTTGGATGCTGGTACGGTGCCGGCTCCGGGCCACAATACAAGCCATACGCATCACATATCCAGTAAGTTCCGTCACCCATGGGCACTCTGCACCACTGGTGTCCCCACTTGTTCTCATTAACATGTTCGTAGGGAATCCCAAGTATGTTCAGACACAGACCAGTTGCCCTTGTGCATCCTGCGCAGGATCCAACTCCCGTCACAAAATAGCCGTAAGGATCGTTATAATGCGGTGCCGACGTACTGTACGTAACCACGCCCAGGTCAACGCCAAGCCTGATACCTGTCGCCACACCCATAAGCTGTTCCTGCCGGCTCAGTCCCGCCAGAGGCGTTACCATTTGCACGGCCACATCATAGGCCTGCTGAAATTCAGCATCTGTCATTTTCTTTTTAATGCTTTTGTAGTTGGCCAGGTCCTTTAATGCGACAAAAGAGCTGCCTGCTGCCGCCTGAGGAACCACCTGCGCATCCGCAGTTGGCTTGCGTCCTTCAGCCTTTCCATATTGGACATAATGGTTGTATAAAGCTTCCTCGCTTGTTCCCACTGCATTTGCAACATCAGGATACTGGGACGCATAAAACTCCGCATCAAACATAGTACCGTCCGGCATCTTCTTAGGTGCCGCCAAAGCAGTCACGGAACTCGTGGCTAAAGTAATAATGCTTAAGGCTAAAGCTAAAAATCTTTTGACTTTCATGATAGTGTGCCCTCTTAATCCATTGTCTTTGATGCTCTTACTGAAGTGGCCCGAGCAATTCCATTTTTGTTCAAATTCAAATTCCTATGCTTACTCGGGTTGTATCGCTCCACGCTCCGTAAAATTCGTTTCCCACATCGTCCAGCATAACCTTTCTAACCCTTACATAGCACATGCTCTTGTACTTATCTGCAGGATTTTCAACTATCATTCTGAAACTTCCCTCCACGATAGTCTCAACTTCATTGAATTCAACTGTAACAACATCATCAGTAAACTTAGAATTAGTTGAATACTGTGCCAATATACAGCGAACATATTAATTGTATTGTTCCGGAGATCGCATATTCCATATATAAAGCATTAAATATTCATAAAGTTTTTAGTCGAAATACCGTCATCGGCAAATACTTGCTCAGTGTCCCCCAAGCCACAAAAACAGCGGAGAGCTTTCGCCCTCCGCTGCCTCTGTGTGGAGAATGATGTGTGTTATTAGTTTACCACTCTTGTAGCTCTTACTGTGCTACTCCAAGCGCTAACTACTACTCCGTCAGGATTCTCCTCTGACCAGGTTGAATCCTTGGTTGTTCTCTTAACTCTTACGTAGATAGTGTTCTGATTATTTAGATCTTCATCAGTAATCGAGATACTGTTTGCACCAAATCCAATTTCTTTTGACTTAATGCCTGTCTTGAACTTGGAATCTGCTGAGTACTCCACTGTGTAAGCAACATCTGCAGATACTGTATCACTGATTCGTACAGTTAATGTGCTTCCACTCTTTTGGGCCTCAAAACTATCTACCTTTGTTGTAGGTACCTTATCCCAGATTGCGTAAAGGGTTGATGTACCATTATTCTTGTTGGAAAGACCTCTAAGCTGGCGAGAAGCGATATTTCCTTGATCATCATATGTGGCGGTGTTGTAATATCCCAGAGTACCATCCGCCGTGATCACCAGTTTTTTTCCGGCCTTATCCAAAGCAATGCCCTTAAGAACATAGCCCTTCTTTTCCGCAGCAAGGTAACTTGCAAGGTTCACGTCTCCATCTGTAAATACATCTGTAGCAAATCTCACACCTGAGATGTTCGCTGTACCTACATTTCCAAGCTTTCCACCATTAAGGTTAATAACAAGCTTGTACTTATATTCCGTAAAGTGAGCCTGAAGTTTAATGTTGTTAGTATTGGTTGCCTTGATTTCTGTTACGTAATTATTCTTATCAAGAGTAACCGCGTCCATAATAGCTTTATCTCTATCTGCGTCGCCGGTCTTCACAACGGTCCAGCCATCAAAGGTGTATCCTGAAAGCACTGCCTTTACAGGCTTGTATGCCTTACCGAATGTCTGCTGTTCTGTTTTTCCAATAATACTATCCCTGCCGGGAACAGGAACGTTCCTGGTAGCATCTGTCAAATAATTACTATCATAAGTAATAGTGTAATTATTTGGTGTCCAGATAGCGTAAAGCGTAATGGCCTTACCGGTTGTAAGTGCTGCAAGTGAATCTACAGGTTCTGTGCTTCTTGCAGTTTTTGCAAAGCCTGCAAGAGTATATCCTGTTCTTGTCCACTGTGTTGCATTAGGAAGAACTTCTGTTACCTCTTCTGAATTGTTATAAGTATATGCGCCGAGTACTGTTGCTTTATTTGCTAATGTTTTTCCTTCCTCTGCAACATCTTTTGCGTTAGGAGAAAGTGAAACCGTATAGCTGATTGGTGTAAGGATTGGCTTAATTGTAATATCGTCCGCCTTACCCTTCTCAATCTTCTTGCCATCAGATGTCAGAACATTCTCTCCATCTATTACTTCCCAACCACCGAATACGAAACCGGTCTTGGTTACTGTAGGAAGTGTCTGAGTTGCTCTATCATTCTTGCTATATACGTAAAGTTTCTTACTGATCTTAACATCATCCGTAACATCGTATGAAATATGGTATGTCTTGGTTGTTCCCCAAACCGGGTACAGTGTAACCGAAGTCTGATCAGCCTTAAGAATCTTAGATACTGCGTAATCAGAAGTGAGGTTATAAGTCACCTTGTTCTTGATAACATCTTCCTGTGTCAGAGCAAATCCCTTGATGCTGCCCTCATGGCTGTCATCAAGTGCCTCCAGAGCCTTAGCCGCACTTCCGAAACTTACTGTTTTGTCGTATGTAAGGTTATTGTACTCGCGCGGTGATGTGTTAAGTCCATCAAATGCAATGTTATAGGAAGTTTCGTCCCAAATAGCTGTAAGGATGATGTTTCCGTAGTTATCGCCGCCTCCGGCAATAACATAATTTCCATCATTGTCTTTTTCATAGCTTGCAGTTTCTGCACCGTCAGCCACACCTTTCTGTGAAAGCTTCCATCCTGCAAATGTGTAGCCCGCCTTTACAGGTGCATATACAATGGCTGCTCCTGTATCAGGAGTATACTTTGTAACATTGCGCTTGCCGCTTGGAAGCTTGCCGCCGGCAAGATCATAAGTGATCGTATATGAAATCGGTGTCCAGTTAACTTTTACATCAATCTCTTCACCAGGAGTAACTGAGACATTCTTCAGTGTTCCGCTAGCACTATAGCTCTTTCCATCTACAGTGAAGTTCTTGAACTTATAGCCATCTCTTACAAATGAAACATTCTTTAAGCTAAATGGCTGGTCATAATAAACACTAGTGCGAATTCCTTGTGCCTCTACAGGCTGACCATTCCGATCAATAATTGTCATGGATCCACCATTTCCATCTACATAGATGTAATATGAAATGGGCTCCCACATTGCTGTAAGTGTCAGGTTCTCGTAGATATCCCCACCATAGTAAGTATATCCGGTTCCTGCTGCACTCCATCCTCTGAAGATGTAACCGGTTCTTACAACCTTCTGATCAGCAGCTGCTGCAATTACATATGTGTCTTCGCTCTCTGTGGTGTCTTCGCTCTCTGTGGTGTCTTCGCTCTCTGCGTAGTTCAAAAGAGGTGTTGCACTTGAATTATCTTTCTTATTGTATGTTTCTTTAGTCTTAACTGTTCTATCTGTAACCTTACCGCCATTGAGGTTGTAAGTAAGAGTGTAATTAACCGGTGTCCACTCAGTGTTTAATACAATTGCCTCTTCCTTGCCTGTAATGTTCTTAAGAGTTGCGTTTGCTCCATAGCTTACTGTCTTGTTATCAACTGTTCTGAAGAGCTTATTGAGCTTGTAACCGGGCTTTGTAAGGTTAAGCGATCCAACGCTGACTGACTCGTCATAAGCAAACTTATCATTGAAGAGGATAGTTTTCTCGTCATCATCAAGTACTGTTACAGTATAAGTAATAGGTGTCCACTGAGCAGTAAGTGCAAGGTTCTTAAATATGTCTCCGGCGTAGTAAGTATACTCACCGTCAGCTGCCTTCCATCCTGCAAATGTGTATCCATCCCTTGTAACACAAGTAGGAAGATCAGTCTTTGCAGTATCTGCATTATAGGTAGTCTTTGCAGTTGCTTTTGCATCTGTAGTCTTACCACCGTTCAGATTGTAAGTGATTGTGTAGTTAGGCGCCTCCCATACAACTTCTAAATATATGGTTTTAACATCTACGTGCTCTACGCCATTTGAATCAAACCAGGTAGAATCTGTTGTTACCAGATTCTTAATCTTTGCATTTGCTGCATAGGTAACTTTCTTGCCATTAACTGATCCGGTATACCCCTTGATAGTATGTCCTGCCCATGTGATCGGTGCATCGCTAAGGTTGTATTCTTCACCATATTTAAGTGAAATCTCATAACTACCGTGCTGGAGATCTCCGTCCTGTGTAGGAACGAATCCATTACCAGCATCAATACTTACCTTGTACTCAACAGGTTCCCACTGCGCAGTGAGGTTAAGGTTTTCATAAATACCTGTGAAGCTTTCATTCAGGATTCTTCCGTCATCAGTCCTCCAACCGGCAAACCTATAGCCTGTTTTTTCGAGGCTGTACCCGGTAATAATATAGACAGTTTTTGCATCTCTGTTATATGTCTGAGTGTTGCTTCGTGAATAATAAGCCTTTCCGCCATTATAGTTATACTTAATTGTGTACGTATCAGGAGTCCACTGAGGAGTAAGAGTTACTTCATCATCTGCCTTCATGGCAAAGTTTGAAAAGCTTCCGGATGCTTTCAAAACAACCGCATTGCTTCCTCTGTAGTATCTCCAACCGGTAAGAGTATATCCTTCTCTAACGAATTCTCTTCCTGTAAGATTTATTGAATCGTCTTTTTCTAATTCAAAAGTATAATTATCACTATTGGCCAAGTCACTTCCTGTAAGGTCGCCAGTCTCTGCTCCTGCGCCGGGCTCAACCTTAACAGTATAGCTATATTCTGCTTGTGCATCCCACTTACCATAGAGGTCTATACTTTTAAGATTATTATCATCAGCATAGTTTATAAGATCTGAGATTCTCTTGGTACTATCAAAGTCCACATTTCCATTCTCGGTAAGAGACCATCCAAGGAAAAAGCTTGATCTGTCAATAGCCGAGTTGTCGCTGATATCTCCTGCCATAATATCAAGAGATCCGCCAAGGTCACGCACAGTGTATGTCTTTTTAACACTGATATCCCTGGGGGCATTAGTAAGGTGATAAGTAACAGTGTAACTATTCATTGTTCTGGTAGGATATACATCAATGTAATAGCACCCGTCTTCTTTTGAATAAGCATAATTAGGAATGATATACCCATCAGAAGCTGTTCTATATCCCATTTCTATTGCTGTTTGACCGGGAATGATGTTAGTCTGCTTGCCGGCCGCATTTTTATAATACCAGCCGGTCTGAGTATATCCTAAGGGATCCAGTCTGCTTGATCCTAATTCAGGGAATTTGTCGCCACTTTTAAAAGTCTGGCCATCCAGAAGGATACCCTGATTTTTCTCTGCAATTTTTAATGATGTAATTTTGCTCCACTTCAAATAAAGAGTAGGAGTCTGGGTATCATCTTCAAGCGCTGCTTTAAGATCTGCATAAAGCGAATCGTAGAAAAATGAATCTTCGTAATGCGGGCTATAAACTGCATCGTATATTTCGCTATCTACATCAATCTCCCATAAAGGGTTTTCGAAATTCGAATCCAGGTAAATTCCTTCAAATTTATATCCGACATTCGGTGTAATATATTGTCCGTGATCAGCACTGTATTTTGATACAGAAGTAGGCAATAGATAAGCAGTTATCCAATCCCATTCACCATATGTAAATGAGCCCCTATTATTCTTCTGTGTCCGCCTTCCGGAATCATCCATTTCTATCAGATAAAAATTGCCGCCTTCTCCGGGATCAACAACAAACTCCAAGCGCTCACCAGTTTCATGCTCTGTTGGTGCGTTCATAGTTACATTTGCCGGGCTAAAGAGCGCATAGAAATGAAGGCTTACCTCTTCCTCTTCGGGAGTGAAGGTGTAAGTCCAAGTATTCTCAGTTACAACGAAATCTGTGTCAGAGTAATCGGCTGTTGTATACCAACCGGCAAACTCCATGTTTTCAAAAGTTGCTGCAGAAAGAGATATAGTCATCTCCTGACCAACAACGCCCTCGAAAGAAGTCTTATCAGTATCTTCTTCGTTTAACATTCCACCGTTAAGGCTATATTCAACAGTGATCGCAGCCTTAATCTCCTGGCCCTCAACGTTCTCAGGATCCAGGGGATCTGTTGTATTGTCCGTATTCTCGGGAATAACCACATCATCCGAATTTTCCTGCTCCGGATCAGGTGTGTTCTCGGGATCCTCAGGATCGGGTGTATTGTTTGGATTCGGAGTATTATCCGGATTCGGGGTGTTCTCAGGATTTGCAGGCTGTCCATTATCAGGATTGCCATTTTCAGGATCTTCCTGATCATCAAGATCATCAGTCGGTTCAGTTTCATCAAATACCGGTTCATCCGGATTTGCTGCATATGAAGGAACGACCGAAGTCATTGATACTGCTGCAGCCATTGCAAGGCTGAGCAAACGATTTACAAGCTTCTTGTTCATAACACAATCTCCTTAAATATATTCTCATACAAATAATTAGCTATTTTTCCCGAACATGTTCATTATAATTTCACAATTGGTTCATCTTCTATACACAAAACGTAGAAATATCGTTAATTTTGCGCCGTAATTTCAATAATTTAGCCTCCCTCTGAAACAATGTTTTCGCAATGGCCGTCAGCTCTTTTGCCGGGTCCTAAAAAAGAGCATTAAAACAGGCCGGTTCGGATCAATAGTCCAAACCGGCCCGGTATTCTTGATGAATTAAATGTAGTTATCTCACGCTCTTAGCTGAGATTTTAAATGTTACATTCTTGGTTCCGCCATACGCTCCTTTTCCCGAAAGAGTAACTGTGGCAGTTCCAACGCTCTTATTTCCTGTAATAGATACTATCTCGTAGTTCTCTGCGCTGAGAAGTTCAGGATTCTTACCTGTCTTTACATATACTTCAAAATCGTCCTTGGTAAGAACTACAGGATCTCCGTTGTTAACGAAGAGCTTGTTCTTTCCTGCGTCGCTGATCTTTACAGTGTACTTGGAAATGTTGTTTGCTGCGCCAATTACCTTGTAGTATCCAACAAGTGTATCTGCCACGCCTGCAACAGTGTTGGTATAAGGGCTGTTTGCAAAGGATACAGATACAGGAACAGATACTGCAATAATTGTTCCAGGCATTACCTTATCGGTAGCCTTTACTGTATCGCCTGCTGCCCTGGTTGTACCATCTCCCAAAACAGTGTCCACATGGTATGTATAGCTGTAGTCTGTCTTGGCAATTGCATCAAGGTCTTTATTCTTGCCTGTTGTAACTGCCTTGCCATCATCCAAAAGCTTGGGAGCAACCAGGAAGTATCCTGACTTTCCGCTCTGCCTTTCGTTATAGTTAACGTCATTAACTACTACACTGATCTGCTTAACAGATGCAGGGTTGATATTAAACGCGGCATTAAGTCCTGTGCCTGAGTAGTTACCGATTCCCTTGATGACAGCTGTTGGCGCTGACTTGGCAAGCTTAGGATCTGTGAGATCTCCGGTAAATACCTTAGCGTTATTCTTGTAACTTACTGTGTAATCGATGCCTTCCGCCAGAACTGTCTCGCCATACTTAACAGTTACCTTAGGCTTAGCTCCTGACTTAACGTATGTAGGTGTTACATCAACAGATGCTGTAACTCCGATATTGATTGCATGTGCCTTTACTGTGATGGTCTTCTTGATAGTTCCTGTGCAACCATTGGTTCCGGTAAATACCAGGTCAAATTTACCGACTACACCTGTGTTATTCATTGAAACTGTGTAGTCTGTATTCTCTTCAAGTGCAGTATATACGGCATTCTTGCCGCTTCCTGTTACTGTATAAAGAGTTACTCCGTTCCATCCCTCACGAAGGTTCTTGTCGCTTGCGTTAAAGAGATCCTCCAAAGTGATAGCATTTCCGGTGTACTCAACTGTTGTCTTAAGTCCCGCAATCTTAGCTTTGGCGAGGTTGGTTCCCTCAACCGTAAATGAAACTGTCTTCTCACCTGCATACCAGATTGCTGTATCATCCGCTGAAATAACGGCGCTCTTGTCCACACCCTTAACGATGAACTTGTGAGTTCCGGCCCGGGTATAGTCCTCTCCGGAAACCGCCTCTACTGTGTAGTCTGTGCCATAGGCGAGAACTGTCTTTCCGTTCTTAACAACTGCAGAACCGTTAACAAACCAGGTTCTGATTGTATCGATATCAAGGGTTTCATCATAAGGCACCGAGATTGCCTTGCCCTTTTCATTCACAACACTGAGCTTGCTAACCTGAACTGTCTTCTTGGATGTCGCCTTCGCAATTGGAAGAACCGTTACTGTTGCGTCCATGGTTCCTGTAAAGTTAGCTTCCTTAGCTGCAACAACAATCTTATACGACTGTACAGCGGGGCTTACCTTCTCCTTATTGGGAGTTTCAACTAATACGTCGCCCCCTTCTGTAGCCTTGTAGTATGAAAGAGTGTAATCAGTATTTAAAGCAAGCTTCTTACCATTGTATGTAACCACAGGCTTGGTGTTTCCAAGTACAGAGTTCTCTGCTACAGGCACTGCCTTCTCAGATGTGATTACGGCAGAATTGATATCTTCTGCTTCAATGCTAAATGTAAATGCAGTATTGCTATTGTAAGTTCCCTTTCCTTTTATTGTGAAAGTAGGAAGCTTCTTGCTGTTGGCATCTGCTGCCATAGCGTTTACATTGTTAGCGTATGTAATCGTGAAATCTCTGTTCTCAATGAGTCTTCTGGTTCCGTGGAAAACAAATATCTCATCATTGAAGGTAATCTTGTTTCCGTTGTATTTCTTGGTGATGCCGGTTGCTACCGCTGAAGCGGCACCATCCCTGCACTCATATCCGTCGCCGGTCTTGAAGACGTACCATACTTTGTTCTCAATAGCTGAGCTATCTGGGAAGTGTCCTTGAATGAAGTCTTTCAGATCTTCGTTCTGGTTATCTATATCACCCCAGTCAGCTTTCTCAAGCTTGTATTTAAATGTATAAACTCCGCTTGTAATAAGGCTTCCTTCGTAAGCAATCGCCTTAATCGTTGTTTCTTTTGTCTGTCCTGTTACGGCAAAAGAGCTAACGTATTCCTCAACACCATCGTCAAGGATAACTTCTCCGTCCTTACCAACAGTGATCTTAGGATCAGCGGGTGATGCGCCGTCGACTGCGGTTGTATAGAAAATTCTTGCTCCGTATGTTGCTGATTTAAGCGCAATGGTCTTACCGTTCTTTACTGTAACTGTTGCACCGTCAGCCACAGCTGCACCTGACTCAAGATAAGCCACAGGTGCCTTAACTACCTCGATTGGCCTTACTGTAACTTCACAAGTCTTATAGTAATCTGTTCCATCAATAGTAGCAGTTACTGTAACTACCGTATTCTCGTAGATAGGAGCCGTGGTGATAACGCTAAGTACTGCGGATCTTGTGTCCTCTGAAGTAGAAACAGCAAGAAGCCCAGGGTCAGAGCTGGTCCATTTCAAATCGTTTTCTGCATAGCGATCTGATACAATAGCGCTTAATGTCTTGGTGTTTCCGTCTTTATAGTTCACGCCGATTGTATTCTGGTCAAGAACAAGCGGCTCCTGAACAGTTACGGCAATAACCTGCTTCATGTTGCCAAAAGATACTGTAATGTTGGCAGTACCTTCTATTCCAAGAGATGTGATGGTTGCTGTGTTTTCATTTCCTACAACCTTAGCAACTTTAGCGTTGGAAGTTGTCCACTTGTATGTGCCCTTGAAGCTTGCAGGAACAACCTTGGCAGTTACTGTAGCTGTGTCATTCTTGGGCATGTATACGCTGTTAGTATCAACTGAAAGTGAAGTGTCAGGTGTGATAGTGACAACGCATTCGTCGTAATAAGATGTGCCATCAACAGAGGCTCTTATTGTTACTGTCTCAATGTCATCGATAGGTGTGTCTGTATTTACGATAAGGTCTGCAGACCAGGTGTTTCCTTCCTTAGGTGTTACGGTAAGAACCTCAGGTTTGCTAGATGTCCATGTAGCAGTCTTACCAGAGAGCGAACTGTCGTACATCTGAAGATCAAGGTAGCCTGTGGTCCCCTCTCTTGCAGATAAGTTCATTGTATTTTCAATAAAAGCTGCATTAGCATAAACTGTTACGTTAACATACGCCTTCAGTTTCTTATAAGATGCAACAATTTTAGTTGTACCGGCTTTATTGGCAGTAATGGTTGCTGATGTTCCATCACCTACAACACTGGCAATACCGGGATCCTGAGAAGTCCATGTAACCTGGCTTGCAGCCTTAAAAGGAGTTACATCAGCTGTAACGGTCACAGAATCGCCCTTAAGCATCCTCTTTGATGAATTGGAATAGTTTATTGATAAACTATCCTTGGCATTGTCTTCCTTTACGTAAATCGTTACATTGGATGAATATTTCCCGTTTACCTGAGCGTGTATCATCGAATAGCCTTCACACACTCCTGTGACAAGGCCATCTTCTGTAATTGTAAGCGCTGCCTTTTTAGTTTTATCCTTTGTATAAGTAGCCCAAATAAACCACTCTACTTCCTGATCGGAAGCACTTGCAGGCTCAACTGAAGCCTCAAGCTGAAGAGTTTGTCCTGCATATATTGTCTGAGAAGGAGTTGTTATTGTTACCTTAGTCGGTACAGTATAGTCAACCCACTTAGCATATACAGTAGTATCCTCTGTAAGTTTGAAACCGAATCTGTCTGCCGGTACTGTGCACGCTCTATCCAGATACCATCCGGCAAAGATCTTGTCATCATCGTGATCAGGTTCAGCTCCCAGTCCACTCTGAGTGCCTGAAACATCACGTTTCTCAACACGTGTCCTTGAATATCCGCCGGGCGCATCACTATCACTAAACCATCCGCCATTAGCATCATAAGTAAGGATATACGCATCTTTGTATTGCGCATAGAAAGTCATATCCTCTGTAATCGGGTTGAATGAATTGTAATCAGAGACAGAAGTTCCATCCTTGGTGTAATACCCTTTAAACATTTTGTGGGCATCATACGGAATAGGTCTTTCACCATTGGCATATGAATTTGAACTAAAGCCTTCTATTCCTTTTCCGGCACTTAAGTAATAGATAGTATCTGTATCATAATAATCACCACCATTGGTATTATGGTTTGTGTGGAAATAACCGTCTTCAGTTGACTTAAACGCTATTAAATAGTACTCCTTCTTCCAGACTGCGTGATATATTGTACTCTCACTGAGTTCTTCATCCACAATGAATTTTGTGCCATAGAACACCTCAGTCTTTGACGAAGAAACATCAATAGAATCATCATCGTGAGAATAATCATGCTGTACCTCAAATCCATCATCGGGTGTCTCAGCTTTTTTATCAGTACTGAATCCATAAAGAACATACCTTGCATCAGTTCCAATGTTCCCAAGATTCAAAGAACCAGACTTGGGCTCCGGTACTCTTACTGTTTTAGACTCCTGTCCTTTAGGCTCATCCGAATAGTATGCAGTTGGGTTCTCATCTAAGTCGAGATCAAATGTTGCAGTAACTACACTCTTGTCATCTTCCCAACGTGCATAGATATCAACATCCTGGGTCTCATCTCCCACAGAGTAATTGTATTCACCAACGTTACACACTAAATTCTTGTACTCCGGATCAGAATACCATCCGATAAGTTTTTTGTTGGGATTGTTATTTATTATGTAACTATTTAATTGATCACCATGAAAATACTTATTGGGAGACACGAAGGTAATGACATCTCCCTCGCCATAACCAAAGCCTACAATTCCTTCCGGATCCTCAACAAAATAAGCTGCGTCATTATTTCCAATATGACACTTAATTACATACCCGCTTTTTACCTTATATCCCGCATAGAATGTAGTATCTTCGGTCGGAACATAGCCTTCAATCTGCTCTATTTTCTTCTCTTCTGATCTGTTCTCATCGGTATACCAATTTGTAAATATATATCTGGTATCTGTATTGGAATAAAATGAGGGACTTCCACCGTCTGTAGGATAATAGTCTGATCTGATTGCCATACCTACAGGTATCTCATAATTAAGCACTCTTTCTTTTCGGTTTCCCTCATAGTAATATCCTGTCTTACCACCGGGATAATCACTATCATCTTCACCAAAGACAAATGTTAATTTATAAGAATCGCTCCAACCGGCATAATATGTCTTCCCAACTTCACCGGCGTTTTCCAAATCATAAATATTGCTTGAAGAAGACACGAGTGTTGTGCATTCTTTTTCTGCATACCAGCCTGAAAATACCTTTCCTTCTAAAACCGGTGTTTCAGGAGCATGCCAAAAGTCCCTTGTACGAACTATAAGTTCTTCACCATTAGAGAATTTTCCGCCATTTGCATCCAAGTAATAGACACTTATTTTGGCATTAAGAAGATTAACCTCAGAATCTTCCTCAATTACTATTTCACTGTATCCTGCATAAAGAACTGTGTTATCGCTTGCAGCATAAGAAGAGAGGTCCACCTGCTGTGAGGCCTCTGCATCGTAATACCATCCTGTAAAGTCTGATCCCTCTTTAACAGGAGTCTTTACAAGATCAGCAATGGAGCTGTTTTCTGCCACACTGATCACGTAGGTCTCCTCGCCGTTATCAAAGAGACCGCCGTTGGCGTTCAGTGTCACTGATACTGTATTTTCAAGAACAGGCTCGCCTTCAGGATTGTCCTGCCCGGGATTCTGCGCGTTGTTGCCATCGGCATTGTCCGGAGTCACTGTATTTTCCGGAGTTGTTGTGTTCTCGGGTATGTTTGTAATTTCAGGTGTTGCAGGGGTTCCGCCCTGTTCACCTTCATTTTCAGGTTTTTCAACAGGCTGCTCGGGCTCAGGATCTTCTTCATTTACAGGGTCTCCTTCAGGAGCCGGATTCTCAAATCCGGGTTCGTCAGGATTCATCGCATATGAAGGGATGACAGAAGTCATTGATACTGCTGCTGCCACCACAAAGCTGAGTAACTGCTTAGCGAATCTTTTGCTCATAACACATTTTCTCCTTGTTTATATATGAACGCTAAAATGATTTTTTATCTCAAACAACTAATTATATTTTCACAGAATGTACATATTCTAGATGGAACGTGTAGAAATTCCGTCAATTTTGCTCCGTAATTTCAATTATAGAAAATGTTGCTGAAACAATGTTTTCGCAGGGGCCGACAGCTCTTTTGCCGAATCTGAAAAATGCGCACAAAAATAGCCCTAACATGATTTCTTAAGTCCCATGCCAGTGCCACTTCATAAAAATAGTTTTTGCCTTTTCCTCCTCACAAAAAACTACAAAAAAAATAGTACACCATTTGGTGTACTATTTTTATTAAAAAAACTATTAAATAGTATTATACGTTAATAAACTTCTTTGTACTGTCGCTAAGTTTGTTCGTAACCTGATTGTTATTATCCATGGCCTCTCCGATTTCTTGAATTTCTCCCACAATCTCCGTAGAGTTGGAAGCTGAAAGGCTGATGGCCTGTG
>JAEEGF011604034.1_pt1 | contig 64654 bp, 62 predicted proteins | sample 9134171 | NCBI WGS metagenome assembly JAEEGF01 (sample SAMN16246542, study PRJNA631951) | gut metagenome | biome: gut microbiome; feature: rumen; material: AP-attached | host: Bos | place: Iran: Karaj | collected 2018-10 | reverse complement strand
CCTTTTTCCTATGGCCTGCTCCACGCTCCGTGGTTTTCGCGCCCCGGGGTTCCCTTTCTTCGCAGTTCGCCGAACCCGCATTTTCTAGGGAATGCTTTACGGCTTTTTATTTATTGTGCATGCTGCGCTTAAAACTCGCCGGTGCGGGTGGTTGGCGTATTTAGTCTATACGTGGCTGTTTTTCATATACGCAAGTGATCATACGGTGCCAAGGCACCTTTCAAAATAAGCAGATAGCTCTTTTCAAGCAAGCTTGAAGAGCCTTCTGCTTTTTTTACGCCCGCTACGCGTGCTATGATCCCTTGCTTTTTCTAAACTCCGCCATATTACCCATCCCCCCTCCCGGCCCAGACAAACGCCCGCACGCACGGAAAAAGCCTTTGAAAGCATTCAGAAAATGGGAACCGGCTCCAATGTCTCATCAAGGGAATCCCGGGGCGCTTATTCACATTTGTGGCTATAACTAACAGAAACAGCAACTATAGGCACATAATAAAGCTTCATTTGGTATACATCAGAAGCTCATTTGTGACTGAAAATGATAAAATCAGGCCTATAAGGCACAAAAATATGTCTGTTTAGCTTCGTTATAAGAAAGTTTTGTGACTGAAACTGCAAAAAATGAGTGATTGAGTCACAAACAGCGCAGTTTTCTTTCTATTTCGTCTGGTTTTTGTGACTGTAATGCCTCGAATCGTCTAATTCAGTCACAAACGACCTAAAATCGTTTCCAAACTCAATCTTGTTGAAGTGGGCGCAGATTGCGCAATTATAATCTTGATCTGCTTAAGTGCTAATTTATCTGCCGTAGGCCGAGTGTCAACCCTGCGCATAGCGCACCGCACCGCGGCTAAGGGGTTGACATGCAGCCTGCGGCAGATTTTGGTTGGTTAAGCAGATCAAGATATAAGACTGTCACTCAAAAATATTTTGCGTTTTTCATTAAAAATAATTATACTTAATCTATAAATGAAAAAGGGGATGTTTCTCATGAACATGGAAAAAATGTGGTCAAATCTTGTAGATTATGTTACACATGCAGGAGTTAATATTGTTCTTGGAGTAGTGATCCTTATAGTTGGGATCAAGCTTTCAAAGTTCATTATTGGCAAAATAGGAAAAGGCAAGGGCTTTGCAAAGCTTGATAAAAGTATACAAAGCTTTATAAGGAGTTTCCTTAAGGTTGTGCTCTATGCCCTGGTTATCTCAAGCGTAGCCATCCTTTGGGGCGTGCCGACAGCATCATTTATTACGGTATTTACCTCGGCAGGCGTGGCGATAGGCCTTGCACTTCAGGGAGCCCTCTCAAACTTTGCCGGAGGCCTGCTTATACTTTTGTTTAAGCCATTTAAGGTTGGGGACTTTATTGAAAATGACGGCGTAAGCGGAACAGTTAAGGACATAACGGTTATCTACACCATCCTTACTACAAAGGACAATAAGGTGATAACCATTCCAAACGGTACCATTACCAATTCAAAGATAATCAACTACAGTGCAAACTCTACAAGGCGAGTAGACCTTACGGTTTCAGCTTCGTATAATGACAATATAGAAGAAGTAAAGAAGCTTCTTACAACCATAGCGGCAGAGCATCCGAAGGTTCTTGCAGACCCTGCCCCTCTTGTAAGACTTAACAAACATAACGACAGTTCCCTTGATTATAATTTCTTTGTCTGGGTTAATGCAGATGATTACTGGGACGTATATTTTGACCTGTTAGAGCAGGTTAAGACAGAATTTGACAAAAACGGATTCTCCATTCCGTTCAAACAGATCGACATTCATCAGATCTAGCTGCTTTAGGTGTGTTTTTGGCATTGCCAAAGGAGGCGCTTATGAATATAGGTTATTGGCTGGTGTTTATTTTAACTGCGATAGGCATGATCATTCCGCTTGTGGCTATAGTTCTGCTTTATTTCAGAGAGCAGGACAAGACAACCATGTGCCTTATGGTGACCAATGTGGGGGCACTTGTCATGAATGCGGGCTATATGCTCCTGCTCCAGTCAAGAACCTATTTCGAAGCCATGGCCCTTTACAAGATAATGTTTGTGGGCAACCCGCTGTTTTATGTTTTTTTCATCAGATTTATCGGTTCTTTTTACAAGTCATTAAAAATATCCAAGATTTTAAATATCGGATTTATCTTTATTACCATCCTCGACCTTGCCACAGTGGGGGCAGTCTGGTCAAACAACGAAAACGGATACAGAGATATTGAATACAGATTAAGAAACGGCAGTGGCAACACTGTTATCAGCGAAGAACAGTCTGAAGATGAGACGCAGGATCAAAGTATTACAGAGGAGCAGGCCGGCACTGACGGTAATGCTACGCAAGAGCCGCCGGAAAGCAGAGAATTTGTTTCAAGCAGAGCAAACGGATATGTATATATGCACGTTAAAGGCGGCGCACTCTACAACATCAGATATATGGTGCTGTCGGGGGTTTTGTTCCTGTTTCTACTTGGTGATATTATCGGATTTATAAGGATAAAAGACAGACAGGAAAGAAAACGAATGGCCTATGTTTTTGTTACGCTTATCCTTGTCCTTGGATCCACACTTACCACTCTTTTTGCCAATCTTACCTACGACCTTGTGCCGCTTTTTAGTTCTGTTACCGTACTTGTGCTGATACTTGGCGTTGTTAAGGGCAATATCCTTGATGTTTCCGCTCTTGGCAAACTCTGGATCTTAAAGCAGTATGAGGATATATTTGTTATCGTAGACAACAAATACAGGCTGATAGAATGCAACAACTACGCCAAGGAAGCGTTTGCAGAGCTTAGAGATGCGATTCCCGGCAAAGCTATTGGCGGCGAGATAAAAAGGATCATAGAAGAGGGCGCCGGCGAATACGAATGGAACGATAAAAAGTTTGTGTGCAGAAGTTCTCCTATTGATATAAATGAAAAAATGGTGGGGCACTCACTGCTTCTTATGGATATGACAGATGAAGTAAAGCTTCGCGAAAGGCTCCGGGAAGAAAAGCAGAAAGCCATCGACGCAAATGAGGCCAAGACAAACTTTATGTCGAGTATTTCCCATGAGATCAGAACGCCTATGAACGCCATAGTGGGCATGACAGAGATACTTCTTAGAAGAAAGCAGGACGAGTATAACACAGAGTATCTAAACAACATTAAAAACTCGGGGAATGCACTGCTTTCACTTATAAACGACATCCTTGATTTTTCTAAGATCGAATCGGGAAAGTTTGAGATAGTGGACGATGAGTACGAGCCTATGTCCATGTTTAACGATCTTAGCATGATCTTTTTAAACAGGATCGGCGAAAAACCGCTTGAGCTTTTATTTGACATCGACCCGGCTTTGCCGCGAAAACTGTACGGCGACGCAGGCAGAATAAGACAGGTTCTTGTAAATATAGTAAATAACGCCATCAAATACACCGATGAGGGCATAGTTATGCTTTCGGTAAGGTGTGAGATGAGACCGGACGGAAAACTTAACATAATATGCCGCGTATCTGACACCGGAACCGGCATCAGGGAAGAAGACATAGACAAACTCTTTGACGCATTTTCACAGGTTGACCTTAAGAAAAACAAAAACAAGGAGGGTACCGGACTTGGTCTTTCCATAGCAAAACAGCTTGTTGAAGCTATGGGCGGCACCATCAGCGTAGAAAGCGAATACGGAAAAGGCAGTACTTTTACCTTTAATTTTGTACAGGGAGTCGTAAATAAGGAACCTGCCGCCGAGATACACGGAAATAAAAAGGTAAGCGCAGGCGGACTTATGAGCTCTAAAGAAAACACACATGTGCTTAAGAAATTGTGCAAAGATTTTGACCTTGAATATGTAAGCAGAAATGACATACTTGAAGGAAGAAAGATACCGCAGTTTTTGTTTGTGGAAAACAAACTGCTTAACGGCGAGGGAAAAGAAGCAGAAGAACTTGGCGTACTTGTGGGTAATCTGAACAAGACTGACTGTGAAGTCATAATACTTTACGATCCTATGGTTGAGACCGTTGCTTCTTCTGAGTATACCCTGCTAAATAAGCCGCTCTATTCCCTTAACTTTGCCCAGGCCATAAACCACGAGGTCCTTTCCTTTGAGAGCAAGCAGGAGTTTATATTAAACTTTAAAGCACCAAAGGCAAAAGTGCTGGTGGTAGATGATAATGAAATGAACAGGAAAGTTGCCCTTGGCCTTATGGCTCCTCTTCAGATGCAGATAGATACCGCAAATGACGGCAAGCAGGCAGTGGAAAAGATCATGAAAAATGACTACGATATAGTCTTTATGGACCACATGATGCCTGTTATGGACGGAATCGAGGCAACAAAGGCGATAAGAGGGCTTGAGGAAGAAAAATACAAGAAGCTTCCGATAGTTGCACTTACCGCAAATGCGGTCTCATCCGCAAGGGAAAGCTTTAATGAAGCAGGCATGAACGGTTTCCTTGCAAAACCTATCAATACAAAAGAACTTTGCAAGACCATAAAAAAGCTTCTTCCCGAGGGGCTTATTGAAGCAGCGGAAGAAATAAGGGAAGAAGAGGTTTTGGAAAAGGATCTTCCTGTTATTGAGGGGCTTGATGTAAAGGCAGGAGTAGAAAACTCCGGCGGTTTAAAGCTCTTTACTTCACTTCTTGCCGATTTTTACAAACTTATAGACATAAAGACCACGAAGATTGAAAAATGCCTTGCTGACGGTGATATCAGAGATTACACCATAGAGGTTCATGCCCTTAAAAATACGGCAAGGATGATAGGAGCCTTAGAGCTTTCTGATATGTTCCATTCTCTTGAAGATGCTGGAAACGCAGAAGATATGGAAACCATAGAAAGGGACACAGGGAAAACTCTAAAGCTTTATAACAGCTACAAGCAGGTATTAAAGCCATATGCTGAAAGTGAGAACAAAAACAAGGAAAATGCCGGTGATGAAGAGATAGAAGAAGTGCTTTTGGCCATTAAAGAAGCTATGGAAAGCTTTGATCTTGACAGCGCGGATGCAGCGCTTAAAAGACTTGAAGAGATCCGTATGCCGGAAGCCATAAGTGAGCATGCGGAGAAACTTTCGGCACTTGTAGCCGACGTTGCTATGGAAGATGTTATAAGTCTTTGTGACAATATGATATCAATACTTAAGGAGGAAAAGAACGTTGAACGAAGTAAAGAATATACTGATAATAGCGGACCAGGCAGGGTACATAACGGCGTCGATAAAAAGCAAGTTCGAGGAAAAGGGCTGTAAGGCGATCGTCACCTCAGGGAAGATAAAAGAGATCGATGCGGTAAAAGACGAGCTTGAAGCAGCGATCATATACTCTGATGAAAAGCTTGTTTCAGACCAGCAGGCCCTTGTATTTATAAGAGATAAGATTCTTGAAAAAGATGCGCCGCTTTTTGTAGTGGGAGATTCCGACGAACTATCAAGCATAGGCAAGATCATATCGGATCAGAGCATCATCAAAAAATACAACAGGCCGATAAACGTTACGGACATGGTATCTGAGATCACAGAATACCTTGAAGATAACGGCAAGAGCGGGAAAAAGAAGATCCTTGTGGTAGACGATTCGGGTGCAATGCTTAGAAACGTAAAGGGCTGGCTTGAAGGGAAATATCAGGTTATCCTTGCAAATTCCGGCACAATGGCCATAAAATACCTTGCCATAAACAGGCCGGATCTGGTGCTCCTTGATTATGAGATGCCTGTAATAGACGGCAAGCAGGTTCTTGAAATGATACGCTCGGAAAGTGAATTTGCAGACGTGCCCGTTGTGTTCCTTACAAGCAAGAACGATAAGGAAAGCGTGGCAAAGGTTGTATCGCTAAAGCCCGAGGGCTACCTTTTAAAAACCATGAAGCCTGCAGAGATAATCGCTTATGTAGACGAATTCTTTGAGAAAAAAAGGATAAAAGAAATGCTTAAATAATTTTTTTACATATGTACCAGGTACCCGTGCAAATTTTTTACACAGGTACCTGGTACATATGTTATATTTATATGTTACAGCTTTTTTAACAATTCTGTCTTTTCTTTACTTCTTGACGTCTCTTTGTTATAATACTCAGGATGGATACTTTTAATTATAAGGAGAAGTGGGCCCATGATCACAAACGAGAAGCTTCGTCTCATGACCAGGATGACCATATTTGAGGAGTCCGAAGAGGGAAAAGAAGCGATCCGGATAGGCCATTATTTTAAACATGACTATATCCGCTGGGAGCTTATAAAGACGATCATAAGCGTAACCATCGCTTACGTCCTCATCCTTGGCATGGTGGTGCTTTATAAACTCGAATATTTGATAGCAAACGCACTTGTGCTTGATTACAGGGGAATACTTATGAAAGTACTTGGTATTTATCTTGTACTTATCGTAATATACGTATCGGGTGCAGTTATAGGTTACAGCTACAAGTATAACAGAGAAAGAAGAAATCTTGGCAGGTACGAAAAGAGCCTTAAGAGACTTTCGGGTATCTACAAGAAAGAGGAGACAAAATGACACAATTACTTGTAATAAAAGATAAGATAAGGGATATTTTTCGCAAGTACGACAAGATATTTATAATAGTTCTTAAGTTTGTTCTAGCGCTTATAGTTTTTTCTACACTTACAAAAGAGATAGGCTATGACGAAAGACTGGCAAAAAAGAGCATTACACTTATTCTTTCGGCAGTTTCCGCATTTACACCGGGAGCATTTATGGTGTTTTTGGCATCGATTCTTTCCCTTGCCCATATTTTTGCGGCATCAAAGATCCTTGCAGCTCTTTTTCTTGTCATTATTGCTATACTTTACTTTTTATTTGCAAGGTTTTCACCTCGTTATGCCTGGGTTATCGTAGCGATACCGGTGCTTCACAAATTCCACCTTGCGTACATGGTACCTATGATACTCGGTCTTATCGGTACTCCGGTGGCATCCTTTGCTGTGATAGTAGGTGTTGTGGTGACATTTCTTATAAGCCTTATAAAAGAGGCAGCCACAATAGCGGCAGGAACAGCATTTGCGGCAGATGACATCCTTGCCCTTTATACTTACGTTATAAAGAGTTTTACCGGCAACAAAAAGATGATCGCCATGGCGGCCGTCTTTATAATAGTTTTATTTATCACATATATTATCAGAAAGCTTCGCATTGAGCATGCTTTCGAGATCGCTATTATCGGCAGTACCTTACTTACCATCATTCTTAGCCTCGTAACAGGTATAACCTTCGGACGTTTTGATTCTACAGGGGCTATGATCCTTGGCTCGGTAGCTTCAGGTATCATCGCCTATGTGGTACAGTTCTTCAGGTTTGTACTTGATTACAGTGCCACAAAGAAAGTACAGTTTGAAGATGATGACTTCTATTACTACGTAAAAGCGGTTCCAAAGCTTCGAGTATCAAGCCCTGAGGTTAATGTTAAGACCATAAGCAAGGCAGATGCGGGCGAAGATGAAGAAGAAACCGACAGTTACGAAGACGGTTTGGAGGAACCTATAGATGGAGCAGATAAAGACGTTTTTTAGCGATTACTTCACATGGATATCCCTTCCTTCCATTACGGCATCGGATATCCTTGAGATATTTATTATCGCTTTCGTTATCTATCAGGTAATTAAATGGATCAAAAACACCAGGGCCTGGGCGCTTGTCAAAGGCCTTCTTGTGCTTGTGGCATTTTGTGTGCTGGCGGCGCTTCTTGAGCTTGACGTTATCCTCTGGATAATCAAAAATGCCATCAGCGTCGGAATCATTGCGGTAGTTATCCTTTTCCAGCCTGAACTCAGAAAAGCTCTTGAAGAGCTTGGAAAAAGGAACATTGTTCCTACCATCTGGGGGCTTGATGAAAGAAATGAAAACAAGCGCTTTTCAGACAAGGCTATCGACGAGATAGTAAAGGCTACGTACGAGCTTGCAAGAAGCAAGACCGGAGCCCTTATAGTTATTGAGCAAAACATCAAGCTTACAGAGTATGAACGTACCGGTATCCCTATCGATGCAGTCATTACAAGTCAGCTTCTTGTTAATATTTTTGAACACAATACTCCGCTTCACGACGGAGCAGTTATAATCCGCGACAACAAAGTGTCTGCCGCCACCTGCTATCTTCCTTTATCAGACAATATGGAACTTAGCAAAGAGCTTGGAACAAGACACCGTGCGGCAGTCGGTATCAGTGAAAATGCAGACTGTCTAACCATAGTCGTATCGGAAGAAACCGGAAAAGTATCAGTTACCGAAAACGGTATTCTTAAGCGCAATATCGACGGAGAGCACCTTCGCGAAAGACTTGCTCTTGCACAGGACCGCACCGGAGCTTCCGTTTCAAAGAACGCATTTAAGTCATTGAAGGGAAGGATAAATCATGAGAAAAAAGCTAACAAATAATCTCGGACTGAAACTTCTTTCCCTGTTATTTGCAGTAGTTATCTGGCTTATAATCGTATACACATATGACCCGGCCTCCACAGCCACCTTCGTTCTTGATGTAAATATCTTAAATGAAGATGCCATTACTTCTCTTAACAAAGTGTATGAAGTGATAGAAGGCGATCAGGTCACTATTTCTGCCAAAGGAAACACCAGCCTTATAAATTCCCTCAAGACTACGGATTTTAAGGCTACGGCAGATATCTCAAAGCTTTCTCCTACATACCACGCAGACATCGATGTTGTATGTACAAAGTCAAACAACGTAGAGATAAGCTTTGTGGGCAAGGTGCGTATGCTTGAGATACGCCTTGAAGATGTGGCGGAAAAGCAGTTTAAGCTTTCTGTGCTTCCGGAAGGAACACCGGCAGACGGCTACTACATCGGCGGTTTTACCACAAAACCGAACCTTATCCAGGTTACAGGCGCCAAGTCGGCTATCAACCGTATCGCGCAGGTTGTTGTACCTGTTAATGTAGACTTCGTATCTGAAGACTTTACGGCAGATGTTGAGCCAAAGGCATACGATGCTGACGGTGCAGAGATCAAGACCGGAAAGCTTACATTCTCAAAAGAAACGGTAAGCGTCCAGACCACCGTATACGGTACAAAGGAAGTACCTGTACAGGTTGAGCTTATGGGCGAGCCTTATGCGGGCTACCGCGTATCGACCCTTGAGTACGAGCCAAAGACCATAGTTGTGGCCGGCGATTCCCGTATGTTAAGTACTCTTGAGAGTATCAGCATCCCTGTGGATGTAAGCAACAAGATCACAGACGTTGAAGAGACTATAGAAGTTTCAGAGTTTTTACCTGAGGGAGCTTACCTTCCAAATGCTGCAGAAGCAGTCAGCATTATGGTAGGTATCGAGCGTCTTGCCACAAAGGTATTTGACGTACCTTTTGACAATGTTCAGCTTCGAAACGCAAACCTTGAAGAGTATGTATACGGACTTCCGCAGGAAGGAACCTTTGCCGTAAAAGTACTCGGTCCTTCAGACAAGATCGACAAACTTGAGCTTACGGGTCTTCGCCCGTATATCGATCTTTCTCAGTATACGGAAGAAGGACAGTACAACGCAGAGATCAAATTTGAGCTTGAAGCCGACTACCAGATGTCAGAAAAATACATTATGATAGTAGAAGTCGGACTTAAAGATAAAGAGCCTGAAGAAGGCGAACTTCCACCTGAAGAAGGCGGAGAGGGGCAAGAAGGTAGTGAAGGCAGCGAAGAAGGTCTGCCGGAAAACGGTACGGGTGAAGAAGCTAACGGGGAAATTCACAGCGAAACGTAAGGCTTTAGGAGGATAATTTTGAAACTTAGTGTTATAGTTCCGTTTTCAGGCGGAATAAAGATGTTAAAGGATTGTCTTGACTCGCTTTCAGAGCAGACATACAAAGATTTTGAAGTGGTACTTGTAAGAGACCACGACACAGAAGATGTATCCGCGCTTGTGGCAGAGTATCCTGCACTTCGTATAAATACGGTAGACAGTGAAGGTAAAGGCGTTGCGGCTGCACGTAACACAGGTATAAAGAACGCAACAGGCGAATATATCTACTTTATCGATGCAGATGACTTTATGTACGACGGCAGCGAGTTTGAAAAGCTCGTAGCCCTTGCAGATGCAGAAGGCACCGACCTCATTTACGGTAAGAAGATCAGCACCTGGTTTACAAGAAGCGGTTTTCAGAGCACATTTGATCCTGTTGAGGCAGGACTTGTAGACGAGAGTAAAAACGAAGAAGGCGAAGAGGGCGGCAACGAGCTTGTCAATGACGACAACGACACCGAAGGCGATGAAGAGCTTGAACCTGAGGCCTTCGAAGAAAGAGAAAGATCACGTGCCGTAAAGTACCTCATTACCAAGAGAAAAGGTTTCAAGAACATATCCGTACTTCATATCCTTTTCAGAAAAAGCTTTATTGAAAATGCGGGGCTTCAGTTTGACGAGGCAGGCACCTACTACGTAGATGTTCCTTTTGTGGCTCATGCCCTTGAAAATGCAGTAAAAGTAAGACGTATCCAGGATGTATATTATGTAAAGAGAAAACACAGCGATCCTATAAATACGCCATCATTAGCCCAGATCCAGGATGAAAACAGATTTATGGACATGCTGTCTTCCTATGAGAAGGCGGTGGAAGGGCTTCCTGAAGATTCAAAGGCAAGACTTCATCTTGACCGCAAGCTTATCGGATACTATACAGGTTACCTTGCACTTAAGATCAGAAGAAGTGAAAACGATGAGTGGCGTACCACCAAGTTTGAGGCGATCCGCAAGGTTATCGACACTATACCAAAAGAAAACAAAAAGCACCTTAAGTTTCACCAGAGAAGACTTCTTAAGGCTCTTCATCAGGGCGATGCGGTTAAGGCGTATAAGGCTATAACAGCGCACCTTATGGTAAAGAGATTCTTTAAGCTTCTCCGCCATCCAAAGACCATAAGAAGAGTGCTTTATACACATGTTTTCCTTAAGAAACCAATCAAAGAAAATGTTATCCTCTTTGAGAGTTTCCTTGGAAAGAATTATTCCGACAGCCCTAAGTATATTTACGAGTACCTCGCTAAGAATTACCCGGGCAAATACAAATTTGTCTGGATCCTTGACAATAAAACCAAGCTCCCATACGAAGGCACAAAGATCAGCAGAAGGGGCTTTAGATATTACTATTACCTTGCTGTAAGCAAATACTTCGTATTTAACATGAGACAGCCTGTATGGTTTGTAAAAAGAGACGGTATGGTCTTCCTTGAGACCTGGCACGGAACACCTCTTAAAAAGCTTGTATTTGATATGGATGAGGTTCATTCGGCTTCTCCTCTCTACAAGAAAGAGGTATATAACCAGTCTAGAGCATGGGATTATCTTATAGCAGCAAACGGTTTTTCAAGCAAGGTTTTCAGAAGCTGCTTTATGTATGACAATGAGATGCTTGAATACGGTTATCCAAGAAACGACCTTATGCATGCACCTGACCGCGATCAGATAGGTCTTGATATCAGAAAGAAGCTTGGGATCCCTGAGGGCAAGAAGACTATACTTTACGCACCAACCTGGCGTGATGACGAGTTTTACGACAAAGGAAAATACAAATTTACCCTTAAGCTCGATCTTGATATGATGCGTGACCAGCTCGGCGATGAATACGTGGTACTTCTCCGTACCCATTACTTTATAGCAGATGCTCTTGACCTTACACCTTACAAGGGATTTGCATTTAACGTATGTAAATACAACGATATCACAGAGCTTTACCTTGCATCAGATATAATAATCACAGATTACTCCTCAGTATTCTTTGATTATGCAAACCTTAAGAGACCTATGCTTTTCTATACTTACGATCTTGAAAAGTACAGAGATGTTCTTAGAGGATTTTATATCGACATCGAAGAGGAACTTCCGGGACCACTTCTTTTTACAACTCAGGAAGTTATCGATTCAATAAAAGATATCGACGGAGTTACAGCTAAGTATGCAGACAGATACGATGTATTTTACGAGAAATTCTGCGGCTGGGAAGACGGCAACGCAGCAAAGAATGTCTGCAAGCGAGTTTTTGGAGTTGACTGATGAAGCGTTTGTTTAAGAATTTCCTTAAGTACAGATATCTTCTTAGGGAGCTTATAAAAAAAGACATAAAACTTAAATACAGAAGGTCATATCTTGGTATTCTCTGGACGCTGCTTGAGCCTCTTTTTACCATGATGGTCCTTACCCTTGTGTTTTCAGGGTTTTACGGAAAGTCTGACAAGACCTTCCCGGTATATATCCTTACCGGCCGCCTTTTGTTTACATTCTTTAGTAACTCCACAAAGGCAGCCACAAAATCCATAAGGTCAAATGCAGGTATGATAAAAAAGGTATATGTACCAAAATACATTTACCCTATTTCCACCATCTGCTCGAACTTTATATTTTTCATGATCTCACTTATAGTTCTTGTGGCAGTGGCTCTGGTACTCGGGGTATATCCTACAAAATACGTATTCCTTGCCGTAGTGCCGATACTTAATCTCCTTGTTATGACTCTTGGAGTAGGCCTGATGCTTGCCACATTTTCGGTATTTTTCAGAGATATGGAATACCTTTGGGGAATAGTGCTTACCCTTATTATGTATTGCTGCGCTATATTCTACGAGCCAAAGAGAGTTATAAAGACCGGATTTGGATGGATACTTGAGATCAACCCTCTTTACTGGGTTATAGAGAATTTCAGAGATGCGGTATTCGGAAGACCGCTTGACATGCGTGCGTTTGCATTTTCAACCACATTTGCATGTGTTACGCTTGTACTTGGAATATTTGTATTCTACAAGCAACAGGATAAATTTATCCTGAATATCTAAGTTTCGGAGGCAAAATGAGTAAGACAGTACTTAGCGTTGACCATGTCGGAATGAAGTTCAATCTTGCTTCCGAAAAGGTCGACGACCTGAAAGATTATGTGATAAAGTTCCTTAAAAGACAGCTTATGTATAAGGAATTCTGGGCGCTCAAAGACGTTACCTTTGAGGTAAAAAAGGGCGACAGAGTAGGTATACTTGGTCTTAACGGAGCAGGAAAAAGTACCCTATTAAAATGCGTGGCAGGTGTTCTTAAGCCTACAGAAGGCAAGATCACCACTAAAGGCGTTATTGTTCCTCTCCTCGAGCTTGGAGCAGGTTTTGACAAGCAGTACACCGGCGCTGAAAATATCTACCTGTACGGCGCTATGCTTGGTTATTCAAAGAGCTTTATCGAAGAAAAATACAAAGAGATAGTTAAGTTTTCTGAACTTGGAGACTTTATAAATGTACCTGTAAAGAATTATTCTTCAGGTATGAAATCAAGACTTGGTTTTTCTATCGCAACCATAGTAGAGCCTGATATCCTCATTCTCGATGAGGTACTTTCGGTAGGCGATGCGAAGTTTCGAAAAAAGAGCGAAAAAAAGATCAAATCAATGATAGATAAGAACGTTACTGTTCTTTTCGTATCTCACTCCATAGATCAGGTAAGAGATATCTGCAACAAGGCTATTTTACTTGAACAGGGACACCTTGTGGCAAGCGGCGATGTGGAAGATGTTATCGCCATCTATGAGAGCAAGATCAGTGAAAATTAATCAATCAAAATAAAGAGGTATCAGATCATGAAAAAAGTTATTACTTACGGAACATTTGACCTTCTTCACATAGGTCATATCAATCTTTTAAGAAGAGCAAAGGCTCTTGGCGATTACCTTATCGTAGCTGTTTCCACAGATGAGTTTAATGCTGGAAAGCACAAAGAAGCTTATCATTCTTTTGAAGACAGAAAGGCTATCCTTGAGGCCATCAAGTATGTTGATGAGGTTATCCCTGAGACTACCTGGGACCAGAAGATCAAAGATGTACAGGACAACAATGTAGATGTATTTGTTATGGGTAACGACTGGGAAGGCAAATTTGATTTCCTTAAAGATTACTGCGAAGTTGTATATCTTCCTCGTACCGAAGGCATTTCCACTACAAAGATCAAAAATGATCTACATTTAGCAAAATAATTATGGAAAGATTAAAATCCGATATACGTAGCAAAAAACTGTTCCTTCTTGATATAGACGGAACAGTTTCCTTTGATGCCACCCCTTTTGACGGAACCCTCGATTTTTGCGAGGCAGTACGTAAAAACGGTGGCAAATACATATTTATAACCAACAATTCCACAAAGAGCAACAAGGATTATGTGGATAAGTTCCTGAAAATGGGGATCCCTGTTGATAACACAAGTTTTCTTACCGCGACAAGTGCAACTATCCTTTACTTAAAAGAGAAGTATGCAGGAAAGCTTATCTATGTATGCGGAACAAAGAGCTTTATAGCTGAGCTTGTGGCAAATGGGATCAGGGTAACGGAAAAAGAAGAGGAAGGCATAGATGCTGTACTTGTGGCATATGACAGCGAGCTTACCTACAGCAAGCTTGTGCTTACCTGTAAGCTTCTCTTAGAGCGAAACCTTCCTTTCCTTGCGACAAATCCCGACCTTGTATGCCCTGTGGGCTTTGGGTACGTACCTGATTGCGGCTCTATATGCGGCATGATAGTAAATGCCGTAAAAAGAGAACCGGTATATATCGGCAAACCAAACAGCGTTATGGCTGATGTGGCTATGGCAACATTTGGTTACAGCAAAGATGAAACCGTAGTAATAGGAGACAGGCTTTATACGGATATTGCCTGCGGTATAAATGCGGGGGTAGACACCGTAGTGGTCTTTACAGGCGAAGCAAAGTACGAAGACCTTGCCACTACGGAGTTTCCACCTACATATTATTGCGAAAACATAAGAGATATTTATAACGCGATCAAATAATTATTTATTTTTGATTTACCCAGACTCTCATTTCGTTTTCGCCCCTGTTTGCCCAGGCAAAATAAGGGATAAACTTAAGATGTTGCTTTGTAAATGAGGCAGGAGTGTATTTTTTATATAGTCCTGTCTCTTCTTTTATCCGAAGTCCGTCGCACTCTATGGTACATACTCCCCCAAGCACCTCTTTTTCGTAAGAACAAACAAAAGAAGTACTGTCATCAAGATATATGCCTGCAAGGTTCTCTCCGTTATCTACGCCTTCAAGGCAGTAAACAAGAGGTCCGCGCTTTATGGCAACCTTTCCCGCATCCGCAGAAACCTTAGGATTTGCGGTATATTTGCAAGGGATCATATCTAGTCGCATGACAATAGTGGTTTTCCCGGGCTTTGCTTCAAAAACAGCATAGCCCTTTTCTGTATCAGGAGTTATCTCGCTGTTATCCATTGTATAAGTAACTTCCTCGTGCCAGCCCGGTACTCTTACTCCAAGAGAAGCATTGCTGTTACCTGCATTGTTTACGGTGATGGTTACGTCGCCGCTCCAGGGGTAACCTGTTTTTATCTCAAGGCTTACCGGGTTTCCGCATATATTAAATTCTGCGGTGTTGCCAATAAAGAGGTTTACATATAGTCTGTCTTCTTTTTTGGTATATATATAGTTTTCAACAGAAGTAACAAGCCTTGCAAGGTTTGGAGGGCAGCAGGCGCATCCAAGCCATGAAGGTCTTACAGCTTTTACGTGACTCTTACCGGGGTCAAGTCTGCTTGCCACAGGGTTTACCTCAAGAGGATTAACGTAAAAGAAATGCTTTCCGTCAAGGGCCATACCTGCTATAGCTGTATTATAAAGGGCTGTTTCCATGATGTCTGCGTACTCGGAGTCTATCTCATTTTCAAGCATCTTCCTTGCAAAGAAGGTAAGGGCTACAGATGCACAGGTCTCACAGTACATGGTATCATTTGGAAGGTCGTATTCAAAGGTGAATGACTCGCCGTGTACCGTAGAGCCGACACCGCCGGTTATAAACATCTTTGTATCAACAATATTGCGCCAGATCTTTTTGCAGGCCTCAAAACGTGCATTGTCGCCGGTTTTTGCCGCCACATCAGCCATAGCCGTAGCAAGATACAGCATTCGCACTGCATGACCTTCTGCCGTATCCTGCTCATTTACCGGTTTATGTATCTGGTAATACTTTTTAGGAAGCCTTGCCATACCGCTTGGATCACCGTGATAAGCAGGGTCCTTTCGCTGTTTATCGTATACAAGCGGGTCAAGACCTCTTACATCAAGGAAAAACTTGGCAAGAGTAAGAGCTTTCATATTGCCTGTGGCCTCATACCACTTTGCCAGACCGATCTCTATTTCTTCATGACCATCTGCTATGGCATGTTTTCCCTCTTCAAAGCCAAAATATTCAAAAAGGCAGTTTACAAGCTTTTCAGAAATCTCAAAAACCGCCTGACTTTTCGTTACATTGTAATAAGCTGCTCCCGCCTCAAGAAAATGTCCCATACAGTAGAGTTCATGGCTTTCACCAAGCTGCAGGAATTTTCTTTTTGGAGCCTCGATGGTAAAGAAAGTGGAAAGATAGCCGTCAGGCTCCTGAGCCTCTCCTATAAGCGTGACTACAGAGTCAGCAAGGTTTTTAAGTTCCTCATCGTATTTATCTGCCAATGAATAAGCCACAGCTTCAAGCCATTTATAAACATCGCTGTCCTGGAACATCCAGCCGTAGTGATGGCCTTTAGACCTTCCTGCTGCAATCTTGAAATTTTCGATGGCATGGCTTTTTTCGTTTGGGATGTAGTCATCATCCCTCTCTTTTTCGATATTGATGTCAATGGAATCACTTAAGACTTTCCACTGATAAGGGATCATCTCAGTGCGGACAAGTTCCCTGTACCTGCCCCAGAATCTGTCTGTAAGAGTAATATTTTTTTCCATTTCACATTCCCCCGGTAGAAAAGATGGCCAAAGGGGGGACAAAGCCCCCCAAATGGTCCAAATTATGTTATTTTTTAATTATGGAATCGATGGTTGCCTGTGCTTTGGCTGCAGCCTCTGCAGGATCACCGCCTGTCATTACTTCGTTAAATGCAAGTGAGATGGCATCTGAGATCTGTGGCCACTCAGGAAGCGGACCTCTTGCATTTGCATACTGCATTTCATCTACGAATACCTGGTAGATAGGATCGCCGTCAAACTGTCCCTCTGCGATGGTTGAGTCAGAGGAGATGTAGCCCATGGCGTTCATCATATAAAGGCATGTGTCGCGGCTTGTTGCAAACTCAAGGAACTTAACGGCAGCGTTCTCATTGCCTCCTGCGATAACTGCATAGTTCTCGCCGCCAAGACCTGAAGCCTGATATTTATCCTGTGGTATAGAAGCCACGTTCCAGCCAAATGGAAGGTTCATCTCGCGCATGGTTGGTATCTGCCATGTTCCGTTGATCATCATTGCAAGGTTGCCTGAAGCAAACTGATTCATGGTGTCTCCCTGTGTCCAGTTGATAGCCTCAAGTGTCATGGCGCCTTCATCTACCATTTTCTTTACCTGAGTAAGAGCCTTTATACCGCCTTCTGAATTGATCTCGTAAGCAGTAGCGCCTGTAGACCATACCCAAGGAAGGAAGTTGAAGGTTCCCTCTTCATTTTGAAGTGAGCAATGAGCAAAACCTGAAACAGTATCGGTTGTACAGGCTTTTGCAACGGTAAGAAGTTCATCCCAGGTTGTAGGAACGGTCTGGCCTGCAGCCTTTAACATGTCCTCATTATAGAAAAGTACAAGGTCGTTGCTTCCAAAAGGAACACCGTAGAGCTTTCCGTTAAGAGTACATGAGTTAACAGGACCCGGATAATAAGTACTTACATCAAATTTACCCGTAATGTCTGCAAAAATTCCCATGGCTGCGTAAGAAGCGTGATCCGGATTGTCAAGGATAACAAGATCCGGAAGCTCGTCTGCTGCAGCGCCGATAGAGAGCTGTTTCTTAAAATCTGCGAAAGGTACGTACTTGGCTCCAACTTTGATATCGCTCTGTGAGTTGTTGAACTCCTCGATAATGTGGTCAAGTGCCTTCTGATGGCCTTCTGTCTCCCAGTAATACCAGATTGTTACGTCACCCTTTGCGCCGGTGGCATTTGCCTGATCCCCGCTTGAGGAAACCTGTGCAGATGAAGAAGGTGTTACATCTTCCGTAAGATCGCTGCCTTTTTCTCCGCAGCCTGCCAGTACTGTGCCAAGCATACAGATGGCAAGTACAACTGCAAGTAATTTTTTCATTATTTTATCCTCCTTTTTCAGTTCCTTTCTTTTCTGAACTGTAGCTTAATTATATAAGCGGAACTTAAAATGACATACTCTACAATTCTAAAAAAAGGGGGAGAAAACTAATCTATTCTCGGAATGCTTATTTTTACGGTGGTTCCGGCATCTTCCCTGCTTTCAATACTGATATTTGCGCTGCCGCCGGAGTACATATTAAGTCTTGTAATGGCATTATACATGCCAACGCCAACTTTTTCTTTTATGGTTTCCGGGTCGCCGGCGTTTATGACATCGGTCATATCCTTTGAAAGGCCTTTGCCATTATCCTCAACCTCAATAAAGATCCTGTCATCCGCAGAATAAATGCCCACTCTTAGTCTGTATTCATCTCTTTTGGCGTTAAAACCGTGAATAACGGCATTTTCAACAAAAGGCTGGATCATCATCTTATGTATCTTAATATCGTAAAGGTCGTTGTCGGCATTTATGTTGCAGACAAACTTGTTCTTAAGTCTGAACTGCTGAAGATATACGTATTTTTTTAACCAGTCGATCTCGTCTTTAATGGTAACTATCTGATTTCTGTTGCTTATGGCGTACCTTAAGATGATGGCAAGGGTATTTATAGCGTTGCTTATGTCGTATTCATCTTTATCTATAGCCATCCAGTTTATGGTATCAAGGGTATTGTAGATAAAGTGGGGGTTGATCTGAGCCTCAAGCATCTTAAGCTCGGCGTTTCGCGTGTTCTCTTCTTCCCGTCGCTCCTTTTCCATAGCCTCGTAAAGCCTGTCAAGGGTATCGTTGTACTGGGTACTTATAAGCTTAACATCTTCAAGGGCAGTGGGAGCATCCTCGATCTTAAGGGGAATACCCGCCTCGTTGGTTTTTTGCATTCCGTCAACAACAAGACCTATGTCCTTTGTAAGCATGCCGGATATCTTAAATACACCGTAGATAGATAAGATAAGCAGCACAACGCTGATAAGGAAAAGATGAACCACATTTTCACTTACGGAGGACATGTATTCGCTATCATCATAAATGTAGACGATATCCCAGCCGTACTCCATATTTGAAAACAGGTAGAACTTACGGTTAGAGATGCGCTTGTCATAGGTCTTTTCAATATAGCGCTGGTAAATGCCAAGCTTTTCCTCCTGGGTAGGAGTGGTGTCAAAAACGCTTACGTTAATGTGGCTTTTGTCATTATCGCTGATAACCCGGCCTTCCTTTCCTACAAGGAAAACAACGCTTTCGCTCTCATTTTTAACAGAATCAAGTACGGCCTCAAGAAGAGCCTCATCGATACTTACGATAATGATGCCATATTCTTCGCCCACTCTTTTGTAATTGGTGATCCTGTGGGCTATATGGAAAAGATAGTTGTCTTTATTTGCAAAGTTGTTGCCAAATTCCGTTGAGTAGATGTGATATTTGTTATCTTTGTTTACATCCGCATAGAACTCGTCAAAGGTCATGCTGAAGTTGTCTATCCAGGTGTTTTCGTATGTGGCGGGAGTAAGCTGATCGTATGTAATGATGGTACCGCCTTTAAAAAGAACGGAAATAGACCTTATGTAGTCCTTTGAGTTAAGCACGCTGCTAAGATAGCGCCTTAGCTTGCTTGTGGTAACGGCGGTATCAAGGCCCTCATTCATATTGACTGCCCATTCCACCATATCTTCGCTGGTGTAAAGCTGATAAAGAAGGTCTTCGTATTCCTCGAGCCTGATACTGAGGATATCATCTGCCTCCTTCATGTTGATGGCGGTAAGGCTTTTTGTATTTTTATTTATGGCGGAAATAACCTTATATGACATATAGAAACTGATGATCAGGATTATAGTGGCAACGATTATGCCAAAATAAAAGACAAGCAGTTCCTTTAAAGAATACTTTTTCATTTGCTCACCCCGGGTACATTTCTAATCTCTATCTTAATGAATTTAAGCCCCAAAATCAATAAGAACTTCCGGAAGAAAACCTTCCGGAAGCCCTTATTTTCACCCCTTTACAGCGCCGTTTGTCATGCCGGCGATAATATATTTTTGCATAAAGATAAAGATTATCGCCACCGGAATGATGGTAACTATGGCAAAGGCCGACAAATAGCTCCACTTTGTTCCGTACTGCCCCATAAAATTAAAGATCCCCGCTGTGATAGGTCGTTTCTGCTGATTGATGATAAAAGTCATTCCGTAGGCCAGGTCTCCCCAGGCATACAGGAAAGAGAAGATGGCGCAGACTACTACGCCGGGTTTGGCTACGGGCACAAGAACCCGCATAAATGCCCCGAACCTGTTACAGCCGTCAATATATGCCGCTTCCTCAAGAGCCTTTGGTATGGCCGCAAAATAGTTCTTCAAAATAAGAACCGAAAACGGGATACCGATGGTGGCATCGGCAAGAATGGCTGAAAACCAGGTGTTGTAAACATGAAAATGCTTAAACATTATAAACATTGGTGTAAGCAGTACAGACACTGGAAGCATCTGGCTTACAAGAAATCCAAGGAGCACTGCTTTTCTGCCTGCAAATCTGTACTTTGCTATGGCGTAGGAGGCAGGTACCGCAAGGAGTACTGCGATCAGCATTGCACCTGTTGAGATAACAAAGCTGTTTCCAAAGGATTTAAACATATTAAAATCGCCGGTCTCAACCTGAGCCGCATAGGACTTAAGGTTTAACACATGCGGATAAAATGTCGGCGGTATCCGGAAGATCTCCACTTCAGTTTTAAAAGAAGTGATGAGCATCCAGAATACCGGAAACAAAAGGAGAAAAGCTACAATTATGGAAAGAATGTTAAATAATATATTTTGTGGTATTTTCATTTTCTCACTGTTCATTTTTCTCTTCCCCCTTCATAGTGATCTTAAGATATAAGATACCCACAAGCAGAAGTATGACAAGGAGCACATTTGCAACAGATGAGCCTAAGCTGTACTCAAAATTGTCAAAGGAGAGCTTGTAGGAGTAGGTTGAAAGCAGGTGAGTGGAATTAACAGGTCCTCCTGAAGTCATAACGTATACAAGGTCATAAACCTTAAAGGTGTAAATAAAACCAAGTACAAGTATAGACTCGATGGTGGAGCGCATAAGAGGGAGAGTGATCTTTGTAAATTTTTTAAAGCTTCCTGCTCCGTCAATTGCCGCGCTTTCATAAAGTTCTTCCGGGATTGAGGTAAGTCCCGTGGAAATAAGGATCATATTAAAGGGGATGCCGATCCAGATATTGGTGGCGATAACCGCAAACATGGCGGTATGAGGCTTGGTAAGCCAGTCTATATTTTCTGAAATAAGCCCCAGGTTCATAAGGATATAGTTTAAGATACCCACCTTTGACTGGAACATAAACTTAAAGATCAGGGCGGTAACAGTCATGGGCATCATCCATGGGATCATGAGGATCCCGCGAACAGGCTTTGAAAAGGTAAACTTCTTGTTAAAGAAAAGTGCCAGCGCAAAACCGATAATAAACTGTATCACAAGACAGCTGACCGTAAAAAATACAGTATTTGTAAGGGATTTAATAAAGACTGCATCTTTAAACAGTACCTTGTAATTGCCAAGCCCTATGAACTTTTTCTCCCCTCTTACAAGGTTGTTTACGGTAACGTTTTGAAAACTCAAAAAGATGTTGCTAAGTATAGGGTAGCCCACAAATACCAGCATATAGATGACTGCCGGTAAAACAAAAAGCAGCCCTGCATTGTCGTGCCTGAAAAATCTTTTGACTTTCTTCATGAAAAAACTCCTCCTTTTTTCTCGTCCTTATCTTATAACGGATCTGCCGGGTAAGATATGGGAAAAAACCAAAAAAAGGGGGAGTAATCAAAACTCATTTTATTTCATTTTTTTTCTGTAGTCCGTTGGAAGCATTCCTGTTGCCTCTTTAAAGACTTTTCCAAAGTATTTCGGGTCTGCGTAGCCAACCTTTGCGGATATTTCGTAAAGCTTCATGTTTGTACCGCAGATCAGCTGCTTTGCTTTTTCAACCCTGTAATTCTTTATGTATGTGCTAAACTGCCGGCCTGTTTCTTTGTGGAAGAGCATACCAAGATACTCGGGGGTAAGGGAAAGCTTGCGGCTTATTTCCTCGAGGGTGATGCCGGTTCCGTAGAATTCCTGGACCATACTGATGGCTTTTTTTACCGCCAGATGCACATCGGCATATTCATCTTCCTTAAATCGGATGTTTGAGATAAGGTTTTCCACCTCATTATCAAGTTCTTCCGTAAGCTTGGAATCCATGATGCCCGTAAGGATCTTTTGCTGATCCACCGCATCTTCCTTAAGGGCGCCGACCTCTTTTGCAACGCCGATCATCATCCACATGAACCTTACGTAACATTCCTTTATTTCTTTTGGAATATAGACTTTGCCGTTTCTGAAGGTACTGTGGAAGGCGCTTACAGTCTTTTTTATCTTTGCTTCGTCAAAAGAGCATATGGCACTTCGCATAGCGACCTCAAGCTCAGCCGGGTAAATGCAGGAATCGGTTTTAACACCTGTTATATTCGGGTAGGTAATAAGCACGTTTTTCCCGAAGGCGATATTCCAGTCCATATAAGAATTTAAAAGATCGTATTTTTCGTGTATGCCGTCAAGACCGCTGCATTCAACCCATCCCACAGCCATACTGACCTCGTTTGAGGCAAGGATGCTGTTTTGGAAGAAGTGGCGCAGGTCTTTTTTGTCGCCCCACTTATATACGAGGATAACGATGGACTTTCGGTAGGTTATTTCTTCTGCCACATAGGCGATATCTTTTTCAAGGGACAGAATGTGCTTTATAACCGAAAATGCCCGTTTGCTGTCTTTTTCAAAGGTTTTGCCAAGATAAGCGGTAATGAGGATAAAGTCCCCATCTGCTTTTATGCCGTAGTTGTCATTCAGATATTCAGCTACTTTGTCGTTAAGCGTAAAGCGGCCGTCTATGGCATCTCTTATTATCTGATCGATAGTGCCGACTTCTGCCGGCTTGCGGCTCTTTTCAATAAGAACCTGCTCGCGAACATGGCTCATAGCCTGGGCAAAGTCGGTAAGAGAGACGGGCTTTAAGATATATTCCGTAACGCCGAGTTTCATGGCTGTACGCGCATAATCAAATTCGGAGTATGCGCTAAGTACCACCGCTTTTGTCTTTATGCCACCTTCTGAGAGTGCCTTAAGCATCTCAAGACCGTCCATAACAGGCATCCTGATATCTGTTATTACGATATCCGGCTTTGTCTCCCGGATTATCTTTAGACCGCTTTCTCCGTCTTCTGCCACTCCACATACAACGTAGTCTTCCTCCAGCTTTGATAACAGCTTTTCGATGCCCTCTCTAATTCTTATTTCATCTTCAACAATAACTACCTTCATAAAAAAATTCCCCGTAAACCCATTTTTGTATATTCTAACACAAAAAAGGTCTGCGGGGAAAAAATTTACATATTCTTTACTTCTTCGAAGGTATCTGTTACTTCTTTTTCAGGCTGCTTTGTGGCAAGGCTTACAAGCACTATAACGATGATAGCCACAAGAAACGCAGGAGCAAGCTCGTAAAGATCCCATACTCCGCCAAGAGGTCTTACAAAATATTTCCAGATAAATACCATAAGTCCGCCGGATACCATACCTGCTACTGCGCCGAATTTATTGGTACGTTTCCAGTAAAGGGAAAGTATCATAATAGGGCCGAATACGGCGCCAAAACCTGCCCAGGCAAAGGATACGATACCAAAGATCGAGCTGTTTGGATTCCAGGCGATGATAACGCCAAATACCGCAACTGCTATAAGAGTTGCTCTTGCTGTTATCATGGCGGCAGTTTCTGAAAGCTTTATGCCAAATGTCTCCTGGATGATGTTTTCTGATACAGAAGAAGAAGCGGCAATAAGCTGTGAATCTGCGGTAGACATGGTGGAAGCAAGGATTCCCGCAAGTACAAGACCTGCCACAAGGGCAAATATAAAACCGTGCTCGCTTATCTGCTGTGCAAGTACTACTATAAGAGTTTCTGCCTTTGAAGCACTGCCCGGGTTTGTTGCATCTACAAGGCTGTTAAGAGCGCCTGTTTGTGTAAGAGCTCTTCCAACCACACCAAGAAATACCGCAATGCCAAGAGAGAACACAACCCAGATGGAAGCAATACGTCTTGAAAGCTTAAGTTCTCCCGCTTTTCTTACTGCCATAAATCTAAGCAGGATATGTGGCATACCAAAGTAACCAAGACCCCAGCAAAACATGGTGATCTTATTAAAAAGACCGTAAGGGGCTGCTATGTTTGCGGCGTTATCATAGGTGGCGCTTACGTTAAGGAATCCCGGAAGAGCCTTGGCATTTTCCATAACCGACCCAAGGCCGCCTGCACTGTACACTCCGTACCCGAGTACAAAAAGGAGGGCAAGGGACATAACGATAGACTGGATAAAGTCGGTTTTTGATGCGGCAAGGAAACCGCCTGTGGTGGTGTAACCCACGATTATAACCGCCGATACGATCATGGCAAGTTGATAATTAACGCCAAAGAGCGATGAAAAAAGCTTTCCACATGCAGAAAAACCCGAAGCCGTATATGGCACGAAGAAAATAAGGATAAAGACGGCGCCGATGCAAAGGATAATGTTGCTCTTGTCGCGGAATCTTTTCTTGAAATAATCCGGAATAGTGATGGCGTCAAGTTTTTCCGTATAATTACGAAGTCTTTTGGCTGTAAAGAGCCAGTTAAGATATGTACCTGCGATAAGGCCAACGGCTGTCCAGCCCGCATCTGCAATACCCGTAAGGTAGGCAAGACCCGGAACACCCATAAGCAGATATGAGCTCATGTCTGATGCTTCGGCGCTCATAGCCGTAACAAGAGGACCTAGCTTTCTTCCGCCAAGGTAGAAGTCCTTAACGTCGTTGGTGTCCTTTGAGGAGACAAAACCCATAAGGAGCATAGCCGAAAGGTACACAAGGATAGAGATGACAATACCGATCTGTGCGATAGTCATAGAAAAACCCCCTTTATTTTACTTTAATTATTTACCTCGTTAACAGATTACCACAATAAAGTAATAAATACAAGGGAAAATGAATAATTATAAATTACTTTCGTGGGCTTTGGTGGGGACGCTCCCTGCCGGACGGTATTTTTCTCGTCTCATCGCTTTTTCTTAGGGCGAGTTAACCCCTCTCGACCTCGCCATGAGCACTTGCCGAGTGATTCACGAGGCTTACGTGCGAGGCATAGCGCACCCTTGGCGAAGTGAAACTGAGCTTAGTAGGCCGCTAACCGGCGGGCGTTACCGCCGGCTCTCGGGATGGGGTGGTGATACCCTCCCATCCACGGGGCATAGCCATGAGCACTTGCCGAGTGTTTCACGAGGCTTACGTGCGAGGCATAGTGGCCCCTTAGCGAAGTGAAACTGAGCTTAGTAGGCCGCTAAAGCCGACGAAAAAGCGAGTTCGTCTCGAACAAATACCTGGCGCGGTCGCGTTACATTCTGTCCCTCTGAAACCAAAATTAAATATAGGAATATAATTAAAAGTTGTACATTATGGAAGGATAAAGTAGAATAGGGAAAGGTGAAGATATAGATAAAGGATAGATGTTAAGTAAATTATGGATTTTGAATATACTTTTGTTAGATCGAGAAGAAGAACTATAGGGATTACAATAAAGCAGGATGGAAGCGTGGTTTTGCGTGCCCCAATGCGGTGCAGCAGGGCTGAGGCGGAGCGTTTCCTCTTTTCGAAGATGGACTGGATAGTTAAGACGAGAAAAAAGATCGCGGAGAAGGCGCCGGCTGCGGAGGTGCAAAAGTTTTCCGGTGCCGAGGTGGCGCGTTTTAAGGCAGAGGCAAGGAAAGAAATACCTGGGCTTGTCAGAGAAGTGGCAGCAAAGATGGGCGTCACTTACGGGACTGTTTCAATACGTGCCCAAAAGACCAGGTGGGGGAGCTGCTCAGCAAAAGGCAACCTGAATTTTAACTGCCTCTTGATGCTTCTTCCTGAAAATGTCTTAAGATATGTGGTGGTGCACGAACTTGCCCACAGAAGACACATGAACCATTCGGCGGCATTTTGGCGCGAAGTAGAAAAATATCAGCCAACATACAGGGAAGATAGAAGACAGCTAAAAACAGAAGGCGGAAGGCTTATAGAGAGATTGCCATAAACGAGGGTGTTTTTGTTGATATAGAGTATCTAATAAGATGAATCCTGCAATAATGGAAAATCTGCCATCCATAGAGGATATTGAGAACCACATAAAGTTATAGTTAAATTTTGCAACGACCGTTGCAAAATTAGATATAAACCGGATGACCAAAAGTGACTGTGACCCTTTTGGTTATTGTAATTCGGATGTCGGTTTAGTAGAATAATGTTATGCTTTGTTTATACATAAAAGCAAGGAAGATATTTACGCTAGGGAGGATTAAAATGAGCACATTAGTAACATTTTTCAGTGCCGAGGGCACTACAGCAAAGGTGGCAAAGGAGTTTGCGCAAAAAAATGGAGCGGATCTTTTTGAGATAGTTCCGGTTGAGCCTTATACGGCAGCAGATATCAAATGGACAAATCCGATCGCAAGATGCAACAGAGAGCAGATAGCGGGAAAAGACGTGCCTGTAGCAGGGAAGGTCGATAATTTCGAGCAGTATGACACAGTTTATATTGGATTCCCAATCTGGTACGGACAGGCCCCAAGAGTGGTTTATACATTCTGCAAGGGATACGACTGGACAGGAAAGAATGTAAAAGCATTTGCTACATCCGGCGGAAGCGGCATCGGAAAGACAGCAGAAAAGCTGGCGCCATATGTAGAAGGTGCAAGCAGCGTAACAGCAAAACTTATACATAGCGCAGAGGAGATATAAAATGAGTGAGCAGAAGTTAACGGTTGATTTTTGCACATGCACAGCCACAACTTGCCCGAATCATCCGTCAAATCACGATATGGGCTGTACACCTTGCATCGAAAAGAACCTAAAAAATCACGAGATTCCCGGTTGCTTCTTTAGGGCAGCAGGCGGAGTAAAGCCAACAAAAGACTGGTACTTTGAGGACTTTGCAGCACTGATCAATAGCCTTACGAAAGAGGAAAAGTAAGGCTTTTCGGGCAAAGCATAAAATATAATAAAACTCAATAGACATTTATGTCTGGCCGGCTTAATGCCGGCCCTTTTTTGAAATATGTTCTTTACTTTTTGATAAATAAAAAGGGTATTTACAAAACGTTCTTTAAAATGATACAATTAAAGAACGAAATGAAAAGGTGGTGAAAGATGTGGATTATAGCTATGAAAATCTAAAGATATTAATAGAATCTAATGGGGGAGTTATATCCGCTGCTGACCTTCAGAGTGCCGGTATTGAACGAATCAAAATTTATGCGCTTCTGACAAGTGGAATACTTAAGAAAGAATCTCATGGTAATTATGTTTTGAGCGAAAATGAGCCGGATGAATATAAGATTATACAGAACCGGTCTGAGAAACTGATATATTCACATGGCACAGCTCTTTTTTTGCACGGTATGTCAGATCGTGTACCACATATTTTAGATATTACAGTTCCACAAGGAGATAATATTTCTAGGATCAAGAAGTCATATCAGAATACGAGGTTTCATTATTGCAAGAAAGAACTTTGGAATTTGGGCATAATGAGCGTGACCACTCCTATGGGATATAACGTACGAGTATATGATCCTGAACGTTGCATCTGTGATCTGATAAAAGATAAAGATAACATTGATAAGCAGATTTATATACAAGCTGTTCAGGAATATTTTAAAAGTATGTGTAATCCGCGAAAGATGATTAAGTATGCAAAAGAGTTTAATATAGAATCCAAAGTCAGAAACTACATGGAGGTACTGCAATGAAGGTAAGGACACCGGAGCAACTTAAAGGACAAATTAGAAACTTTGCTACCCAAAGGAACCTTCAGCCACAAGAAGTACTTCAAATGTATATGTTTGAAAGAGTTTTGGATAGACTCGCAAAATCACAATACAAAGATAATTTTGTATTAAAAGGCGGACTTCTCATTTCATCCATGTTTGGTGTTGAGGAGAGAACTACTATGGATATGGATACTACTGTTACCGGGATTGATATGAAAGAAGATGAGATACAAAAGATAATAACCGAAATTCTTTCAATTGATGTGGGTGACGGGATTGAGTTCGAGCTTTCAAAAACAGGACCTATACGGGAAGATGATGATTACAATAACTTCAGAGTATTTTTTGTGGCACATTATGGGAAGATTGCAAACGAAATGAAAATGGATATAACTACCGGAGATATTATTACTCCAAGTGCGATTGATTATTCATACAAGACAATTCTCGATAAGGATGAGATAGAGGTTAAAGCCTATAATAGAGAAACTATTATTGCTGAAAAATACGAGACAATCATCAGAAGGAATATAGGAATAACCAGGGCAAGAGATTTTTATGATCTATATATGTTCTTTAATCTTTATCAAAATGAGATAGATTACGAAGTCCTTAAAACTGCGGTAACAAGAACATCTCGGAAACGTGGATCGGAGGAAGAATTGGCTGATTGGATGGAAATCTGCAGTGAAATGTCACAGGATTTATCTCTAAAGTCTCTTTGGGAGAACTACAGAAACAATAATAGTTATTCGGCAGACACTTCTTTCGAGGATGTTATGAAGGCTGTAAGAGAAGTTGGAAAAAAAGTGACAGTAGAATATGTATAGCTACAATTGTTATACATGATTTATAGTTGTTTTTTTTATTACTGGTAAATGTCAATAGACATTTATGTCTAACGGGATGGGCCGGCTTAATGCCGGCCCTTTTTTGCTAAAGTTTAAGTGAATAACTGAAAGTGGCTCTGCATCCGGACATTTCTAAGCTTCTTTTCAAAGATTGGGCCGGTGCATCGTGTACTCCTAAAGTAGCTGCCAAGAAGATTTATAGTAATGATTTTTGAGATTTATATGTGGTGTTTTTATTGTTTGACGCTGGCATAAATGATATAATCAAGTGTAATACTTTAACCTGGTAAAGGATGCAAGAAAATGACCGAGGAAAAGCTTAATCTTCTTAACGAAGGCCTTACAACTGCATACATTGACGGGGCGGCAGCTGCTATGCCGGCTTATAAGCCTATGTTTCTTTCTAACAATCCCGGTGAGGGTAAGAAAGTTCTGGCTGAGATTGAGGAAGAACTGGCAAAATGCGACAAATTCCAAATCAGTGTGGCGTTTATTACTGATAATGGTATTGAGCCGCTTATGCAGACTCTTAAGGAACTTGAAGAGAAGAATATACCGGGCGAAATCCTTACCACAAATTATCTTAATTTTTCAGAACCAAAGGCTCTTAAGAGGTTAGCTGAGCGCAAAAATATCACCCTCAAAATGTACGATGTAAATAAGTCTCGTGAGGGTTTTCATACAAAGGGCTATATCTTTAGACGTGATGAGCTTTACAGAATAATCATCGGTAGTTCTAACATTACAAGCACTGCTCTTACTACAAATAAAGAGTGGAACACAAAGATAATCTCAACAGAACAGGGTGAAATCGCAGGAGAGATCGTTCGAGAATTTACCGAGTTCTGGAATTCTGAATATGCTGTTCCTTATGAGGAGTTCATAGATCGATATAAAGAAGAATACGAGATTATCAAGAAACAGAGAAAGATTGCGGAGTCGGGAAATGTTACTTCGCTTATTAAGTATACCCTTAAGCCAAACTCCATGCAGCTTGGGTTTATAGCAAACCTTAGAAAAATAGTTGATAAAAACGAATCAAGAGCACTTCTTATTTCTGCAACAGGCACTGGAAAGACCTATGCTTCTGCATTTGCGATTAGGGAACTTGGATATAAGAAAGTGCTGTTTTTGGTACATAGAGCTGCTCTTGCAAGACAGGCCATGGCATCGTTTAAAAATGTATTTGATAATAGTAAATCTATGGGACTTGTGGGTGATGGCAAGGCTGAATACGACGCAGATTTTATTTTTGCCATGGTTGAAACCCTGCATAAAGAGGAGAATCTGAAGAAGTTTAGTCCTAATGAGTTTGACTGCATAGTTCTTGATGAAGCACATCATAGTCCGGCAAATACTTATCAGAAGGTTATGGAGTACTTTACACCAAAACTTTTCCTTGGCATGACTGCAACTCCTGATAAAAGAGAAGACGGGGACATCAGCAAGAATGTTTATGAGCTGTTTAACTACCAGATTGCTTATGAAATCAGGCTCCAGCAGGCTATGGAAGAAGATCTTCTTTGTCCGTTCCATTACTTTGGAATCAGTGACATTTCTTTACTTACTGATGAACAGGTTATGGCAAAGAAGATTACGGAAGAAGACTTTAACATGCTTACCAGCGATGAGCGAGTAAAGCACGTGATTGAACAGGCTGAATACTACGGCTATAGCGGAGACAGAGTAAAGGGTTTAATTTTCTGCAGCAGAAATAAGGAATGTAATGAGCTTTCTGAGAAATTCAATAAGCTCGGTTATAGAACAGTGGCACTCAGCGGCGCAAACTCTGAAAAGGAAAGAGCCGAGGCTTTTGAGCGCCTTGCTATGAATGAGGAAGATGCAACTTCTGATAAGCAACCGCTTGACTACATATTCTCAGTTGATATTTTAAACGAGGGTATTGATATAGTTGAAGTAAATCAGGTTATTATGCTAAGGCCGACGCAATCTCCTATAGTTTTTATTCAGCAGCTCGGAAGAGGACTCAGAAAAGCTGAAGGAAAAGAGTTTGTTGTTATACTTGATTTTATTGGAAACTATAATAATAACTTTATGATTCCCGTGGCGCTTTCCGGTGACAGGACATATAATCCTGATACAATCAGAAAATATGTCATTTCCGGTAATAATACAATTCCGGGGGCATCGACGGTTCATTTTGATGAGGTGGCAAAGGATAAGATTTTTCACTCCATAGATAAAATTAAAGGAATCAAAGCAATAATAAAAGAAAGTTATGTTTCGTTGAAGAACAGGCTTGGAAGAAGACCTCTTCTTTATGATTTTTATAAGCAAGGCGAGATAGATCCGCTTGTTATCATCAAAGAATATAAGACTTACTGGCAGTTTATGACGTCAGTTGAAAAAGATAATTATAACTGCATGCTTACTTCACACGAGAAGCTAATACTTGAATATCTCAGCAAAACTATCCTTAGTGGCGTGAGACCAAATGAGCTTGTAATATTGCAGGAACTTCTCGATAAAGACTTTATTTTGCCTTCGGATATTCAAAAAGAATTGCTTGAAAGATTTAGCTATAAAATAACCGATACTGAGATAAGTGAATCTGCCAGAGTTTTACAGGGTTTCTTTACCAGTAAAGATGAAGAGTATCAGAAGTTTAAGGATATTGATATTATAAAAAATGAAGAAGATGGCGAGATCAAAAGACTTAATGGCTTCTTTTTATGCTTGCAACATGCTGAATTTAGCGAGCAGATTAAAGATATAATCAATGTGGGACTTGCTAGATATAAAGACAAGTATTCTACAGGCAGATATAGTGAGACTCCGTTTGTTTTATATGAGAAGTATTCAAGACGTGATGTAAGCTTGCTTACAAACTGCGGAAAAGACCTTTCTTCAACAATGTATGGAATGAGTAGGATTAATGATGATTTATTTATTTTCATCACATACCACAAAGAAGAGGCTGAAGAAGGCAAAAACTACGTAGAAGGTAAACCTGATTACGCCGATGCGTTTGAAGACAACCAGATTTTTAGATGGGATTCACAGATTGGCAAAAACAATAGCAGTCCATATATGAAAAAGGTTATAGAGGCACCGAGAAAACATCTTCTTGTTAAGAAAAGTGATGCTGAGACGAGCTTTTACTATATGGGTCAGTTTGATATTGTTGAGTCTGTTGATAGTACTAAGGAAGACAACAACGGCAAACTCAAACCGATTGCAAAGGTTAAGATGAAAATGAGACAGCCGGTACGCGAAGACTTGCTAAGATATTTGCAGAGTAACATTTTAAAGGAGACAGTTTAACCAAAAGGGACAGTCCCTTTTGGTCATTTACAAAAACTATGAGTATTTATTTAGTAAACCAGATTACCGAGGCGGATTTTGGCTGTGAGGAAACGGGACGCAAGGAGCCGACAGCTCTTGTAAAACTCAGTGCCATTGATTCTTCGGAAGTAAAATATGTGGAGATGACGGAAAAGTTAATAGCTGAAAGAGGCATAGCCGAGGGCAAGAAGGTATGTATTTTGCCGGACGGCAGCCTTTTAAAGTATGTCCGCGTTGTGGCAGCTGTTATCTGTGACTCTGTCGAAAACAAAACAAAGATCTTTGCTACAGCCAGAGGTTACGGCGAGTTTAAAGGCGGCTGGGAGTTCCCGGGCGGAAAGATTGAAGAAGGCGAGACGCCTCAGGAAGCTACAGTTCGTGAGATAAAAGAAGAGCTAACTGCTGAGATCAAGGTGGGAGAGTTGATTCATACCATCGAGTACGACTATCCCACATTTCATCTTTCTATGGACTGCTTCTGGGCGGAGGTTGTACGCGGAGAGCTTGTACTAAAAGAAGCTCAGGACGCAAAGTGGCTTACGAAGGAGACGCTGAGAAGCGTGCAGTGGCTGCCGGCAGATCTGACCCTGATAAATAAGATTGAGGCGGAGATGAAATAGAGCTAAGATTGTAAAATCAAACAGGTACATGAGGAGAAAGTTACATGACTCTTAGAGATTTCAAAAATGAAGATGCACCGATCATTGCCTCGTGGCTGCGGTCTGAGGATGAGTTATACAGGTGGTCGGCGGACAGGTTTAACAAGTTTCCGCTTGAAGGGGACGACATTATTGCAAATTATGAGCCGGCTGTTAAGTCGGGGCGTTTCTTTCCGCTTACGGCGGTAGATGATGAGGGAAATGTGGTAGGGCATTTTATTGTGCGTTATCCGAAAGAGGATGATGACAGCTCAGTAAGGTTTGGCTTTGTAATAGTTGATCCAAATATCAGAGGAAAGGGCTACGGCAAGAAAATGCTGAAGGCCGGCATAGAGTTTGTTAAGGAGCGCCTTCATGCTTCACGCATTGATCTTGGCGTTTTTGAGAATAATGAGAGCGCAAGGCATTGTTATGAAGCCGTAGGTTTTACAGAGTATGCTCAGAGAAAATGTGAAATGCCGATAGGTATTTGGAATTGTGTGGATATGGAGTTGTTTATAAAAAGGACGCTTGAAACAGACCGCCTGTTCCTACGCCGCTGGGAAGATAGCGATGCAGAGGATTTATACAAATATGCCAGTGATCCGGATGTGGGTCCGATTGCAGGATGGCCACCTCACCGGAACATCGAGGAAAGCCGTGATGTGATAAAGAATGTTCTAAGCGGTAAGGAAGCTTATGCCATCTGCCTGAAAGAGGATGGAATAGCAATCGGTGCCATCGAACTGAAGCTGAACGGTCATACCGATATGACTGACCGGGATGATGAGTGCGAGATGGGATATTGGCTCGGAAAACCCTTCTGGGGTCAGGGTATTATGCCTGAGGCTGTGAAGGAAATGCTTCGCCATGCTTTTGAGGACTTAGGTATGCAGAAGGTCTGGATCGGATATTATGAAGGCAATGCCAAGTCCAAGCGTGTCCAGGAGAAATGTGGCTTTAAGTATCAGTGGAAATCTGAGAATGTGGATGTACCGCTGATGAAGGAGAAGAGGACAGGCCATGTGAGCCTGATGACGAAGGAAGATTGGGAGACTATGAAATGATAGAGTATCGATTTGCTGCAGTTCCTGATATTGATGCTCTCGTAGAGAGTGGACTGGAAATGCTTCGAGTTGTAAATAATCTGGGAGATGATTTTGTTTTTGGAGAAGACTTTGTGCAGGCAAGCAGAGAATATTTTCTGAAAGGTGACCAGATAACGGTGCTTGCACTTCGGGACAATATTGTTGTTGGATGCGGTTCTATTTGTTTTATGGAACTTATGCCGACATTCTCTCATCCGACTGGAAAACGTGCACATCTTATGAATGTATATACGAATGGTGCATACCGGCGGCAGGGTATAGCGTATAAAATGACTACCATGCTTATCGAAGAGGCATGGAACAGAGGTGCTACAGAAATAAGCCTTGACGCCACAGAATCCGGGAGACCGCTTTACAGGAAATGTGGTTTTAAGGATTCGGATGAGTGTATGGTTCTGGTGCGTAATCGGCACCTTAAGAAAAGAAAGAGTGAAATTGATGGAAGATCGAGAGATGGTAACAGATCTGATAAATCATTTGAGGGGGTATAGGTGAATGGAAATAAAAGATGCTCGAATAGATGCAGGAAAAGCTTTTGACTGGGGAAGAACTTCTGAAGAATATGCCAGGTATAGAGATATCTATCCGGAAGAATTTTATCAGAAGATCGTGAAAAGAGGTCTCTGCATAAAAGGACAGAGGGTTCTGGATATTGGAACCGGAACCGGTGTGCTACCGAGAAATATGTATAAATATGGGGCAGAATGGACAGGAACAGATATTTCGCCGGAACAGATTGAAAAGGCAAAGGTACTGGCTTCCGCTTCAAATATGAGGATAGATTTTCAGGCTGTTTCGACAGAACAACTGGATTTTGCGGCAGAGACCTTTGATGTGATCACAGCCTGCCAGTGTTTCTGGTATTTTGATCATGAAAAAGTTATGCCGAAACTGGCAGAATTTTTGAAAACAGATGGAAAGCTGCTCATTCTTTATATGGCATGGCTTCCGTATGAAGACATTATTGCAGGTGCAAGCGAAGAACTTGTGCTTAAGTACAGCCCAATGTGGTCAGGTGCCGGGGAAACAAGGCATCCGATCTGGATTCCGGATATTGCATATGAATTTTTTGAGATGGAAGACCATGAGGAATATGATCTGATGGTACCGTTTACCAAGGAATCCTGGCATGGGAGGATGCGAGCCTGCAGAGGTGTGGGAGCTTCGTTGTCAGAGGAAGAGTTGGTCAAGTGGGATAAAGAACACAAGGAGCTATTGGACAGGATTGCGCCGGAGCATTTTGAAGTCCTACACTATGCAGCTCTTGCAGTGCTACGAAAGAAGGTATAAATGGTTAGAGAAGCTGAACAAAGTGATCTGGATGCAATACTTGAACTGTATCTGTTTCTGCATGAGGATAGTATCCCTGAAAAAGATGAGCATTTAAGAGATACATGGCTTCAGATAATACAGGATCCAAATCACCATCTGATCGTGAACGAGGTGGATGGTAAGATCGTTTCATCTTGCGTGTGCGTGATAATCCCAAATCTGACAAGGAATATCCGTCCCTACGCTTTTATTGAGAACGTGGTGACACGTGAGGAGTATCGGGGAAAGGGCTATGCCGGTGAGTGCCTTGAGTTTGCCAGGGAGATTGCAGAAAAAGAGAACTGCTATAAGATGATGCTACTGACAGGTTCAAAGAAGCCGGAGACTCTTCGGTTTTATGAAAAAGCCGGATACAACAGCAGCGACAAGACAGCCTTTATTCAGTGGCTGGGAATGGAGAAATAAGGCAGATGGCTTCATAGGTGACAGAACATCCGGCTCCTAAGAAAAGGAAGTAAAAATGATGGAAGATAAGATCATAGCTGCATGCGGAAATGATTGCGCCGCCTGCCCGAGGTATACGGCACATCCGTATGAGAAAACAGATGAAGAGCTGCGTAAGACCGCAGAATTATGGATGAAGATCGGTTATCGGGATCATATTGTGTCAAATGAAGAGATATCTTGTCATGGTTGTAAGCCCGAAAACTGGTGCAGATACCGGGTAATAAAATGCTGCGTGGACCGAGGGATAAAAACCTGCGGTGAGTGCCCTGAGTATCCTTGCGACAATATAAAAGATTGTTTTGAGGTGACAAAATCCTTTGAGCCGATGTGCCGTAAGGTCTGTACTGACGATGAATACGAGAGGTTAAAAACGGCATTTTTTGAAAAAGAGAAGAATCTTACCGGCAAAATGGTGAAATTGGATCCGGTGCAGAAAGCGGATATTGAGCTTTTATGGAGAATGCAGGTCGAGGCATTCACGGATCTTCTGGACAAATATCAGGATTTTGATTTGAGTCCCGCTGCTGAAAGCATTGATAAAGTCATAGCCAGATTCGAGCAGCCATGGACAAAGTATTACTTTATTATTGCAGGCGGAATAAAAGTTGGAGCCATTCGAGTAGTAGACAAACAGGATGGCAGCAGAAAACGTATATCACCAATCTGGATCATGCCAGAGTATCGAAATAAAGGCTATGCGCAGCAGGCAATTCTGGCGGCTGAAAAGATATATGGTTCGGATCACTGGTGTTTGGATACTATTCTGCAGGAAAAAGGCAATATTCATCTCTATGAGAAGCTTGGCTATCATCAGACAGGCCGGGTCGATAAGATCAATGAGAGGATGGATATTGTGTACTACGAAAAGGATTGAGGGTTAGCGCTTGGATTATCCGGATTCCACAGAAAAGGAGAATAAATGATCAGATTTATAGAAACTGCTGATGAAAAAAGAAGGATTGCAAGAGAAATTCTTGAATCCCTGACAGATTGGTTTGAAGTAGAAGAGAGCCGGGAAAAGTATATCGCAGATTCGGCAGGACAGCCTTTCTGGGCTTCTGTTGATGAAGGTATTAACGAAGGTTTTCTTTGCCTTAAAGAGACCGGGAAAGAGACAATGGAACTTGCCGTAATGGGAGTCCGCAAGGAGTGTCACAGGAAGGGGATAGGAAGGAGGCTTTTTGCAGCGGCCAAAGATTATGCTGCCCGGAAAGGATACGAATTCATTCAGGTTAAGACTGTCCGATCAGGTGTATATGAGGATTATGACATAACAAATGAATTTTATAAGAGCCTTGGCTTTAAAGAGCTTGAAGTATTACCGGATTATTGGGATGAAGCGAATCCTTGCCAGATCTATGTGATGTCTTTGAAAAGCACGGTAAATACGATAGAGGCACGCCACAGTTATCGCGGGACATACTTGCAGGAAAATGTACCTGAAGAAGATCTTATAACGATAGCAGGAGCAGGGATAAATGCACCGTCAGGATGCAATAAACAGACTACCGATGTGATCATTGTCAATGATCCTGAGATCCTTGCCCGGGTAAAGGCGCAGATAGATCCTCCGGTCGCAGGGACGGCTCCCGCCATGATCATTGTCCTGTCAAAAAGAATCAATGCATACAGGGACAGATGCTTTGCCGTTCAGGATTATTCTGCGGCTATAGAGAATATGCTGCTTGCCATCGTTGAGTTGGGCTATCAGAGCTGTTGGTATGAAGGGCATATCACCGATGACGACAGGATCTGCGATAAGATTGCTTCTGTCCTGAATGTACCGAAGGAATATGATGTTGTATGTATCCTTCCTGTAGGAAAGGCGGCAGATGAAGTCCATTCTCCGAGTAAAAAGCCTTTTTCTGAAAGAGTACGCTTTAACAGATGGTCATGAGATTTCCGCCAATAAATCAGATTGCAGTGATGGATTTCCGGGCACATTAAGAAAAGAAAGATTATCCTACGTTCCATCACAAAAGAGACGCTGAGAAGCGTGCACTGGCTGTCTGCAGATCTTACACTGGTAGATAAGATTGAGGCGGAGATGAAATTATTACTCTAACCACAAAAGGGACAGTCTTTTGCCGGTTTGAGTGTTAGGAAGGCGTGAATATATGGACGAATACAGCATTAAAAATACTACAAAAGAGCAGCGCATCGCGCTTATAAGATCCTGGCAGCCGGAAGATGAGAGCATGGATGATGCGGACGTGGATATATGGGAGATATATAGAGATTATATCGACGGCAAAAAGGAAATAGCGGAGTGTAACGAGGCAGCAGCTGCAAAGATTGAATATTACACTGACGAAGAATAAACTGCTTGCGAGGGAAATAAGGGGGAGAGATTTATACTATGAATATCGTTAAAAAGGCCTTTTTAAGGTCAGTTCCGGTTATGGCGGGATACATGGTCCTTGGAATGGGCTTTGGGATCATGCTTAAGGATGCCGGATACGGAGTTATTTATGCGCTTGCCATGAGTCTGCTTATTTACGCGGGTTCTATGCAATATGTCGGTATCGGCCTTATTACGGGCGGCGCAACGGTGCTTACGACTGTCATTACCACATTTATGGTAAATGCAAGGCACTTATTTTACAGCATATCTATGATAGGAAAATATAAAGGTGCGGGCAAGTATAAGCCGTACCTTATCTTTGCGCTTACAGATGAAACATACTCACTTCTTAGCAGTGACCCCGAAAGTGATAACCGTTACCGCTTTCTTGTTTCGATGTTTAACCATATTTATTGGGTTTTGGGAAGCGTTATCGGAAGCGCTTTGGGCGCAGTACTTCCTTTTTCTACAAAGGGCATCGAGTTTTCCATGACGGCACTTTTTATTGCCTCATTTACGGAGCAGTGGATAGAGAGCAAAGACCACATTCCGGCGCTTACAGGCATTTTGTGCACAGTTTTTTCTCTTGTGCTTTTTGGACCTGACAGGTTTCTTATACCTGCAATGCTTCTTATCACCCTTGTACTTACTCTTATAAGAAGCAGAGAGGAGAAGGCGTGATGAGAGCACCGATACTGATCTTAGCTATGGCGCTTACCACCTGCGCCCTCAGATTTTTGCCCTTTTTAGTGTTTAGCAAAAAAACTCCAAAATACATAAAATACCTTGGGAAAGTACTTCCTAGTGCCATGATAGGGCTTTTAGTGGTATACTGTCTTAAGGATGTGGATATATCTTCGGGTTCTCACGGCATACCGGAGCTTATAGCGGGTATTTTGGTGGTGGCGTTGCAGGCCATAAAAAGAAATGCCGTGCTTAGCATTTTGTTTGGAACAGCAGCATATATGCTTCTTATCCGCATTTAAGGAGAATGAAAAATGTTAAAGATATCAGCAAAAACTTCTGTAAGATATATGACGGCAGATAACGAGCCTGCGCTTTTTTGCAAGCCGGGAGATACCGTGGTTTTTGAGACTGTTGACTGTTTTGGCGGTCAGATTGAATGCGAGGCAGATGTAAATAAAGAGCTTGATGATGGCAGGATGAACCTTGCAACAGGCCCTCTTTTTGTTGAGGGAGCGGAAGCAGGAGATGTACTTAAGGTGGAGATCAAAAGGATCACCATTGCTGATCATGGCGTGATTTACGAAGGCGCCGGCGAAGGTGTTACCGGAAAAGCTCTTACTGATGAGGCCGCAAAGATCATCCCTATCGTAGGAGATGAATTTGTATTAAATGATTTATTAAAGTTTAAGATAGACCCTATGATCGGTGTTATCGGGACTGCGCCAAAGAAGGGCGAGAGCATTTCAACAAGCACGCCGGACTATCACGGCGGAAATATGGACTGTAACCGTATTCGCGAAGGGGCAACGCTGTATCTTCCTGTAAATGTGCCGGGAGCCCTGCTTGCCATGGGCGATCTGCATGCCCGTATGGGAAACGGAGAAGTATGTGTATGCGGCATCGAGATTGCTGGCGAGGTTGAGGCGAAGGTTACCGTGCTTAAAGATTGCAAATACAAGACGCCTTTCCTTATTGACGGCAATGATATGATGACGATATATTCCGCGGAGACTGTAGATGAGGCTGCAGACGGAGCTACGCTACTTATGCGCGAATTTTTGATTGATGAAGTGGGAATCGATATGCATGATGCAGGGTTTTTACTTAGCGCAGTTGGAAATCTTGAGATCTGCCAGTGCGTAGATCCTAAACGAACCTGCCGCATGGAAGTACCTCTTGAGGTCGCTACGAAATATGGATATAAGTTTAGATAAACCAAGGGTAAAAAATATGGATGAAGATCGTATTATTTCGGTAATTGATGAGGCATGCAAAAAAGAGTATTACGGCGGAGATCAGGCCTGGTTTGAGAGCAGGCGCCTAAAAGATTATGCTTGCGGCGTTATCGCTCTTGCAAACTGCATCCTTACAAAGGAACTTGATAATGCATCTATAAGCAAGGCGCGTTTTATGCATCTTGCGGAAAAGCTGCAAAAGTGGTACCTGCCTGTGGTTCCCGGCTTTGGAATAAACGGCCTTGAGCTTGCATTTGGTGCAAATGCGTATTTTATAAGAAACGGACTGCCCCATAGGGCGTTCTGGGGTTGCCTTCCTTCTCATATCTGGGAGACCGCAGGAAAGATGCTTGATAAGGGCTGGCCTGTGGTGCTTGCTATAGGCCCCAATAACAGGATCCTGACAGGCAAAGAGTCAGTTGCTATGACAGGAAAGGTTAACGATAAGGCAAGAGCCCACTACGTTACCATAACAAATATGACGGAAGATAAGCTTGCCGTGTCCTCCTGGGGAAAGAAGTTTGACATAGACAAAGCAGAGTACGAAAAATACATGAAACGAACCAGCAACCCGCTGTTTTCAAATATCCTGGTAATCAAATGACCACTTTATGCCGGGGTTAAAGCGCTCATTTTTAATATTTTTTTAGAGGAGATCATTATGGGAAACGAAAAGAAAAACGGATTTAATTTCTGGCTGTTAGTCTGGGGCCTTGGGCTTGCCGGACAGCTTTGCTGGAACATGGAAAATCAGTGGTTTAACACATTTGTGTACGAAAAGATTGCAAAAGACCCTACTATCATTTCCTGGATGGTAGCAATCTCTGCCACAGCCACCACGATTTCTACATTTGTTACGGGAACTATGGTAGACAGGAAAGGTAGAAGAAAGTTTGCTGTTGCCGTAGGTTACATTTTCTGGGGCATCTTTACCATAGTTTTTGGCCTTACGGAATTTATCACAAAGGGCGCTAAAAGCCCTGCGGCAAATACTCTTCTTGTGGCAGGTATGGCTGTTGTCTGTGCGGATGCGATAATGAGTTTCTTTGGATCTATGGGAAATGATTCCGGATTTAACGCCTGGATGAACGACCACATGAACGACTCTAACAGAGGCCAGATCGGCGCGGCTCTCGCCACCCAGCCAATTATTGGAACAATCGTGGGAACCGTTGTAGGCGGAATGCTTGTGGGAAGCGAAAATAACTACATGCGTCTCTTTGTATCAATGGGCGTATTTGTAATACTTTGCGGCATCCTTGCTCTGTTTTGCATGAAGGATGCGCCTGACCTTAAACCATACGTAAATGGCGGATTCTGGCAGCAGTTTGCAAGCGTGTTCAATTTCAAAAAGTATTTTGAACTTAAGGAACTTGTGTGGGTAAATCTCACTCTTGCCGCCTATTTTATAGCGTTTAACATGTATTTTACCCATCTTGGCAACTTTATGATCTACTACCTTGGCTTTACGCCTGATATGATGGGATATATCGAGGGTCTTGCCCTCGTGCTTGCCATGCTTACGGTTATCCCGGCTACAAAGCTTATAAATAAGGGAATCTACGCTCCGATAGCGTTTGTTTCCGTTATTTTCAATATCTTAGGAGTATTTATCCTTGCAATTACGGTCCGCCCGGAGACAGTAAACACAGGAACCATCTTGAACCCTGTTATGCTGCTTTGCGTGTTCTTTATCGGAGTCGGTTACGTAACTTTCCTGCAGACCATATCTGTGTGGGCAAAGGGCCTTTACCCGAAGGAAACAAAGGGCCAGTTTGAGGGCATAAGGATCCTTTTCTTTGTGCTGATCCCTATGATCGTGGCTCCGCTTATTTCAAACCCGATCATCAAAAAGAGCGGCGAGATCGTAAATGAATACGGGCTAAAAGAGTATCTTCCGACAGAAACCCTGTTTTATGCGGCAGGATGCATATCATTCCTGATATTCATTCCTCTGTATTTTGCAAATAAGTACCACAAAAATGCCCGCTAGATGCTTTGGCAATGATATCAAAAAGAAAGGACAATGAGAAAATGACCGAAAAATACAAACTTAGAGAAAAACTGAAAAGACTTACCTGCCTGCTTGGCGCTTTTGCTATAATCATTGCAAGCCTTGCATTTAGCCCTGTTACGGCGCAGGCCGCATCTTACACCGGTATGAAGCTGCCTTCAGATAAGGTGCTTGCAAGCTATGTAAAAAAGTACGTTGTTGAAGAAAACAGGTTTTACTCCATGAATATAGAGGCACTTAAGGCTCTTCCTGTAAAGGAAAAGGCAAAAGTGGTTGCTACTATGTGTAATTGCTGTCGGGGTACTTTTTCTTCAAGTAAAAAGAAAACGAACAAGTATATTAATAAACTCGGCAGAGCATTTGGTAACACTCAAACATACAGTTATTTAAGTGCTTACGAAGCACCGTCCTTTTTTTATATGCTTTCTAAAAATCTCAATATCAGAGACTATGAGTATATCGATGAGCAGATTGGGGGGCTGATTGTTGATTATATCATGCGTTATGAAGAGGAGGGTGATGTCGACATTAATGACTTTGCTCTTGATAAATATGATCAAGTCCTTGATATCATTAAGATAATAGACGGGAAGATTGAATCCGGAGCAGGTTGCTGCAAACTTCTTACAAAAGCGAACAGATACGATTTTGTTAAAGATAATTATGAAAGGCATAATGTTTCGGTGTATCTGGTAACAAAACCGGGTACAGTCAAATATAAATCGGTAGACGATGAGAGTGGCAAGAAAAAAACATTCAAGAAAAAATATATTTCCCTAGAAGCTGCAATAGATAAAGAGGCCTTGGAAGGCTCTTTTACGGATAAGCAGATCAAAAACATGATCACCGTAGATGCAGCAAATGAGGAGCTTGCAGAATTAATTCATAAAAAACTTCTTAACGGTGATGAATTTGCCCTAAATATAAGAGCACCAAAAAAAGAAGCAAAAGTCATATTAAAAGATATTGATAAGCTGATCTGTAAAAGGTCAGGAGGTTATACATTTTTGCGTGATCTAAGCAACACGATCACAGACACCTGCGTCTATGTAAATATCAAAAAGGACTACGCAAATGTATACAAGAAAAGCGGAGAGTTTTTTACGCAGCTTGAAGCGCGGTATAAAGCAAAAGCAGCAGATCGCCTTGCAGGCGGCGAATATTCTTGGCTTTCAAATGAATTTGAGAACGTTGATGATTCAAAACTGTCTTATATTGCAAATACACCTTTTGCAGATCTTAGCGATGCCGGGAAGTTATACGTCATAATGTTTAGCGGTATTTTTGATTGGCATTATGGATGGCTGATTGACGGCAGACTGCAGAAGGAGGATGGAGAGATTTTTTATAGCTGGGGAGTAAATACATACGAGGAAGCGCTGCAAAATCTGCAAACCGGATATGTAAGCCGTATTAGCAGTGTTATAGCACGATACGAGATGCTTGTTTTTAGGATGCTTGGTTTTGAGTGTTATTACAGCCATAATGCTCTTATAAACCACGCATGGACAGTAGCTAGAGTTACCAACAACGTAGGAAAAGAGATGTGGGTTCCTTTTGATTACGGCATCGGGCCATGTGAGGACATTGATGTTTCGCAAGAAGTACGAGAGCAGTATCTTGCAACGGAAGAAATGAGATATTCCTTATACTTATACTTTTATGGAATAGAGGAAGCACCGAAATATAAGAATTTTACTTTAGAGGATTTCTTTGAATAAATTAAAATGGCCCCTTAACTCCGTCCCTGGGTGCCAAAATCGGAAGGAAACAAAACATGAAAAAGACTTTAAAACGAACAATATGCCTACTTTGTGCCTTTGCCATGATAGCGGTAAGCCTCCTTACAAGCGGAGTTACGGTGCATGCTGCTTCTTACACCGGCATGAAGCTGCCTTCTGATAAGGTGCTGGCAAGCTATGTAAAAAAGTACGTCATTGAAGACAAATCCACTTACGATGGCGGAAAGACATATTTTGATGTTTACAGCATGAATACAGAGGCTCTTGCGGCTTTGCCTGTTAAGGAACGAGCAAAAGTTGTGGCAACTATGGTTAATTGTAACTGGGGCACACTTTCTTCAAGCAAAAAGAAAACGAACAAATACTTAAGCAAACTTAGAAAAACAACCGGTTCCACAGTTTATGATTATATCGAGCCTTCTGAGGCTCCCGCCTTTTTTACTGAATTTGCAAAAAATCTCAACGTAGGTGAATGGAACACCATCGAAGATATGCTTGCCGGATTTACTCACTCGTTTTACTATTACTATCAGAGAAAAAACGATGTTTATCCCAAGGATTGCTATCTTGAAAAATACGATCAGGTTCTTGATACACTTACGATAATAGACGGCAAGATCGAGTCGGGAGCAGGGTGCTGTAAGCTCCTGCTAAAAGAAAACAGATATGTTCGGGTAAATAATCGTTTTGGTACCCATAAGGTTTCGGTGTATCTGATAACAAAACCGGGTACCGTAAAATATAGGTCGTTAAGCGAAAAGAACGGCAAGACAAAAACCTACAAGAAAAAGTATACCTCGATAGAAGCAACTGTCGATAAAGAGGTATTGAACGGCTCATTTACGAAAAAACAGATCAAAAACATGATCACCGTGACAGCCGCAAATGAGGAGCTGGCAGATTCTCTTCATGAAAAACTCCTTAAAGGTGAGAGTTTTACGTTAAAAATAGATGCCCCGGAAAGCGAGGCAAAAGTTATTTTAAAAGACCTTCACAGGCTGATGTGCAAAAAATCCGGCGGATATACATTTATGTGCGATGTAAGCACGACGATGTCAGATACCTGTGTGTATGTAGGGGTAAGTAAAGATTACGCAAATGTATACAAGAAAAGCGAAGAGTTTTTTAGAAGGCTTGAAGCCCAGTACAAGGCAAGGGCGAACGAACGCCTTGCAGACAGCGGATATTGGTGGAGTTCAAATACCTTTAAGAATGTGGATAATTCACAGCTTTCTTATCTTGCAAATACGTCATTTGCAGACTTGAGTGACGCCGGCAAGCTTTTCGCATTAATGTACAGCGGCATTTTTGACTGTGTATGGGAATTCCCAAATGATGGTAGCCTGCAGATGGTCTACTCATACGACCATTATGATATGGGAACAAGCAACTATGCGGAAGGCCTGCAAAAGCTCATGGACGGCAAGGCAAGCGGCGTTTGTCAGGTGTTTGCGGATTATGAAAAGCTGGTATTCAGGATGCTTGGCTTTGAATGCTACTCTTGCAGCAGTGGTAATATAAACCACGCATGGACAGTAGTTAGAGTTACCAACAACGTAGGAAAAGAGATGTGGGTTCCTTTTGATTACGGCATCGGGCCGTCTGAGGGCCTTATGGTTTCAGAAGAGGTAAGAGAAAAGTATCTCGCAACTGAAGAGATGCGCTACGCTCTGTACCTTGAAAATGTTGCAGATGCGCCAAAATACAAGAATTTTACCATGGAAGACTTTTTTGAATAAATTTAATTTTGAAAAAACAAAGAGGAGAGTATGACATGAAGACCGGACTTGTACTTGAAGGCGGAGCAATGCGAGGCATGTTTACCGCCGGAGTTATTGATGTTTTAATGGAAAATGAGATCTGGTTTGACGGAGCCATCGGAGTTTCCGCCGGAGCCACATTTGGATGCAATTATAAGTCAAAACAGATAGGAAGACCGCTTAGGTATTGCAAAAGATTTGCAATAGATCCAAGATTCTGTTCCTTTACGTCGCTCCTTTTAACAGGCGATATTTTCGGAGTAAAGTTTTGCTACGAGGACATACCTGAAGATCTTGACAAGATAGACCATGCCACTTATGAGTCAAATCCTATGCCGTTTTACGTTGTGGCTACTGACTGCACCACCGGCAGCCCTGTATATGTAAACTTAAAAAGCTGCAGGGGAAAAGCCATTAAATGGATGCAGGCATCTGCTTCTATGCCTATGGTTTCAAAGCCTGTAAAGATCGGCGATAAGGAATACCTTGACGGCGGGATATCAGACTCTATTCCTTTAAAATTTATGGAAGATGAGGGCTATACCAAAAATGTGGTGGTCCGCACCCAGCCTGTGGATTACGTCAAAAAGCCTTCATCCTTTAAGCTTCTTACAGACGTTTCGTTGAGGAAATACCCTGGCATGATAAAGGCCCTCGAAAGACGCCACAAGATGTACAACAGGGAAGTAGAGTACGTAAAAGAGCAGGAGAAAAAGGGCAAAGCATTTGTGATTGCTCCGCCCGCCAAGCTACCTGTCGGCAGAATAGAGCATGACCCTGAAAAACTCCAGGCTGCCTATGATATCGGCAGACAAGTCATGACCGAAAAACTCGAAGCCCTGAAAGCATTTCTGAACTCAGAACTATGACATATGTACCAGGTACCTGTGTAAAAAACGTTTTTTACACAGGTACCTGGTACATATGTCATTTTAAAAGCAGAGTCATAAGGTTCTGCTTTTTGGTTACAAGAAATAATGCCAAATAAAATATTGATATAAAAATGTAACCATGTTATAATGACGCCAACTGTTTTTTTTGTTTTGCCTTAAGGAGGGCGTTTATGAAGTTTAGAAAAATGATTGTAGCGGCAGTATTGTTTTTTGCAATGTTCCTTACAGTAGTTCCTACTACAAAGGTTAATGCTGCAGTTAAACTTAACAAAAAGAAAGTTACTGTTAATGCTGGAAAGAGCGTCAGTTTAAAGCTTAGTGGCGCAAAAAATGTTACATGGAAGTCTTCTGATAAGACTGTTGCCACTGTCACAAAGAAAGGAAAGGTAACCGGAGTTAAAGCGGGTACTGCGAAAATCGTTGCTACAAATAAGACTACTAAGAAGAAGTACACCTGCATAGTAACTGTGAAGGAAATTAAAAAAGAATTTGGATATAAAGAGGACAGTTTTAGCTGTCTTGGTGATGCTTCCGGATTTAGATATGTGGGCGAATTAGTACCGGATTGTAGCTACTATATTGACGGACAAGCATTAAATAATAACGAAGTCTCTACCGATGAAGAGGGAAAGTCATATGTTATTTTTAATGAGCCGGTTTCAGAAGGAAAGCACACATTAAAAATAACTAAAGACGGCTATAACGATTATGAATGGAGCTTTACATATAAGGCACCATCCTTTGATGGTTTGATCGGTTCTTTCGAGCCATTTGCCAGAGATAATACTTTGTACATTGCACTTAACCCGGCAGTAAAGGACATAGTAAAAATAACATTTGGACTTGAAGAAGAAGTAGAGCCATTTGATTCTTTTATAAGTGGGGATGGTGACTATATTCTTTGGATAGATATTACGGATGTACAGCAGGATCAGGGAACCCATGTATATATTTCGGCAGAAGGATATGAAACCAAAGAATATATTTTCATGCATGTTCCATTTGATGTACTTATCAGTGGAAGTCCCTACATAGGAAATGTAAAAGGAACAGAGTACCTGTTTTGCTCACTTAACAAATATGCAGAAGGACAGGCAACAATTCTCATTGACGGTGTGGAAGTAACACCTGCAAAATCATTTGTAAATGGAGACGGCGTATATGCAAACTGGATCGAAACAGAAAACCTTGCGCCGGGAGAGCATACAGTAGAAGTAAGAGCTACAGGCTTTGAAACAGAAACCCGTACATTTACAAAATAGCATAATAAATAAAATAGATAGCATTTTAATCCTTGGTCTGCTTAATTACAATCTTATCCGGCTCGTAATGTCTGTCAATCCCGTAGCCGCTTCGCGGTGCGCAAAGCGCAGGATTGACAAACCTTCCGCGCCGGATATATTGCAGTTAAGCAGATCAAGGATTTTTACACTCACCCAGGCAGAGCATGACACATGTACCAGGTACATATGTCATAGTGAATATGTTCATGAATATGTAAATATGTATTCATGTTAAATAATAACTATAGATGCGGTGCTTATGCAGCTCGCTTTTTTCTGTTTCGCGATTGGAGAAAAATACCATTTTCTCAAGGTTCCAAGGAGCTTTTTGCGTGCATGCGAGCGATTGTTTGAGCCGGGAGGGTGGGATGAGGGGATATAGTGATATATATGGTTTGTAGATTAGAAGCGGTCATATGGTGCGTCAGCACCAAGAAGAGATATAAAAAAGTCGTCTCAAGCTTGCTTGAAAGGCGACTTTTTATATTTCTGAATCAGCTCGCGTTAGCGAGATGTGGCCGCTTAATGGCATTTTAAATCGTTTAGGACAAAAATCCCCGAATCCCCCGAGCGGCGAGTTTTAAGCGCAGCATGCACATTTAAGAAAAAGCGACGGAACATTGTCAGAAAATGCGTGTTTTTTGACTGCGAAAAAGAAAAAAGGGAGCGGCACCAAAAAGCACCGCTCCTTCCCAAAACTAAATATTCTCATTAAGCCATGTCAGTACGTCATTATAAACTTCTTCTTTGTTTAGTTCATTTAGTAGCTCATGTCTGCATTCAGGGTAGATCTTTTCCTTCACGGCGGTATAGCCGTTCTTGTTATAGAACTTAACAAGAGCATCAACCTGCTTTCCAAAGCCACCCACAGGATCTTTGGCGCCTGCAATAAAGAACATCGGAAAGTCCTTTCTCGTCTTTAGCTGAGCCTTCTTCTTTGCGGCCTGAGTAATGACCGCAATAAGGTCGTGGTAGAAAGAGTTGGTGCAGACAAAACCGCAATACGGGTCATTTATATACTGGCCAACCACAGTGTTGTCGCGGGACAGCCAGTCCATAACGGTCCTTGTGGAAACCGAAAGATAGTCTTTGTTTTCAAACATGAACTTGTTAAGCCCCGGAGCTTTCTTCTTAGCTCCCTTAAATTTTCTTGCAAGAGCAGTGATGCAAAGCCCGCCTGCCTTTGTGGCGCCGTCAGGGTAGTTGGTACCGCAGATAACGGCACCGTTTATGTCGCAGATTTCCTGAATAACGACTCTGCAAATAAAGGAACCCATACTGTGACCAAAAACAAAGAAATCTTTGGTACGTGACTGCGCCCTTACTGTATTTACCACATTTACGGCATCTCCGGTAAGGAGCTTGTCGCCGTCTTTTTCGGCAATAAAGCCAAGATCTTCAAGTTTGGTGTCTTTGCCGTGGCCTCTGTGGTCGTAAATGTATACGTCAAAACCGTTCTCGCAAAGAAATCTGCAAAAGTCATCGTATCTTTCGTGATGCTCTGCCATTCCGTGAAAAATAACAAGGCTGGCCTTAGGCGTATCTGAAAGGTAGGAAAAAACCTTTGTGTTAAAACCGTCAGCCTGTTTAACTGTTAAATTACCTGTCTCCAATAAAAACACCCCCATGTTTTTTTATTTCTACTATCAAGTATAGCATAACCAAATAAAAACTTGCACATTTTTTTGCCCTAGAATATAATTAAAAAAGGTGGTGATAGGGTTGGATTCAAAACTCCTTAAACGCACCGCCGGAAACAGCGTGCTGCTTATGATCTTCATGCTGATCTTTTCGGCGTATGTCACAAAAGAGAATACTCCCGGTGTTGTTATGGCCGGCAGCGAGGAAGTCGTAGAAGAGACTTCCTTAATTGGCGTTGAGGAAAATGAAGAAGAACCTGAGCTTGAACCGGTGCCTGAGCCTGAACCTGTAAGCCGCGAAGAAGAAATGGTGGAAAAGCTTGGCAAACGCTATCTTATTATCCCAAAGAACGGTTCGGACGGGACTGCAGAACTTGCTATAGATGAGGATTACCTTTACAGAGTGATAACCCTTAAAGCAACCGGCGTAACCAAACTTACTTGGGACAACATGTGTGTGCGCAGATACAGCGAGGGCAAGGAATTTACGGGCGAAGCCGACACGGCGCACCTTGAGGTATACAAAGACGAGTACCTTTATGATGATGAAGAGCCTGCTGACCTTGATAAGATCGATGCAGAAGATCTTAAGATCGAAAATGAGAAAAAAGAAGGCCCTGAAGACCTTGTTCGCGCAGTAAACATAGAGTACGATGAAGCCTCAGAGATAGCTAAGATGAGCCTTACTACAGACCATCTTTACATCCCTGTTTTATATGAGGATGAGGCAAATTATTACATCGACCTTAAAAATCCAAAAGAAGTTTACGACAAGATCGTGGTATTTGATGCCGGTCACGGCGGAAAGCACCCCGGTACTATGAGTAACGACAGAAAGTATCTTGAGAAAGACTTTAACCTTGAGATCATCAAAAAGATAAAAGAAAGATTTGACGCCCAGACAGACATCAAGGCGTTTTACACCCGCACAGACGACTCGTCCGTATACCTTTTACCGCGTGTAACCCTTGCAAATGAGGCTGAGGCCGATTACTTTGTTTCCGTACACAACAACGCCTACTACAACAGGTGGGCCTACGGAACTGAGGTTTTATACAATGAACTGCTTGAAACAGACGGTAATGTGGATTCTAAAGAGCTTGCGACCCTCCTTTTAAATGAGGTTGTGGGAAGGCTTAACAACAGAAACCGTGGCCTTAGAATGGGCTCTACCACATTTATAATAGGGCACAGCAAGGTGCCGGTAGCTTTACTTGAGATTGGCTACCTTACAAATCCTGACGATCTTGCTATGCTGCAGGATGAAAAAAATATCGAGCTTATTGCAGACGGGATCTACGCTGCGATATTAAAGGCTTACGAGGAAGAGGGAAGATAATTGAAGATCATTTTTGCAACCGGCAATGAGGGAAAGATGCGTGAAGTGCGCATGATAATGGAAAACACCGGGATTGAAGTGGTTTCCATGAAAGAAGCCGGCATTAAGACAGATATAGTGGAAGACGGAACCACATTTGAGGCAAATGCCCTTATAAAGGCAAGAGCAGTGGCTAAAGCCTCGGGGCTTCCTGCTATGGCAGATGATTCAGGCCTTGAAGTAGATGCCATGAATAAGGAGCCGGGCGTTTACTCTGCCCGTTTTCTTGGAGAAGACACATCTTACGTAATAAAGAATCAATATATTATGGATCAGGTAAAAGACGTGCCTGATGAAAAGCGTACCTGCAGGTATGCCTGCTCTATTGCCTGCGTGTTCCCTGAAGGGTCATCAGCCGTAGATGCGTTGGAGCATGAATATACCACATTTGCCACCCTTGAAGGGAAAGTGGCCTACGAGGCTGCAGGAGAGAACGGCTTTGGCTACGACCCGATCTTTTTCCTTCCTGAGTATGGCAAGACGGATGCACAGCTTCCGCTTACAGAAAAAAACAAGATCGGCCACAGAGGAAAGGCTCTTCGCGCCATGGTGGAAAAACTTAAGGAAGCGGGAGAAATATGAAAATACTTGTAGTAAGTGATACCCACGGTCTACTCGGGTATCTTCAGGATGTAGTTGAAAGAGTCGGTAAGGTGGATATGATGATCCATCTTGGCGATGTAATAAGCGATGCAGACTTTATAAGATCCTGGTTTGATTGCCCCTGCCATATGGTAAGGGGTAATTGTGACTTTGATGTAAGCCTGCCGGGAGAAGAAGTTATAGAGGTCGGTAAACACCGCATATTTATCACACACGGTCACGCTTACCATGTTGGCTTTGGCACAGAGATGCTTAAAGACGCGGCAAAAGACCGGGGCTGTGATATCGCCCTTTACGGTCATACCCACGTGCCGTATGTGGAGTACGGAGATATCTGCGTGGCTAATCCCGGCTCTGTTACCTCTCCTCGCCAGGAAGACGGAAAACACAGCTATATGCTCCTTGAATTTGACCAACATGATAATCCCTTCTTTAACATCAATTACATTTGACATATGTACCAGGTACCTGTGCAACAAAAAAATGTAAAGAAAAAAATTTGTAATTTTTTAAATTTTATGTTGACAATAAACAATTCATCATATATAATATTTCTTGCGTCTGGCGAATAGGCGCAGACATAACACCGTCGGGGTGTGGCTCAGTTTGGCTAGAGTGCTTGATTTGGGATCAAGAGGTCGCAGGTTCGAATCCTGTCACCCCGACTTTTAACTTGCGGGTGTAGTTCAATGGTAGAACACCAGCCTTCCAAGCTGGATACGTGGGTTCGATTCCCATCACCCGCTTTAATATGTTTTTAAACATATTAATTACCATTGCATTGATCACTTTGCTTGGTAGGTTTGTGCTAGTAGCTCAGCTGGATAGAGCATCGGCCTTCTAAGCCGGTTGTCGGGGGTTCGAATCCCTTCTGGCACATTACGGGCAACACAATATTAGTGTTGCTTATTTCATATCATGGTGGGTATAGCGCAGCTGGTTAGCGCGCCAGATTGTGGCTCTGGAGGCCCAGGGTTCGAATCCCTGTATCCACCCTAGAGCAAAGATTAATTCTTTGCTCTATTTTTTTACTTTTTTATTCACTCCGAAGATTAATCATGTTATAATATTCGGGTAGCATTATTGGGCCATCGCCAAGCGGTAAGGCACAGGACTTTGACTCCTGCACTCGCTGGTTCGAATCCAGTTGGCCCAGCTTTGCGGGTGTGGTGGAACTGGCAGACACGCAAGATTTAGGTTCTTGTGCGAGAGCGTGCAGGTTCAAGTCCTGTCACCCGCATTACTTAGGAGATACTACGGTATCTCCTTTTTTCGTACTATGAAAAACGGGGGCTTACATATGAAAGATATTGTATTTGAAAAAGACAGGTTAAGGCTGGTTTTGGAGATTCCGGAAGGAAATGAGCGCTCTACGCTCCGTTTTGACGCGGCCTGCAGAGTAAAAGAGATAGTACTTGACGGAAAATATTCTTTTGGAACAAGCGAACAGATAAAAGAAGGCAGAGTTTCTGCAAATGGTTTTGGACTTTCTGCAGAGTTTTCGGTTCCTGAAGACCTTCAGTCCTTAAAAGAGGGCGAGTGGTTTACAAAACCCGGGGTGGGGCTTCTTTGCCAGCTAAAAGACGGAATGCCTTTTTACATATTCGGAGATTATAAGGCAAAGACCTTTAAGATAGATATAAAGCAGGAAGAAGACGGCTTTACATTTACCCAAAGCCCTGAAACAGGAGACAAAGAAACACCTGCTTTCCCTATTGAGATAACAAAAAAACTATCCGTAACAGGAAACAAGATCCTTATTAAGACCGTAATTGCAAATGCCGGCAAAAAAGATATAAATATCAATGAGTACCAGCACAACTTCTTTAATGCAAACGGCAAACCCATCGGTCCTGACTATAAAATGACAGTTCCTTTTGCAAAAAGCCTTGAAAGCGAAAGCTTTATCTTTGATAAGACGGATGAGCACGGAATAGTATGCGGAAAGGCAGAGTCGCCTATTAGCGTAAAAGGAAACGAGATAAGCTGGACTAAAAATGTGGAAGGTCTTAATATTTTCCTTGAGCTTCCAAAAAGTAGGCTTGTAGATGAAAGCGAGGCTAAGTTCCCTGACTTTTACTACGAACTTAAAGATACGATAGAAGGACTATCGGTGCGAGAAAGCGGAAGCTTCTTCCCTGAAAAGATCACCATCTGGGGCACAGACCACGTTATGTGCGCAGAAAATTTCGTAACAATATCTTTAAGACCCGGTAAAGAGCAGACCTACACCAGAGTGTGGGAGTTTGATAAGGAGTAACCCCGGGGTAGATCACAAAAAATAAAAGAAAAATAAGGCCGCCAGAGATGATAAAAAATCCATGGCGGCTTGATCTATTTTAATCGCTCTTGCCGAAAAGCCCCAAACTGCAAGCGTTTCCGACTTTTACATCAAATATTGTCAAGCCTGATGTTTTCGACGTCCAAAATTACTATTGTTCATAAAAATCACGTACCTCTTAAATCAGCCAAAATCCACGCTTTACGCCCGGGGCCCATGTCAGTTGCTTGAAAGTAAAATATGTAAAACTAAATACTTTTTCGTCAATTTGTACAAAGATTTAAGAGGCCTTTCCCGCAAAAAACTTTGTACATTATTACGGGTTGATTTTGCAGGGAAAACTAGGTATCATATGCCCTGCAAATTACGAAAGGGAGGTGAGATGCATTGCGCATCGGAATGGCTGAAGCCCTGGTGATACTTGCTGTGGTTGTTTTGTTATTTGGACCAAAGCAGCTTCCAAAGGTCACAGAGGCATTAAAACAGTCTATGGACTATTTAAAGAGCGGCGGCATGGGAAATGAAAGATGACCTTATGACCGTGGGCGAACATATTAAAGAAGCAAGAAAGCAAACAGCTTTTTGTCTTATTATCTGGGGAATTCTGTTTATCTTATTTTACATTTTATCTCCGGAAATACTTAAAACAATTGTAAATGAGTCAAAAAAGATGGGACTTGATATACGTATGTTATCACCTGTCGAGATCATTGTAAGCGGCGTAAATCTGGCTGCGGTATCGGCCCTTGTGCTGACAGCCCCGTTTGCCCTGTTTTCTCTGGCATCCTATCTGCAGATCCGCGTCAAAAAAAGACTTTTGATCGCACCTTTTGCGGCCTTCATAACAGGGGCAATCTGCGGAGTAAGATTTCTTGTATACGCTGCAGTAAGGCTCTTTATAAAAGTTTCGGAAGGACAGGGGCTTAGGGCTGAATTTACGCTGGAAAAAGCGTTATCTTTCCTCTTAAGTGCCGGCATTTCCTGCGGGATCCTTGCGTTTGCTTTTTCCTTGCTTCTTTTACTTGTCAGAAGGGGGATAGTGGGGTCTGCCATATTAAAGAAGATCAGACCTGCGGTGTATCCGCTTGCTTTTCTTCTTGCGGCATTTATGACCCCACCGGATATTTTCAGCATGATAGCGGTGGCGCTTCCGCTTCTTGCGGTTTATGAAGTCTGTACCCTTGGCGCCTTACTTAAAAGCAAAAAAACAACAGGAGAAATCAAAAAAGATGAAAAAACAGATAACAGCCACAGCTCTTGCCCTTAGCCTTGTGCTCGCGCTTTTTGCGAGTGTGGGCCTAGTAAGCGGCAGCGGGAAGAGAGCAGCGGCGGAAAAAGTTTCCACACGTGTGGAAAATGAGAGCGGGAAATCCGCGGAAAGTGGAAAAGCGGAAAACACCGGAGCAAGCAGCAAATACAAAGAAGAGATAGACGAAAAGATCGCCGCCCTGGTGGCGGATATAGAAGACCTTAAGGAAAAGGTAAAAGATGCAAAAAAAGAGGATGCGCCCGCCCTTATCACAGGTCTTGAAACGGTAAATGCTTCGATTGACAGCATTTTTAGCAGCATCGAGCGCATTGACGGGGAACTGAAGAGTGAAGTTAAGCTAAGTGGCAAAAATGAAACAGAGATAAAAGAATACAGAGACGATTTAAAAGAATACAGAGAAAATTTACAAGAATACAGAAATAACCTTGGCTCCTTTAAGGAAGAGGTAAGGGCGGTCAGCGAAAAGCTTGAAAACCTTAACCACACCTGGGGAGAAGACAAGGAAAACACGGACCTTCGCTTTGAACAGATAAAAACTGAGCTTACCGGGCTTACGGAAAGCAAGAGTGCAAGCCTTATGGCATCTATCTCAGGGCTTTCCGAAAAACTTTACGCGTATATGGCTGAGGGAGAGGCGCGCTTTAAGGGCCTTGACAGGCAGGTGGCAAATCTTTCCTTGCGGCTTGACGTCCTGACAGAAGACCTTAACACAAGCAACGGAAATACAAAAGAGCTTATAGACTCCCTTCGCCGCGGCATAAATGCTGCGGAACTTGCAGAAAGAGTTGTAGCATACGCAGGCCTTGCAAGGGCTAAGACGGCAGGCCTTAGGCTTCCTGATGTAGCAGAAGCTAAGAGGGGAGAACTTCTTGCTGCCATTGATCTATACGAATCAGAGATCACCACTGCTCTTGAGGGGGCAGCAGATCTTGATATCAGCAGCCTCATGCAGATAAAAACAAAGGAGAATGATTACAGCAGGAAGATCCTTGAAGGCTTTTACGACCTTTTAAATGAGGCCACATCATCAAGGCTTGACGAGCGGATCGATGAGGTAAACGAGGATCTTGCCGAGACCAGGGAAGAACTGACAGGCACCGAGGAAGATCTTGCGGCCACCAAAGAAGACCTTGCAGAAACAAAGGAAGACCTTGCAGAAACAAAGGAAGACCTTGAAAGTACCAAGGAAGATCTTGAAAGTACCAAGGAAGATCTTGAAAATACCAAAGAGGACCTTGCTTTAGGCCTTGAATCTGTAAGAAACGAGCTTGAAAGCGCAAGAGATGACCTTGCTAAAAACTTTGAAAAAGCTATAGAAGACGCCAAAACAGAGCTTACAGGCAGCATTGAAACTGAAAAAGAAAATGCAAAAACAGAGAGGGATGCTCTTGCCGGAAGACTTGACGGGCTCGAAGAAAGACTTGGCATCACCTACATAAAAGGCTTTAAGATCGCAAAGGAAAGCTGGGAGAGTGCAGAGGGCGAATATTTTTACGAGATAAGAAACAGCGCATTTACGGCAGACTCCCATGTGGAGGTTCTCTACACGGTGCTGCCGCAAAGCAGAGTAAGGTATGAGGGCGATAAGGGCTATATGCGTATTTACATCGCAGACCCTGCAGACACTTACGTAGAGCGGATAATGATATATAACGGTTAAGGAGAAAAAATGAGCATATTTGATAAGAAGATCACAAGAAAAGATTTTGTAAAAGGTACAGCGCTTACAGCGGCGGGGATTATGATGGCAAACCCTGTAAATGCCCTTGCCTCCGGCATGACATTTAAAGACAACATAAAAACAGAAGTAGTGATATCACCTTCTGTACCTGCTGATAAGGGTAGCCTTTGGGTAGATACCGGAGCCGGCGGAGTTATAAAGTACTACAACGGAGTAACCTGGGAGACCACAAGGGCTGTTTGGGGGTAATCTATGCTAAGCGCAAAAGACATCAATACACTAAAAGCAAAGATAAAAAGCGAACTTCTTCGAAGAGACGGCAACGGGTCTTTGACCGTGTTTGCGGGAAGCGACTATGATTTTAACCTGGTGCCTGAAGCAGGAAGCCCTGTTATGGCAGAGCACGGGCAAAAAACCATCGACCTCATTTTAAAGATAGCTCCCGTAAACGGTCTTAAAGAAGTAAAAAAGGGCGACCCTATACCTGATGGCTTTGATACAGAGCTTATTGCCCATGTGGACAGACTTGCGGCAGAAACAAAAAGATACGGAGCCAAAAGCTCCTGCGCAGGTGCATGCAGCGGACTATGCATATCTGCCTGCGTTTCTGCCTGCACTTCATGCTCCGGTTCCTGCGAGGGAAGTTGCGTTTCCTGCTCTGCATATTGCGGAGGCTGTGCGGGAACCTGCAGCGGAAGCTGTACGGGCTGCAGCGGTGGATGCAGCGGAGGCTGCACCTCTTGTACCGGAACCTGCAGCGGCGGGTGCTCCGGGTGTACATCTGCATGCAAAGGAAACTGTACATCTGCATGTACAAGCTGCGTAGGAGTTTGTACAAGACAGTGTGCAATAAGTTCAAGCAAGTGCTCCGGTAATTGCTCCGGAGTATGCCTTGGGGGCTGCGGCGGCTCAAGCTGTATGTCCTCATCCTTTAAGTAAAAGAGATCCATAGAAAATAAACAAAAACCAAGAACCACGAAAGGAAGATACATGAAGATAGTTTTAAAAGACGGTACAGAGTTTAAAATAGACAGGCTTCAGGCAAACCTGAAGGCTGAGCCCGGAAAGAGTGCATTTGACGATTTTCTTATAAATGAGGAGGAACTTGGCAAAAAGACACCGGAAGAGATCGCGGTCTCATTTACGGACAAGAATGTAAGCGAGGTAAAGTTTATAAATAGCGCCGGAAAAGAGATCCTTAGGAAATACGCATGCGTGGCTAACATCCGATATATTTTTGGCGATACCACGGAGTTTTTAAATGTGTTCCTTTCCGCAAACGGAAATACAGGAGTAATAACAGATGAAATTTGACCTTTTGTATGAAACTAAGATACCTGAAGATTTTCTGACCGAGATAATGATAAATGATGTGTATGTAAACATTTACACGGAACTTGCTGCAAAGATCCCTGCCTTTAAGCCGGATCTTGATAAAAACCTGCTTGAAAGAGAAAAGATCGCAGTAAGACTTAAAACCGGATTTTTCCCTAAAAATATGGATCTTGCGGGTGCATATTATTACGTTAACCATTCTGAAGGTACCCTGCAGATATACCCTGATGATGCGCACCTGCCGTCTGAGATAAATGCAGACCTTTCGGCAGCAGGAGATGAAGCTTTTGAAAGACTTCAAAGAGACGGATATGAGAAGGAGCGGGCTCTTGATGATGTGGTGTTTGCATTTTCAAGGGATTCCCTTAAAGACAGCTTAAACAGGCTGATAAATGACTATGAAAAGAAGGCGGGCGACTATTACATGGATGCTGTTATCTTTCAAGAGACAATACTTCCAAAGGGCTTTCCACTTTGCCTCTACGAGTGGACTCTTGATTTTGGCAGCAGAAAACTTAGATTAAAGAAAAAGGAAATGAATGCACGTGAAGCTATATAAGAGAGCACAGGAATTCGGAGATTTTGTAAATACGGTATTAAAGGAAGAGGGCATAGTAAAGACCATAACGCTGCAGGTAACAGATGACTGCAACCTGGCCTGTACGTACTGCTACCAGATATGCAAAGGCCACAGGGTCATGGACATTGAGACTGCAAAGAAATTTATCGACCTTCTTTTTACGGGAGATAAGGGGTTTGATGATTACCTTGATATAAAACATCTGCCGGGGGTTATCCTTGAGTTTATCGGGGGCGAGCCTATGCTTGCTGTTGACCTTATGGACGAGATAATTGACTATTTTCAGGAAAAGACCCTTACGGGAGATATGAAATACAAAGACAGGTGGATGGTCTCTATAACTTCAAACGGCACCATCTATACCCCGAAGGTAAAGGCGTTTCTTAAAAAACATGAACATCACCTAAGTTACACCGTTACCATAGACGGCAATAAAGAGCTTCACGACTCATGCCGAAAGTTCCCTGACGGAAGAGGAAGCTATGACCTTGCCATAAAGCCGGCCCTTGATATGCTTAAAACCGACAGGAATTTTGGCTCTAAGATCACTATTTCTCATGAGAACCTGCCATATCTTTACGATGCGGTGCTTAACATGATAGAGCTTGGGTATCGCGACATATATGCAAACTGCGTATTTGAAGATGTGTGGCAAGAAGGGGACGAGAAGATCTTTTACAGAGAACTGAAGAAGATCGCAGATCTAATGATAAGAGAAAAGCTTTACGAAAAAATCTATGTCTCGCTGTTTGAGGAATACTTTTTTCAGCCTATGGGAGAAGATGACAACGAGAACTGGTGCGGCGGCACCGGGAAAATGCTGGCAATTGACCCTGACGGTAAGCTGTTTCCGTGTCTTCGCTACATGGAAAGCTCTGTGGGAGACAAGTATCCGCCATTTACCATAGGGGACATTAAAAACGGTATCGGGAAAAGGCCCCTTGAGCAGTCCCGCATAAAATGCATGAACTGTATAACAAGACGGTCTCAGAGCACCGATGAGTGCTATAACTGCCCTGTGGCAAAGGGCTGCGCCTGGTGCAGCGCCGGCAATTACACCTGCTACGGAACGCCGGACAAGCGAACCACCTTTATCTGCAGGATGCATAAAGCAAGAGCCCTTGCAAATGCCTACTACTTCAATCACCTCTACCGCGCGGAAGGTATGAAGGAACGGATCAAATGCAATCTTGACGCGGATTTTGTGAAAAATATACTTTCACTTGATTGATTTAACTCTAAAAAAATAATATAATTACGGAGAGGTGGTGTTATGGAAGACATGGCAGTTTTCAAAAGTTATCTTCGTGGACTTCTTTTCAGGCTTAAGGCCATAAAAGAGGCTAATAAAAACGGGGACAAAGAAGAAGTAGACAGACTTGTAAGTGAACTGATCGATGAGACCCAAAAGGGAATAGAAGACTAGCAAAAAAGCTGTGAACCGGGTTGCGGTTCACAGCTTTTGAGTTATCTGATCGAATTAATAAATATCTCAACTGCCGACGAAACAAATTCTTTGCCGTAGCCCTGCTCTTCGATGTAGTGTTTTTCTCTTGGTAAAACACGCTGGGCTATGCCCATTATCATATTTGTAAAGAGCCAGGCCATATAATCCGCTGTTTCGGTGTAATTCATGCTGCCGTCTTTTTTGCCCTCTTCCATAATGTCGATAAGAAAACGATTCTTAGGGCTGTGGGAAGAAGTAAAGGATATCTCGCCTACTTCTGCCGGGTACTCATCTGTAAAGATCTGGTCAAACTCATCAAGAAAACGGACTTCTAAAGGATGAGTCATAAGAGTATTTGCGTAAGAATGAGCAAATTTCTTAAATTTATCAAGACCGGAAAGAGCGCCTGCATCTGAAAGAACGGAATCTGTAGCAACAGAAAGATCTGCCAATATCTCGTTTGCAATATAAAAAGCAATAACATCTTTGCTCTCAAATCTTCGATAAAGCGTACTTCTGCCGATACCGCATTTTAAAGCTATATCTTTCATCTCTGTTTTCCTGATACCCTGATCGAAGAAAAGCTGTCTTGATATATCAAGGATAGTACGGTCTATTTCATCAAAATTTCTCATACTTTAAATGGTCTTCTCCTAAATTGTTAAAATCATATCAATTAATCAAACAATTAAAAATAATCCGACGGATCAGACAATTGTACTTTAAAAAGTACAATTTTATGCCTCATTAAAAACCCTATCGCCCAATAATCATTTGAAAATGGACAAAATTGTGATATAATTGCTACGTGTGATTTTATAACAAATTTTCTGCATTGTCAAATTTGTGTAACTGTTAACTATTATATTAAGGAAAGAGGTATTACGAATATGTCAACGTTTCGTGGTGGAATTCATCCTTACGAGGGTAAAACTATTTCTATGAATAAGCCTACGCTGACCGTTCAACCTAAGGGCGATATGGTATTCCCGGTAAGCCAGCACATCGGCGCTCCGGCCAGTCCTATCGTTGCTGTCGGAGATGTTGTCCTTGTCGGACAGAAGATAGCAGAAGCTACAGGTTTTGTATCTTCTCCTGTTATCAGCTCTGTTTCCGGTAAGGTTAAGGCTATCGAGCCTAGACAGACTGTAGACGGTTCAAAGGTTATGTCCATCATCGTCGAAAACGACGAAGAGTACAGAACGGTTGAAGGTTTTGGCAAAGAAAGAGACTACACCAAGCTCAGTAAAGATGAGATCAAAGAGATCGTTAAAGAGGCCGGTATTGTCGGAATGGGCGGAGCCGGTTTCCCGACACATGTAAAGCTCGCTCCAAAGGAGCCTGAAAAGATCGATCACGTGATCGTGAACGCAGCAGAATGTGAGCCTTATCTCACATCCGATTATAGAATGTTACTTGAGGAGCCGGAAAAGGTTATCGGCGGCCTTAAGGTTATGCTCAGTCTTTTTGACGGAGCAAAGGGTGTCATTGCTATCGAAGACAATAAGCCTGAAGCCATCAAGAAGCTTCAGGAGCTTACAGCAAATGAATCAAATATCACAGTAAAAGTATTAAAGACCAAGTACCCACAGGGTGCTGAGCGTCAGATAATCTACATGGTAACCGGCAGAAAGATCGGTTCAGACAAACTTCCTGCAGATGCAGGCTGTATTGTAGACAATGTTGATACAGTTATCGGAATTTACAACGCAGTATGCCTTAGCACACCGCTTATCAGAAGAATTATCACACTTACAGGCGAGGCAGTGCGTGAACCGGTCAATGTTAACGTACGTATCGGTATGCATTATGCCGAGATGGTTAAACAGGCCGGCGGTTTTGGAGTAGATCCTAAGAAGATCATCTCCGGTGGCCCTATGATGGGTAAAGCATTAAGTACACTTGATATCCCTGTTACAAAGACAAGCTCATCACTTCTTGCTCTTGCAAAAGATGATGTGGCAGACAGCAAAGAGACCGCTTGTATCAGATGTGGTCGCTGTGTTGCAGCTTGTCCTATGCAGCTTGTTCCTACCAAGATGGCAGCAGCTTGCCGCAAGGGAGACAAAGCAACATTTGAAAAGCTTCACGGTATGGAGTGCTACGGCTGCGGAAGCTGTACTTACGTATGTCCTGCAAAGAAGCAGCTTACTCAGTTATTTGTAAGAACACGTAGTGAGATACTTGCAGATCGCAAGAAGAAATAGAAAGAGGTGTAATACAGTGAGTAATTTATATAACGTATCGGCATCACCTCATGTCAGATCCAAAGCGAGCACAACAAAGATCATGCTCGATGTTATCATCGCGCTTCTTCCTGCCGCAGGCTTTGGTATTTACAACTTCGGTTTAAGCGCAGCTCTTGTGATCCTTATCACAGTTGCTACTTGTGTTTGTACCGAGTTCTGTTATGAGAAACTTATGAAACTGCCGGTTACAATCGGAGATCTTTCAGCAGTAGTTACAGGACTTTTACTTGCACTTAACCTTCCTGCATCCGCTCCTTGGTGGATGTGCGTACTTGGCGGCGTTTTCGCTATCCTTGTGGTTAAGATGCTTTTTGGCGGTATCGGCCAGAACTTTATGAACCCTGCTCTTGCAGCAAGATGCTTCCTTATGATCAGCTTTGCAGGTCGTATGACAGCATGGGTATATGACGGTGTTTCAGCAGCCACTCCTATGGCTAAGCTTAGAAGCGGTGCTACACCTGAGCTTTTAACATACTTTATAGGTAACTATGCAGGTACCATCGGCGAGACAAGTGCTCTTTGTCTTCTTATCGGTGCTTGTTACCTCCTTATAAAGAAAGTTATTACATGGAAGATCCCTGTAATATATGTTGCTACAACAGTGATCTTCATCGGCATCTTCGGAAGATTCGGCTTTGACGCTAAATATCTCCTTAGCGAGGTACTTACAGGCGGTCTTCTTATCGGTGCATTCTTTATGGCAAATGATTACACAACAAGCCCTATCACAGCTTGGGGTCAGGTTATCTACGCTGTGCTTTTAGGCGTACTTACCGGTATCTTCAGACTTTGGGGAGCTACTACAGAAGGTGTTTCTTATGCTATCATCATCAGCAACCTTCTTGTTCCTCTTATCGAGAAAGTTACCATTCCTGCGCCATTTGGAAAGGCAGGTGCTAAGAAAGCATGAAAAAGAGTACATTCATAAAAGACACTTTAGCTTTAACTATCATCACTGTTGTTGCCGGACTTTGCCTTGCTTTTGTAAACGAGATAACAAAAGGTCCTATCGCCGAGGCAGAGCAGCGCGCAAAGACAGCAGCTTACTATGCTGTATATGCTGATGCAGACATGTTTAATGAGAGCGAAGAACTTACAGCTTACGTTAAATCAGGCGATTACAAAAAAGCACTTAGCAGCGCAGGTGTTAAAGATGCATCTGTTGTTGAGGCTTTTGAGGCAGTTGACGCAAGCGGCAATCTTATCGGTTACGTTATGAATGCAAAAAGTACAAAGGCATTCGACGGCGACCTTACTATCAGTATCGGTGTTACAACAGACGGCAAAATTACAGGCATAGAGTTTATCGATATCCATGAGACCGCAGGTATGGGTATGAATGCTAAAGATAAACCTGAGTGGAGAACACAGTTTTACGGCCAGGACGCAGAATCTTTCACCGTTGGTGAGAATATCGAAGGCTTAAGCGGAGCTACCATTACAAGTAGAGCCGTTACAGGTGCCGTTAACTCTGCTCTTGTGCTTGCCAAAGGGTTTGGAGGTAAGTAAAGCTCATGAAAAAATGTTTAGAACGTTTATATAACGGTATCATCAAAGAAAACCCTACCTTCGTTCTTATGCTTGGTATGTGTGCTACACTTGCTGTTACCACATCCGCTAAAAACGCTGTAGGTATGGGTCTTTCAACAGCAGTAGTTCTTATATGTTCAAATGCTATTATTTCTGCACTTCGTAAGGTTATTCCTGACGGTGTCAGAATTCCTGCCTTCATCGTAGTTGTTGCTTCATTTACAACTATCGTTCAGATGTTTATGAAGGCTTACTTTAAAGATCTTAACGACGCACTTGGAGTATTTATTCCACTTATCGTTGTTAACTGTATTATTCTTGGCCGTGCAGAGGCTTATGCAAGTAAGAACCCTGTCCTTCCTTCGATCTTTGACGGAATCGGTATGGGTATCGGTTTCACCATCGGTGTTACAAGCGTAGCTATCGTAAGAGAGCTTATCGGTGCCGGAACAATCTTTGGTTTCCAGATCATGCCGGGCAATTACGAGCCTATCGCTATCTTTACAAAGGCACCGGGTGCATTCCTTGTACTTGCTTGTCTTACCGCTCTTCAGAACAAGTTCAAGCTTAAGAGCGCTACAAACGGCAGCGTAGTTGCCACAGCAGGCTGCGGCGGAAGATGCGATCAGTGTTCTGCAGCCATTTGTGCTGAAAACCACGCAAAGATCCTTGAAAATAAGGCAGAGGCAGCTAAGGCAGCCAAGGCAGCAAAGGAGGAGACAAAGTAATGAGTAAAAAGATTAAACTTTTCGCTATGGCGCTTCTCTCACTTGCAGTTATCCTTCAGAGTTTTGCCGGAAGCAAAGTAGTTAAAGCAGCTTCATATACCCCTGGTACTTATTCTGCTACCGAGATCGGTTTTGGCGGAGATGTTACCGTTACTATTACAGTTGATGAAACATCAATAACAGACGTAGTTATCGAAGCTCCAAGTGAGACTCCTGAGATCGGCGGCGCTGCTGCTGAAGAGCTCGCAGAGGCTATCAAAGCCAACGGAGTAAGCATTGATGGTGTTTCAGGCGCTACATTTACATCAGAAGCAGTTCTTGCAGCAGCAGCAGATGCCATTACTCAGGCAGGCGGCGAAGTAGCTATTGCTGAA
>JAEEGF012419824.1_pt1 | contig 64675 bp, 46 predicted proteins | sample 9134171 | NCBI WGS metagenome assembly JAEEGF01 (sample SAMN16246542, study PRJNA631951) | gut metagenome | biome: gut microbiome; feature: rumen; material: AP-attached | host: Bos | place: Iran: Karaj | collected 2018-10 | reverse complement strand
AATCTTCACCAATATATCAGCAGTTAATGCCAACCTCTATTATTGCAAGTTCGATCATTCTGATAGTGGTATTCTCTTGGATGGCAACGGCAGGTTGGTCAATAATAGTGAAATTGAAGCAAAAGAATCGGGTAAATAGAAATGGTGATGAATGGTAAAACGATCTTTGGTCGCAAAGCAAAGACAGAAAATTGTGGATGGTATACATCATATAGGGAAATCCCTGATGAGCATATAATTCCAACCATGAGAGACACTATGTTTGGTGGGCACTTGGATTCATTACTAAGAATCCTTGTGCCTTAATAGAATCAATTCTATAGGGTACTGCCATTGTGTAAATAATTTTCATTTTGCTTTTGACTGCTAAAAGTACTTGTTTTCGGCAATTATGCAGCTTTTGGAGTTTGAAGCCTGTAAACTCTGACTTTCAGGCCTGCAAAGTCTGACTTTGAGGCCTGCAAACTTTTAGTTTGCCAAGGGCTGATTTTGAGCGACTTTTTGCTTTTTATAATGTAAAATAAATTCGCAATCTTTGTGCAAATGTGCAAAAGTGCAAATGGCGTTTTGTAAATGCCTGGACTGGTAGTAGATTTAATATTACCTTATATATATATTATAATATATATATAAGGTAAAGATATAGTGTTTGGATTCTTGATAAAATGAATTTTGTTTTTGCACATTTGCACTTTTGCACCATTTTCGAAAACAAAATCCATTTTATTTTGGTATTTCTTCTGTTTTTGCCTATCTTTGCAGCCTAAAACCGAAAGGAATTACATGGCAGATATAAGAAAAATGACGTCAGAAGAATTGTTGGCGTTTCTGAAGAAGAACTATTTCATCGGTGTTGACATTGACGCAGTGCTATCGATGAGTGTAGAACAGCGACGTGACTTTATGCTTAAACAGGCTGACAGGCTGATTGGCTTGAAGAGGAGTGGCGATGCGGCTAGGATGATTGCCTATAACTTCTTTACAGAGGAGATGGAGCCCGTGAGAGAAAATCCGATGATGAGGGAACAACAAGATGGTCTGGCGGCTTGGATCGTGGAATTGGCGAGATTGCTGGCTTATCTGATGATGGGACAGTTCTTGCGTACTTCATACCCAATGGATTTAAGACTACTTGGCATAGAGCCTGAGTCGGAGGTTGAAGACTTGAATGAACAGTATTCGCCCGACAATCTCCAGCTGCTCTCATGGCTGAAAGATACAGCCTATAGACGTGTTGGCGCAAGAGTGGCCAGGAAGTTGGTAAGTGAAGCTATTTACGAAGCGCATTTCATCGATACCGCACTTTCCGATTATTATGTGGATGAGTGCGACCGCAATGAACCTCACTGGAATGACGAAGCAGAATGCAATAATTATATTATTCAGGTCTTGCGTACTGTGGAGACGGTGAAATCACATCTGGCAAAAGGTCGTGAGCTTGGGCTGAACGATGATGAGATTGGCGTTGTGGATTCTTTGTGGAGTTACGTCCCTCATAACTACCAAGCAAACTATGTGGCTGCTGCCCGTGATATTGTAGAGACAGACAGGCGGATGTTCCCTCAGATGCAGGATATAGAATCCTATCGTTCAGAACTCAGGGCAGAGATTCTCCTCATTGCAGAAAAGCATGACGTGGACTTGGAGCTTGACGATCCTTACAGTCTGCCGATGGGATACCTGAATGACTGGATTAACACAAAGCACAATATCTTACAGGATAATGAGTAGTTCGTTTTTTCCAGAGCCTTTGTCGTCGCGCAAGCAAGAGAAATATAAAAAGCTAGTCACTGAGGCAGACAGCATATTCCTGATAGGCTGGCTTCGAGAGAGGTTGAGGGAGCCTGGACAGATCCACGGAGATCAAGAGCGCCTGTTTGCTGAGGCCCTCTGTCGTCCTTACCCCAACATATTAAGTGAAATGAAGGGGCTTCTGGATAATCCCTTCAAGGAGCTCAATGTATTTGAAGAGCTTGAAGATCTTCGTGCGGGCCTGATCTGGGATTTTGTGCAAATGAAGATCGGCAGCACCTGGTATCTGGTGAAGGAAGAGGATGATGAGAGTTGGCGGCCCTTCGTCCATCGCGTGCCTTTTGCCGACGAGTTGCGTAGGGACGAAATAGAGACATTCTTTCAGACGCTTTATCAAATATGCATGATTACTGATATCCTGACTGGTCATGCATCAGAACATGGGCTTGCGGTTGACGAGACGCTCCGGAAAGAGCATGAAGCCCTTCGCAAGAGGAAGAATGCTCAGCCGATGTCGTCAGGAAATGGCCTGAATCCGGATACAGTAGACGACTATGAGATGGTGGAACTGAAGTTCTTCGACATGCGTGACTTCGACTCTGCAGAGAAACAGCTGGCGCTTTCGAAGGTGTTGAGATCCGTGGCACAGAAGATAGACCGTAATAACGGCAGGGACTGGTTAACTGTCTATGTAGCCTATCGCTATGCTAAAAAGGAAAATGGTGTCCAAGGAAAGTATGTGGATTTCTTCAGTGATATAGAGTCGCTCATCCCTGACATGTTGTATGTGAAGGATAAGAGTGCCAAAGGAGATGCCAGATACAAGAACTACACGAAAGCACTTGGTCAGGAGGTAAGGAACTGGTATGTGGAAAATATGTGTCTGCCGCCAATCAATAGTCTCGTGTATAGTTTATATCGTTTTGGCTGTCACGAGAAACGGTTTCTCAAACTCAAACCTATTATCAGCGAGTTATACAAGTGGTTCAAAGATAATAAATAAAGGTATAGAGAAAAAAGGCCAGGCGTATCGAAAGATGCGCCTTTTTTCTGCCCTTTCTGAGGGGTGCAGGTGGTGAAAAGCACTTTTTTTCGGGGTGCAGGTGGTGACCCCAATCAAGCGTGAAGAAATAAAATGCCATCTAAAAAATAATGCTTAAATTTGTCCTCGCTTAGCTGTGGTGGCGAGAAAGACCGGTCCTCTGACTGCCCAGAAAGCAAATAAGATTTAAAACCACAAAATGACAAAATTAAGCAAAAAAAGACAAGCAAACATGTTTTGTTATCAAAAAGACGTCAAGAAGTCCTCTACCGCTAAATGCCTCAGAGGTGACTTTTGGAGAGAAGTTAGAAGCCAGAAGACGGAATGGCATATTAATGCCCGAAGAGCCATTAAGGCGGCTGTTAAGGCCGACCTTGACGGTGAGGGCGTTGCAGCTATTCATACCTGGCTTCAGAACACCGACTTCCAGAAGTTCCTGATCAGGAAGCCTCGAGAATTGAGTTCGAAGAGGGCAAAGGACGCCTTTGCCAAAAAGACAGACGAACAGAAACTGTTGGCTTGGGCAGAGGAACTGAAGCAGGAACTGGCAGGATTCATCTTCAGCTGCTATCTCTTCGACGAAGTAAAGGTAAAGAAAAAGAAGAGAGACGGCACTGAGTATGAGGTCATGGAACGGCGGAGACTGTTGAAGAATTGCCATCTCAATGGTTTGGTGATGCTGGATATTGACCACGTTGAAAACCCCATGCAAATATGGTGGAAACTCAGGGATATGAAGGAACTCATGGACAGAGTAGCACTGATCCATATCTCCTGCTCAGGTGATGGCATCCGCGTCGTCTTCACTGCCGATGTGAAGGTCGGCAACTTGGCTGATAACCAGATCGAGTTTGCTAATGCCCTCGGATACAAGGCCGACAGCTCTTGTATCGACGCCACTCGTACTTCCTTCTGTCCTAAAGAGGAGGATATACTCTACATTAATGAAGACCTGTTATTTAATTATTACAATGAAGAATTTGACAAAAGGTTTACTCCAGAGTACCGCAAGAAGAAAACGCAACCACTGCATCAGGAATTCTCTGAAGATACTAAGAAAAGGGATGTTAAGTCTGAAAAGATGAAATGGAGAGGATATGACCTGCAAAGCATCATTGATGCCCGTTATAACGAAAAGCTGCCTTGTGCAGAGGAATCAAACAGGCATAAAGAATCTCTCAAACTTGCCACGGATTTACTCCTTATGCTCGATGGTGACAAACAGATGGTACAGCATGTCGTAGAAGGCCAGCCTTGGGTGCGGGATATTATTGAGGAAAGAGATGAGAATGTCGGGCAGACGGTAGAATCAGCAGCCTCATGTGTCGCGGAGAAGGAGAGGAAGTACGCAAGCTCTTTGCCCAGTAAGGCCATGCTCGAAGCAGTGAGGATAGCCACGGGGAGATCTTATCAGGAGATTATCCATGGAAGTAATGGAAATAATGGATCTCAAGACAGTATTCTAAGCGCTCAGCTTGATGCCTGGGGTGCTGAGATTGAGGCGATGTTTGACGACTTCCCATTATTAAAGGACGTGTGCGCAGGGCTTAAAAGGTCTCAGTATCCGGCAGCGGTGTTTGCTGCAAGTGGTGCCTTGATGACTCTGATGACTCGTTGCTGGTATAGGTTCTATCATCGTCCTGAAAGGGAACGAAGACTGAATTGCTCACTGCTGATCATTGGTCATCCCGCATCGAACAAATCTTTGGCAGATGATATCTGCGACATTCTGATGGCTCCTGTGGATGCTGCCGATAAGGCTTCTATCGCAGCCCTGAATCGCTACAAGCGGGATCAGAAGAAGAAAGCGGCCAATAAGGAGGGAAAGGACAAGCCTCAAGGTATCATCCGAATTCATCCTGCCAGAACCAGTAACGGCCAGTTGATTGAAGATATGATTAACGCCAAGGAAATCGTAGACGGGAAAGAGATCCAATTGCACATGTTCACTTTCGATACCGAGTTGGACAACTCCATCACCCTTCAGAGTGGTGGCTCATGGATCAACAAGCAAAGTATGGAACTGAAAGCCTTCCACAACGAGGAGGACGGACAGATGTACCAGAATGCAGATTCGCCCGTAGACCGCTTTCACGTCACTTGGAATTATATCTATACTGGTACGCCTATTGCTCTGAAGAAAAAGGTCAATGAGAAGAACTTCGGAAGCGGACTTTCCACTCGTCTGGCAGTTATTCCCATGCCGAAGACGAACTTTGAGATGATAGAGTTTCAGGAAATAACGAATATTGACTGGGAACGTTTGGATCGCATGAAAGAATGGGCTTACAAACTTGACTCTCGTGCAGGGGAACTCCCATTCTGGCCATTGGTAAAAAGGATATACGACTGGACGAAAAACCGTATGGAAGATTGTGCTGAGGATCTGTCTGAGGCCAATGAAATGATGCTGAAGCGCGTGCCCTATCATGCCCTGAACTATTCGGCACCTTTCATTGATATGCGTCATTTTGGGGATTTGCACTTAGAGGGGAAATTCTGGGAAGGGCAGTATGAGGTGGACGATACCGACTGGAAACTGTGTGAACTTATCGCCCGCATCCAATATGCCACCCAGCAGCGTTTCTTTGGGGTGATGGCTGAGAAGTACTTCGACGACATGAACAACGACGTACAGATCTGTGGCAGGCGACATCATCAGAAGTCGGTAGATGCTTATAATCGTTTACCTGAAGTTTTCACAGTGGAGGATCTGAACAGATGTTTTGGCTATACGAGCGTTAATTCAACAAATAGCAAGATAAGACGTTTGTTGGAAGATAATCTGATCAAGAAAATCACCTCTGGTGTGAATAAGAATAAATATCAAAAGATTAATAGGTGTGCATAATGTGCAAATGTGCAAAAGCACATAAGAATTGGGACGGGCTTTTTAGGGCTCGTCCCAATATTATTTTCGAAACTGCAAAAAGTTTTCGGTTATTTTGTTGGTATATAAAAAATAATGCCTATCTTTGCATGCCCTTAACTATTATAATTGGTATAGCGTATGATTAAGTACACCAGGAAGGAAGAGATCTGGAATGCCGCGTCGCATGGCGGGGGCATCCTGTTGGGGGTGGTGTTTGGCATTATCTTCCTGGTGTGGTGTTTCCAGAGCGACAACAACTGGGCACGGTGGGGAGTGATCCTCTATCTGTTTGGTATGCTGGCGTCGTATGCGGCCTCGACGCTATATCACTCTATCCGACACCACTCGAAGTGGAAGGAGCGTCTGCGAAAGTGGGACCATGCGGCCATCTACTGGCATATCGCAGGTTCCTATTCACCACTGACGCTGACGGCACTTCGTGAACAGGGCTATTGGGGCTGGAGTCTCTTTTCGTTTGTCTGGGCCTGTGCCATTGCAGGAACAATCATCAGCTTCATCCGCCTGAAGGAGCACTCAAACGTGGAGACGTTCTGTTTCGTGGGCATGGGGCTGAGCATCCTCGTGGCCTTTAAGCCGCTGATGGACTCAGTGTCGGCGGCTGCCGTCATCTGGCTGATTGCCGAGGGTGTGAGCTACATCACGGGGGCGGTGTTTTATTCCTTTAATAAAACGAAGTACATGCACTCGGTGTTCCACTTCTTCGTCCTCGCGGGATCGGTCTGCCACATCATCGCCGTCTGGGACGTGCTGATGGAACAACTATAATTGATTATACTGTAAAGGCCAGAAGGCACGGAGGGTGGTGAGCGTGCCGTCGGGCTGACGGAGGGTGAACTGGTACTCCAGGTTGCGCACCCAGCGGTAGCGCAGGAACTGCTCGAAGGTGAGGGGCTGGCCGTTGACTTGCTCGATGACGCACCCCTGGCGGAATCCCGCCTGCCAGGCCTTGCCGCTTTCCATCACCATGCCAATCATCGCATGACCGTTGCGCTCGACGATGACGATGTCGTGCAGACGGTTTGAGACCGTGCAGGAGGTCGCGCCGTCGTAGGGCTGGAACACGAGCAGGCGACGGAAGGGGTTGATGACCACAGCACCGTATTCGAGGAGCTTGGTGCCGACGTGGGAAGCGCCGTTGATGGTGGTGCAGCGGACGTCGTGGAAGGCAAAGCCACCCCATAAGAGCCGATGCAGTCGCAGGAGTGTGATCTCTCCGGAACGCTCAGTGCCGAAATGTCCGATGGTGCGGCTGCCGTAGGTGATACCCTCTATCTGATTCACGATGTCGGGATGCTGGCTTTTCATCTTTGCGAAACTCGTGGCGCTGACGGCGTAGGGCATGGGACTGCCCGTGTCGAAGAGCACCTCGTCGCTGACATCAGGAAAGGGGCTTATTTTTATATAAGGTACGTGCTTGCGCAGGCGATACTTAAGGACCTCGCCAGGGGTGTAGGCATAGTGGTAGCGGCGGTCGGTGAGGGTGAGCTGGTGCTCGCGGGTGTCGATGCGGGCGGCGATGCCTTTGTTGAACAGGGCGAAGCCGAGGATGCCGTCTTCACCTTGGCGCACCACCCTGCGGCTCATGCGCTGCACCTTGTAGCCGCTGATGGTGAGGGGCCCCATCTGGAAGGGTGGCAGTTGTACGGTCTGCATCTGACGGACATGGCCTGCGGCATCCTCCGACTCGATGGTGCCCAGGTATCTGAGCCCCTGCAGGGGTACGTCGTCGTAGATAACGCCCTGGCTGGCTCCCGTGTCGAGCTTGAAGCGGTAGGGACGGCCGCCGATCTCGAGGGTGACGAACAGCTGGTCGCGCTCCACCTCGATGGGTACGGCCACCAGAAAGTCGCGCTCGGACACGAAGAAATCGGTGTCGTAGCGCTTGACCTGTCCGAAACTGTAGGCAGTCATCAAGATGAGCATCATCAGCAGTATCCATCGTCTCATCATCCTGCAAAGGTACACCTTTTTCAGAGAAAATCAGTTGTTAGTATGTTATTATGTCTTAAAATCGATACTATGTCTGAAATTATGTGTAAATTTGCACGCAAATTTGCAAATTATTAAAATAAGATGGCTTATACACGTATGACTGCCGCAGAGGCTGCGGCACTGATTAAGAATGGCGAGCACATCGCCATGAGTGGCTTTACACCTGCCGGTGTGGCCAAGGCAACGACCAAAGAGTTAGCGAAGATCGCTGTGGCTGAGCATGAGGCCGGCCGCGAGTTTAAGGTGGCAATCTTCACGGGTGCATCGACGGGACAGTCGACAGACGGTGACCTGGCTAATGCTCAGGCCATCCTCTATCGTGCGCCCTACACGACGAACCCCGATTTCCGTAAGCACGTGAACATGGGTGAGATCCCCTACAACGACCTGCACCTGAGCCACATGGCACAGGAGTTGCGCTATGGCTTCTACGGACCTGTGGACTGGGCCATCCTCGAGGTGTGTGACATCGAGGAGGTGGGCAACGACTACCACGTCTATCTGACGGCCGCTGGCGGTATCTCTCCGACGGCTGCAAGGCTGGCCAAGCACGTGATCCTGGAGCTGAACTCGTTCCACAACCCCAACGCGAAGTATATCCACGACGTCTATGAGCCGTTGGATCCCCCTTACCGCAAGGCTATCCCCATCGAGCATGTGGGCGACCGCATCGGACAGCCGTTTGTCAGCATCCCCAAGGAGAAGGTGGTAGGTGTGGTAGAGTGTAACATCCCTGACGAGGCCCGTGCCTTCAAGGACAGCGACCCCGTGACCGACAAGATCGGCTTCCTGACGGCTGAGTTCCTCGTGGAGGAGATGCATAAGGGTCGTATCCCCAAGGAGTTCCTGCCGCTGCAGAGTGGTGTGGGCTCGACGGCCAACGCCATCCTCGGAGCACTGGGCGAGGACAAGCACGTGCCCGACTTCAATATCTACACCGAGGTGCTGCAGGACAGCGTGGTGGGCATGATGCTGAACGGTCGTGTGAAGGATGCCTCGGCCTGTTCGCTCACCGTCTCTAACGAGTGTCTGATGCAGGTATATGACAACATGGACTACTTCAAGAACCACCTGACGCTGCGTCAGAGCGAGATATCCAATTCGCCTGAGATTATCCGTCGCTTAGGTGTCATCGCCATCAACACGGCTATCGAGGCCGACCTCTATGGCAACGTGAACTCTACGCATATCAGCGGTACGAAGATGATGAATGGTATCGGCGGAAGCGGTGACTTCATACGTAATGCGTACCTATCTATATTTACATGTCCGTCGGTGGCCAAGGGTGGCGTGATCTCTTCTATCGTGCCTTTCGTGAGCCATCAGGACAGCTCGGAGCACGACGTGAACATCATCGTGACGGAGCAGGGTATCGCCGACCTTCGCGGAAAAGGTCCCATCCAGCGTGCAGAGACGATTATCGAGAACTGCGCACATCCTGACTACAAGCAGTTGCTATGGGACTACCTGAAGATTGCGAAGATGGGTCAGACCCGTCACAACCTGCCTGCTGCCTTCGCCATGCACGACACGCTGGCTCGCAAGGGCGACATGAAGCTGACGGATTTCTCTGAGTATATCAAGTAATATGCGTGTCGGAATCATCGGCACAGGATGGATAGCCGAAAAGGCTGCCATTACTCTTCGTGGCCTCTCAGAGTGTGAGGCCTACGCTGTAGGTAGCCGTACGCTGGAGCGGGCTGAGGCCTTTACGAAGGAGTGGGGGATAGCCAAGGCCTGTGGCTCGTATGCAGAGCTGATTAACGACCCCGGCGTGGATCTCGTCTATGTGGGTACCCCTCATTCCCACCATTACGACGTGACGAAGGAGGCCCTGTTGGCTGGCAAACCCTGTCTTGTGGAGAAAGCCTTTATGGCCAATTACCGTCAGGCAAAGGAGATCGTGGACATTGCCCGTGAAAAGAAGGTGTTCCTTGCCGAGGCCATTTGGACGCGCTATCAGCCAGTGGTGAAGATGGTGCGCGACCTGATAGACAGTGGCCGTATCGGCACACCCCGGCTGGTGACTGCCACGCTCGGCTACTCCATGGGTGAGAAACCGCGCATCATGCGTCCCGACCTCTGTGGCGGCGCGCTGCTCGACCTCGGCGTATATGCCCTGAACTTCGTGAGAATGTTCTTCCCTGCGGATATCGTGAGCATGGAGAGCCAGTGCGTGAAGTCGAAGACGGGCATGGATCTCACCAATGCCATCAGCATCATCCTCGCCGACGGTGTGCTCTGCAACCTGCAGTCGAGTGCTGCCTGTGTGGGCGACAATATCGGTGTCATAGCCGGTACCGACGGCAATCTGATCATCGACAATATCAACAATCCGCAGAAGATAACGGTGAACACCCACGACCGTGAGTTTGTGGAGGATATCCACGTGCCGCACCAGATAACGGGCTACGAGTATCAGTTCCTTGCCTGTCGTCAGGCCCTCGCCGACGGACTCCTGGAGCCCAGGGAGATGCCGTTGGAGGAGACGCTCTACGTGATGCAGCTCATGGACGGCCTGCGTCAGAAATGGGGGGTACGCTATCCTATGGATGACAATTAGCGCAACGCATTGCGGTATTGTTTTTAACTTTTTAGTAGGCAATTAGGAGATAATTGCCTACTTTTGCATTGTAATCAACATAAAAATACATCATAAATAGGTTAAGTACATAAAAAAGGATGCCGGATTGCAAGATTTGGCATCCTTTTTCTATATGCACTTATCCGTGTTGTTAACATTTCATAATTACGTCACAACCCTATTAAACAAACAATGGTAGTCATACGTCAAAATAAAAGAGAGGTACGCAACGCGTTGCGTTGATTTTGTTCGATTGTTGCGCAACAATCATTACCATAATGTATTAATTTTGTAGGGTCTAAGGTAAGATATATCAGTCAATGAAGAGAATCTCACAGCGTGATATCGCAAAGAAACTTGGCGTGAACGTTTCCACCGTCTCTCGGGCGCTGAGGGGGCTGGACGGCGTGAGTCCGGACGTTCGGCAGAAAATTGAGCAGTTTGCAAAGGAAAACGGCTATCGTCCGAACCCCTTTGCGACAAGTCTGCGTTATGACACGACGAGAACCATCGGCATCGTGGTGCCCAATGTGGCCTACAACCACAATGCACAGATCCTGAAGCGCATTGAGGCTGACGCCAGGAAGAACGGGTATATGTGCATCATCACCGATTCGGATGAGAGTTATGAAAACGAAGTCAACTGCCTGGAACTATTAGAGAACATGCACGTTGAGGGAATCATCATCTGCCCCTCGCAGGAAACCACTGACTTCAGTCATCTTCTGCGTCTGAAAGAGGCTCACATGCCGATTGTTTTCTTTGACCGTGCCCCAGACATCGGCATCTCTTCGGTCGTTATCAACGATGCCGCTTCAGCCTATCAGGCTACCAACAGTCTGATCGAGGCAGGTGCCCGCCGTATCGCTTTCCTTGGTGGCCCGAATCAGTTTAAACAGACTGTGGACCGTAAGCATGGTTACTTAGAAGCTCTGCGTGAGCGGGGAGTCCCTATTCATACGGAGTTGGTGAAGTGTAACCATATCAGCTTCAATTCCGGTCTCTCTGACACCCTTGAGTTATTTAGTCTGCCGGAGCCGCCTGATGCCATCCTTGCCACCCATGGACTGTTGGCCATATCTGCTCTGCAGGCCGTCACCAGCATAGGTAAGCGTATTCCTGAGGAAGTGGCTATCATAGGTTATCTGAGTGATTGGGTATCGGAGATGTCACATCCCCGCATCTCGTTCGTGAAGCAGAATCTCAAGGAGATTGGCAGCAGGGCATTCCGCCTGCTCTCAGACCAGATCAACGGGGATGACAGTGTGCAGCATGTGGTGATCAGTGCGCGGTTGGAACTGAGGGACAGTACGAAGAAGATATAAATAGAACAGAATAAGTATGAGAAACCTATTATCAATGATTGTTTTGACCTTCGTGGCCATTGTCGCCAAGGGTCAGGATCTGCAACTCAACGACCGTGAGTATTTTGAGCGGCAGGGTGTGAACGTGTTGGTGTTCAGCAACAGTTTCAACGGAGGCTTCAACGACGAGAAGAACTCCGGCATAGAGATTATCCACCACGGTGTGCGGACAGTGCAGGGGGGGGCCGTTCGTCTGAACAATACGCCTGAACAGTGGGATCTCGTGCCAAAGATGACGAGCCGTAAGGTGGATCGTGAGAACGGGAGCATAGAGGTAGGCCTGCGGTATGATGACTACGATTTTGACAGTCGTATCATTGTCACCGCCAAGGGAAAAGCTGTGGAGATAGCCGTGTGGCTCGATAAGCCAGTGCCTGAGAAACTGGCGGGTGATGCAGGTCTTAATATCGAATTCTTGCCCTCGCAGTATTGGCTGAAGACTTTTACCGTCGACGGACGTCTGGGACGTCTGCCACGTTATGCCACGAGTCAGACTATTACCCGTCCTAACAGTGAGAAGCCCCGTCAGTTCAAAGGCTTCAAGACCTATGACGATCGTGGTACCGGGCGTTTCATAGATCCGCTGCCCATAGAGACTGGCCATCAGTTTGTGATGGCTACGGACGATCCCAGCCGTATGGTAAAAATAAGTAGTGAAGACGCCGAGTTGAAACTCTTCGACGGTCGTATGCTTGCACAGAACGGCTGGTTCGTGATGCGCAGTGTGTTGCCTGCCGGCAAGACTGGTAAGGTCATCACCTGGACCGTTGAACCCCATGCCATCCCAGGTTGGATACGTGAGCCGAACATCGGCTTCTCGCAGGTGGGCTATATCCCAGAACAGCCGAAGGTAGCCGTCATCGAACTTGACAAGACTGACACTCCGAAGGCCACTGCCTCGCTCATGCGCATCAAACCCGACGGTACTACTGAGAAGGCCTACGAGGGCGACATCCAGTCGTGGGGACCATACTTTAAATATAACTATGTGAAGTTCGACTTCTCATCAGTCAAGGATCCAGGCGTGTATTATATCCAATACGGTAACACGCGGACAAACGACTTCCTGATCGACGAGCATGTGTACGATAAGATCACTGATGCCACCACTGACGTATGGGTGCCCATCCACATGAACCACATGTATGTGAACGAGGGCTACCGCACGTGGCACGGCGAGCCTTTCAAGGAGGGTTATCTGCAGGCGCCGGAGAGCGACCATTTCGATCTACACAGTCAGGGGGCATCGACAGATACGAAGTACAAACCCTACGAACTGATTCCTGGACTTAACATCGGTGGATTCTTCGATGCTGGCGACTTCGACATCGAGACAGGCTCCAACATCAACGTCGTGCAGAACTTCATCCGCACTTGGGAACTCTTCAAGCCCCAGCGCGACGAGACATTCGTCAGCCAGAAACAGCGCTATGTAGACTTGCACCGTCCCGATGGAGTGCCCGATATCCTGCAGTTCATTGAGCACGGCACGCTGAATCTCGTGGCACAGGCCGAGCAGATAGGTCACATGTCGCAGACGCTCTCCAACTCCATCCTCGACAACTACCACCATCTTGGCGATGCAGCCAGCATTACCGATGGCTTGCATTATGACCCCTCGTTGAAACCCTATGAAGTATCAGCCGATGGTAAGCGTTCTGGTACCCCTGATGATATGTGGGCCTTCACCAACCGCAATCCGCAACTCGACCTTCGGGCTGCCACCATGTTTGCTGCCGCAAGCCATGCACTTAAGGGTTATAATGACGACCTTGCCGAGCGAGCCCTTACTCAGTCGAAGCGGCTGATGCAGGAGGCCACGGAGATGATAAAGAACGGGCAGACAGGAGGCGGAAGGGATGAATTCAGTTGGCTCGATGGTACGGAACAGACAAGCATCGCCAATCCCCGTCAGCAAGGTGCCCAGCCTGACAAGAAACGTCAGAAACTGTTGGAGCGTAGCCGTAAGAACCGTGAACAACTCGGAGATATGGCTACGAACCTGATGCTCTACAGTGCTACGCAGGAGAAGCAGTATCTTGACAATTTCACCGCTCAGATATGGGATGCACTCGAGTTGCGCCTGTCTGGTAATATGCAGACGGCCCTCGATGCGGTGCCCTATATGGATGAGGCCTACAAGCAGAAACTACGTCCCTATGTGGAGAAATATGAGCAGTATATCAAGAGCTTCGACACCAACAATCCCTACGGAGTACCCATCGGACTCGGCAACTGGGCTGGCGTTAATATGGTGCTCAACTTCGGCATCACCGTCAACTACGCCCACATTTACTTCCCCGACATTGTCTCTAAGGATGAGGTCTATCGCGTGGCCAACTGGCTCTACGGCTGTCATCCCTACCACAACTACTCGTTTGTGGCCGTAGTGGGTGCCGCCCGTCCTAAGCAGGTGTTCTACGGCAACAACCGTGCCGACTTCTCGTTCATTCCAGGTAATGTGGCCCCCGGACTGCTCTTCCGCCGTCCTGATCATTTCGAGAACTACGACGACTGGCCTTTCCTCTGGGGTCAGAACGAGGGAACTATCGCCGGCAATACCCAGTACATCATCTTCGGTTCGTCGCTTAAGGGAATAGTGAATAAATAATTTTGGCTAAACTATGATTATAACTAAACAGAGTGGCAGCAGCCTTGTAAAAGTGCTGCTGCTACTTATCATTTTTAATTTCTCATTTCTCACTTCTTTGGCTCAGCCCGATCCTGAATACCAGAGGCTGACCATCAGCGGACAGCTGCTCGACGCTGACCTGAAGGAGCCGATGGTGCAGGCCACCATCCAGTTGTTTACTGTCACTGACAGCACTTTTGTAGGCGGTGCCGTGAGCAACGAGCGGGGAAACTTTATCGTGCAGGCCCCAACGGCAGGCACTTTCCGCCTGCGTATCTCGACTGTAGGCTACCAGACCATCGACCGTGAGGTGACGCTTCGTCGCAATGAGAGTCTTGACTTGGGCAACGTGATGATGGAGACGGAGAGTATCATGTTGCAGGAAGCCGTCGTTACGGGCCGTGCCGCACAGGTGATAGTCAGGAAAGACACCATCATGTATAATCCCGAGGCCTTCCGCACCCCCGAGGGTTCGGCTATTGAGGAACTCATCAAGCGCATCCCTGGTGCCGAGGTCGACGAGGACGGAAACATCACCGTCAACGGCAAGGAGGTGAAGAAGATTCTGCTCGACGGTAAGGAGTTTATGCTCGGCGATGTGGAAACGGCGCTGAAGAACATCCCTGTGAGCATTATCCAGAATCTGAAGTTCTACGACCAGCAGAGTGACCAGGCTCGTATCACTGGTATCGACGATGGCGAGAAGGAGACTGTGCTCGACTTTTCCATCAAGAAAGGTATGAACCACGGCTACATGACCAATCTCGACTTGGCGGGCGGTACCAAGCACCGCTACGCCTCACGGGGAATGGGCAGCAGCTTTACCGACAAGACACGCTTCGTGCTTTTGGGCAATTTCAACAACAAGGAGGAGAATGCCGGCTGGTGGAACCGTCGTGGACTGAACGCCCGAAAGATGTTAGGTACCAACCTGAACTATGACGACGGCAAGAAACTGAAGCTCGATGCCAGTATCCGCTGGAACCACCGCGACGGTGACAACCAGACAGAGAACGCCAGCGAGAACTTCTACAGTGGATCATCGCGTACGTTTTCTAACTCATCGACGTCGAACTACACCCGCAGCAACAACTGGCGGGGTAACATCCGTGTGGAGTGGAAACCTGACTCACTGACAAACATCTTACTGCGTGCCAATGGCAACTACGGCACTGACGATGCCACTAACACCTCTCTCTCCGCCACCTTCAACGACGATCCATATCTCTACACCACTACCCCCCTTGGAGAACTCTCCCCACTTTCAGACATCCTCGTCAATCGCAACCAGAGTGCCAGCCTCACCTACAGCGACAATAAAAATGCCTGGGCCATGCTGCAGCTTTATCGTCGCCTGAATCCACGAGGAAGGAACATCGTTGTAAGGCTTGAGGCTAACGGCAGCAGCAGCAATAATAAGAATACGTCAGACAACGAGGTACACCTCTTCCTTGTGAAGAATCAGGCAGGACAGGATTCTACCTATTATACAGCCCGATATAACACGACACCCTCGGACCAGAGCGGCTATGTGCTGAGCACAACCTATAGTGAACCCCTATGGAAAGGTGCTCACCTGCAGTTCAACTACGAGTTGCGCTACAGTCAGAACAAAAGTGACCGCCAGACCTATGACTTCAGCCAACTGCCGGAGAATCCCTTTGCCGGCATCGTGCCGGAATACCGAGAGTGGGATCCCTGGCTGTCAACTGTCTATAGCGAGATGGATAGTTATTTCGACAAAAACCTGAGCCGTTTCTCAGAATACAAGAACTACACCCACAACTTGCGGCTCACCTTGCGCCACAAGGTGGAGAAGTATGATTACAATATTGGCTTTCTCGTTCAGCCCCAGCACTCGAACTTTATTCAAGACTACCGAGGCATCTACGTTGACACGATTCGCAATGTGACGAACCTCACGCCAACATTAGACATCCATTATAAATTCAGCGACCAGAGCAACCTCTGGCTCCACTACCGTGGCGACACCCGTCAGCCCGAGATGACACAACTGCTCGACATCACCGATGACTCCAACCCCCTGTACATCACTCAGGGTAACCCGGGGCTGAAGCCGCAGTTCACCAACTCCCTGAATGCCTACTACAACAACTACATCGTGCGCTACAAACGGAGCATCGTGGTCTATGCCAACTACCGTCACATCCGCAACTCCATCTCCAATCTTGTGCGTTATAACCCAGAGACGGGTGGTAGTATCTCGCGCCCCGAGAACATCAACGGCAACTGGAATATGAACGCCGGCTTCACCTTCAACACTGCCCTCGACTCCACTGCTCACTGGAACATTGGTACCGACACCCGTCTGCGCTACAACCACTATGTCAGCTATGTGGCCCAACAACAGGCTGATGCCGCCAAAAACACTACCCGCACCACCAACGTTAACGAGCGTCTGACGTTCGGCTATCGTAACGACTGGCTGGAAGTGACACTCGATGGCACAGTGAATTACCAGCACTCGCGCAACGAACTGCAGCCCACCGCCGACCTTGACACCTGGCAACTGAACTACGGCGGACAGTTCCTCGTGCGCCTGCCTCTCGATATCGAGGTGAGCATGAACCTCCATGAGCGTAGTCGCCGAGGCTATAACGACTCATCGATGAATACCAATGAACTGCTTTGGAATGGTCAGATATCCAAACCTTTCCTCAAAAACAAGTCGCTCATAGTCGCCATGAACTTCTACGACCTCCTTGGCCAACAGAGCAATTACGAGCGATGGATCAATGCCACCAGCCGTAGCGATACACAATACAACAGTGTGAACTCCTACGTTATGTTCCATGTGCGCTATCGTCTGAATATGTTCGGTGGAAAAATCGACACCGAGGGCCATTACAACAAGAAATGGGGTAATCGCGACAACAACCGTGGTGGTGGCTGGCGCAGATAAAGCTGACCAGAGAACTTTTACTTTATAGACGGAAGGTCAGTCCGATCTTGGTTTCAAAGGTCCTGGCGCCATATTAAAACTCATATCCGAGATTCAGGTAGAAGTATGGTTCCTTCGTGCGGTTGCTATAGCCGAGGGCGGCACCGACGGGACCGAACATCGTGTTGTAGAAATAGGCGGCCTGCACACCAAACAGGGTGGTCTGGTCAAAGAGGTTCTTCAGCTTGTCAGCCTGCTGACCGCCGGCCAGGCGGAGCAGCATGTAGCTGTTGCCACCGATATGCTCTTGGGCTTGCAGCTGGACTGCTACGAACTGATGGTCTACGTACTCCATGTTGCCGATGCCGGCAAAGGGCATCTGCTGCTCCACGTAGTGACCGAACCAGTCGGTGCCGATGGTGTTGCCGAATACGGGTGGCACGACATCGCCGAAGAGCAGTCGGCCGTAGAGCATGGGCTGGAGGGTAAAGCGCTCGCCGATGGTGAACGACCAACGCCAGTCACCACTGTATTCCATCATACCAGTCTCGCCGTCGAGTTTGGCGAAGTTGTCAGTCAGATAGGCAAATTCTGACCTGAAACGGGCACCACGTTTGGGGAAGTTCCAGTTGTCCTCGCTGTTGTAGTTCAGTCGGGCTCGATAGCTGAAGAAGTGCTCATTCTCGAGCGTCACTTGATTCGACGTCTCTGATCCGAGTTTGCTGCGGTAGTGCATGTAATCCCATCGGACGCCTAACTGCAGGTTGAAGTGCCGCAGGTCGAAGTTGAAGGGCGTCAGTTCGCCCTGGAACTGGTTATATCGGATGTTATAGTCACGGTCACCGTTGTTATACACATCCACGTCATTCCGGTAGAATGTATAGCTGATTTTTGGCCTGGTGAAGAAGCGCGGGTGGACGGTCAACTCGGCACCGACTTTCATCCGCTTGCCTAGGCGTGCGGTAATCTCTGTACTCACGGGTATGGCGGTCTTCAGCGGGATGTCGAGTCCTAACTGCACGGCAGCATATTCCTCTGTGTCGAAACGGAAGCCAGCATGGAACTGCACCGACTTGCGGTTGCCTGCCGAGAGGATGACGCGTACGCCGTCGGCATGCGTCCAAAGCGAGTCGACCTCGTCCCGGATGCCGTGAACTTTCCGCACGGAGGCTTCCAGTTTCTCAGGTACCAGGCGGCATTCGGCAGTCTGATAGAAGAGATCCACGCGCATCGACGTTGTCAGTTCCTGTTCCAGGTTGGCATCGATGCTGTCCGTGCGGTCCAGATGGAACTTCTGACGGAGAAAGCGCTCGGCCTGTGGTGTCATGTTCTCAAAGGTAAAGCCAAGGACACGGTGCTTCTCAGTCATCACCTTCGGGCGTAGCGGATGCAGGATGACGGGACGGAAAGAGTCATCGATGCCGATGAGCTGCTTCAGGGCTGTGATGTCGTCCCAATGTCGCATGGCCAACTCCTCACCGCGGCGGATGAGCGTGTCGATGGCGGCAGGTGAGAAGCTGGCAGAGCCGTAGCCTTTCGTGTCCACCTGCAGGTGCAGGTCGGTGATGGCCAGGTTCTCTTCCACCTTGTTCTTACAGTTCACGTCTACAATCTGGCTGATGATGCTCATCGTGCCGCCCATATCCTCTGCCACCTTCGGAGCGCCCTGCACGGTGACACCGATAATCACGTCGGCTCCCATCTCACGGGCAATGTCTGCTGGATAGTTGTTCTTCAGACCACCGTCCACCAGCACCTTGTCGCCGGTCCTGACAGGCGAGAAGGCGGCAGGTATGGCCATCGAGGCACGCATGGCCTGCGGCAGCCGTCCGCTGTGGAAGTCGACCTCGTCATTGGTGATGATGTCCGTCGCCACGCAGGCAAAGGGGATGGGCAGGTCGCGGGCGAAGTCGAGCGAGTCGGTAAAGCCCACGCATAGCTGGTTGAACAGCTCTGCCAGGTTCTTGCCCTTGATGATGCCGCCGGCGTTCATGTCGCGCTTGCCGATGGTCATGCCTGTGGTGAAGAAATAGGTATTCTGCTTCTTCCGGTCACTGAGGCTCTGGTTGCGAAGATCCTCCTTGTCGGTGATGACGTAGCTCCAGTCCTGGACTCTCACCATCGAGTCGAGGGAGTTGGCATTGTAGCCGATGGCATACAGGCCGCCGATGATGCTGCCCATCGACGTGCCGGTGACGATGTCGACGGGGATGCCAGCCTTCTCCAACACCTTGAGCACGCCAATGTGCGCCATACCCTTCGCGCCGCCGCCACTGAGTACGACGCCGACTTTTTTCCTTTTTACCGCTGTGCTGTCTGTCTGAGCGTTTGCTGCACCGATCATGAGTACAGCAATAGTCATCATTATTATTTTTTTCATTTCCCTTTGTGATATTTAATTCGATACTCCAGTGGTCAATGGCTGATGTTCGTTTTTTACATCTTTTGGCTGCAAAAATAGAAAAAATATTTTATTATTGCAGTTTGATTTGTCATTAAAAATGTCTTGTAGCTTAAAAATGTTTTTCAAGGTACAGAAAATGGCAATAAATTCGGAAAAATGGAACATGAATCGTTGTTGAGATTTGAGTCCTTAAACACATCGATGTTTAGAACGTGAGCAACACTGATGAGGTCAAAAAATGATAAAACCTTGTTTGTTTATGTTTTTTTTTGTATCTTTGTGCCATTCTTCAGACTCAACAACTATGCAATCAATGATTATGAAATGTACTATTAGGCAACTCAGGAGTATGGTCCTGTTAGCTGCAGTGGTAATGACGGCCTTGCCGGCAGTGGCAGGACAGTATAAAAACTTCAAGGTGTCGACATACATCCGGGCGCAGGACGTGGCGAGGATGGCCGACGACAAGTTCCTCAACCAGACCTGGGAGACGGTGAGTATGCAGGTAGATCTCGACAAGATCTATTTGGAAACCCACCGCGACGCCTTCACCGTGGACGAGAAGACGATGAAGAAAGTGAAGAAATTCTTCCTCTCGAAGGGCCTTGAGGTGGGTGGTGGCATAACCTATACCCGTTCGGAACCCACCGACTTCGAGACTTACAGTTATGCTCGTCCTGTGGAGCGGCAGCAGGTGAAGGAGGTGGCGGAATATACAGCTAAGCTCTTCGATGACTTTATCCTCGACGACTTCTTCTTCATCGATCTGAAGAACGATGAAGAGATAGCCGCCAAGGAGCGGAGTGGGAAAAGTTGGACGGAGTATCGTCTGCGACTGATGGCCGATGCCGGGCGTGAACTCGTTGTGGATCCCGCGAAGAAGGTGAATCCGAAGGTAAAGGTCATCATCAAGTATCCGAACTGGTACGACCATTTCCATGGCCTCGGCTTCAACCTCGAGGAGGAACCGCTCTATTTCGATGGCCTCTGGACTGGTACGGAGACGCGCGACCCTGCATCGGCCCAGCATTTGCAGAACTATCTGAGTTATAATGTGGTGAGATTCTTCGATAATATCGCCCCTGGAAAGAATGGTGGCGGATGGGTGGATGCCGGTGGCATTAACATGAGCATGGACCGCTACGCCGAGCAATTGCATTTGACGATGCTGTCGAAGACGCCAGAGATTATCCTCTGGAACTACATGCAACTGAATGACGTGAAGATTGCACCGGAGATGATGCGCAAGTCGTGGCAGAATCATGGTGGAAACAGCTTCCGCTACGATGAGATGGTAAAGCCGTTTACCAAGGACGGCAAGACTGTCACGCCTACTACGATGGCACGTTTTGCCAGTGTGACACTCCGCGAGACTGACCGGCTCATCGGATTGCTTGGCAATCCTGTCGGATTAGTATCGTATAAGCCTTATCACTCTTCGGGTGAGGATTTCCTACAGAACTATCTCGGCATGATCGGTCTGCCGATGGATATGCACCCGCAGTGGCAGGATGATCGTCGACAGATTCTTCTCACCGAGCAGGCCGCGAAGGACCCGCAGATTGTTGAAAAGATCAAGGCACAGTTGAAGAAGGGCGGCGATGTAATCATCACCACGGGTCTGCTGAAGGCCATCCGCGAGAAGATGGCTGATGTCTGTGAACTCTATTGCGGTGACCTGAAAGCTATTGTCAGTGATTTCGGTTGGGCTGGAAAGTCGGAGCGCGAGTTTATCATCCCACAAGTGAAGTACTTCACGAACGATGCCTGGGAGGTGGTCAGTGCAGGGCGTCCGCTTACAGGTGGTGTCTCGGGCTATCCCATCCTTCTGCGAGACACCTATTCGAAAGGTATGCTCTTCGTGCTCACCATTCCTGACGACTACGGTAACTTGTACGACTATCCGGCAGGAGCGCTGAACGTCATTCGCCGTGCCATGAGCAAGGACGTGGGGGTCTATATCGAAGGACCGTCGAAGGTTGCCCTTTTCCCTTATGACAACCAGACACTGGTGGTGGAGAACTTCAATGACGAGGCCGTGAGCTTGCGCGTTATTATTAATAATAAGGTAAGTGGGCTGCGCAACCTTCTTACGGGTGACCAGCTGAAACCCGCTAATCTGCCGAAGGCTCCGAGAGGGTGGGGGCGCAACCGCTTTATGGGCTATGCTGATGATGCGACGGTGTTCGACCTTCAGCTGCCCGCCCACAGTTATATCGGATTAGGTTATTGATACATGACATAAAGTATAAAAAAGTATGAAGGACTTTAATTATTATGCACCGACAGAAGTGATGTTCGGTGAACAGAGTGAAGAGCAGGTGGCTGCTCTTGTGAAGAAGTATGGTGGCACGAAAGTGCTGGTACATTATGGCGGGCAGAGTGCCGTGCGTTCAGGACTGCTCGACAAAATCTGCAGGTTGCTGAAGGAGAATGGTGTGGAGTACGTCACCCTCGGGGGTGTGGTGCCAAATCCTCGTCTGTCGCTGGCACAGCAGGGTATTGAGTTGTGCAGGAAAGAGAGCGTTGACTTCATCCTCGCCGTAGGTGGAGGCAGTGTCATCGACTCGTCGAAGTGCATTGCCTATGGTGTGTGTTACGATGGTGACGTGTGGGATTTCTACCTCGGTAAAGCCGAGCCTCAGAAGATGTTACCTGTGGCCTCGGTACTGACCATTCCAGCCGCAGGCAGTGAAATGAGCGAGGCTTCAGTCATCACCAACGAAGACGGTGACGTAAAACTCGGCTATTCGAACAATATGTCGCGTCCGAAGTTCGCTATCATGAACCCGCGTCGTACCATGACGCTACCACCATATCAGACGGCTGCCGGAGTGACCGACATGATGATGCATACCATGGAGCGCTACTTCACTAAGGACGATGATATGGACTTGACCACCGACTTGGCCGAGGCTGTGCTAAGGAGGATGAAGACAGCTGTGTTTGATGTGTTGAAGAATCCTGAGGACTATCGCCAACGTGCCCAAATCATGTGGGGTGGCAGTGTGGCCCACTGGGGACTGACGGGTTGTGGCGTGGCCGATGACTGGGCGACGCATCAGTTGGAGCACGAACTTAGTGGTATGTTTGATGTGACCCATGGTGCTGGCCTTGCAGCTATCTGGCCGAGTTGGGCCCGCTATGTGATGCATGAGAACCTGAGTCGATTCGTGCGCTTCGCTGTCAATGTGATGGACGTGCCCAACGACTTCACTGATCCCGAGGGTACGGCTCTGAAGGGCATCGAGGCTATGGAGCGTTTCTACCACGCCATCGGCATGCCCGTCAACATCAAGGAACTGATCGGCAAGGATATTACCGATGAGGAGATTAGTGAGATGACCCGTAAGTGCAGCCGTGACTATACGGCCACCTGTGGTGCCCTGAAGGTGCTGAAGGCTGAGGATATGGAAGCAATCTATAAAATGGCAAGAGGATGAAGATATTAATGATAGGTGGTACAGGCACGATAAGCAGTGCCATCACCAGACAATTGGCAGAGAATGGTCATGAGTTGTGGCTACTGAACCGCGGCACAAGGAAGAATGAAGTACCGGCAAGTGTAAAGCAGTTGATAGTGGATATCGACGACACTGACAAGGTGCTTCAGTTGCTCGGTGACAAACAGTTTGACTCGGTGTGTGAGTTCATCGGTTTTCTGCCGTCGCAGGTGGAGCGTGACATCCGACTCTTTAGTAAGCGTACGAGACAGTATGTGTATATCTCTTCGGCCTCGGCGTACAACAAGCCTGCCGCGAGCCATATGATCACTGAGGGAACATCGTTGGCTAATCCACATTGGGAGTACTCGAGGAACAAGATAGCCTGTGAGGAACTGCTGATGAAGGAATATCGCGAGCATGGTTTTCCTGTGACGATTATCAGGCCCAGTCACACGTATTGTGAACGGGGCGTGCCTGTCAGCGTGCATGGTCTGAAAGGCAGCTGGCAGGTACTGAAGCGCATGATGGAGGATAAACCGGTGATTGTGCATGGCGACGGGAGTTCTCTGTGGACGCTGACGTGGAACGAGGATTTCGCACGTGGATTCATTGGTCTGTTGGGTAATCCCAAAGCGATCGGTGAAGCATTCCAGATTATGAGTGACGAGCAGTTGACCTGGAACCAGATTTATGAATGTGTGGCAAATGCTCTCCACGTAACTCCTCACCTTTATCATGTTTCATCCGATTTTCTGGCTGCTGTGGCTCCTAAGGAGTGGGATTTTGAGGGTAATCTGCTTGGTGATAAGGCCGTCACGGTCTGCTTCGACTGTACTAAGTTGAAGCGTGCAGTACCGGGATATCAGGCCACGACAAGATTTGACGAGGGTGTGCGCCGTTGTGTAGCATATCTGCTCGCCCATCCTGAATTGCAGACTGAAGACTCCGAGTTCGATACATGGTGTGACCGTGTCATCGAAGCACAAGAAGCCGCGAAAGGTCAGTTATAGTTGACGCTTTAGGGCTTACAGTTTATAGAGCTGAACGTATAGTATATAGATTTTCCGCGAGATTCTTGCGAGTCTCGCGGATTCTTTGTAACTTTGCAGCCGATTTTCTAAGTTTATAGTTTATAGAATGAGTGCTTTGGTTATTTATAATACGCTGACACGGCAGAAGGAACGCTTCGAGCCGCTTCACGCTCCTAATGTGGGCATGTATGTGTGTGGTCCTACGGTCTATGGTGATCCCCATCTGGGTCATGCCCGTCCTGCCATCACCTTCGATCTGGTGTTCCGCTATTTGAAGCATCTTGGCTATAAGGTGAGGTACGTGAGGAATATCACCGATGTGGGCCATCTGGAGCATGATGCCGATGAGGGCGAAGACAAGATTGCAAAGAAGGCAAGGTTGGAACAGTTGGAGCCGATGGAGATAGCGCAGTACTATACCAACCGTTATCATCAGGCGATGGATGCACTGAATGTGTTGCGTCCTTCCATAGAGCCGCATGCCTCAGGACATATTATTGAACAGCAGCAGTTGGTGCAGCAGATCATCGATAATGGTTTTGCCTACGAGTCGAATGGTTCGATATACTTCGACATCGAGGCATATAACAAGCAATATAAGTATGGTATTCTTTCTGGTCGTTCACTGGAGAATATCAAGGACGCCAGTCGTGAACTTGATGGGGTCGGTGAGAAGAAGAATCAGGCCGATTTCGCACTATGGAAGAAGGCCCAGCCCGAGCACATCATGCGCTGGCCGAGTCCCTGGAGTGACGGCTTCCCGGGTTGGCACTGTGAGTGTACAGCCATGGGACGTAAGTACCTCGGTGAGGAGTTTGATATCCACGGTGGCGGCATGGATCTCGTATTCCCCCACCATGAGTGTGAGATTGCACAAGCGGTAGCTTCAATGGGCCATCAGGCAGTGAAGTTCTGGATGCACAACAACATGCTGACCATCAACGGTCAGAAGATGGGTAAGTCGTATAACAACTTCATCACTTTGGAACAGTTCTTCACGGGTAATCATCCCTTGTTGGAGAAAGCCTACTCGCCAATGACTATCCGCTTCTTTGTTTTGAGTGCCCACTATCGTGGCACCGTTGACTTCTCGAATGATGCCCTCATGGCAGCTGAGAAGGGACTGGAGAAACTGCAGAATGCCATCAGTAATTTGGAGCGTGTTCAGGCATCGGACAAGTGCGATGCTGAGACGGAAAAGATCGTGAAGAGCCTGCGCGAGAAGTGCTATGATGCCATGAACGATGACTTTGCCACACCACAGGTGATCAGTTATCTTTTCGAGGCCTGCACCACCATCAACAAACTCATCGACCACAAGGCCACAATTTGCACAGACTGTCTGAATGAGTTGAAGGATACAATGCATCTCTTTACCTTTGATATCCTTGGTTTAAGGAGTCTGGAGACAGGAGACAGGAGTCAGGAGCGTGAGGAGGCCTTTGGTAAGGTTGTGGATATGGTGTTGGAACTGCGTGCTAAGGCCAAGGCCGAAAAAGACTGGGCCACGAGTGACAGAATCCGTGATGAACTTGCCGCTGCTGGCTTTGAGGTGAAGGACACCAAGGATGGTGTCACATGGAAGCTGAACAAGTGAACAAAGTAAACAGTTAATATTGAGCCTACGGGAGACCGTAGGCTTCTTTTGTCATCTCGACGGCGACGGTATGCTTCCGGAAATGCTTATATGAGATATATTCCAGTCCGCCATAGGGACCGCTGGTGCCCCATGAGTTTTTCATGATGAAGTATTTGTCACCCTTGTCGTCGTGGGCAATGCCAACGATAGCCATGGCATGACCCTTATCCTCCCAGCAGACACCATGGTGAGTTCTCACGGCATGTTCTGTTTTCACGATCATTGAGTCCATGGGAATGTTCAGATAGCGGTCTTGGAGCCAATTGTCAGGTACTTCCAGTTCCGACATCTCATAGTAGGGCTTGTCATCATCACACATCAGCTGCAGATATTCTCCAGGTTTACAAACGCTTCGTGCGAACTCTTGTGGGGTGTAAGTGGCGCCAAGCATGAACACCCACTTGGGAGCTGGTGTCTTGACGGAGCGCATGGCATCATAGCCCACGATACCATATTTCTCCAACAGTCTGAGCAGTGTAGTAGGCTCTCCTCGTTTGCTCTTCGGACACTTTGGCTCCTTCTCCAACATCTTCTCAATATAATAAGGTGAGAGGTTTACGGAGTCGCCCCATGCGAGATGTTCTGTTTCGATGGTAGCCAGCATCGCATAGATCCAACAGGTCTCACTATTCCCCTGATCCTTGATGGGTGTCATACGATTGAGCACTTCGTGGGTGAAGTGCTTCGGTTCTTGCTGCACACAGCCGCTCAGCAATATCAGGATGGTTGTCAGATAGAACAGACGTTTCATATTCAGCTGCAAAGGTAGTAAAATAACTACAGATTATTCCGATTCTACAGATTTTTTCTGTGTAATCAGTGCAATCTGCGGTTTATTTCGTAATTTTGCAGCCGAAATGAAGAAGATCGTCTGTTTGCTACTGGCTTCGTTGACCGTGATGCCCCTTTTCTCAGGTGAGCATAAACGCTCTGCCGAAGGACGCTTGCTGCCAGAGGGACGCAAGAAGGTTGCCGTCGTGCTGAGTGGTGGTGGGGCGAAAGGTACGGCCCACATTGGTGCGCTGAAGGTCATTGAGCGTGCGGGGTTGCCGATAGATATTGTGACGGGTACCTCGATGGGCAGTCTGGTGGGTGGTCTCTATGCCATCGGCTACAATGCCGATGTCCTTGACTCGCTGGTGAGGTCATTGGACTGGAGTTATGTGATCAGCGACCGCGAGGACATGAGTCGCCAGAGCTTGAGCGACAGGAAGAAGCAGAATACCTATATCCTCTCCAGAGGTCTGACCCTCGGCAAGCGCAACAACGACGACGGCGGCTTCATCAAGGGCAAGAACATCAACATGCTGATTGAGAAACTCTGTATGGGATATACCGATTCTATAGACTTCAACAATCTGCCCATACCCTTCGCCTGTGTGGCCACGAATCTCGTAAACAACTCTGAGGTGGACTTCCACTCCGGCCATCTGCCTCAGGCCCTCCGTGCTTCGATGGCCATCCCTGCCGTATTCTCCCCAGTGCGGATAGGGAAGAAGGTGCTGGTGGATGGTGGTCTGACGAACAACTTCCCCGTAGACTTGGCCCGTGCTATGGGTGCTGATATTGTCATCGGCGTCACAGTGCAGGATTCCTTGAGAAGCTCTGAGAGACTGAACAGTACCCTCAGCATCTTGATGCAGATTGTTGACTTCAATACTTTGAACAAGTACAACGAGAATATAGCCAATACCGATGTTCATATCCGTGTGGATCCCTCAGGCTATTCCTCTGCCAGTTTCAATTCTGCCGCAGTGGATACGCTGATCAATCGTGGAGAAACTGAGGCCATGCGTCATTGGGACGAGCTGATAGCCCTGAAGGACAGTATCGGCATCGACGACTCGTTTGAGCCTGTGAGACTGCAGCCCTTACGTCCGAGGGTGATGACGGAGCATGTGCACCTCACGGGTTGCGTCTTTGAGAATATGACGCCTCAGGACGAGGCTTTCCTGAAAGCAAAGTTCCACCTGAACCGTCTTGACAGCATCTCTACCCGGGATGAGGAGGAGATAACCACCTCTATGCGTACTGACTTGTTCTACCAGACAGCCACTTCGCATCTGGTGGAGGAAGCAGATGGCTACAGACTTGTGCTGACTGCAGGCAATCGCAAAACCAGTCAGGTGAATCTTGGCTTCCGTTTTGACAACGAGGAAATGGTGGCTCTGCAGCTGAATGCCAATCTGCCGTTGAAGAAGACGCTCTACGTCTCATCCGACCTGACACTCCGTCTCGGCAAGCGAATCCTGGCCGGAGGGGAGATTACCTTCCACCCCCGTTGGATGAGGGTAAGCCGTCCTACCGTGTCTTATTATTTCCGTCGTAACGACATCGCCGTGTATAAAGAGGGCGACCGTGAGTACAGCATCATCTATAACCAGCATCAGGCCTCAGTGGAACCATTCAACTTCAGCATCCAAAATTTCGATTTCCGTATGGGCCTCTGCTGGGACTATTACCATTTCGGAAAGAAGCTGCAGTCAGATGATTCGCGGGAGGTGAACTTCGAGAACGGACATTATTTCAAGTATCAGGCTCAGGTGAACTACAACTCCGAGGACTTATGGTATTTCCCGACGAAAGGAAGCCGCTTCATGGCTGGCTATGCGTATATCACAGATAATTTCGCACGTCTCAACGGCAAGGCTGGTGTCAGCGATGTGAGTGCTTCGTGGCGTAAGTCGGTGGCCCTAAGTAAGAGTTTTGCTCTTCAGGCGATGGTCTACGGACGTCTGCTCTTTGGTACTGACATTCCTAACGTCTATGGCAATCTCATAGGTGGTGACTACTTCGGGCACTATGTGGAACAACAGCTGCCGATGACAGGTCTTGGCCATGTGGAATATGCCGAGCGTCACTTTGTGGGTGTGCAGATGCAGGCCCAGCAGCGATTTGGCAAGAGTCACTATTTCCTTTTCAGAATGTCTGTTGCACAGCATTCCGCCGATCTGGAAGATATTCTGAAGACCAAGTCGCTCATTGGTACCCAGCTTGCTTATTATTACGACACGGTGTTCGGTCCACTTGGAGCAACTATCGGCTACTCCAACCGGACCAAGACACCTTATTTATATATTAATTTAGGTTATGTGTTCTGATATGATATATGAAGTGATGGCACCCGTTGGGTCGCGAGAGTCGTTGGCAGCAGCCATTCAGGCTGGTGCTGACAGCATCTATTTCGGCATAGAGAAACTGAACATGAGAGCCCATTCTGCCTCTACGTTCACTATCGATGACCTCCGCGATATTGCCAGCCAGTGCGATGCCCACGGCATCAAGAGTTATCTCACTGTTAACACCATCATCTATGGCGAGGACATTCCCTTGATGCATGAGATCATCGATGCTGCTAAAGAGGCAGGCATCTCTGCCGTCATTGCCTCTGACGTCGCAGTGATGACGTATTGCAATAAGGTAGGACAGGAGGTGCATCTCTCCACACAGCTGAATATCTCGAACATCGAGGCACTGCGCTTCTATGCACAGTTTGCTGATGTGGTGGTGCTTGCCCGTGAGTTGAATATGGAGCAGGTGGCAGACATCTTCCGTCAGGTGGAGGCTGAGCATATCTGTGGACCTTCTGGAGAGCAGATACGTATAGAGATGTTCTGTCATGGTGCCCTGTGTATGGCCGTCAGCGGTAAGTGCTATATGAGTCTTCACGCGGCCAACCGTTCGGCCAATCGTGGGGAGTGCATACAGGTCTGTCGTCGTTCGTATACCGCTACTGATAACGAGACAGGCTATCAGCTCGCCATCGACAATAAATATATCATGTCGCCCAAGGACCTGAAGACCGTGCGTTTCATCGATAAGATGATGAAGGCTGGCGTTCGTGTATTTAAGATAGAGGGTCGTGCCCGTGGACCTGAATATGTCTATACCGTCGTGAAGTGTTATAAGGAAGCCATTCAGGCAGTAATCGACGACTCGTTCACAGAAGAACGTAAAGACGAGTGGGACGAGCGTCTCGCCACCGTCTTCAATCGCGGCTTCTGGGATGGTTACTATCAAGGGCAGCTCATGGGAGAGTGGAACAAGAACTATGGCTCCAACGCTACGGAGCGCAAGGTTTATATTGGCAAAGGTGTGAAATATTTCTCCAAACTTGGCGTAGCGGAGTTCACCGTTGAGGCCAATACGTTCCGTGTTGGCGACAAGATGCTCATCACTGGCCCTACCACTGGTGTCATCTATGTCACGGCCGACGAGATCCACGACGACTATGGCCCTGTCGCTGAGGCCCAGCAGGGCACGAAGGTCTCCATCGCCGTTCCCTCCAAGGTCCGTCCCTCCGATAAACTCTTCAAATTAGTGAAGAGCGAAGAATAAGGGGCTTAAAACGTTAATAAAGAATAAATCTTCGCGATTTGATGCAGTATTTTGTATGTTTTTCTGTTATAATAGTAGAGAATCATTAAAAATGTATTGCATATGAAGAGGTGGTTTACCTTGGTGGTAATGGCTTTGATGGCCGTTGGCACGAACGCCCAGGAGTTGACGGTGTCAGACAAACATAACAGTGGTTGTCTCAGGATGACACGGGGTGGCGAAGGTGATGAGATGCCTATAGAACAGATTCCTACAATCATCCTACAAAAAGAGGGCAACATCCTGTCTGTTGAACTGCAGAATTATACGAGCAACTGTGCTACGTCTGATTTCTATGTGAATTCCAGTATCAGTGAAGGCAGCGAAGGCTCACCCAGTATATTGTCTGTCAATGTGACTCCTGTCACAGGTGAAGAATTAGCAGACTGTATTTGCACATTCAATGTATCGTTCACTGTACGTGACCTTGAAGCCAATAGTTTCTACTTGAAGTGTTGGTGGTATGAGGGGCAGGTCGAACTTTCGAGTGGGGAACCGTTGGTGTTGGAATACAGGAAGGTGGAAGCATTTATCGATGGCGCCTCTTACCAATTGCTTAAAGTCATGCATAAGGCCATGCTGATGAGTTGGGTCATAGGGGAAGGGGAACTGCATATACCTTCGGAGGTGAGTTATGAGGGAGAGACTTATGCCGTAACATGCATAGCTTCGTTTGGAAGTGCTTCGTTTGGAGAGAAAGTGACCAAAGTCTTTGTCCCTAAGACAATCAGGAGCATGGACTTTGAAGCAGACGGTGCCATTTATTCTAATCCCTTCGCTGGTTGCACGTCTTTGGAATCGATAGAAGTGGATGAGGACTGTCCTCTGTTCAGTTCTGTTGGCGGAGTGCTGTTCAACAAGGACAAGACGATGCTTATAGGCTATCCTGCTGCATCGCCAAGAGAGACTTACACTGTGCCAGAATGGGTGACCATTGTCAGGGCAGGTGCCTTTTGCTATTCGCAGCATTTACGGAAACTGACAATACCCGACAACGTGACGTACATAGGTTATGGCTTATTCTGGAACAGTAAAAGCCTTGAAGAGGTGAGACTGCCATCTGGTTTAGAAGTATTGGAATCGAATCTTTTCAACAATTGCCAGAGCCTGAAGTCTGTACAGATACCTGAGAGCGTTACCATAATTAATAATAATGTTTTCGAAGGATGTAATGCTCTCACCAATATAACCTTACCGCAAGGCTTGGTCAGTATCGGTAATTCGGCTTTCTACAAATGCTCTGCCTTACAGACACTGGATATACCTAAGAATGTCAACCGAATATACGCTGGCGCATTTAGCGGTTGCAAGCAACTGAGCACATTGTATATCAGGGGAGTCCTTGAATCCTTCTGCATGAACAGAGACTTATTTAGCGGCATGGGTAAGCAGGCGAAGCTCTATGTGCCATCATCAGAGGTGGAGAAATACCAGACCATCTATGGTGGTGAGGTATATGCGTTGGAAGACACATGGGGTTACCATCCTATGGTGGAGCAAGGGAAGAAGTGGACGTATGACAATTTTATGCCATTACGTCCCGCCAAATACGATCATTATTATTACTACGAATTGAAAGGTGACACCCTGATTGCGGGGAAAAATTGCCTCAAGATGTACTCAGACAATAAGTACAACGATAGTATTGTGAGATATGAGGGTGCTCTATACGAGGAAAACAAAAAGGTGTACTGCTTCTATCCTGAGAATGATGGAGCTGAGCTGTTGTATGACTTCGACTGTGAAATAGGCGATACGCTTCATGTGTTGAATAGACAAATGCTGGTGAAAGATATTAGGACGGAGGATAATGGTGGCATCACCATTAAGAAATACACTCTCCAGATTGTTTGGGACTATGAGGAGGAATATGTGTATTGGATTGAGGGCGTGGGAGCCACGAAGGACTTCTTTGCCATGATACCAGCATCAGGAAACTACAACAGTCTAAAGGCTTGTGAGTTGAACGGCGAGAAGTTGTATCAGACAATAGAGCCGGACCCAACAGACAAAGGTTATCACAAAATGGGCATCGAGGGTAAGCGTTGGAACTACATACATTATTACCTTGACGATAAAGGAGAACACCACGATCCCTATTCCTATGTGGTAAAAGGCGATACTATTATCAGACGCCAAACATACAAGAAACTCTGGTATCAGGATGACAAGACGGAGCGGCTTGTATGCCTTCTTTATGAGACGGGTCGTAGCATTTATAAAAGCCAGGATTTTGGCGATAATTCCTATGATATGCCGTTAATGAGACTTTTCTTTGATTTCGGCCGCGATGATTTCGGAAGGGTGTTCACATGGAATGCCGATATGAATACAGGCAATACAAACTGGATGGTTTATGGCATTGACGACATAATGGTGAACGGTCGCCAGTTCCGTAGATACACTTGCCTTCAGAAGTATTCTGAGGCAGGAGAGGAACTTACGACGATAGAATACGATGGTGATGGAGTATGGCACGACATCTGGGTAGAGGGCGTTGGTTCGGCAATCAGTGGTATTGAGGACCAGAATCCCTTCCATGAACCACCAGTGAGGGCGCCAGGCGAATACACTTATTTCGTATCATGCTATGAGGACGGAGAGTGTATCTTTACGGCAGAAGACTTCGACATCCCGTCAGCCATTAGGCCTGTCACGGGCTCTGTTAGAAAAGACATGGAAATCTATGACCTTCGTGGCCGTCGTCTGAAGTCACCCTCAAAGGGCATCAACATCATTCGCCAGAGCGACGGCACGACGAGGAAAGTTGTTGTGAGGTGACATATAAGGCCTCATCAAATATGGTGCAAATATACAAATAGTTTTTGAACGCCTCAAACTTTTAACGGACTTTTCTTTGTATTCGCTGCTCCAAAATTTGGTATTTTGCTCGAATTATACTACCTTTGTGGCCGAAAATGAAGAAAGGATGATAAAGATGAGCATAAACGAGATACAAGACGAGATAATCGAGGAGTTTTCTGGCTTTGACGACTGGATGGACAAGTACCAGCTGCTGATAGACCTGGGCAACGATCTGGAGCCGCTTGACGAGAAGTACAAGACGGAGCAGAATCTGATTGACGGCTGTCAGAGTAGGGTATGGCTGCAGGCGGATTATATTAATAAGGAGTCAGGAGACAGGAGTCAGGAGTCTGGAGTGATTAGCTTCCGTGCTGAGAGCGACGCGCTGATCGTGAAGGGCATCGTAAGTCTGCTGATCCGTGTGCTCAGCGGACATACGCCGCAGGAGATCCTGGATGCCGACCTCTATTTCATCGAGGAGATAGGACTGAAGGAGCATTTGTCGCCCACGAGAAGCAACGGACTTGTAGCAATGGTGAAACAGATGCGGGTTTATGCGTTGGCTTTCAGCACGAAGCAGTGAGTGAAAGTTGTCCGAAACGGGAAACTTTGCATTAATTAACAAAAGAAAAGTTGTCCGAAACGGATAACTTTTCGTTTTTTATTGCTATCTTTGCATCCGATTTTCGACTAAAAACTTTTGATATATATGATTCAGACAGTAGTAAAGCGCGACGGACGTATCGTTGGGTTCAACGAGCAGAAGATTATGGCAGCCATCCGTAAGGCCATGCTCCATACAGACAAGGGCGAAGATGAGCGCCTGTTATACCAGATTACCGACCGTATCGCTCAGCAGGGTGACAGTCAGATGACCGTTGAGCAGATTCAGGACCGCGTAGAGGTGGAGTTGATGAAGTCGAGCCGCAAGGATGTGGCCCAGAAGTACATAGCCTATCGTCATCAGCGCAGTGTGGCCCGTAAGGCCAAGACACGTGAGGTGTTCCTCGATATTGTGAACATCAAGAACAACGACGTGACCCGTGAGAACGCTAACATGAATGCCGACACGCCTGCCGGTATGATGATGAAGTTCGCCTCGGAGACCACAAAGCCCTTCGTTGATGACTATCTTTTAAGTGAGGAGAGTCGCGAGGCCGTGGAGCATAATTACCTGCATATCCACGATAAGGACTATTATCCCACGAAGTCTCTGACCTGCGTGCAGCATCCGTTGGACCATATCCTGGAGTGTGGATTTATTGCTGGACATGGTGCCTCGCGCCCCGCCAGACGCATTGAGACGGCATCAGTGTTGGCCTGTATTTCGATGGAGTGCTGCCAGAACGAGATGCATGGAGGTCAGGCCATCCCAGCCTTCGACTTCTATCTGGCTCCATACGTCCGCATGAGTTATATTGAGGAACTGAAAGCCCTCGAAGACCTGAATGGTGAGGATTATAAGGATCTCTACGACGAGCCTTTGATGGACTATATCAAGAAGCCGCTCGGCGGACTTCAGGGCAAAGAGCGTGCCCAGCAGCATGCCATCAACAAGACCGTAAGTCGTGTGCACCAGGCAATGGAGGCGTTTATCCACAATATGAACACTATCCACTCGCGTGGCGGCAACCAGGTGGTCTTCTCTTCTATTAATTATGGTACGGACACGAGCGCAGAAGGTCGTTGCATCATGCGTGAGATCCTTCTCTCCACCTATGAGGGCGTGGGTGGTGGAGAAACGGCCATCTTCCCCATTCAGATCTGGAAGAAGAAGCGTGGCGTGAACTATCTGCCCGAGGACCGTAACTTCGACCTCTACCAGTTGGCTTGTAAGGTGACGGCACGCAGGTTCTTCCCCAACTTCCTGAACCTCGATGCCACCTATAATCAGGACAGTGACTGGCGTGCCGACGATCCTAAGCGCTACGAACATGAGGTGGCCACGATGGGGTGTCGTACCCGCGTGTTCGAAAACCGTTTCGGGCCGAAGACCAGCATCGGCCGTGGTAACCTCTCATTCACGACCATCAATATCGTGAAGCTTGCTATCGAATGCATGGGTGAGCAGGACCAGCAGAAGCGTATCGACATGTTTTTCGCCAAGCTCGACCATATGCTCGAGGTGGCTGCCAAACAGCTCGACGATCGTTTCCAGTTCCAGAAGACCGCCTTCGCCAAGCAGTTCCCCCTGCTGATGAAGAGCCTCTGGATTGGTGCTGATAAGCTGAAGCCTTGTGACACCATCGAGAGCGTGATCAACCAGGGTACGCTTGGTATTGGCTTCATCGGACTGGCAGAGTGTCTTGTCGCCCTTACGGGTAAGCATCACGGCGAGAGCGAGGAAAGTCAGGAACTGGGCCTGAAGATTGTCAGCTATATGCGTCAGCGTATCAACGATTTCTGTGAGCAGTACCACCACAACTACTCCGTGCTGGCCACACCTGCCGAGGGTCTGAGTGGCAAGTTCACAAAGAAAGACCGTAAGGAGTTTGGTATCATCAAGGGTGTGACGGATCGTGACTATTACACCAACTCTAACCATGTGCCCGTGTATTACAAGTGCTCTGCCCGTCATAAGGCTGAGGTGGAGGCTCCCTATCATGAGATGACGCGTGGCGGACATATCTTCTACGTGGAGATCGACGGCGATGCCACCCATAATCCTCAGGTGATCATGAGCGTGGTGGACATGATGGACCAGCTGAACATGGGCTACGGCTCAGTAAACCACAATCGTAACCGTTGTATGGATTGTGGCTACGAGAATGCCGACGATAATCTGACCCATTGCCCGAAGTGTGGCTCGACGAATATCGACAAGCTGCAGCGCATCACGGGCTATCTCGTGGGAACAACGGACCGTTGGAACTCTGGCAAGCTTGCTGAGTTAAATGATCGTGTGACGCATATCGACCACGGCTCTCAGGATCTCTTCGGATGATTCGGGTTCTCGATATCATAGAAGATACGATGGTGGATGGTCCGGGTTTCCGGACCTCCATCTATTGTGCGGGGTGCAACCATCAGTGTCCAGGCTGCCATAATCCGCAGTCGTGGGATTTTAACGGTGGACATGAGATGTCGACGGCACAACTCATGCGCATCATCATGGCCGACTCCTTCGCCAACGTCACCTTCTCTGGCGGCGATCCTATGTATCAGGCGGCAGGCTTCGCCGAATTGGCAAGGGCCGTCCACGAACAATCAAACAAGGATATCTGGTGCTATACGGGCTTTACGTTTGAAAGCCTGATCAACGAGGACCAGCGCGAACTGTTGGAGCAGATAGATGTTCTGGTGGATGGCCCGTTTATTGAGAAACTACGTGATCCTGACCTCTTGTTCAGAGGTTCGTCGAACCAGCGGCTTATTGATGTGCAGGCCTCACTCTATGCCGGCAAGACCATCCTCTGGCAGCCGGACATCGAAGTTTAAAAACAACGAATTAAGACGAATTACACGAATTTCACTTATTTAATTATTCTGTGCGTGCAGCCAAAATTCGTGTAATTCGTTGTTTTATAAAAAATCGAAGTTATTCCTCGTTCAGGTAGAATTTCGAGTAGGCAACGTAGTGCTCGGCGTTGTCAGTCTGTCCTGGACGTACGGGCTTGATGTACTTGGCAGGTACACCGCCCCAAATCTCTCCAGCAGGAATCTTTGTGTTTTGTAGTACAAGTGCACCAGCTGCCACGATGCTTCCTTCGCCCACCTCGCAGCCGTCGAGTAGGGTGGAGCCCATGCCGATGAGCGCGTGGTCGTGGATGGTGCAGGCATGGACGGTCACGTTGTGGCCGATGGTCACATACGAGCCGATATGTGTGGGACCAGTATCAAAGGTCACATGGACGCAAGAGCCGTCCTGAATATTCGTGCAATTGCCGATAGTGATGGGAGCCACGTCACCACGGACGACGGCATTGAACCATACTGAGCACTCGTCGCCCATCGTCACATCTCCCACAATAGTAGCATTTTCGCTGAAATAGCAGTCTCGCCCCCACTTGGGGCTTAGCCCGCGATAACTCTTTATCAGTGCCATATTTTATTCTTTTGCGGGTGCAAATATAAGAAAAAATGGAAGAATAACGTTCTTTCATAGGATTTATTCGCATTTTTCTTGGTTTATTAAATTATATTTTATAATATTCCAGTGATTTATAAAGTGTTTTGTCTTTCTAGACAAACAGCGCATCTATAAATGTGAGTGTACTGTCTGTAAAATAATTTCAGATCAGTTGTTTTGTGCTTTTTTACCCCTGTTTCCGCTCATTTTCGGCCTCTGGAGTTTCAAGCCTGCAAACTCCTATTTTTAAGCCTTCAAACTCCCACTTTCAAGCCTGCAAACTTCTAGTTTCCACAGCCCGTCATCAGGGAGTATTTCAAGAAACTGAATTTGTAAAGAATTATTAAAATACTTTGTAGAACTGTACCACGCTCATGAATCACAGATCACAGTATCATAGTTTTATTGAAGCCACACCTCATCCCCATGCCCCCTACGCTCTCCAAATTTTCACCTCTCTAAATAACTGTGATACTGTAATCTGTGATATAAATGATGAAAGACAATCCAATTTAGTTGATACTATTGATATTTTGTATCTCAAGCTTTGAAACGTACATTGCAGGCTTTGAAACGTACATTGCAGGCTTTGGGATGTATGTTGCAGAACGTGCAATATAAAATATAAAATTAAGCATTAATATTTTGAAAGACTTTTGGCTTCTATAATCTCATGAAGAAACAGCAGTACGGTGGCCCTATAGATGAAAAGGGTTGCCCACAGGGAACTTGCTTGTGGCATACGATGGTAAAACTAGGCGGATACATAAATATAGAAGGTGGTCGTTTATGGCAAATGATGCGTTACCTAATGGATGGTCCTCTTTCAGGATCGCATTCCTCTGAGAAATAGAAAGGCTCACATGCATGCGTAGAGATAGTTTTCGGGCTTTTTCTTGTTTGTTTCAGAATATATTCGTATCTTTGCACCCGATAAATCTTTTTATTAACTCTTAAAACGCTTTTATTATGAAAAAAGAAGGTACAAAGAATGGAAAGGTGATGGTAAAGGGCAAGAACAAGTACATACGGTTTGACTGGGCGGCGAAGTATATGCTCCGCTCCAAGGCTGACTTTGCCATCTTCGAGGGCCTGATAAATGTGCTCATCGGCGAGAAGATCGAGATTGTGGAGCTCTTAGAAAGCGAGTCGAACCAGGAACACAGGGACGACAAGTTCAACCGCGTGGACATCAAGGCGAAGGACTCTCAGGGACGGATCATCCTCGTGGAGATTCAGCAAAGCCGTGAACTGGACTATCTGCAACGAATGCTCTATGGTGTGGCAAAGACCATCACAGAGCACATGGGCAAGGGGATGAGCTATGAGAATGTGAAGAAGGTGTACAGCATCAACATTCTCTATTTCGACCTGGGCGAGGGAGCCGACTATCTCTATCACGGACAGACCACGCTGATTGGCGTGCATACAAAGGACACGCTTCAGTTGACACAGCATGAGCAGGACGACTTGCATGTGGTGACGCCAGAGGATGTCTTCCCTGAATACTTCGTTATCCGTGTGAATGAGTTCAATAAGTTAGCCGTTACTCCGCTCGAGGAATGGCTAGAATACCTGAAGGACGAGTATATTCGTCCAGACACGAAGGTTCCTGGCCTGATGGAAGCCCGTGAACGTCTGGAGTATCTCAGAATGTCTGAGGAGGAACGCCGTGTCTATGACAATTATCTTGACACGCTTGTCCGCGATACAGATGTCATGAAAACGAAATTGCTTGAGGCAGAAATCCAAGGTCGCAAACAAGGAGAGGCTAAAGGGCTGGCAAAAGGACTGGCTAAGGGGCTGGCTGAAGGTCGGGCAGAAGGTCGGGCTGAAGGTCGAGCTGAAGGTAAAGACCAGGCCAACCGTGAGAATGCTCGCAAGATGAAGGCAGATGGGATGTCATTCGAACTTATTTCTAAATATACAAGCCTTTCAAAAGAGGAGATAGAAGCATTGTAACAAAACTATTGATATAAAAATACAGGCGGGGATTCCAGAAAATCCCCGCCTGAGTGTATTGGCTAATGCTATTGAATAGCGATTAGAGGTTCGGATTAATCTTGTTCCACTCAGAGATGGGAGGAACGATGTTCAGCGTCACCAGTTCGTCGCGCATCTTGCAGAGGTGCTCGTAGCTCTGGTCGAGCTTGGCGTTTTCCTCGGCAGTACCCTGGGGAACCTCGAACTTGGCACCCTCGGCAGTCATGGTGGTCTTCATGGCCATCATGATGTGATCGTACTTGTCGGTCTTCACGTAGGTTCCAACGGGGAAGCGGAAGGGCTCACCACCCATAGCGGCACGGATCATCTCAACAGAGAGATAGCTGGGGCTCTGGAAAGAAGAGCGTCCGCGGAGCTCGATGATCTTGGCACCACCCTTGGTGACGTCGATCTTCATCTGCTCCCACTCCTCTGCGGGGAACTCTGCTGTGCCGATGATGTCGGTCAGCTTGCGGCCTGCGATCTCCACGTGGCTTCCGAAGACGGCCATCTGCTCACCGTGGCCACCATAGGTAGCGCAACCAGTGATCTGATTCTGCATCACACCGAACTTCTTGGCGAGAGCGCTCTGCAGACGGGTTGTGTCGAGACCTGCGAGAGTGGTCACCTGTCCGGGTTTCAGACCAGAGTAGAGCAGGGTCACCAGACCAGTGAGGTCGGCGGGGTTGAAGATGATCACCACGTGCTTCACGTCGGGGCAGAATTTCTTGATGTTCTGGCCGAGCTCCTCAGCAATCTTACAGTTGCCAGCGAGCAGATCCTCACGGGTCATACCAGCCTTACGGGGAGCACCACCTGAAGAGATGATGTACTTGGCACCACGGAAAGCCTCCTCGGCATCGGTGGTAGCCACAATGTTCACATCGTCGAAACCGCTCTGACGCATCTCCTCGGCAACACCCTCAGGAGAGAATACGTCATAAAGACAAATGTTACTTGTCAAACCCATCATGAGAGCCGACTGAGCCATGTTTGAACCAATCATACCGGCTGCGCCGACGATGGTCAATTTTTCATTTGTTAAAAATGCCATAATTGTATTATTATATTTTGTTATATCAAAAGTGCTGCAAAGATACGAAAAAAGACGGATAATCGCTCGTTTTTATTATTAATCTGTGTTAATCTGTGAAATCTATGGCTAATTCTTCGTACCTTTGTAAAGTCGAAATTACAAAATGAATAGAAAATGAATATTAATCAGCGACTGGAAGACCTACGTGAGGTGATGCGGCGAGAGCATCTGGCGGCGTTCATATTCCCCAGTACCGACCCCCATCAGAGTGAATATGTGGCTGACCATTGGAAGGGACGTGAGTTCATCTCCGGCTTCAATGGGTCGGCAGGTACGGCGGTAGTAACCATGGACTCTGCCGCCCTCTGGACTGACTCCCGCTATTTCCTGGCTGCCGAGGAACAGCTGAGAGGCACGGCGTTTCAGTTGATGAAACTGAAGATCGATGGCACCCCTACCATCCCCGAGTGGATAGGACGGGTGTGTGGTGCTGGTGCGGAAGTGGCCGTCGACGGCTGGTGCAGTTCTGCCAATAGTGTGAAGGAGCTGATTACCGAACTCCGCAGGCAGGGCGGCATCACCCTGCGCACCAATCTGGACCCCTTGGCACAGATCTGGCAGGGACGTCCGTCCGTTCCGGAATTCCCGGTAGAGATCTATCCGTTAGCGTATGCGGGAGAGACAGCCCATGAAAAAATAGTCCGTATCCGCGAAGCCCTGCGTAAACAGCATGCCGACGGTATGCTGATGGCTTCCCTCGACGATATCGCCTGGACGCTGAACCTCCGTGGTACAGACGTACACTGCAATCCTGTCTTTGTTTCCTATTTGCTCATTTCCTCGAAGGATGTCACCTTATATATAAATAACAAGAAGCTTACAGCTGAGGTCTTGGCTTATTTGAAGACAGAAGGGGTAAAAGTTGATGCATACGATAATGTGAAGAACGGTTTGAAGGATTACTTCGAGTACAACATCCTGCTTGATCCCGATGAGGTGAACTATACGTTATATGAAGTAGTCAAAAGACAGGAGTCTGGAGTCAGGAGCCCTGTCGGCATTGTGGAGGAAGAATCGCCTGTCAAACGGATGAAGACCATCAAGAATGAAAGGGAAATAGCGGGTTTTAGGTCGGCGATGCTGAAAGACGGCATCGCAATGACAAAGTTTTTGAAATGGCTCGATAGCCAGGAACCTTTTTCTCTTACTGAACTCTCTGTTTCTGACAAACTCGAAGCCCTCCGCTCTGAGCAGCCCCTCTATCGCGACATATCCTTCGACACCATCGCTGCCTATCAGGCCCATGGGGCCATCGTCCATTACGCGCCCACACCAGAAACAGACATTCCTCTGAGATCCGAAGGCCTCCTGTTGCTAGACAGTGGAGCCCAATATCTCGATGGCACCACCGATATCACTCGTACCATCCCCCTCGGCCCTCTTACTGAGGAACAAAAACGTATCTATACCCTCGTGCTGAAAGGCCATATCCAAATAGAACTCTGCAAGTTCCCCTCTGGCGCCAGCGGCACGCAACTTGATATCTTGGCTCGTCAGGCCCTGTGGCGTGAAGGTTTGAACTATCTGCATGGTACGGGTCACGGCGTAGGTCTCTACCTCAATGTCCACGAAGGCCCTCATCAGATCCGTATGGAGTGGAAGCCCGCTCCTTTGGTAGCAGGCATGACCGTCACCGATGAGCCTGGTATCTATCTCGCAGGAAAGTTTGGCGTCCGCATCGAGAACACGCTCCTCGTCACTCCTTATAAAGAGACCGAGTTCGGCAAGTTCCTACAGTTCGAGTCGCTCACTCTCTGCCCTATCGACAAGTCTCCGATTATCTCTGAAATGATGACTGTAGAGGAGGTCACCTGGCTTAACGACTACCACCAGATGGTCTTCGACCGTCTTTCGCCCTATCTCTCCGACGATGAAACAAATTGGCTTCGGGAGGCTTGTGCGCCGATATAATTTTAACGACAACTATGACAACTTAGACAACAATCTGCCTACGACGGCAACGCCGTCTACGGAGTTCACGAGATGTTGTCTTGGTTGTCTTTGTTGTCGTTTTGATAAAATATTAGAAAATTATCAGTTGTTTTTAATAAAAATAAGATAAAAACTTGGAAGATTGCTAAAATTGTTGTAACTTTGCACCCGCTTTTCGTGGCACTATGCCCGAGGCAGTAAGTTTAACATCAAAATTTTAAAGCAAAAGACAAATGATTATTGTACCTGTAAAAGAAGGCGAGAACATCGAGAAGGCCCTTAAGAAGTTTAAGAGAAAGTTTGAGAAGACTGGGGTTGTGAAGGAGCTTCGCCGTCGTCAGCAGTTCGACAAGCCGTCTGTGCTGAAGCGCCTCAAGATGGAGCACGCCATTTACGTACAGCAGCTTCGTGCCAACGAGGAATAAAAAAAGTTCCCCGAAAATTTGGTGGTTTCAGAATTTATTCGTAAATTCGTACCCGAAAAGCCATTAGTGGCGATTTTGGAATGATTGAACAGTTTCTGAACTACCTGCGCTTCGAGCGGAATTCTTCTCCGCAGACAGTGCTTACATACGAGGAGGCTCTCAGGGAGTTTGAATCGTATCTGGCTTTTAAGGATAGCGGACTCTCTTTAAGGGACGCGGACGCGGATCTCATCCGGGAGTGGATGGAGAGTCTGATGGACAGAGGAAACAATGCATCAACGATCAATAAGAAGTTGAGTGCATTGCGTTCCTTTTTTCGGTTTGCCTTGAAACGGAAACTGGTGGACCGCGACCCTGCTCACTGCATCACGGGCCCGAAGAAGGCAAAGCCGCTGCCGCAGTTCGTGAGGGAAGGGGAGATGGACCGTCTGCTCGACGACATGGAGTGGGGGGACAATTATAAAGATGTTCGCGCGCGTACCTTATTATTATTATTATATGAGACGGGGATACGACGTGCGGAGGTGATAGGGCTGAACGACGCGGATGTAGATCTGGAGGCCTGTCAGCTGAAAGTGACGGGCAAGCGGAACAAACAGCGCATCGTGCCTTTCGGCGAGGAGCTGGCAACGGAGATCAAAAGGTATCTGGACGTGAGGGATTCGCAGGCGACTGCCGGATGTGAGGCGTTTTTTCTTAACGACAAGGGCGGCAGGATTACCGAATACATGATAGGCAAGATCGTGAAAGAGAATCTGTCGAAGGTAACCTCGCTGAAAAAGCGTTCGCCACACGTGTTGAGGCATTCGTTCGCTACGGCCATGCTGAACAACGGTGCAGGATTGGAGACCATCAAGAACCTGCTGGGCCATGAGAGCGTGAGTACCACGGAGATTTATGCCCACACCACTTTTGAACAACTGAAGAAAGTATACAAAGAGGCTCATCCAAGAGCCTGATCCTTAATATTAACCCTTAAAAAATAGGAGGTAACTATGGACATCAAGATCCAGTCGATTCACTTCGACGCTACTGAGAAGTTAGAGGCGTTCGTCGAAAAGAAGGTCGCCAAGTTGGAAAAATCATTTGAGGATATACAGAAGGTGGAGGTGCAGCTGAAAGTAGTGAAGCCTGCCACGGCCCAGAACAAGGAGGCCAGCCTGACGGTGGCAGTACCGGGAAACACGCTCTTTGTGGAGAAAACTACTGACACTTTTGAGGAAAGTATCGATCTCTGTGTGGATTCTATGAGGGCGCAGTTGACCAAATTCAAGGAAAAACTGAGAAATAGATAAAAAAAACTTGGAAAAGTTTTGGTAATTCAAAAATAAGTAGTAACTTTGCAGCCGTTTTCCGACAGGTCGTAAATCTGAAGAAGAGAGCGGCTGCTTAGAAATGCCTCTTTAGCTCAGTTGGCCAGAGCACGTGATTTGTAATCTCGGGGTCGTTGGTTCGAATCCGACAAGAGGCTCAAGAAGGAGGAAACAAGCTCGAAAAGAGCAAAAAAGATTTGGGTGTTTTCCAGAGTGGCCAAATGGGGCAGACTGTAAATCTGCTGTCTTTCGACTTCGGTGGTTCGAATCCATCAGCACCCACTTCAAGAGACTTGTTGCGGAAATAGCTCAGTCGATAGAGCACTAGCCTTCCAAGCTGGGGGTCGCGGGTTTGAGCCCCGTTTTCCGCTCAACTCGCTGTAATAGCTCAGTGGTAGAGCACTTCCTTGGTAAGGAAGAGGTCCTGAGTTCAACTCTCAGTTACAGCTCTCTTGTCAGAGGGAGGAAACTGAAAATTCAGAATTTATAAACATTTAATAACAAACAAAATGGCAAAAGAGAATTTTGTGCGCACCAAACCGCACGTAAACATCGGTACAATCGGTCACGTTGACCATGGTAAGACTACTTTGACAGCCGCTATCACACTCGTGCTTTCAAAGCGCGTTGCTGGTAACGAGGGTAAGATTAAGTCGTTCGACCAGATTGACAATGCTCCTGAGGAGAAGGAGCGTGGTATCACTATTAACACCGCTCACGTAGAGTATGAGACTGAGAAGCGTCACTATGCTCACGTTGACTGCCCGGGACACGCTGACTATGTGAAGAACATGGTAACTGGTGCTGCCCAGATGGATGGTGCTATCCTCGTTGTTGCTGCTACTGACGGTCCTATGCCTCAGACCCGTGAGCACGTCCTGCTCGCCCGTCAGGTAAACGTTCCCCGTCTGGTTGTATTCCTGAACAAGTGCGATATGGTTGATGATGAGGAGATGCTGGAGCTCGTTGAGATGGAGGTTCAGGAGATCCTGGCTCAGTATGAGTTCGAGGACGATACTCCTATCATCCGTGGTTCTGCCCTCGGTGCACTGAATGGTGTTGAGAAGTGGGAAGACAAGGTGATGGAGCTGATGGATACCTGCGACACATGGATCCAGGAGCCTCCTCGCGCTACTGACAAGCCCTTCCTGATGCCTGTTGAGGACGTGTTCTCTATCACTGGTCGTGGTACTGTTGCTACTGGTCGTATCGAGACTGGTGTGATCCACGTGGGTGACGAGGTTGAGCTGCTCGGTCTTGGTGAGGACAAGAAGTCTGTTGTTACTGGCGTTGAGATGTTCCGTAAGATCCTTGACGAGGGTCAGGCTGGTGATAACGTAGGTCTGCTGCTCCGCGGTATCGACAAAAACGAGATCAAACGCGGTATGGTGCTCTGCCATCCGGGTCAGATCAAGCCCTTCAAGAAGTTCAAGGCTTCTATCTACGTCCTGAAGAAGGAGGAGGGTGGTCGTCACACTCCGTTCGGAAACAAGTATCGTCCCCAGTTCTACCTCCGCACCATGGACTGCACAGGTGAGATCACTCTGCCCGCAGGTGTTGAGATGGTGATGCCTGGTGATAACGTGGAGATCACTGTTGAGCTGATCTACGCTGTTGCTCTGAACCCCGGTCTGCGCTTCGCTATCCGTGAGGGTGGTCGCACCGTTGGTTCTGGTCAGATCACTGAGGTCTACGAGGACTAATCTGAAGATTTCGTTATGACGTCATAACGTGATAACGATAACGAAAGAACAAATACTTAGCCCCCGCTCATGGGTGGGGGCTTACTTACGGGAATAGCTCAGTTGGTAGAGCATCGGTCTCCAAAACCGAGGGTCGTGGGTTCGAGTCCTCCTTCCCGTGCTAAATAATAAGGATATGTTTAAGAAGATTATCAATTACTGCAAGGCATGTTATGATGAGCTGGCTCACAAGACGACATGGCCTTCTCGCAAGGAACTGACACATAGTGCGGTGGTGGTGCTCTCTGCATCGCTGATTATTGCATTAGTGGTATGGGCAATGGACTTCGTGTTCAAGTCTTTTATGAGTCTGGTATATCCCGGATAAGATTGTTTACAGTTTAGAGTTTATATTGATGGCTCAGACAGGAAAGAAATGGTATGTGCTGCGGGCAGTCAGCGGTAAGGAGGGCAAGGTGAAGGAGTATCTCGAGGCCCTTATGAAGAAGGATGACTTGCTGGCCGCTAACGTAGGTGAGATTTTGCTGCCGACGGAGAAGTACGCACAGTTGCGCAATGGCAAGCGTGTTGTCAAGGAGAAGTTGTTCCTCCCTGGCTATGTGCTCGTTGAGGCGAATCTCCAAGGTGAGGTAGCTCACACGCTGCGTTTCATGCCCAACGTACTCGGTTTCCTAGGTGGTCTGGATAATCCTACACCGGTGCGACAGGCTGACATCAACCGCATACTCGGTAATGCCGAGGAGACCATTATCAGGTCTGAGGAGATCAGTATCCCCTTCACTGTTGACGAAGCTGTGAAGGTGACCGACGGCCCGTTCAGCGGATTCAGCGGTATCATCGAGGAGGTGAACTCCGAGAAGCGTAAGCTGAAGGTGATGGTAAAGATCTTCGGAAGAAAGACTCCGTTGGAGTTGGCATATAATCAAGTGGAAAAGGAATAGGACGTATGTTACGGTGCGTCCGGTTTCTATATACTGTTCGTGGGAGGCTTCCACTCTCGGGGACTTATATAAAATTCAATTAATAACAAACAGAAATGGCTAAAGAAGTTGCTGGATTAATCAAATTACAGATTAAAGGTGGCGCTGCAAATCCCTCTCCTCCCGTAGGACCTGCACTGGGTTCGAAGGGTATTAACATCATGGGATTCTGCAAAGAGTTCAACGCCAGAACCCAGGATAAGGCAGGTAAGATTATTCCTGTCGTTATCACTTACTACACTGACAAGTCATTCTCGTTCGAGCTTAAGACTCCTCCCGCAGCTGTTCAGTTGAAGGAGGCTGCAAAGGTCAAGAGCGGTTCTGCCGAGCCCAACCGTAAAAAGGTCGCCAAGGTGACTTGGGATCAGGTTCGCTCTATCGCAGAGGATAAGATGAAAGACTTGAACTGCTTCACGGTAGAGTCTGCCATGAAGTTGGTTGCTGGTACAGCCCGTAGTATGGGTATCACTGTAGAAGGGGAGTTCCCTGGTAAATAATTTAAAACTTCAATTAAGACAATGAGTAAACTGACAAGAAATCAAAAGTTGGTAGCTGATAAGGTTGAAGCAGGGAAAGCATACTCTTTGAAGGAAGCCGCTGAGTTGGTGAAGGAGATTACCACCACCAAGTTTGAGGCTTCGGTCGATATCGATGTACGCTTGGGCGTTGACCCGCGTAAGGCTAACCAGATGGTTCGTGGCGTTGTGTCGCTGCCGAACGGTACTGGTAAAGTCACTCGCGTGCTCGCTCTCTGTACTGCTGATCAGGAAGCTGCCGCTAAGGAAGCTGGTGCCGACTATGTTGGTCTTGACGAGTATATCGATAAGATCAAGGGTGGTTGGACGGATGTGGATGTCATCATCACCATGCCGTCTTGCATGGGTAAACTAGGTCCCCTCGGCCGAATCCTCGGTCCCCGTGGCCTGATGCCTAACCCCAAGAGCGGTACTGTCACTATGGATGTCGCTAAGGCTGTGAAGGAAGTGAAGCAGGGTAAGATCGACTTTAAGGTTGATAAGGCCGGTATCGTGCACACGTCAATCGGTAAGGTGACCTTCACCCCGGATCAGATTTTTGAGAATGCGAAGGAGTTCATCTCCACCATTATCAAACTGAAGCCTGCGGCTGCCAAAGGTACTTATATCAAGAGTATCTACCTCTCAAGCACTATGAGTATGGGTATCAAGGTCGATCCTAAATCAGTTGAATAACTCGCAAAAAGATTAGACAAATGAAAAAGGAAGTAAAAGATACTATCATCGTAGAACTCGGAGAACAACTGAAGGCATTCCCTCATTTCTATCTGGTAGACCTTACCGGACTGAATGCTGCGAAGACCAGTGATCTCCGTCGCAAGTGCTTCAAGAACGAAATCAAGCTCCTGATGGTGAAGAACACCCTTCTTCACAAGGCTTTCGAGGCTTCGGAGATCGACTTCTCCCCGCTGTATGAGTGCCTGAAGGGTAATACGGCTATCATGTTCACACTGACCGCCAACGTTCCCGCCAAGTTGATTAAGGAGTATAAGAAGGAAGGTATTCCTGCACTGAAGGGTGCTTATGCTGAGGAAGGTTTCTTTGTAGGTGCCGACAAGCTCGACGAGCTGGTTGCCATCAAGAGCAAGAACGAACTTATCGCCGATGTTGTGGCTATGCTGGAGGCTCCTATGCAGGGTGTCCTCTCCGGACTGGATGCCGGTGGTCATATTCACGGCCTGCTTGACGCTATCGCTGAGCGTAACCAATAAGCGAGAATTTAGAGTTAATAATTAAGAATTAAGAATTTAAAATTTTAAATAAAATGGCAGATATTAAAGCTATTGCTGAAGAGTTGGTAAACCTCTCAGTGAAGGAAGTTCAAGAGTTGAAGACAGTCCTGAAGGACGAGTATGGAATTGAGCCTGCTGCTGCAGCTGTTGCTGTTGCTGCTGGTCCCGCTGCCGGCGGTGAGGCCGCTGCTGCTGAGGAGAAGACTTCGTTCGACGTTGTTCTGAAGTCTGCAGGTGCTGCTAAGCTCCAGGTCGTGAAGGCCGTGAAGGAGGCTTGTGGTCTTGGTCTGAAGGAGGCTAAGGATCTCGTTGACGGTGCTCCCGCTACCATCAAGGAGGGTCTCTCTAAGGATGAGGCCGAGAACCTGAAGAAGACCATCGAGGCTGCTGGTGCCGAGGTTGAGCTGAAATAATTCAGGACGCACAATACCTATGTGGTTGGGGACTCTCCAGTCGAGGGTTCCCGACCATTTTCTGTCTTTCTAGTCATTACTAGTCGAACTAGTCTGGCTAGTCTTGCTAGATAAAACAAAAACCAATTTTTTTATGGCTTCAAAAATAAAAGATAACAGAGTAAACTTTGGCAGCGTCAAGAATCCGATGCCTTTTCCGGATTTCCTTGATGTGCAATTAAAGTCGTTTAAAGACTTCCTGCAGTTGGACACTCCGCCTGAGGAACGGAAGAATGACGGTTTGTATAAGGTGTTCTCAGAGAACTTCCCTATCACCGATACGCGCAACAGCTATGTTCTTCAGTTCCTGGACTACTATATCGATCCGCCGCGCTATACCATCGACGAGTGTCTGGAGCGCGGGCTGACATATAGCGTACCTTTGAAGGCTAAGCTGAAACTGGAATGCACGGATCCGGATCATGTGGACTTCCCCACGGTGGTTGAGGACGTCTTCTTGGGTCCCATACCCTATATGACAGCCAATGGCACCTTCGTTATCAATGGAGCCGAGCGTGTCGTCGTCTCGCAGCTGCACCGTTCACCCGGTGTATTCTTCGGACAGAGCGTTCACGCAAACGGTACGCTGCTCTATTCGGCACGTATCATTCCGTTCAAGGGTTCATGGATAGAGTTCGCCACAGACATCAACAACGTGATGTATGCCTACATCGATCGTAAGAAGAAGTTGCCCGTTACAACATTGCTCCGTGCCATCGGTTTCGAGACCGATAAGGACATTTTGGAGATCTTCGACCTGGCCGAGGAGGTGAAGGTGAATAAGACCTCGCTGAAGCAGGTGAGGGGCTGCAAGCTGGCAGCACGTCTGCTGAAGAGCTGGAACGAGGACTTCGTCGATGAGGATACGGGTGAGGTAGTCTCTATCGAGCGTAATGAGATCATCATGGACCGTGGTACGGAGATTACGGAAGATAATCTCATGGATATTCTGGAGAGTGGTGCCCAGACGATCCTTGTGCATAAGGACGAGGCCACCGCACAGGACTTCTCTATCATCTTCAATACCCTTGCCAAGGATACGTCGAACTCTGAGAAGGAAGCAGTGCTCTTCATCTACCGTCAGCTGCGCAATGCTGACCCAGCCGATGATGCCAGTGCCCGTGAGGTTATACAGAACCTCTTCTTCTCCGATAAGCGTTACGACCTGGGCGATGTGGGCCGCTATCGTATCAACAAGAAGCTCGGCCTCGACACCGACATGAATGTGCGTGTGCTGACCAAGGAGGACATCATCGAGATTATCAAGTATCTCATCCAGTTGGTAAACTCCAAGGCTGCCGTCGATGATATCGACCACCTGTCAAACCGTCGTGTGCGCACCGTTGGTGAGCAGTTGTCGAACCAATTCTCTATCGGTCTGGCACGTATGAGCCGCACCATTCGTGAGCGTATGAACGTGCGCGATAATGAGGTATTCAAGCCTACGGACCTGATTAACGCCAAGACCATCTCGAGCGTCATCAATTCGTTCTTCGGAACAAATCCGTTGTCGCAGTTCATGGACCAGACGAACCCGCTGGCAGAGGTAACCCACAAGCGCCGTCTCTCTGCACTTGGCCCTGGTGGTCTGTCGCGTGAGCGTGCCGGATTTGAGGTGCGTGACGTACATTATACGCATTACGGACGTCTCTGTCCTATTGAGAGCCCTGAGGGACCGAACATCGGTCTGATCTCTTCGCTCTGCGTCTATGCAAAGATCAATGAACTTGGCTTCATCGAGACTCCTTACCGTAAGGTGGAGAATGGTGTGGCCAATCTGAATAATGACGAAATCGTCTATTTGACAGCTGAGGAAGAGGCTGAGCATGTAATTGGTCAGGGTAATGCCCCGCTGAATGACGACGGAACGTTCATCCGTGAGGTGGTGAAGTGCCGCCAGGATGCAGACTTCCCCGTGGTGCCGCCTTCCAACGTTGACCTGATGGACGTCTCCCCGCAGCAGATCGCTTCTATCGCTGCCTCGCTCATCCCCTTCCTCGAGCACGATGATGCCCACCGTGCGCTGATGGGATCGAACATGATGCGCCAGGCTGTGCCCCTGCTCCATAACGAGGCTCCTATCGTGGGTACCGGTATCGAAAGACAGGTGTGCGAGAACTCTCGTACGATGGTGACTGCAGAGGGTGATGGTGTCGTCGAATATGTTGACGCCACAACTATTCGTATCCTTTACGACCGTACCGAGGACGAGGAGTTTGTGAGCTTTGAGCCGGCTATGAAGGAGTATCGTATTCCTAAGTTCCGCCGCACAAACCAGAACATGACCATCGACCTGCGCCCCATCTGTGAAAAGGGCCAGCGCGTGAAGAAGGGTGATATCCTGACCGAAGGCTACGCCACCGAGAACGGTGAGCTGGCACTGGGACGTAACCTGCTCGTGGCATACATGCCGTGGAAGGGTTACAACTATGAGGATGCCATCGTGCTCAATGAGCGCATCGTGCGTGAGGATATCCTGACTTCTGTACACGTGGATGAGTACTCTCTCGATGTACGTGAAACAAAGCGTGGCGTGGAGGAGTTCACGGCTGATATCCCCAATGTCAGTGAGGAGGCTACCAAGGATCTCGACGAGAATGGTGTGATCCGTGTCGGTGCTCGTGTGGAGCCTGGAGATATCCTGATTGGTAAGATCTCCCCGAAGGGTGAGAGCGATCCCTCGCCTGAGGAGAAGCTGCTCCGTGCTATCTTCGGCGACAAGGCTGGTGACGTGAAGGACTCTTCACTGAAGGCCAATCCTTCGCTGACGGGTGTAATCATCGACAAGAAAATGTTCGCACGTGCCATCAAGGACCGTAAGTCGAAGCAGCAGGACAAGATTACTTTGGCAAAGATTGACGAGGAGTACGAGGCCAAGGTGGGTGACTTGAAGGATATCCTTATAGACAAACTCGCCGAGCTTACCAAGGGTAGGGTGTCGCAGGGTGTGAAGGACTACACTGGTGCAGAGATCATCACCAAGGGTAGTAAGTTCACTATTACTGCGCTGAGGAACCTTGAGTATGGTGATATCCAGATCAGCAACTGGACCAACGATGAGCACAAGAATGAGCTGATCGCCAAGCTGATTATCAACTACATGAAGAAGTTCAAGTTGCTTGACGCAGAGCTGAAGCGCAAGAAGTTCGCCATCACTATTGGCGACGAGCTGCCCAATGGTATCCTGCAGATGGCAAAGGTATATGTGGCCAAGAAGCGTAAGATTGGCGTGGGTGACAAGCTTGCCGGACGTCACGGTAACAAGGGTATCGTGTCGAAGGTGGTGCGTCAGGAGGATATGCCGTTCCTTGAGGACGGTCGTCCTGTAGACCTCGTGCTGAACCCGCTGGGTGTGCCTTCACGTATGAACCTCGGTCAGATTTTCGAGGCTATCCTGGGTGCTGCCGGTAAGCGCCTTGGTGTGAAGTTCGCTACCCCAATCTTCGACGGTGCCAAACTCGATGACCTCGCAGAGTGGACGGATAAGGCCGGACTGCCGCGTCTCTGCTCTACTCACCTCTATGACGGTGAGACGGGTGAGCGCTTCGACCAGCCTGCAACAGTGGGTATCACCTACTTCCTGAAACTCGGTCACATGGTCGAGGATAAGATGCACTCCCGTTCCATCGGCCCGTACAGTCTTATTACACAGCAGCCGCTCGGAGGTAAGGCACAGTTCGGTGGACAGCGTTTCGGTGAGATGGAAGTGTGGGCCCTCGAGGCATTCGGCGCCAGCCACGTGCTGCAGGAGATCCTGACCATCAAGTCCGACGATACCGTAGGCCGTTCGAAGGCGTATGAGGCTATTGTCAAGGGTGAGCCCATGCCAACACCGGGCATACCGGAGTCACTCAATGTGCTGTTGCACGAGTTGCGAGGTCTCGGTCTGAGCATTACGCTCGATTAAGCGAAATGGTTAATGGTAAATTGTAAATTTGTAAATAGTAAATTCACATATGGCTTTCAAGAAAGATTCAAAAGTAAAGAGTAATTTCACTAAGATTACTATAGGTCTTGCCTCGCCCGAAGAGATCCTCGAGAGCAGCTTCGGTGAGGTCACCAAACCAGAAACCATCAACTATCGCACGTATAAGCCGGAGCGCGACGGTCTGTTCTGTGAGCGTATCTTCGGTCCGACAAAGGACTATGAGTGCGCCTGCGGTAAGTACAAACGCATCCGTTATAAGGGAATCGTCTGTGACCGTTGTGGTGTGGAAGTTACCGAGAAGAAGGTGCGTCGTGAGCGTGCCGGACACATCGAACTGGTTGTTCCCGTAGCTCATATTTGGTATTTCCGTAGCCTTCCCAATAAGATAGGCTATCTGTTGGGACTTCCCACGAAGAAGCTTGATGCCGTCATCTATTATGAGCGCTATGTTGTGATCCAGCCGGGTCCAATGGCTGGAAAGAAAGACGGCGATGGCAACGATGCTGTGGGTTCTAATGTTTACGACCTGCTTTCTGAAGAGGAGTACAACGACATTATGGACAACCACGTGTCTGCCGACAACGACTATCTCGACGACAACGATCCCAATAAGTTCATCGCCAAGATGGGTGCCGAGGCCATCTACGACCTGTTGGTGCGACTGGACCTTGACTCCTTGTCTTATGAACTTCGCGACCGTGCTAACAGCGACTCTTCCATGCAGCGTAAGAACGAGGCATTGAAGCGTCTGCAGGTGGTGGAGTCGTTCCGTCAGAGTGTGGAGAAAGGCATCAATCGTCCGGAGTGGATGGTTATGAAGATTGTTCCTGTCACTCCGCCAGAACTCCGTCCGCTCGTACCGCTGGATGGTGGTCGTTTTGCCACCTCAGACCTCAACGACCTTTACCGTCGTGTCATCATCCGCAACAATCGTCTGAAGAGACTGATGGAGATAAAGGCGCCTGAGGTGATCCTTCGCAATGAAAAACGTATGCTTCAGGAGGCAGTCGACTCTCTGTTCGATAACTCGCGTAAGTCATCGGCCGTGAAGAGTGACTCAAACCGCCCGTTGAAGTCTCTCAGCGACTCGCTGAAAGGTAAGCAGGGCCGTTTCCGCCAGAACTTGCTCGGTAAGCGTGTAGACTACTCCGCACGTTCGGTTATTGTTGTAGGCCCAGAGTTGAAGATGGGTGAATGCGGTCTGCCTAAGCTGATGGCTGCCGAGCTCTACAAGCCGTTTATTATCCGCAAGCTCATCGAACGCGGTATTGTGAAAACGGTGAAGAGCGCAAAGAAGATTGTTGACCGCCGTGAGCCGGTGATTTGGGATATTCTCGAGAACGTTATGAAGGGACATCCTGTCTTGCTGAACCGTGCTCCGACACTGCACCGTCTGGGTATCCAGGCCTTCCAGCCAAAACTCATCGAGGGTAAGGCTATCCAGCTCCATCCGCTGGCTTGTACCGCCTTCAACGCCGACTTCGACGGTGACCAGATGGCTGTGCACCTCCCGCTGTCTAATGAGGCCATCCTCGAGGCACAGCTGCTGATGCTCCAGAGCCATAACATCCTCAATCCTGCCAATGGTGCTCCTATTACCGTTCCTTCACAGGATATGGTGCTCGGACTTTATTATATCACAAAGATCCGTCCCGGTGCAAAGGGCGAGGGCCTGACGTTCTATGGTCCCGAGGAGGCTATCATCGCACATAACGAAGGAAGTTGCGACCTCCATGCCCTGGTGAAGGTAATTGTTGATGATATTGTAGATGGTCAGCCAGTGCGTCATATGGTGGAGACATCTGTTGGTCGTGTTATTGTCAACGGCATTATCCCTAAGGAGGTAGGCTTTGTCAATACCGTCATCTCTAAGAAAAGTCTTCGCGACATCATTGCCGATGTTATCAAGAACGTTGGCTTCGCTGAGGCCTGTGAGTTCCTTGACGGTATCAAGAACCTCGGTTACCGTATGGCATACCTCGCTGGTCTGTCATTCAACCTTGACGATATCATTATCCCGAAAGAGAAGGTAGAACTCATCGAGAAGGGCAATCAGCAGGTGCGTGAGATTACCGACAACTATAACATGGGATTCATCACCGACAACGAGCGTTACAACCAGGTCATCGATACCTGGACGCACGTGAACAACGATATTGGTACTGTTCTGCTGGATCAGATGACCAAGGCAGACCAAGGTTTCAATGCCGTGTTCATGATGCTTGACTCTGGTGCTCGTGGTTCTAAGGACCAGATCAAGCAGCTCTCCGGTATCCGTGGTCTGATGGCCAAGCCGCAGAAGGCTGGTGCCGAGGGACGTGGTACCATTGAGAACCCGATTCTGTCGAACTTTAAGGAGGGTATGTCGGTGCTTGAGTACTTTATTTCTACTCACGGTGCCCGTAAGGGTCTGGCCGATACCGCTATGAAGACGGCTGACGCTGGTTACCTGACCCGTCGTCTGGTGGACGTGTCTCACGATGTGATCATCACTGACGAGGACTGCGGTACCCTACGCGGATTGCAGTGCACAGCCCTGAAGAGCGGCGATGAGACAATTTCCAAACTCTCTGAGCGTATCTTGGGTCGTGTGTCTGTCCACGATGTCATCAACCCGAAGACCGGTGAGGTTATCGTCGAGGCAGGTGAGGAAATTACCGAACCTATCGCCGAGGCCATTGAGAAGGCTGACATCGAGACAGTGGAAATCCGTTCGGTGCTCACATGTGAGTCGAAGAAGGGTGTCTGTATGAAGTGTTACGGCCGTAATCTCGCCACACGTCGTATGGTGCAGAAAGGTGAGGCTGTCGGTGTGATTGCCGCACAGGCTATCGGTGAGCCGGGTACGCAGCTGACGCTCCGTACGTTCCATGCTGGTGGTGTGGCTGGTAATGCCGCAGCCAATGCCAGCATCGTCTCCAAATATGATCGTGCTCAGATTGAGTTAGAAGAAGTGCGAACCGTTCCCTTTGATGAGGATGGTCGCGAATGCGAGATGGTAGTAAGCCGTTTGGGTGAACTCCGTTTCGTAGACCCACATACCAAGATTGTTCTATCTACCGTCAACGTGCCTTACGGCTCTTCACTCTATTATCGTAGTGGTGATGAGGTAAGCAAGAACGATAAGATTGCCCAGTGGGATCCGTTCAATGCCGTCATCGTCACAGAGTATGCCGGTACATTGAAGTTCAATGATGTCATTGAGGGCGTCACCTTCCGTGCAGAGACCGACGAAACAACAGGTCTTACCGAGAAGATCGTCACCGAGTCTAAAGACCGTTCAAGGGTTCCTACCTGCGATATTATCGATGCCGATGGTGAGGTTGTAGGAACATATAACTTCCCTGTGGGTGGCCACGTGGTCGTTGAGGATGGTCAGACCGTCCGCACTGGTGAGACACTCGTTAAGATCCCTCGTGCAGCAGCCAAGGGTGGTGATATCACCGGTGGTCTGCCTCGTGTCACTGAGCTCTTTGAGGCTCGTAACCCGTCTAACCCCGCTGTTGTCAGTGAAATCGATGGTGAGGTCACCATGGGTAAGGTAAAGCGTGGTAACCGTGAGATCGTCGTTACCTCAAAGACAGGTGAGCAACGTAAGTATCTCGTATCGCTCTCTAAACAGATTCTTGTTCAAGAGCATGACGCAGTACGTGCAGGCACTCCGCTCAGCGATGGTGTGATTACTCCTGCCGACATCCTTGCCATCAAGGGTCCCACTGCCGTTCAGGAGTATATCGTCAACGAGGTTCAGGATGTTTACCGTCTTCAGGGTGTGAAGATTAACGACAAGCACTTCGAGATCATCGTCCGTCAGATGATGCGCAAGGTACAGATCAATGAACCGGGTGATACCGCATTCCTCGAGCAGGAGATTGTCGATAAACTCGACTTCGCTGAGGAGAACGACCGTATCTGGGGTAAGAAGGTCGTCACTGATGCTGGTGATTCCGAGAACCTGCAGAAGGGCCAGATTGTTACCGCCCGTCGTCTGCGCGACGAGAACTCCATGTTGAAGCGCCGTGACATGAAGCTTGTTCAGGTGCGCGATGCCGTGCCCGCTACGTCAACGCAGATCCTGCAGGGTATCACACGTGCTGCCCTTCAGACAAAGTCGTTCATGTCTGCTGCTTCTTTCCAGGAGACGACCAAGGTGCTCAATGAGGCTGCTATTCGCGGTAAGGTAGACCATTTGGAGGGCATGAAGGAGAACGTCATCTGCGGTCACTTGATTCCTGCCGGTACTGGTCTGCGCGAGTTCGACAAGATTATCGTAGGTTCGAAAGAGGAGTATGAGCGCATCCAGGCTAACCGCAAGAATGTGCTTGACTTCGATGAGGATCCCACTCTCGACGATTAATCATCCTTATCATATCATCGAAAAAGCCGGAAGCCTTTTGTGCCTCCGGCTTTTTTTCATGGTGTCACATTCAACATTCAACGAAAAACTCAACTAGTTTCAAAGACCTCAGATGCAAAGAAACAACATTTTTATGTGAAACCTAAATATTTTCCCGTTTTTGTTTTGTTTTGTCTTCGATTAGTCCTATCTTTGCAGTCTGAAACATAGAAGTGTATATGGATATGAATAATAATGAAAACAAACAGCAGGGTTTGCAGTTGGAGCTGCCGCAGGAGGTAGCACAGGGTGAGTATGCGAATTTCGCCATTATCACTCATTCGAGTAGTGACTTCATCGTGGATTTTGCACGGGTGTTACCGGGAGTGCCTAAGGCTCAGGTGAAGAGCCGTGTCATTTTGGCTCCGGAGCATGCCAAGAGACTGTTGGCTGCATTACAGGAGAACATCATGCGCTACGAGAAGGAGTTTGGCACAATACGTATTCCGAGTCAGGAACCGCGTACGATAGCTCCTTTTGACCTGTCAAAAGGCGAAGCTTGAGAGCAAACTTGGATTAATAATTGCAAAAAGTGTTATATCTTGTTAAATGTAACAAGGCATAGCGCTTTTTCTTCATTATATATTAGGTGGATTCCGGAAATAGTTGTACCTTTGCAGCCCGAAACGCCTTTTTGGGAGAAATTAGGCGATGTAATGTGCTGAATATAAACAAAATAACATATATTAATTAATAAAAAAGTATTATGCCTACAATTTCACAATTGGTAAGAAAAGGCAGAAAGGTGATTGTTGACAAGTCAAAGTCACCCGCGCTGGACAATTGTCCTCAGCGTCGTGGTGTCTGTGTACGTGTATACACAACAACCCCGAAGAAGCCTAATTCGGCTATGCGTAAGGTAGCCCGTGTTCGTTTGACCAACCAGAAGGAGGTCAATAGTTACATTCCCGGAGAGGGTCACAACCTGCAGGAGCACTCAATCGTGCTCGTTCGCGGTGGTCGTGTGAAGGATCTCCCCGGTGTGCGTTATCACATCGTTCGCGGTACGCTCGATACCGCCGGTGTCGCCAACCGCCTGCAGCGCCGCTCTAAGTACGGTGCTAAGCGTCCCAAGGCTAAGAAGTAAATGACCGGAGAAGGTCAGAATAGCCGCCCTTCGAAAATATAATAGGGAAAAGTAAAAAGAAACAACCCGTTTTGCTGGAGTTAATGTTATAAGGTTGAGTAAATGCTCACGAGAGAGCGTTGAAGAACAAGTAAGAACAGCCCTCAAGCAGAATTTAAACATTCAAAACAAAATGAGAAAAGCAAAACCCAAGAAGCGTGTGATCCTGCCGGATCCCGTGTTCAACGACCAGAAGGTGTCTAAGTTTGTGAACCACCTGATGTACGACGGAAAGAAGTCGAAGTCGTATGAGATTTTCTACAATGCACTGGAAACCGTGAAGGCAAAGATGCAGAACGAGGAAAAGTCTGCTCTGGAAATCTGGAAGCAGGCCCTCGACAACATCACTCCTCAGGTGGAGGTAAAGAGCCGCCGTATCGGTGGTGCAACCTTCCAGGTGCCTACAGAGATTCGCCCTGACCGTAAGGAGAGCGTATCAATGAAGAACATGATCTCGTTTGCCCGCAAGCGCAGTGGCAAGTCGATGGCCGACAAGTTGGCCGCAGAGATTATGGATGCTTTTAACAACCAGGGTGGTGCCTTCAAGCGTAAGGAGGATATGCATCGCATGGCTGAGGCTAACCGCGCATTTGCACACTTCAGATTCTAAGATAGTATTAGCTAGGTAAAAAGGTAAAAACGTAATTAAGGATAATAAACAATGGCAAATCGCGATTTACATTTGACGAGAAACATCGGCATCATGGCGCATATTGATGCGGGCAAGACGACGACCTCTGAGCGTATCCTGTTCTATACGGGTAAGACGCACAAGATCGGCGAGGTGCACGACGGTGCTGCCACGATGGACTGGATGGCTCAGGAGCAGGAGCGCGGTATCACTATTACCAGTGCTGCCACCACCTGTAATTGGACATGGAACAACAAGCAATACAAGATTAACCTGATTGATACTCCGGGACACGTGGACTTCACCGCTGAGGTGGAGCGTTCGTTGCGTGTGCTCGATGGAGCAGTGGCTACCTATAGCGCTGCTGACGGCGTACAGCCCCAGTCTGAGACCGTATGGCGTCAGGCTGATAAGTATAATGTGCCCCGTATCGGTTATGTGAACAAGATGGACCGCTCTGGTGCTGACTTCTTCGAGACCGTGCAGCAGATGCGTGATATTCTGGGTGCCAACCCTGTCGTGATCCAGGTGCCCATTGGTGCTGAGGAGAACTTCAAGGGTCTGGTTGATCTGATCAAGATGAAGGCCATCCTGTGGCACGATGAGACAATGGGTGCCGAGTATGACATCGAGCCCATCCCTGCTGACCTGCAGGCAGAGTGTGACGAGTGGCGTAACAAGTTGCTTGAGGCTGCCGCAGAGTACGACGAGGCCCTGATGGAGAAGTATTTCGACGATCCCGAGTCGATTACCGAGGATGAGATCATCGCCGCCATCCGCAAGGGTACCATTGCCATGCAGTGCACGCCTATGCTACTCGGTTCTTCTTATAAGAACAAGGGTGTCCAGCCCCTGCTCGACTATGTGTGTGCCTTCCTGCCCGCACCTGTCGACATCGAGGTCATCAAGGGTACCAATCCCAATACTGAGGAGGAAGAGGATCGCGAACCCTCAGAGACAGCTCCCACATCCGCACTGGCATTCAAGATTGCCACCGACCCATACATGGGGCGTCTGGTGTTCTTCCGTGTCTATTCGGGTAAGATCACTGCCGGTAGCTATGTCTTCAATCCCCGTTCCGGCAAGAAGGAGCGTATCAGCCGTCTGTTCCAGATGAACTCGAACAAGGAAATCCCGATGGAGTCAATCGACGCCGGTGATATCGGCGCAGGTGTAGGCTTCAAGGACATCCGCACTGGTGACACCCTTTGTGAGGAGAACGCACCCATCGTGCTGGAGTCTATGACCTTCCCCGACACTGTGATCTCCATTGCCGTTGAACCCAAGAGCCAGGCTGACGTGGCCAAACTCGATAACGGTCTCGCTAAGTTGGCTGAGGAAGACCCGACCTTCACCGTACGTACCGACGAGCAGAGTGGTCAGACCATTATCTCGGGTATGGGTGAGTTGCACCTCGACATCATCATCGACCGTCTGAAGCGCGAGTTCAAGGTGGAGTGTAACCAGGGTAAGCCCCAGGTGAACTACAAGGAGGCCATCACCAAGACTGTCATGGGCTACCGTGAGGTCTACAAGAAGCAGTCGGGCGGTCGCGGTAAGTTTGCCGACATCATCGTGAATGTTGGTCCTGTGGACGAAGATTATGATATCAAAGAGAACGGACCTCTGCAGTTCATTAACGAGGTGAAGGGTGGTAACATCCCCAAGGAGTACATCCCCGCCATCCAGAAGGGCTTCGAGGCTTCTCTGAAGAACGGTATTCTCGGCGGCTATCCGATGGATTCGCTGAAGGTGGTTGTTGTCGACGGTTCGTTCCACCCCGTGGACTCTGACCAGCTGTCGTTCGAGGTGGCTGCCCAGATGGCCTACAAGGCAATCTGCGCTCAGGCTAAGCCTGTACTGATGGAGCCCATCATGAAGCTCGAGGTGGTGACACCCGAGGAGAACATGGGTGACGTGATTGGCGACTTGAACAAGCGTCGTGGTCAGGTAGAGGGTATGGACGAGGCTCGCTCAGGTGCCCGTGTCATCAAGGCTCAGGTGCCCCTGTCGGAGATGTTCGGCTATGTCACCGCCCTGCGTACTATTACCTCTGGCCGTGCCACCAGTTCAATGGAGTACGACCACCACGCACCACTCTCCAGCACTCTTGCTAAGGCAGTGCTCGAGGAGGTGAAGGGCCGTGCTGACCTGGTGTAAACTAGGAGGACTATGAACGCTAGTCATACTAGATAAACTAGTAAGAAAAAAGGGAGTCGCTGAGCAAATGACTCTTTAGTGGCTCCCTCCTTATATTAACAATTTAAATTAAAAGAAACGACAATGAGTCAGAAAATTCGTATCAAGCTGAAGAGTTACGACCACAAATTAGTCGACAAGTCAGCAGAGAAGATTGTGAAGGCCGTGAAGGCCACCGGTGCTATCATCAGTGGTCCGATTCCCCTTCCCACACACAAGCGTATCTACACCGTCAACCGCTCTACCTTCGTCAACAAGAAGGCCCGCGAGCAGTTCCAGCTGTCAGACTACAAGCGTCTGATTGACATCTACAGCTCTACCGCAAAGACTGTCGATGCCCTGATGAAGCTTGAGCTCCCCAGCGGTGTCGAGGTTGAGATCAAGGTATAGTACCCTGCATCCCGACAGATAATTAAGAAACCGAGAGTGTTGAGCTCTCGGTTTCTTTGTTTGTTCGGCTAGTGGAGGCATACTCTAATGGGTGGTACCTAATGAATCCCGGCGTGATATTACGGAAGTCAATGATTGGACATCAGGATCTGTTCACGGGTATGGGGGACGAGGGGCCGGCAGGAGAAATCGGGGGTGTTGAAGGAATAGAATGACTGGCGATAGTACTCCTTGGGATTGCGCTGGGGCAGGAGGAAGGGCTTGGTGGCCTGGCCGTCGGCATCGGTGGCGGCGAAGTAGATGCGGGTGTAAAGGCCGTCATCGCGGCGGCTGGTGAAGAGGAACCAGCGGCTGCTGGGCGTCCAGCGGTGCAGGCTCTCAGCGCGCGGGCTGTTCACCTCGTCCAGGGGCCGCGACTCGCCCGTCTGCAGGTCTAATAGCCAGAGGTCGGCCTCGGGATGCCAGACGGAGAAATAGCCATAGTCTGTCTGGGTGTACATCACGTAGCGTCCGTCGTAGGAGGGGCTGGGCCAGGTGACGCTCTTGCCTGTGACAGCGCTGTTGATGAGTGTATCGACCTGCTGCCCCAAGCGTCCTGTCTTCTCATCGAACGCCACGCGGCAGAGGCTGTATTTCTCCTTGTCGTAATCCATGGGATAGGCCTGTCGTCGGGCGGTGGTGAAATAGAGCCAGCAACCGTCGGGAGAGAAAGCGGGGGTGTTCTCTGCCCACCGCGACTGCATGATGAGGGTGTCGCGGAGAACGGTGTGCGTCTCGGTGTCGTAGATGAAGACGTCGGAGGCGCTGTCGTAAACCTCGATGCGTTTCCGGCCTGCGGTATGGAACATCTGCGAAGTGGTGTTGGTGGAGAAAGCGCAATAGCGGCCGCCGGGATGCCAATAGGGATAGACCATCGGACCGCCGAGGCTGTCGATACGGGCAGGCAGTAGCTCCTGATGGCCGTTGACACTGATGATCGTCGTGCCGTGTTTCCCGCGGATATGCCAGACGTACTGGTCGGGATTGGTGCGGTTGGTGGTATGGCAGTTGACGCAATGGCCCGGCATCTGGTTGTTCTCGAAGAGTGCAGTCTCCTCGAAATTGGAGAGACAGCGTTGGTATATTCCCATGCGGCTGTAGATCTCATAGCTGGGCGGGATGCGCCGATAGGTGATGCCCCAAGCGTCGATCTCATCGGCACTGACAAAGACCTCGAAGTCGCGGTACTGTGTTCATTGGCCGTCTTTCTCCGCACATACGGTGAAGGTGAGCGAAGCTCCCTTGTTCGCCGACAACAGCGCGTGCCACTCGTCGATGTCGAAATCGGCACAACTGCCGTTGGCGTGCAGGCTACCGCCCTTGGAGCCCTTCACCGTCACGTCGATGGTCTCAAAGGCATCGTCGGCCATCGCAAAGTCGATGGGAGCGATGTTGGCGGGTATCGTCACGTCTGTATAATCGGGCCAGATGGCAGGCAACTCGTTGATCTGCCGGACATCCACGGGACGGGATTGGCATCCGAGCAAAAGGATAAGGAGAGTTGGGATTACAAATCCCCGCCAACGAAGGAGTATCTGCTGTTTCATAGCTTATTTATATAAAGAAGATGTCGGTCGAGTTGTCATATTCCTTCTGGGCCGCTTGGAGGAAGGGGTGGCTTCCGATGGTCTCGGGATGATCGACTAGCGGCCGCATGGACTGGGCCCATCTGCGATAGAACGTGGTTTTTTCCAGGATGGAGATGTACTTCCGGGCCACGTCGTAGTGTCTGCTGATGATGTTGGTCTCTACCAGCCGCTTCAGGGCACGTCCGCTTTTGTTGCAGGTGGGAACGTATTCCATCGCCTCGAAGGCGGCTTGCTGGGCGATGTTGGTCCAATAGAGTTGATAGGCCATATCGCTCACCATGAAGGCCGACGACAGACTGCCGAAGTTGACGTAGAAATGCATGCCGCCGATGTTGAATACAGACCGGGAATTTCCTTGCTGTTCGCGCGGAATGACTAGGTTGTTCATCAGTTCTTGCTTGTCCGTCTGCCCTGTCTTATGGTAGGCTATCAGCACGGCGCTGCGAACGGCGGGGGATTCTGGCTGCGGGAACCTGCGGATGATCTGCTGCCACTCGCCTTGCCGGAACAGCATATCACATTCCATTTCCTCGTAGGTGCCCATCTCCTTGCCGACTTCCTTGTCGTAGGCGATATAGTCGATGCCCTTGACTGCCGGACCTGCCAGCCAATATGTCACGGGAATCGCAAGCAGCAGCACCCATAAGCGTTTTGTTCGTGGGACTGCCATCACCACGCATCCGGCACCTAGCACCAGGATGACGGCCATCGTCAGTGTCAGCGGGACATAAGGCAACATGGCCAGCCACATCAGGATAACAGGCAGTATGAGGGAAAGCGCGAAACGACAGGCGACTTTCATCGTGGGGAAAAACTGTCGGAGCCAACGGTCAGACAGTTGCCGGGCGACCAGGAAGATAATGGTATAGGCGATGGCGCCATTCACGGGGTTGATGAAGAACTGGCTGATCATCTCTCCTAAATATAGAGCCAGTCCGCCTGGTATCATGATACGTTCCAGGAAGTAGTCGTCTGTCCAAAGGAACAGTTGCGACATCTCCCTGACGACGGGAATGAACGGATAAAGAAACAGCCAATAGCAAAACACCGTCGCTGCTAAAACGGTGATGACCATCTGCTGCCAGTGTTTGGTGATGAAACCATTCATGTTTTTTTCTTAAATTTTGTGCAAAGATACGGAATAATTCTGAAAATAAGGCAAAAAATGCCAACTTGAGATGCGATAGATACATTTATTTACGACAATGTAACAAAAACCTTATGGAATTTTGTTTCATTTTTCGTACCTTTGCAGAGAATTTCGAAATCTCCAAGCCCCAGACTATTCCCTCGTCCGAGCCCGTGGTGTTCAAAGTGACATCATTTTAGTTACCGGCCTGCCCGGCTGCCGTTTCATACAGCTGATGGTTGGGCGACTGAACGTAAAGGCCTCAAACGGCCTGAAACGGATGGTGGATGACACTGGTTCTGGCATCACTACTCGCGGTAGTCACCCCATAAGGTGTGAATTATATCTTTGAAAGTATAAAAAAACTTAAATCTTTGTCTTAGCGTGTTGAAAAGCTTGTGTATGTCGCATATAATATGTACCTTTGCACCCGCAAAAGTGCGTATTGCGCTGGCCCGAGAGCTAACAATACCCTGATAAAGAGCAACTTAGCCTTCAAAGATGAAGCGGTTGAGGTTCCTTTTTAAGTGGGTTTGCGTGCCTCGGATGGCAAAGATGACACTTAAAAAGGAATTTATTATATTTATAACATTATTAATTTTAAACTGAAATGCCAGGATTAATTGGAAGAAAAATCGGAATGACATCCGTTTTCAGTGCCGAC
>JAEEGF011342881.1_pt1 | contig 64831 bp, 51 predicted proteins | sample 9134171 | NCBI WGS metagenome assembly JAEEGF01 (sample SAMN16246542, study PRJNA631951) | gut metagenome | biome: gut microbiome; feature: rumen; material: AP-attached | host: Bos | place: Iran: Karaj | collected 2018-10 | reverse complement strand
CCTTAGGGTTACGAACGATAGCACGTCCCATAGCAACACGCTGTCTCTGTCCACCTGAAAGAGCCTTAGGCTTACGATCAAGGAGCTTCTCAAGATCAAGGATCTTGGCAGCATCTCTAACCATCTTATCAATGTCAGCCTTCGGAACTTTTCTAAGCTTAAGTCCGAATGCCATGTTATCATATACAGTCATGTGAGGATACAGAGCGTAGTTCTGGAATACCATCGCGATATCTCTGTCCTTGGGCTCTACGTCGTTGACAACTCTGTCACCGATCTTAAGAGTTCCTGAAGAAATATCCTCAAGTCCTGCGATCATACGAAGTGTTGTAGACTTTCCACATCCTGAAGGTCCTACGAAAATGATGAATTCTTTATCCTGGATCTCAAGGTTGAAATCCTTAACAGCCTCAAAACCGTTAGGATAAACTTTAGTTACATGCTCAAGTGATAAACTTGCCATACCTATTATTCCTCCTGTTTTGTAAATAGCCTTACGCTAGAAACAAGTATATCTTTAAGTATCTTTATTTACTATTCACCATTTTCACAAAGATTTTATTTTTCGTTAGCCAATCTGACAAGAAAAACGGGAGAATAATCTCCCGTTTTGAAAGTTGACGAATATTGACAGAATTCACTGTGCAATTTGCCTATTGAATTTTCTATCAGAAACTAAGCTTGCTCTTACCCAGACCAACCGCCCGCAGAAGGGCATCCTTGGCGGCATTGGTGAGTGCATCGGCCGACAATCCCTTGTCAGGGCAAAGGGCAATTCCGGCATTTCCGTAAACTTCATATCCCTCTCCGCCATCCTGGATGTCATGAAGGAACATCTGAAGCTCATCGGTCTGCTTTCTGATATTCTTATCTTCTCTGATATCTTTCAGGAAAACTGCATAATCAGCTCCCCCAAGATATCCGATGATATCTGTTGATCTAAAGCTGCCCAGCAGCAATCTGCCAAACTCTTTTTTCTTTTCATCAAGCTTGGAAGCACCGCCGCCTTCATAGTCTTCAGCCATACTAACCACTCTGATGATAAAGAGCATTCCTGAAGGATTATTGGTCTCTGTGATAAATCGTGTTATCTCTCCCGAAAAAGCTCCGCCTGTAAGAAGACCTGTCACAGGATCCTTGTCCAGTTCCTGATTCCTCTTCTCTCTATTCTTTTTAATAATATAGTCACCGAGGATATTGGCCGCAAAGACCAGTATAACAAAGAGGACCGATGCCACCAATGTCAGCAGGATCAGCATATTCTCCCTGTTAAGCCCCCTGCTGGTCATTGCCTTCATCTGGCTATCTGTAATAAGAATGAGCGCTCCACCCAGCACAGTGGTGTGGGGAACTATTACCGCATACCCATAGTCAGGTATCTCGGTTAAAATGTTGATTTTCTGAGAAAAAGCGAGCTTAACCGTGTCCTTGGTGAGACCGGAGGGCAATCTGTCAAGAATGGTGCCGTCCCTGATGTCAGCGTAGGTATTCATTCCGCCCTCTTCTGAGATCAGGCGCCCGTTCATGTCAATTACCACTGCCAAATCTACAATATACTTGCTTCCAAAGAGCTGATCACTGAATCCCTTTACAGGAATGGAAGCTATGATGTAACCACGATTCTTGTTGACGAATCTGACACCGCCGGCCACATAAACCTGACGCCTTGAAAGACTTTCCTCATCAGCAATTAATCCGATTCCACCGCTTGAAAAGTTATCTGTAAGGAGCTCTGCATAAGGCTGACTGCTCAGCACCAGATCTCTTCCATCGTTGTCGTAACCCTTACCATCCTCGTCAAAAACAGCACAAAAATCCACATAACCGTCAGCCACCATGTTATCAAGTATCGTAACTATCTGACTGCGGTTATCATCAGCTCTCATGTGGATCATAAGATTGCTTGCTGTTTCTACTGCTGCCTGCGACTTGGCAATGTCCATGTCCCGCTGTCTCATATCTTCAAGAACATCAAGAGCAATTTCATTTTGCTTTTCGTAGGCCAGATCCCGGTAGCTCTCGGCCCTGTGGATAACAAGGACCAGTGACATCAGCACCAGAAGAACGGCCAACGGCAACAGCCACCTCAGATGGGAACTCCTCATAGGTCACCTCATCATTCTTCGTCTATCTTCTTGATCGCGTTATTAAGCTCTTCCTCTTCTGATATTTCTTCTTCCTTGGGTTCAAATTTCTTAAAGGTATCGCTGTAAAGTGCAGCGCACATATATCCGATTCCCGCATATCCAAACAGGAATAAGAGGGGAATAATTCTCATTTCAAAGAAATAGAACAGCAGCCAGGGCAAAAGACATACTATAGTCATGGCAATTGTTCTGGGCAAAGCCAGGATAGACATAAGAAATGCGTTCTTGATCGTCCCCAGCAGTGTGTTTTCGAACCTGGCCTGCAGCGGGAATATATACCTTGTGGCCATGTACAAAAGAAGGGCAACTGCAAAGAGGATATAAAGCATCACTCCGCCCCTGTCAATGATAAGGAGGAAATCCATGATGATGATCCCTGCAGCCACAGTCTGAATAACCTGCAAAATAGCGGACTGCTTGAAATTCTCCTTAAGTGATTTAAAGAAAGACTTGGTTACGTAGCTCTCTTCATTTCTTACCAGTTTCAAAAGAACGAAGTGAAGGGCTGTAAGTGCAGGTCCCAGCGGGATTGAAGCAATAATTGCTCCTGCCCAGGCAATGAGGATAAGCCCGAAGTATTCTGCCCTGAACTCAGCAAGACTTACTGCTGTGGTAGTCTCTGTGAGTCCGCTGTAAACCGGCGCCAGGAAGAATACCAGCTCTGCCAGAAGAGGCAGTGCAAACAAAAGCGTAAGAATGTTGAGCCACATTACATCAGCAACCTTACCAAGTCCCCTCATAAGAGGGCTGTCCAGATCAAATATCTTTCCCATAGAAAATAAAACTCCCTTTCATACTATTATTTGAGACGAAGCTCCATTGGTGTAAATCTTATCCCATCAGCCTCTGTCTCTCCTGAAACAGGGATGAATCCCCTGTTAAGATAGTATTTTACTGCATAGGGCGAAGCATTTACTGTGAGAACATCTATGCCTTCTTCATAGAGAGCATAGCGTTTTACATAATTCAAAAGAGCTGTTGCCACTCCGTGTCTGTGGTATTGTTCATCCACAAACAAAAGAGAGATATGCTTCTTTTCTCTTAAAGACAGCATACCCACACACTTATCTCCTTCAGTAGCCACGAATAGCTGATAATGGCCTGCAACAAACATCTTTCTGAGCATATCATCGTGGACAAACTTATGGAAATTAGCTATACCTTCCTGAGAATAATCAGGGGCGTTAAATCTTGCAAAGGTGTCCCAAGCAAGCTTCATCGCCCCATCCCAGTCAGCATGGTAAGCGCATCTTACCATTATTTTTGAAGTATCAATTTTTGGAGTCACTGCTCAGCACTTTCTGAAGCCATTCTAACTGATCTGCGTAAACCTTTTCTCTTCCGATTTCCTGTTGAAGTTCATGACGCATGCCATCGTAGAGCTTGAGCTCAACGTCGTTGATCTTCATATCGTTCTTGTAAAGGGCGTACAGCTTCTGTGGAGCCTCTCCGTAGTTTCCGACAGGATCTTCCTTACCGGCTGTGATAAGGATATGGAGATCCTTGGGAATGTCTTCCATCTTATCGGTATCCTGAGTCCTCTTAAGGAGCTCAGCCATTGTCTTGAATCCGTTTAATGTAAATACAAAGTTGCAGGCGGGATCGGCAATATACTTGTCAACGCTCTCCTCATTGTGTGACAGCCAGTCCTGCTTGGTACGAGGGTTGGGAATCTTCTTGAGGTAGCTCTTGAAGGCCATGTTGTTGACCATGTTGGAGCGATACTTCTCTCCCATGATCGCCTGAAGGAAATTAACAAGGCCCCTCATACTGTTGATCGCTCCATTTGGCATGAATGCTGTTCCCTGAATGATGGCACCCTTGATACCTGTTCCGTATCTTGTGATATACTCTCTGGCCACAAAAGAGCCAAAGCTGTGTCCCAAGATAAAGCAAGGAACTCCGGGGTACTCTTCCTGTGTCATCTTCTTGAGTCTGTGAGCATCGCGCACGAGAACTGTTGCCGGGTCATTCTTGCAGAAATATCCATAAGTGCCCCTCTCACCGACAGATCCGCCATGTCCGAGATGATCATTACCGATCACAAGAACGCCTCTCTCAGCGAGATAGTTGGCGAACTCCTCGTAACGATCCACGTACTCCTGCATTCCATGAATTATCTGAAGGATAGCTATGGGCTCTCCCTCGGGAATCCACCTAATTGCATGAAGCATGGTCTGTCTGTCTCTGGATTTGTAAGTCAGTTCTTCTTTGCGTACCATTTGGAAATCCCTCCCATAAGAATAATTATATTATTATCTTAGCACACCTCTGCGCCGGATGGCATTTCTTTTTCAGGAGTCATCAGTGCAAGATTGCCCTCTGCGTCTTCTGCACACAGAAGCATTCCCTCTGATAATACTCCGGCAAGCTTGGCAGGCTTAAGATTAACCAGTACCATAACCTTCTTACCAACCATCTCCTCAGGAGAGTAGTACTTTCTGATACCGGATACAATCTGCTTGACCTGACTTCCTATCTTAACCTGTGAGCAGAGAAGCTTCTTGGAATTCTCCACTGCTTCACACTTGATGATCTCACCGATCTGGAACTGCATAGCACCGAACTGATCATAAGTGATCTCTTCCTTGGCGGGAATATCGATGACCGCATCGTTCTTATCATCGGCCTTCTCCTCAGCAGGAGCGGGTGCCGGTGCAAGACCTGCCTTGGCAAGATTGATTGCTGCAATTCTCTGAGACTCCTCGAAATCAGCCTTCTGCTTCTTGGTGATCTCTGCTGCCTTCTCAAGGACATCCTTTAAATCCTTGCGGGCAAAGAGCATCTCGGGATTCTCTGTAACCTTGGTTCCGTTTGCAACCTTTCCAAACTCTGAAAGAGCATCAAAGTCTCTCTCGGGAGCATTGAGCTGCTCTCTGATCTTCTGTGCTGTCTCAGGCATGAAGGGATCAAGGAGCTCAGCGCCGATCGCAATGGACTCAACCAGGTTGTAAAGAACTGTTGAAAGTCTGTCCTTCTTGGCCTCGTCCTTACCAAGGATCCAGGGCTCAGTCTCATCGATGTATTTATTGCATCTCTTAAATAGTGTGAATATCTCTGTGAGGGCATCAGCCACGCGGAGCTCATCCATCTTGGCTTCAACCTTGTCGTAGCAGCCGGTAACAACAGCCTTAAGCTCATCGTCAACAGGCTCGGCAACGCCCTTGTCAGCCACTACTCCGCCCAGATACTTGTTGCTCATGGCGATGGTTCTGTTAACCAGGTTGCCCAGAGTGTTGGCAAGATCCGAATTAAATCTTTCCACCAGAAGCTCCCAGGTAATAACACCGTCATTGTCAAAAGGCATCTCGTGAAGAACAAAGTATCTGACGGGATCTACGCCAAAGAGACTTACAAGATCATCGGCATAAATAACATTTCCCTTGGACTTACTCATCTTCTCTCCGCCCTGAAGGAGCCATGGATGTCCGAAGATCTGCTTGGGAAGAGGCTCGCCCAGTGCCATAAGGAAAATAGGCCAGTAAATTGTATGGAAACGGATAATATCCTTACCGATGAGGTGGAGGTCAGCAGGCCACCACTTCTTGTACTCCTCTGAGCTGTTGCCGTCTGCGTCATAGCCGATACCGGTTATGTAGTTTGAAAGCGCATCAAGCCATACATAGACAACATGCTTGTCATCAAAATCTACAGGAATCCCCCATTTAAAAGAGGTTCTGGAAACGCACAGATCCTGAAGGCCCGGAAGCAGGAAGTTGTTCATCATCTCGTTCTTTCTTGCTACAGGCTGGATAAACTCAGGATGTGTATTGATATGCTCAATAAGCTTGTCGGCATATTTGCTCATCTTGAAGAAATATGCTTCCTCTTCTGCGGGATGAACGGGGCCGCCGCACTCAGGGCACTTTCCGTCAACAAGCTGAGACTCTGTGTAGAAAGCCTCACACTCCGTACAGTACATTCCCTTGTAGGAACCCTTGTAAATATCTCCCTGGTTGTAGAATCTCTTAAAGATCTTCTGAACCTGCTTAACGTGGTCCTCGTCTGTGGTGCGGATAAATCTGTCATAAGAAGTATCCATCAGGTTCCAAAGTCCCTTGATGGTGTCGGAAACCTTATCAACAAATTCCTTGGGTGAAGCACATCCGGCTTCGATTGCTCTGGTCTCGATCTTCTGACCGTGCTCGTCGGAACCTGTCTGGAAATGAACGTCAAATCCATCTCTTCTCTTATATCTGGCTATTGCATCTGCCAGGACTATCTCATAGCTGTTTCCGATGTGAGGCTTGCCTGAAGTATATGCAATGGCTGTAGTTATGTAGTATTTTCCTTTGTTCTGCATTTGTGTAATCCTTCCTTTACCAGCATAAGAGTTCATATCCGGTCTCTGTAACCAGCAGCTCTACTTCCCACTGTGCAGAGGGCTTAAGATCAGCTGTGTATACAGTCCAGTCATTTTCTTCATCAATGAATATCTCGTTAGTACCCATATTTACCATAGGTTCAATGGTAAATACCATACCGGGAACCATAAGCATACCCGTACCGGGCTTACTAACAAAGCTAACGAAGGGTTCCTCGTGGAACTCATTGCCGCAACCGTGGCCTCCGATCTCTCTGACTACAGAGTAGCCGTTCTTGATGGCGTGCTGATTGACGGCGTTACCCATATCTCCGATCCTGGTCCAGGGAATAACTGCCTTAAGACCCTCTTCAAGACACTCCTTGGTAACATCCACCAGTCTCTTCTTTTCGGGAGATACATCTCCTATGCAAAACATTCTTGAAGAATCTGAAAAATAACCGTCAAGAATTGTTGAACAGTCAACATTTATGATATCTCCGTCCTGAAGGATGATATCGTCTGAAGGAATACCGTGGCAAACTTCCTCGTTGATAGAGGTGCACACACTCTTGGGAAATCCCTGGTAACCAAGGTCAGCGGGAACTCCTCCCATCTTGGTGGTGATGTCCATGACAATATCATCGATCTGCTGTGTGGACATGCCTGCACGGATCTTGTCTCCGATCTCGTCGAGAACTGCCATGTTGATAACAGCACTCTTCTTGATTCCTTCTATATCTTTTTCTGATTTTAATAATTTTCTGTCAGGTACCAGAATGCCCTCATGCTCGAACTGAATGATCTTATCATCAAAGGCTGCATGGCAACTCTTATATTTCTTGCCACTTCCGCACCAACAGGGTTCATTTCTGTCTAATCTCTTATACATTTTTTACCTTCTTTAACTCATCAATATGCGACAAATATAGTATGCCTTTACAGGCTTTAAAAGTCAACCAAACCCGCTTTTTTCAAGCCTTGCAGCCCATCCTGCTGTTTATTGGTTCAGGCACGGGGCTGTTCTTGCGGATATAGTCAATGAGAACATCAGGCATTTCCTCGGAATAAGTCCTTATGGTCTTGCAGTTTCCGATACACTCATATCCGCCGGTTCCGGTGGCTCTGTAGTTACTTGTTACCAGCGTGTATTCCTTGTCATCCTCAAGCTCAGATCCATCAAGCTTCTTAAGCACTACGACTCTGTCGCCCAGAGGCCTTGTAAGATCGAACTCGTACCAGAGTCCTGCGTAGAAATCGTAATTGTAGTGCTCGATCTTGGGCTGCAGGAAAATGTTGGAAATTGCCACTTCTCCGGTCTTGCTGTCATATTCAAAGTACTCGGCACATCTCTCAAGGGCCTGTTTAAGAACTGCCTTGGTGACGCTCTTTACCTCCAGCGTATTGGAGAACTTGTAAATACCGAGAATATCTCTGATAGTGGTCTCCTTGTGGAGTCCAAGCGGATCATTTGAAAGGCTTGTACAGGAGAAGTCAGCCCCTGTCAAAAGAAGCTGTGCCTCGTTGAACAGGTTGGCTACCCTGCTGCCCTTCATGGCAACCTCAAGCTTCTGCTCAGGTGCGATCTCTTCCCATATGGACCCAATGGGCTCATCCAGCCATTTCTCAAGGTTCTGCTGCATGGGTTCCATAAAGTCATGGGCCTTTTTGATCTCTTCATAGGCCTCTCCGGGAGCCTCAACAGCTGTGAGCCTGGAGGTAACGTCCCAAGCGCCGTTATTTCTTTTGACAAAGAGTTCTGAGTAGCGCTGTGCGTTGGCAGGAGGCTGTACGCCATAGGTTCCGGCTATCTCAACGCCCTCCACCGCAATATGCTGATGGCCTGTAAGAATGATGTCAAAATCCATGGATCTTGCTATGAGGCAAGCCTGATTCTCTGTTGTATCAGAAAGTTTCTTGCCGGTTGTAAGATCCTCTTCAAAGCCTCCATGGTAGATGCAAACTGTCAGATCGCAGTTGCCGCGAAGTTTCTCAAGCTCTTCTCTGACTGCCGCAACGGGATCGCCTACCACAAGCTCCGTCAGGTTCTCTTTCTGCTCCCAGACATTGACATATCCTGTGACAGCACCGGTAATACCAACCCTTGTGCCGTCTGCCATGGTATGGATAACGCTCTTCTTGATACCAAGGGCGCCTCTCTTGTCCTCAACATTGGCGCAGACCAAAGTTGCCTTCATCTGAGAAACCATATCAAGCATGGCATCGTAGCCAAAGTTGAAATCGTGATTACCCAGGGTGTAGTAATCAAGCCCCATGGCATTGAAGCCCTCTGCTACCGGGTTGAAATCATACTGATCCCTATGACTTAAATAGTAGGCAACAAGGGGAGTTCCCTGAAGGCTGTCTCCTCCGTCGAGAACCAGTGTGTCTTCATCCTTGTTTATCTGTGCAGCAACACAAAAAAGCCCCGCATTCTCGGGGCAATTCTGTGCATAGTCAGTGGGAAAAATATGTCCGTGTGTGTCTGAAGTAAAAACTATACGCATATTATTATCCTCTTGTTAACTTAACTCTGATTCTTGTTGAAATGAACTCTATGATCAGGATCAGAACGATGAGTCCTGCCAGCAGAGCTCCTGCCTCCTCCCACTTGTAGGAGTTCATGGCAAAGATAAGGGGAGCACCGAAACCACCGGCGCCAACCATACCAAGAATCGTAGCATCTCTTAAATTGATATCGAATCTGTAGATAGCAGTAGACGCAAAGTTAGGCATCAGCTGAGGAAGGATTCCATATCTGATCTTCTGCCAGGTGTTGCATCCTGCAGCATCCAAAGACTCCACTACCTTGGTGTCAAGGTCCTCAATGGCCTCGATATACATCTTGCTGATCATACCGATCGAGCAGACACCCATGGTCATAAGTCCGGCAAAGGCTCCCGGTCCGGTAACTCTGATGAACATCAGCGCATAGACGAAAGCCGGAATGGTACGGGCCATCATGATGATGATTCTGCCGGCGAAAGCGATCGGCTTGGGTGTCAGGTTGGAAGCTGAAATGAAAGCCAGCGGGATAGAAATGAAGGCTCCCACAATAGTTCCAAGGAATGCGATGCAAACTGTTTCAAGCATCAGGTAGGGAACGCCGGACTTGGTCATGTCAAACAAAAACTCTATATCCGGGTGAAAGATTCCCCTTAAAACGTTCAGTGCGATCTGGCCGCCATCCTGTGTTGAACCGCTGGTCTCAACGGCGCTGCCGCTCCAAACCAGTAATCCCACCACGATGAGGGCTGTTATTAAATTGTAGACCCAGTCTTTAGGTCTCTTCTCATATGCCTCTTGAATTCTCTGATTCATCTTAATACCTCCAACCATCAGACAAGCTTCTTACGAAGTCTGCGGCTGATAGTTTCTATAATAAATACGGTTACGAAAAGTGCCACCAGGATCATACCCACGTTGGGATATTCTCTCCAGCTGATCTTTTCGTTGAGAATCAGGCCGATTCCGCCCGCTCCGACATATCCAAGAACTGCAGCGTATCTTACATTACCCTCAAAGTTAAAGAGGCAGTTTGAAAGATAGAAAGGAAGTACCTGAGGAATGATGGCAGACACGAAAGCCTGACGCCTAGTTGCGCCCATGGCCTGCATAGCCTCAAAGGCACCCATGTCAACAGTCTCTATCTCCTCATAGGTCAGCTTGCCGATGTAGCCAAAAGAGAAAACGGCTATGGCAACTGTACCGGCAAGAGTTCCAAGTCCGAATATCAGTGTAGCCACAAGAGCGATTACAATGGTGGGCAGTGTTCTGATAAGACTGAACATTACGCGGACTATAGAAACCACGATTTTGCTGGGACAAATATTGGTGCTGGCAAGCATTGCAAAGGGCACTGATAAAAGTGCTCCCACAACCGAGCCCAGCAGTGACATCTTGATAGTATCAAAAAGCGGATCCCACACCTTGGGCATGTAGCTTGTCATAGGCGGGAACATCTCTCCGAGAATTACAAAGAACTGTCCTATTCTGGAAATCAACACTTTCATATCAAAGCCTGTTATTTTAACAGAAAGTACGCACATTGCCAAGATAAGAATGGCGTATACCGGACCTCTTGAGGCCTTCTTGTATGCTTTTTTGCCGTTGGGAAGGACATATTCCCTGGGGCGGAATATCTTATCGTAAAGAGTATACTTCATCTATAATCACCCCTCTTCCTGAATATTGCCGTCCCGGTCAACCTTTCCGTTGTAGATTCTGTCAAGAACCTCCTGCGTTGCCTCGGAAGCAGGGCCATCAAATACAATCTCACCCTCTCTGATACCGATAACTCTTGTAGCGTATCTGAGAGCCAGGTCGATGTGGTGAATGTTGATGAGGATAGATATGTTCATGTCCTCGTTGATCCTCTTAAAGTCTCCCATTACCTGGTTGGCTGTTACGGGATCAAGGGCGGCTACAGGCTCGTCCGCAAGAATGATCTGAGGGCTCTGAGCCAGTGTTCTTGCAAGAGCCACTCTCTGCTGCTGACCTCCTGAAAGCTGGTCCGCGCGGACAAAAGCCTTGTCAAGAATGCCTACCTTATCAAGACACTCAAGGGCTTTGATCTTCTCCTCCTTGGTATAGATTCCGAAAACAGATCTGTACCAGGGCATGTCAGGAACAAAGGCAGTCAATACGTTCTTGATTACAGTTGTCCTGGTGATCAAGTTAAAGGACTGGAAGATCATTCCAATCTTTCTCCTGAATCTTCTAAGGGATTTGCCTGAAAGACTCATAACATCAACATCATCCACGGTCAGCTTACCACTTGTAACATCGTGCATCCTGTTGATAGTACGAATAAGAGTGGATTTACCTGCTCCAGACAGACCAATAATAGCAACAAATTCTCCCTGCTCAATGGCAAGGTTTACGTGCTTCAACCCCTCAAAGCCATTTGGATATACTTTTCCAACGTTCTCAAACTTGATCATAGTGTGTTTTCTCCTAGAAAAAAGGTTAAAAAAGGGGAGGCATTTACTCCTCCCCCCATTATTTACAATGTAGTTCTGCAATCGCGCTTAGCGCTCGCCAGAACAAAGTAGTACACTAAGCTTGAAAAATCTCGCTAAGTGATTACTCTTACTGCATGCTCTTGATAAGTGCCTGTGCAGCTCTCTCAGACTCGTAGTCTTCAGGCTTAGCCTCAACGTAGCCGTTGTGGTTGTAGATAGAGATTACTTCCTTACCTGCGTCTGAATTTCCGATGTTGATGAATGCCTGAGTAACAGCAGCCTTGAAAGCGTCATCCATAACTGGTGAAGTCTTGCTTACGCTGATAGTATCGTTGTAGATACCGTCTGTAACACCGATTACGTTTGTCTCATCCCAGATTGAAGCTGTTCTGCCAAACTCTGATGTCCACTTCTCCTCGTTGTCACGTCTTGCATCTGCATAGCAGCAGAGAACGTCGATCTGACCTGAAGCAAGTCTTGCAAATGCGTTACCGTATGAATCAGCCTGTACAGCGTGTGTAAGGTCTGTGATGTGCTTCTCATAGTTAGACTGAAGCCAGAGTGAAGGATAGATGTAACCTGCTGAAGATGATGAGTTCATAACACTCCAGTTAAGTCCGTCAAGATCTTCCCATGTGATCTCCTCACCGTTGTTAACCTTCTCAGCGATAGCCTGTCCGGCCTCTGAAGGTCCTGCGATGATAAGTCCGCGGTAGAATGTTACCTGATCCTCTGTAGGCTCAGTGGGCTTGTTGTCGTTCCATGTCTTAGCGTCAGGGCTCTCGATTGAAAGGCCGTCTCTTGTAGCTGTAAGAATAACATCGCAGCCATCCTCGTAAAGTACGTATGTACCGCCGGGGATAAGTCCTACATCAATAGTTCCTGCTGAAAGGCCTTCACCTACTGCCTCATAGCTGGTACCAACTGTGATGTCAACCTCGCCAACCTCATAGCCAAGGCCTGCAAGTTCTGTTGTAAGGAGTTCCTTAAGAGGCTCAGTTGCTGTAACGATCTCATCAGGATCACGTGAAGGAACAAAGCCGATAGTAAGCTTGTCAACCTTAACTGCCTCTGCAGGAGCCTCTACATTCTCTGTAGTCTCTGTAGTCTCTGCAGTTTCTGTTGCAGCAGGCTCAACCGTAACGTCTGCTGTTGTCTGTTGTGATGCAGAATTGCCGCATCCTGCAAGCATTGTCACGCAAGAAATGCCTGCAATCATCATTGCAAAAAATCTCTTCATAATTCCTCCTGCCCTTCAAAAAGGGCTTTAAAAATATTTTTGCGGAAAAAAAATCCCCATGTGTATTTCCACATGGGGGTTTCTTTACCAACTACACGACAAAATTCTAATTTATAGTTGATTATTTGTCAATGCCAAGTATAGTCAGTAGCTCGCCTGCATTCGCAAATGCATCGCCTTTGAACACAGCTGAGCCGGCAACAATTATGTTAGCACCTGCTTCCAGGATCTCGGGAAGGTTCTCCTTATAGATACCTCCGTCAACCTGAAGGTCGATGTTGCGGCCGCTTTCATTTATCATCTTCCTGACTCTTTTGATCCTCTCAAAGCTCTCAGGGAGCAACTTCTGACCGCCAAATCCCGGCTCCACAGTCATTACAAGGATCATGTCCACCGTTTCCAGATATGGAAGGAGTATCTCGGTGTCAGTTCCGGGTTTGATGGATATTCCTGCCTTTTTACCAAGGCTGTGGATCTTGTCTATGACAGCCTGAGGATCCGGAGCGGCCTCCTGATGGAAGGTGATCACATCTGCTCCTACCTCTGCAAACTCCTCAATATATCTGAGGGGATCCACGATCATAAGATGAACGTCGAAAACCTTGTCCGTTACGCTTCTTATGCTCTTGATAACCGGCATTCCAAAGGAAATGGATGGCACAAAAGTGCCATCCATAACGTCAATGTGAATGTACTGGGCCCCTGCCTTATCAACATCCGTGATCTGCTGACCCAGTTTTTTAAAATCTGCTGCTAAAATTGAAGGACTTAAAATATTCATTAACCAAGAAATTCCTTTACTGATGCGTATACACCATCGCCGTCCAGTCCGTATTTCTTGACAAGTGCTGCTGCAGAGCCTGATTCGCCAAACTTATCCTGCATGCCGATCTTCTTGACCAGTGTAGGGCACTCCTCAGCAAGTACATCACTTACTGCACTTCCGAGACCGCCGATAACTGAATGCTCCTCAACGGTAACAACCTTACCTGTCTTCTTGGCTGTAGCAACTACAAGCTCTCTGTCGATGGGCTTGATGGTGCAAATGTTTACAACTTCCGCATTGATGCCGTCAGCTGCAAGCTTCTCTGCTGCCTCAAGGGCTGCTCCGACACCAATACCTGTTGCAATAATACTAACATCAGTACCCTCTCTAAGTACAGTACCTTTTCCAATCTCAAAGGAGTAATCGGGTCTGTCGTTGACAACGGGGCAGGCTGCACGGCCAAATCTGATGTAAACAGGGCCTTCATGCTCAGCTGCTGCTCTTACGCAGGCTCTTGCCTCAATATCATCTGCCGGGCACATAACAACCATGCCGGGGATAGTGCGCATAAGTGCGATATCCTCATTGCACTGATGGCTTGCTCCGTCCTCACCTACGGTGATACCTGCATGGGTTCCGCCGATCTTTACGTTGAGATGAGGATATCCGATGGAGTTGCGAACCTGCTCAAAGGCACGTCCTGTAGCAAACATGGCAAAGGTACTAACAAAAGGAATCTTGCCTGTTGTAGCCAGACCTGCTGCGATGCCCATCATGTTGCACTCAGCGATACCACAGTCAATGTGACGGTCCGGGAATTCTTTTTTGAACCAGCCTGTTCTGGTTGCTGCTGCAAGGTCTGCATCAAGGACTACAATCTTGTCGTTGACCTTAGCCAGCTCTATAAGCTCTTTTCCATAGCTGTCTCTTGTAGCTATCTTCTTTACTTCACTCATGAATTAAACCTCCTTCTCAGCCAGCGCCTGACCAATCTTGTTCAGATCGTCCATAGCAATTGCATATTCTTCGTCATTAGGTGCTACGCCATGCCAAGAAACCTGGCCCTCCATGAAGGATACACCCTTACCCTTTAAGCTGTGGGCAATGATGGCTGTGGGCTGTCCCTTTGTCTCTCTTGCTTCCTTGAAGGCTGCTCTTATAGCGTCAAAGTCATGAGCATCAATATTGATAACATGGAAGTTGAACGCCTCAAACTTCTTGTCGATAGGATAAGGAGAGCATACCTGATCAACAGGTCCGTCAATCTGCAGTCCGTTGTTGTCAACGATGACTACAAGGTTGTCCAGCTTGCGGAATCCTGCGAACATAGCAGCTTCCCAAACCTGTCCCTCTTCAATCTCACCGTCGCCAAGAAGTGTATAGGTTCTGAAGTCCTTATTATCAAGCTTAGCAGAAAGAGCCATTCCGCAGGCAACTGAGATGCCCTGGCCCAATGATCCGCTGCTCATATCAAGGCCCGGAAGGTACTGCATGCTGGGGTGTCCCTGAAGTCTTGATCCCAGCTTACGAAGTGTTGTAAGTTCTTCAACGGGGAAATAACCGCGCTGAGCCATTACTGAATAAAGGCCGGGAGCTGTATGTCCCTTGGAGAGAACAAATCTGTCACGGTCCGGAGCCTTTGGATCCTTCGGATCAATGTTCATCTCTTCAAAATACAGATATGTGAAGATATCTGCTGCTGACAGAGATCCACCGGGATGGCCTGCGCCTGCTGCGTGAACCGCTGTAACAATGCCCTTGCGGACTTCGTTTGCAATTTTCTGCAATTCTAAGTTTGTCATAATTCCTCCACTTCCTTAATGAATCTTTTTAAAAAACCATCTTATTGTATCACACTTGTGCCGATTGACCATAGTAAGCATTTGCACCGTGCTTACGATAGTAATGTTTGTCCTGAAGTTCCTGCGGTGCGGGCTTAACTTCCGGGTTGATCACCTCACAGCGATAAGCCATCTTGGCAACCTCTTCCGCAACAACAGCATTATGAACCGCTTCGTGAGCATCCTTGCCCCAGGTAAATACCCCATGGTTCTTGCATAGAACTGCCGGAACAGCCACCGGATCTTTGCCCATGCGATTAAATTCATCAACTATGAGGTGTCCGGTGTTCTCCTCGTAAGCGCTGTCTATTTCCTCCTTGGTAAGGCATCTCACACAGGGAATCTCTCCGTAAAAGTAATCGGCGTGGGTGGTTCCGTAGCAGGGAATGCTGCGTCCTGCCTGGGCCCAGCTGGTAGCATAGGAAGAATGAGTGTGAACAACTCCTCCAACATCCTTAAATGCCTTGTAGATCTCCACATGTGTAGGTGTATCTGATGAAGGATTGAGCTTGCCCTCAACCCTGTTGCCATCAAGATCCATGACAACCATGTCATCGGGAGTCATTGTCTCGTAATCGACGCCGCTTGGCTTGATTACAAAGAGGCCCGACTCTCTGTCGATGGCACTTACATTACCCCAGGTAAAGGTCACAAGACCATACTTGGGAAGGAGAATATTTGCTTCATATACTTTTTTCTTAAGTTCCTCTAACATTTTTCCGCTCCATTATGATTGTATTACCGGGGCTTAAAAATTTGCTCCGTAGTTATTGCTATCTTCTTATCAAAAAGGTCGCAAAGTGATCACTTAAGAGAGTCAACAGCTGCTCTCTCGATGGTAAGTCCGGCATTGTAGTCCTTCATAAACTTATCAAAGCCCTCAACATCTGCTGCAACGGGATCGCAGGTCTCAACCTTGCCGTCAACGAATACCTTGTCGTTGAGGTATTTCTCAAGGCTCTCGCCCTCCTGCTTCTTGCACATAAATCCTGCAAGGATAGCCTGTCCCCAAGGGCCGCCTTCTCCTGCTGTCTCCATGAGCTTAATGGGAGTATCAAGCGCTGCTGCCATTACTCTGTCGCCAACGCCGCGGATCTTGAAGAATCCGCCCTGTCCGAAGAAGAAATCAGCTTTAACATTTTCTTCCTTCATGAGGATATCGTTACCAACCTTAAGTGCTCCGAGCGCTGTGTAGAGATGTGCTCTCATAAAGTTGGCCAGATTGAACTTATCATCAGGTCTTCTTACAAAGAGAGGTCTTCCCTCGTTAAAGCCTGTGATGCTCTCACCTGAGAAATAGTTATAAGCAAGAAGTCCGCCGCAGTCTGCGTCGCCTTCCATAGCTTTTCTGTAAAGTGTTCCGTAAAGAGTGTCATCGTCCACATCCTTGCCAACGGCACCTGCAAATTCTCTGAAGAGTCCAACCCACGCATTCAGATCGGAAGTGCAGTTATTGCAGTGAACCATGGCAACCTCTTCTCCTGAAGGAGTTGTAACCAGATCCAGCTCAGGATATGCCTTTGAAAGGCTGTGCTCCAGGACAACCATTGAAAATACAGATGTTCCGGCAGAGATATTACCTGTCCTTACGCCAACGGAGTTTGTGGCAACCATTCCTGTTCCTGCATCACCCTCGGGAGGACATACAGGGATTCCTGCCTGTAAGGTTCCGGTAGGATCCAGCTTTTTAGCTCCTTCTTCAGTGAGCTTGCCTGCAGAAACGCCCGCGGGAAGTGACTTAGGAAGGATGTCTCTTATCTTCCAGCCCAGATTCCTGGGTGCAATGAGTTCATCAAACTGATCCAGCATCTTCTCGTTGTAATTGCAGGTTGCTGAATCGATAGGGAACATGCCGGAAGCATCGCCTACGCCCAGAACCTTCTCGCCTGTGAGCTGCCAGTGAACGTATCCTGCCAGAGTTGTGAAGAAATCGATCTTGCCGATGTGTTCCTCACCGTTTAAGATTGCCTGATAGAGGTGCGCAATGCTCCATCTCTGAGGAATGTGATATCCAAACAGCTCTGTAAGCTTGTCGGAAGCCTCTTCTGTTATGGTGTTTCTCCAAGTGCGGAAAGGAACCAGAAGATCCTGTCCGTTAAATGCCATGTAACCGTGCATCATAGCCGAAAAGCCCATTGCCCCTACGGTCTTGAGCTTCTCGCCGTACTGCTTCTCAACGTCTGCAGCCAGCTTGCTGTAGCAATCTCTTAAGCCTCCCCAAACATCGTCCAGAGTATAGGTCCAGATACCGTTGTCCAGTCTGTTCTCCCAGCTGTGGGAACCGGATGCGATAGGATTGTACTGCTCATCTGTAAGCACTGCCTTGATTCTTGTGGAACCAAACTCGATACCAAGATAGGTCTTTCCTTCTGCTATTGCCTGTTTTGCTTCTCCCATGATAAAACCTCCATTCTGTCGCAGCCTCCCGCCGCGACTACCCCTTTTATTTGTTATCTGTTATAGATTGATGCTCTTAGTATTACGTCCTCGCAAAACTCGTAGGTGGCGTTGTAGGCAATCTGTCCGCCGTGGATCATTCTGATAATGTTCCTGGCTGCCTTCCTGCCCAGCTCTGCCTTGGGATGCGGTATTGAAGAAATCTGTATCCCTCTGACTCCCATTCTGGCCATGTCCGAATCGTCCATTCCGATGACCGATATATCCTCCGGCACCCTGATGCCGCTGTCTGTCAGCATTTCGATCATCATGCCCGCAACCTGATCGTTGTAGCAGAAGATGGCTGTGCATTTTCCAAGCCTCTCTTTGGCCTTGGTCAGGGACGACACGCCGTTCTTGATGTCTATGGTGTCAATCCAGTTCACATGGTCATAGGAAAAAGAAAGTCCGGCTTCGGTGATGGCTTTCATATAGCCCCTGTATCTCTCTCTTCCCTGGCCGTCATCCAGCTTTAAAACGCATCCGATCTCGCTGTGCCCTGCGTCGATCAGAGCTCTCACCGCCCTGTAGGCGCACTCCGCATCGTCCAGCGATACGTGAGGCATATCAAGCTCAGGATAGAAGCTGTTAATGAACAGAACCTGAATGTTCTTCTCCTGAAGGCGCCTGTACAGATCCATGTTGGGATTGGGAAGGGCGCTCTTTACGGGCTCCATGATAAGACCTGCCACGTCGTTCCTGCCCAGAATGTCCTGAAGGATCTGCCTCTCCTTGCCAACGGTGTTGTTAGTAAAGGACAGCTGCATTGAATAGCCTTTATCGCTCAGGGTGTTCTCAATGCCCCTGATGGTGCTGGGAAAAATGTAGTCATCCACGTAGGTTGTGACCACGGCGATGACATTGCGTCCGCTCTCATCCGCCCTCTGATCTGCCACATAGGTTCCGCTTCCGCGGCGGCTCTCCAAAAGTCCGTCTTCCGCCAGCTTGGCTATTGCGTGCCTTATGGTCTGACGACTCAATTCAAACCTGCTGCAGAGCTCATTCTCGGAGGGAATCTTCTCTCCCGGCCGCATGGCTCCGCTATCTATGTTTTCAGTTATCCAGTCGATTACTTTTTTGTATTTAGCCACTGTTCCACTCTCATTTAATCTGTCAATTGCCTGCACATCAATGTTCCCACAGCCTGTATCAGCCGTCAATGTGAAAAATATACATTTTTCCAAAGTTGTATATGTACATATTTTTGGATAAAGAAAAGGCAGAGGCCATTTTTCGTTAATAGCCTCTGCCGATATTTCAGTCGGAAAGCCCGTCGGTTCTGGAGCAGAAAAAGAGATACTGCTGCATGATGCCGTTGTAGGGCTCATATTCCTTAAAAGGAAATCCCTGCGGATATTTTAATTCCAGGACTCTGTTTATCCATACATCTTTTGGGAAAGCATCCAGCCTATGATAGCCAAAAAGTATCTCGCAATTGGCAACCTTAACTCCGACTCCGAAGAGTTTCAGGAGTTTTTCCATAAGTTCCCCGTCGTCAAGCTCTCTGTAGGCCTCAAGATCAACTGCCCCGCTGACCACATCCATGGCCGCCCTTTGGACGTATTTGTCCCTGTAGCCAAGGCTGCAGGCCGACAGCTCCTCCATAGTCAAAAGAGACAACTCCTTCGGCGTGGGAAATGAGTAGATCTTACCGTAGCGCTCATCCTCAGCGATCACATGCCCCGCCTTTTCGCAAAGCTTCTCGATGGATGCCTTGATAGCCGGTATGTTTTTCCTCTGAGAGATAATAAAAGAGATAAGCATCTCCCAGGGGTCCTGCCTGAGGATCCTGATGCCTCTGCCAAACTGAGCAGCGTTGTAAAGATAAGGATCTGTTTCCGGATTTATCCTGGCACGGATCTCAGAATAATTGAGGTCCAGATCAAAGTAATCCTTCCAGAAGTCCTCATATTCCTGCTCAGTGCAGTCCAGGTCGTAGGTATCTTCTCCCACCTCCCGGATAAAGAGATGGCGGCTGCCCGCTGCAACGCTGTATCCATCAGGGCATTCGTTGAAACGGAAGCACTGTCCGCTGTCTGCTATTTTCTTAAGATCAAAATCGTCCTGTATCTTTAAGATCATTCCTTGTCACCCATATCCATAGAGTCCACGTAGCCTCTGTCCCAGAGCATTATGTTAAGCCTCTGGGCAAGCTCAACTGCAGGCTGCGTGAAGTACTGGTTGGTCATTACGACACCAACCATCCTTCCGTAGTAATCCCTTCCGGCGTAGACCTCCTGGATTGCTTTGACCCCAATGGGCTTGTCGTAGCACTTGCACTGGACCGCATAGGTTACGCCGTCCTTCTCAGCAAGGATGTCTGCTCCGAAATCTCCGCTTCCCTTGGTCACTTCCACATCAATAAAGCCGTTGGCCTTTAAAATGTCAGCGCAGTAGTACTCAAAATCGTGGCCCTCCATCTCATCCATGGGGAGCTCACGGGGAGCGCGATGCCTGAGCAGATAGAACAATGCCACTACCAGGAGAACGGCTGCTGCTCCTATGAAAATGAATAAGACCTGACTCTGTAAAATCTGCATACGCATTCCTTATGCCTGGAGCTTTAAATCTCCCTCTTTAACCCAACCAAGCTTTACAACTCCCAGGTGAATCAGAAGTGAGAATACTGCAGGGAGTACAAATGATATAAGAACAAGTCCTACCCAGTCCATTGCTGTGATGGCAGCCTTGGTTCCTGCGGCAATGTCATTGACCCATCCTGTGTAAACACCGATCTGACCTACCAGACCACAGGTTCCCATTCCGGAAGAAACAGGAGCTCCATTCATTCTAAGCTTGAAAATGCAGGTAGCAATAGGTCCTGTGATAGCTGAAGCCAGTGTAGGTGCGATCCAGATTCTGGGATTCTTGATGATGTTACCCATCTGAAGCATAGATGTTCCGATTCCCTGTGAGATCAAGCCGCCCCACTTATTCTCCTTAAAGGAGATAACAGCAAAACCTACCATCTGTGCACAGCATCCTGCTACGGCAGCGCCACCTGCAAGTCCTGTAAGGCTGAGGGCCGCACAGATTGCAGCTGATGAAATAGGAAGTGTAAGAGCCACACCAACCAGTACGGAAACCAGAATTCCCATGAAGAAGGGCTGGAGCTCAGTTGCTTTCATGATCACGGTTCCAAGCCACATAGCTGCTCTTCCGAGAGGGGGAGCAATGAGCCATGAGAAGAATACACCCACACCTATTGTAACCAGTGGAGTAACGAGAATATCTACCTTGGTTTCCTTGGAAACTGCTTTACCGCATTCTGCAGCGATGATTGCCACAAAAAGAACCGCCAGAGGGCCGCCTGCTCCACCCAGAGCATTAGCTGCAAAACCTACTGTGATCATAGAAAAAAGAACGAGTGGCGGACATTTCAGGGCATAACCGATAGCTACCGCCATGGCAGGTCCGCTCATGGCTGTGGCAAGTCCGCCGACCGTATAATCAGTGCCTGCTATTGTGGCAACTGTTGTTGTAAGAAACTGCACGTGGAACTGTGTTCCAATGGTATTGATGATGGTTCCGATAAGCAGAGAACAGAACAATCCCTGTGCCATGGCACCAAGTGCATCAATGCCGTATCTCTTAAGAGAGATCTCAATGTCTTTTCGTTTCAAAAACTCTTTCATACTTTTCTCCTCCGTCGATGCCCTGCCTTTCGCGGGGTCACCGCTTTTTTGAGCGCCATTTTCAGCGCCTTATAATATGCATCTGCCCGATTTTAACACATCACAGCATGACGGTTCAACAACAAAAATGCCCCGGAAATAATTCCGGGGCATATATCCCTAAACCTTCTCTATTAAACTTGCTTTAACCGATCAATTGTTGAACTCAAGAGAGTCGATGATCATGGCCAGAGCATCGCTGACCTCCATATCCAGCATATCGTCGCCGCTGTTATGTCCTGTAGCCTCGAACAGAAGGTATCCGTCCATATAGTCTCTGGCAACAGCTGTCTCGTGTAAGCCTGAACCATCCTCTGCAGGGGGCATCTGTGCCCAGTAGCCGACTACATCCTCTGTGCCGGGGAAAATGCCCTGTGACTTGGTTACATTATCGCTTCCCCAGGACTCAGCCATCTTATCGATTGCTTCTTCAGCATTCATGTCAACGTCGTAAACTACGCTGACCATATTGGTTCCTGCTGACTCTCCCATGTAAACAAAAGTCACAAGATTGTCCTGCTGGTTAACCTCGAATAAATCAGAGTAGTATCTAACAGACCAGCCGTTGGGATCTTCATATGTTACCTCGCTTCCGGGAGATGCGTACTGAGCAGAGTCGAAGTTCTCGGGATCTTCACCTTCCTTAAGCTCAAAATGAAGAACAATTCCGTCTTCAAAAGAACCTGTGATGATTCCGTTCTCTGTTGATGTTACTGTGAACACCTCTTCAGCCTCACCCTCTCCGCCGAAGGAAAAAGAAATCTGTCCGTCAGTCTGCTCGCAGGCAAAAGGCAGGCCTGTTCCTGTGTTGGCATCCTCTGTGTATCCTGCGTTGGCGTCATAGAATACATAGAAGTAATCCCTGGTTGTTGCACCCTCAGCATAATTGACATATACGCCCTTCTCAAAATAAGGTGCACCGGCTACCTCTGCGGCTGTCTCAGCAGGAGCTTGTGCAGCTTCTTCCTCGGTAATTACTTCAGCTACTTCTGTGGCTGTCTCGGTTACCTCTTGCGCTGCATTATCCTTACCACAGCCTGCAACAGCCCCCATCATAAGTACCGCAATTCCACCAAGAGCTACGATTTTTGTAAGTGTGTTCTTTTTCATAATTTTATTTCTCCTCATAAGAATTTTTGTGAAATTTTCTTACCACACTTATTTATACGAGGGTCATTGCACCGTGGCAAATAAACTTTTTATAAACTCAGTCTTCCCACCCCTTCATGGTTCTCTTATTGCTCTTCTTGTAAGCCTTTGCCCACTTGGATATTTCTTTTTTCATGGCATGATTATTGGTATTCTCTCTGCCTAAGTTTTTGTACAGCTCAAACCTCTTAGCTGACAATTCGCCGCTCTCAATGGCAGCTTTTATGGCGCATCCGGGTTCTGTCTCGTGTCTGCAGTCGCTGAATCTGCATCTGCCGGCCAGTTCAACGATATCCGCAAAAGTCTCGTCAATTCCATCCTGGCTCTCGGCCATTCCAAGCTCACGCATACCGGGGGTATCTATGATAGTGACATTTCCCGGAAGCTCTATGAGCTTTCTGTAGGTGGTTGTATGCCTTCCCTTGGCATCATCCTCCCTGATCTCCGAGGTCTTCATGGTTTCCTCCCCTGCGAGGGCATTGATAAGGGTTGATTTCCCTGCTCCGGAGGAGCCCATAAGGCATATGGTCGTTCCGGGTTTCAAATATTCCCTAAGCTCCTCAAGGCCTATTCCATATAGGGCAGATATAGCGTGTACACGGACCTTGTCGGAAATCTGCTCCACCTCGGTTATGTATCTGCCTGCATTTCCGCACAGGTCGGATTTTGTAAGGATGACAACAGGCGTTGCACCGCCCTGGGTCGCTATGCTCACATACCTGGCTATTCGATTGAAGTTGTAGTTGGCATTAAGGGAGGTGACTATAAAGAGGTAATCCACATTGGCCACCATGTACTGCATAACCCCTGTCTTAGCCTGGTCAGGGCGCATTAGAAAGCTCTTCCTTTCGCAGACAGAAAGGATTGTTGATTCTCCATGCCTGTTATACAAAAAGGTCACATAATCTCCCACAACGGGAAGCGCCTTTGCATCTTCCTCATAAAAGCTTCCCTTTAGCCTTGCAGGTATTTCCTGCTCCCAGAACCTGATCTTATAGCTGTTTTTATTGATCTCCGATATTCTTCCAAGCTTTTCCACATGAAGCCACTGGCAGGAAAGCTTTAAGGGAGTGTAGCTTGGAAAGCTTTTGGTAAATTCCTTAACCTTCTCTTCGTCCTCGCATTCCTCAAATACAGGGGCTTCGTAAAAATAGCCATGGATATCTTCGAAGCCGTCATTTAGGGGAAGCGCCATAAAGGCATCAGCGTTTCCGAAGGCGGGATGATGGATATCGAAATGATCGCAGGTAATAAAGCCGTGCTTGGGATAGTATCCCGGCTCACCGCAGATCACGATTCCTTTATAGCCCGCTTCTTTTGCAAGGGGGAGCGTCTCCTTTAAAAGCGCGGATCCTATTCCCATGCTAAAGCAGGTTGGTTCCACCGCCAGGGGCCCGAAAGTTAAAACCTCAAACTCCTTGTCTCCGTCTACAACCCTGGCTTTGGAGTAAAAGATCGCTCCCACAACTTTTCCGTCAAGCTCTGCCAATCTGCTAAGTTCCGGCAAATACTCTTTTGCCATGCGAAGCCTGTTCACCATGTAATGCTCATTGCAGCCCGGGCCGTGCAAGTTCCAGAAGGCGCGCATAGTCATAAGTTCTGTAGAATGATAGTCTTTCTCTGTTTCTTTTCTGATGATTAAATTTTTCAATTTTCTGTCTCCTTATTGATTAGTCATGATTATTTATCTGAATAGTATGGAGACCTTGTATCGCGGGAAACTGCCCGAAAAATGGCAAAAGAAAACCGTGACAAATATGCCACGGTCCTAAATACAAATTAAATTGCACCCTCACTGATCAAAGGGCAGAAACCGAGGTCATCATACTATATGCTCTTACAATCTCTAATTTCTCAACACGCATTATTAGTGATTACCTCTCTTTCTTTTAGATTTTTAACCTTTCTGATTGTACCATGGTGGAAACGTATATTCAATAGTTTATTAACGCATCAATATCTTGTACGCCAGTAGGTTGCGATATTAATCATACTTTCCTGTGAATACTCACGGCCTGCCACTGTGGGGTGAAGCTGTATCAGATACAGATTTCCATAGTCTTCCGATCTGCAGCACATGTTATATCCAAGGTAAGCGTATGTTTCACCGCCATGGTAAAAAAAATTGTCATCGCGGCCAAGCTGCATCCAGCCGCCACCATATCCCATATCAAGGTTGAACATTTCCTGAAGTGACTTTTCGCCGATCAGCTGTCCGCCCAAAAGCGCTCTGTCAAAGGCAAGCATATCGGCAACACAGGAATGAATATCCCCTACGCCTCTCTCTGGCTTTATCAGCTGCATGTACAAGGTGTCCACTATTTCATAGGGATCTTCAACGTAGGCATCTTCATTTGGCACATACTCAGGGACGCTGGTTACGTCTCCGATAGTCATGCTGCTGGTATGCTCCATCCCGCATTTATCAAATATGTTGTCCTTAACGTACTCGCCATAGCTCTGACCTGTGGTCTTTTCGATGATCATGGCAAGGAGCGTATATCCTGTATTACTGTATGAAAAAGTTGTCCCGGGTTCATATTCCGGTTCATCATCAAAGAGCATTTTAAGGAGTTCTTCATCAGAAAAGCCATCATAATAATAGCGTCTGAATTCCTCTATATCCTTGTTCCCATCTTCATCAAGGAAGGTTTCTTCCGCTACGAAATCTTTCCTAAGTCCCGATTGCATATGGAGAAGCCGGTAAATGGTAATGTCGGATCCATACTTGTATTCCGGAAAGAACTTATCCAGGGTATCATCGAGAGACAGCTTGCCCTGCTCACAGAGCTGTAGTACAGCCGTAGCCGTGAAGACTTTGGTAAGGGATCCTATCTCATAGGTCGTATAGGCATCAACCTTATTGCCGTTAACGTCTGTGGCGTTGATCCCTCCTATAAAGATGACTCTGTCATCCGTTGCAAGGATGTAAGAGCCTTTAATGTCAGGGGATTTGGCGCACTCACGTTTCATTATGTTGGCAAGGGCTGTCAGGTCCTCATCTTCCGTAAACCAGGTGTTATCAGACTCGTCATAAACAAGCCCCCGGGTTATATCTGCGGTTGAGGCGGTTTTAGCGCCTGAGCATCCTGTTACGACAGCTGAAAGCATTACCATCAGCAGGAACAGGCTACATCCTTTATGAAAATGCCTTTTTTCATGAGATTTCAGGGTGCCAACCATAGAACCTCCAAAAACAGGATAAGGAAGGAATAGTCAAGAAGCATTAATCCCACTGCATTAAGTTCGCCACTTCATTTTCTGTGCCACATTTAGGGCACGGTAGCATACTTGGGATAATGTCAGAATTTTTCTTCATAACATTCCCACACTTACTGCAAATATGACTATATTCCCTTATCAAATGATAATTTTCTTCCAAATCAAAACGCATTACACAAGGCTCGTGTCCAAGTTCTTCAACAGTTTTTTCGCCATACGACCGCCTCTTTAAAAGCTCAATATCATTCGGTGCGTACAATGATAGATTTGCATCCACCTTCCAGTTACCACAATTATCACATATAAACAGTTCACGTTCTGCATCCACTGCAGCATAAGGTGTTTCTCTGAAAAGCTTCTGCATTTCTTCACCATACTTACCATTATCTATACTTTCCAGCGTTTCTCTATACACCTTAGGAAAAAGAAATCCTATCCCCAGCTGAACCGAGTATCTTTTCTTGCAGTTCTTACATTTAAATAAATATCCTGTTCCCATAACAAAAGTCCCTTTGACTCCCACCACTATTTCACAAGGAAGTTCCGCTCTCGCCCATAAATGGGCTCGCCGGAACAACAGCGTTCTCTAAACTCAAACTTCCCTATCGGTCGTTCTCGTTAAGAGAACGACTGTTTCAACATGTCCGGACCAGGGGAACATGTCGCAGGGACGGACAGCCTTAAGGTCGTAGCCGCCATCGCACAGGATCCGAAGGTCCCTGGCCAGGGTGGCGGAATCGCAGCTGACATATACAATCCTGTCCGGTGCCATTTTCAGCATGGTCTCAAGGCACTTCTCATCACAGCCCTTCCTGGGCGGATCCACAACGATCACATCGGGATGGAGAGCATTTTCACCATCTCCCTTTGTTCCGCCGGCAGCACTTTCCTTTTCATAAAAGTCAGGAAGCACCTCCTCTGCCTTGCCGCACATAAAGGTGGCATTCTCTATGCCGTTTCGCGCCGCATTCTTTTTTGCATCCTCAATGGCATCGGGAATGATCTCCACGCCGTAGACATGGCCTGCTGCCTTGGCCATGGACAAGGTAATTGTCCCTATGCCGCAGTAAAGGTCCCACACCGTCTCTTTTCCCGAAAGATTGGCATACCTAATGGCCTGGCCATAGAGCTTAACGGTCTGTGCAGGGTTTACCTGATAGAAGGAAAGGGGAGAAATCTCAAATTCAAGACCTCCCAGAGTGTCCTTAATCGTATCCTGCCCCCAGATTGTGTGTATCTCGGTGCCCATGATCACATTGGTCTTTTCGTTGTTTATGCTGACGGATATACTGGTTATCCCCGGAATCTTACTAAACTTCTCGATAAGCCTATCCTGTCCCGGAATGTATTCCTTGTTTTTCCCAAAATCCCTGCCTCGATTCGGATTTCTTTTGCCGTAGTTAAGAACAAGGCACACCATGAGTTGTCCGCTTTCAAAGCCTTTTCTGATCAGCACATGCCTTACAAGTCCGTGACCTGTAGTCTCGTCATAGGCGCTGACATGGAACTGCTTCATGTGTTCCAAAAGGGTCTCAAGCACCATCTCATTCTCCGTGACGCCGATAAGGCAGTCGGAAACCGGGATGATACTATGGGTCCTGCCCGCATAAAAGCCTGCCACAGGGTTCCCATCCTTGTCGGTTCCGATTGGGTACTGAGCCTTATTTCTGTATCTCCAGGGCTCCTTCATACCCATGATGGGTTCCATGATGCTGTCTACAAACCCGCCCTCAAAGCCGCCGAGCCTTACGATGTTGTTGCGGACCTTGTTCTGCTTAAACTCCAGCTGCCTTTCGTAGGTCATATTCTGCAGCTGGCATCCGCCGCACTGTCTGGCGATGGGGCATCTGGCTTCCTGTCTGAAAGCTGAGGCCTCTAAAACCTTCTCCAGATGGGCATAGGCGTAGTTCTTCTTGGCCTTCATGACCTTGGCCAGAACCCTGTCTCCTATTACCGCATCTTTAATAAAGAGGGTATAGCCATCTACCTTGCCTATCCCCTCCCCGTCATTTCCGATATCGGTTATTTCCACTTCCAGCATGTCCCCCTTAGAGTACAGGCCGGTTTTCTCTTTTTCTTTTCCCACGTCTTTCTTCCTTTTTGTGATCAAGCTCTAAATCAGTGGTTTTTCCAGTGAAGTCTGTGAAGCTCGCCTTCCTTCTCAAGGCCGGCAAATCCGTTCTGCCTCAGGGCCTCGTACAGCACGATGGCCACTGAATTGGACAGGTTGAGGGATCTGATATCCTCACCCATGGGGATCCTGATACAGTTTTCCTCGTTGTCCACCAGTATCTCCTCGGGAATCCCGGCGCTTTCCTTGCCGAACATAATATAGTCGTCCGGGGCAAAAGAGACATCTGCATAGGTCCGCTTCGCTTTGGTAGTGGCAAACCATATCCTTGCATCCGGGTGCTGAGCCTTGAAATCCTCGTAGTCTATATATCTGGTGACGTCAAGCTTGTCCCAGTAATCCATCCCGGCTCTCTTTAGCTCTTTTTCATTGATGCGGAACCCCAAGGGTTCTATAAGATGCAGGGCCGTGCCGGTGGCCACGCAGGTTCTTCCGATATTGCCGGTATTCTGCGGAATCTCCGGCTGGTGTAAAACTATGTGCATTTATTCATCCTCCGCATCCATGGCTGCTGCCTTGGGCAGTGAGAAAATAAACTCGGTGCCCACACCCAGGGTGCTGATAACATTAATGTTTTCTTCATGGGCCTTTATGATCTCTTTTACAATAGAAAGGCCAAGACCCGTGCCCTTCTTGTCCTTGCCTCTGGAGGCGTCGGACTTATAAAATCTGTCAAAGATCAGCTTCTGATCCTCCTTGGGAATACCGATGCCGCTGTCCTTGACGGAAACAAAAACCTTGCTGTGCTTCTCGGTGGTCTCAATCTTGATGGATGAGTCGTGATGGCTGAACTTGATGGCGTTGTCCACCAGGTTATAAAGAACCTGCTGGATCTTGGACATATCCGCATTTACCAGCATCTGCTCGTCTGTAAGGATAAGTTCTATCGCTATCCTCTTGTCTCTGCAGGAGCCCTCGCAGGACTCGGCCACATCTCGTATTACCTTATTGATATCAAAGTCTGTCTTATCAAGGAGCATGCCTCTTGTATTCAGGTTGTTGAGGGTCAGCAGCTCATTGGTAAGCTTGGTCAGTCTGTCGGTCTCGTTGATTACGATCCCCAGATATTTCTCGTGCATCTCCGGAGGGATCGTTCCATCCTGCATAGCCACAAGGTAGCCTCTGATGGAAGTCAGAGGAGACCTGAAATCATGGGAAACGTTGGCGATAAACTTCTTCTGATCCTCTTCCTGACGGGCAATCTCGCCAGCCATATAGGACAGTGACGCTGCCAGATATCCCATCTCATCCTCGGATTCCACGGAGAATTGATAGCTCATATTACCTGCTGCGTACTGCTCCGTCGCCGTTGTTATCTTACGAAGTGGCACATAAACCAGCTCGGTAAAGAATATCAGGATGATGATGGACAGAAGGAAAAGAACTATCAACATCAGGTAGGATATGTTAAGAAAGGTGTTGGCCTTATTCTGAAGGCTGACCACAGAAGTGTGGATAACCACGTAGGCCTGAACCTTGTAGTTGGCCGTAATGGGCGCAAAAACACTGAGCATCTGCTGGCTAAAGGAGCCCCAGAAGGTGCCCGTTGTATAGTAAGAACTGCCGGTAACTGTGGGATCAAAGCCTTCAATGATGATCTCATCCCCGGGGCCCAGAACCCTTGATGAGTCCAGAACCAGTCTTCCGGATGGGTTTACGATCCAGATGGGTGAACCATCCATATACCTGGACAGGGATGAAAGCTCGCCGTATACAGTTTCCAGTGAGGTCTCACTATTGTATAGATCCGCCGCATAGGTATTGGCGATCTGGGTTGCCATCTGGTACATGCTCTCTGCCTTGTCGCGGCTCAGCCGGTCGTAGGTCATTCCATATACAAAGGATGCAACCACAATGAATCCAAAGATGCCAAACAGCAGGTATGCCAGCAGAAATTTTACATAGAGAGTTCTCTTCATTTACTGCTGTACCTCAAATTTGTAGCCGATACCCCAGATTGTGGCAAGCCTCCACTTATCGTGGTCGTTTAGCTTCTCTCTGAGTCGCTTTATATGAACGTCTACGGTTCTGGTATCTCCTATATATTCGTAGCCCCATATCTGGTCAAGGAGCTGCTCTCTTGTAAATACATGGTTGGGTGAAGCTGCCAAAAAGTACAAAAGCTCCAGTTCCTTGGGCGGCATATCCACCCTCTCTCCCATATAGGTTACAGAGTAGTTGGTCATGTTGATCTCAAGATCGGGATATCTGACCACCTTATCATCAGACTCCTGAACCTCCTGCACCTGAGGTTTAAAGCGCCTCAGCACAGCCTTGACCCTTGCCACCAGCTCTTTTGAATCAAAGGGCTTCTCCATGTAGTCATCAGCCCCCATCTCAAGGCCAAGAACCTTATCGAACACTTCTCCCTTGGCAGAGAGCATGATGATGGGCACCTGAGATCTGGTGCGGATCTCGCGGCAGACCTGATATCCGTCTATTCCGGGCAGCATCAGATCCAGCAGCACCAGATTGGGCTTAAAGGTATCAAAGGTGTTAATGGCGGTCTCGCCGTCGTTGCATATCTTGGTCTCAAAACACTCTTTTACCAGATAAAGAGAGATGAGCTCCGCGATATTGTTGTCATCGTCTACAATTAGAATCTTCTGTTTGCTAACCATGTATCCCCCTTACTTTATGAATGTAACTATTGTCACTCCCGCGTCGCCTTCTCCAAATTCCCCAAGTTTGAAGGATTTCACATAGGGCACGCCCTTAAGATAATTGTGTACTGCCTGTCTCAGGATCCCGGCACCCTTGCCGTGAACCACTCTGACGTTATTAAGATGCGACATGTATGCATCGTCCAGATACTTATCCAGCTCCGCGATGGCATCGTCACTGTTTCTTCCGATGAGATTGATCTCTGTCCTGATATTGGACGCCTTGGAAAGATCCATCTTGCCGCCGCCTGATGAGGTTCTTCCGTAGAACTTCTTCATGGCCGCCTTGGGGTCCTCATCGCCGATCAGTACCAGATCTCTGATGTTGGCCTTGGTCTTCATGATTCCGCACTGAACAAAGAGATTGCCGTCCTTGTCGGGCTTGGAGGAAATGGTTCCCTTAAGCCCCATGGAAACGATCCTTACGCTCTCGCCCAGCTTAAGCTGAGATTCCTTGAGGATCGGATGGTTCTCCTTGGGTGTTTCCTTCTTGGAAATAGCCTTGTTCTTGTCGGAAATCTTCTGTCCCAGGCTGGTCCTGGTCCTCTCAAGATCCTGCATGGAAGCGTTGGGTCCGGCCTTTCTGAAGACTCTGATGGTCTCATCGGCCACGGTCTTGGCCTCCTGAAGGATCTCTCTGGCTTCCTCGTTGGCCTTTCGGATGATGTCATCCCTCTGGCTGTCAAGCTTGTTGGTCTTCTGCTCCAGCTGATGCCTGAGTTCTTCGGCTTCTTTCTTGTACTGTTCTATCTCAAATCTCTCGTTTTCAATGATCTTGCGGCTCTTCTCAAGATCTGCGATGAGATCCTCAAATCTCTGATCGTCAGTGCTGATCTGCTCCTTGGCTGCCTCGATGATCCTGTCGGAAAGACCCAGCTTGGAAGAGATCGCAAAAGCATTACTCTTGCCGGGAAGACCGATAAGCAGCCTGTAGGTAGGCTTTAGTGACTCCACGTCAAACTCGCAGCTGGCGTTCTGAACACCCTTGGTATTAAGAGCGTAGACTTTAAGCTCGCTATAATGGGTGGTGGCCAGTGTCCTGATCCTTCTGGTGTGAAGCTCGTTCAGGATCGAAATGGCAAGGGCCGCTCCCTCTGTGGGATCCGTGCCCGCTCCAAGCTCATCGAAGAGACAAAGTGAGTCCTCATCCGCATTTTCCAGTATAGAAACTGTATTGGTCATGTGTGATGAGAAGGTTGAAAGAGACTGCTCAATACTCTGTTCATCTCCTATGTCCGCGTAAACCTCTTTAAAGACGGACAGCTCCGATCTGTCTCCCGCAGGTATCGCAAGGCCAGCCTGTCCCATCAATGTCAAAAGACCTACTGTCTTAAGCGTTACTGTCTTACCACCGGTATTGGGTCCGGTGATTATAAGCATATCGAAATCTCTTCCCGCATACACATCTATAGGCACCACCTTATCCTTGGGGATAAGCGGATGTCTTGCCTTCTTAAGATCGAAGGCGTGATGGTCGTTGAAGATAGGTGTGATGGCGTTGATCTCCAAAGCATAGGATGCCTTGGCAAAAATGAAGTCAAGATCTGTCATGATCTGGCTGTTATAACCGATTGCATCCACATGCTCAGCCACTGAGAGAGAGAGCTCCATAAGGATCTTCTCTATCTCGGCGTTCTCCTGGAGGGCCATCTCACGAAGCTTGTTGTTGAGCTCAACTACAGCTGCAGGCTCAATAAACAAAGTGGATCCTGAGGAGGATTGGTCGTGAACAATACCGTTTATCTGTGATTTGTACTCTGCCTTAACGGGAATACAATATCTGTCGCCTCTCATGGTGACAACCGCATCCTGGAGGTAGCTCCTTAAAGAGCCGTTTATCATCTTGCCCAGCTGATCGTGAATCCTGTCATTGGTGAGCATGATACCTCTTCTGATATGCTTAAGGGCCGGGCTCGCTTCCGAGCTCATCTCATCTTCCGACACGATACATCTTCTGATCTCGGTGGCAACAGGATTAAGTGGCTCAAGCATCTCAAAGGACTCTGAGAGTGAATCCCTTGCCTCATCGTCCCTTCCGGGTCTTCCGTAGTTTTTGACCCTCGCCACGTTATCAAGAAAAGAAGCAATTCTCAAAAGCCCCGCCATATCCAGGGAGCTTCCGATCTTAAGGGCCTTTAAGGTCCCTCCGAATTCCCTGTTGTCTCCGAAGCTGACTGAACCCTTTTTAAAGATCCTGGCGATGGCATCCCCAGTCTTTTCCTGGTTCTTTCGTATCTCTTTTATATCTGCAGATGGCTTCAGCTCACGGCAAAGCTTTCTTCCGGGCTCTGATGAAGCGTGTTCAGATAGTTTCTCTATGATCTTATCGTACTCAAGTACATGTAATGCCTTTTCGTTCATTTAAGTCTCTTTTCCTGCCTTATTTACATAAATATCCAAACTACAGTTTATCATTTAAAGGGCCCTGTGACTAGTATTTGTCTAGTATTAGCCCTTGGGATATAATAGTTTTAACTTTTGTGATGGGAGAGGTAACAGGTCATGGCACTTAATTCTGAAGACAACAATGAAAAGCTTGCTGACACCGGCTTTATCAGCGAAAAGATCAAGCAGCGTCCCGTAAACAGGAAGAAGCTTCTGCGCAGAACGGCCACAACCTTTTTCCTGGCCATCATATTCGGCATTGTTGCCTGCTTTACTTTCCTGCTCTTACAGCCCATTTTCAGCGACAGGCTTTATCCTCAGGCAGATCCCGAGCCCATCTCCCTTCCGGAGGAATCCGCTCAGGATGAGCTGACTCCCGAGCAGATGTTCGCAGACGACAACGCAATTCTGGAAAATGAAGTCCAGAATCTTGAGGCCACCCAGAAGGATCAGATCGATGAAGCCATCGCTTCCTATTCCTTTGACGCTTCGGACTACAGCAAGATGATGTCCTCTCTTAAGGAGGTTGCCGCCGGCGTATCCACCAGTCTTGTGACTGTAACAGCTGTATCCAATGACACCAACTGGTTCAATGAATCCTTTGAAAGCAGCGGTTCTGCTTCAGGTGTTATCATCGCCAACAACGGAACCAATTACTATATTGTTACCCCTTATGCCTCCATCAAGGATGCAGAATCCATAAGGGTAACCTTCTTTGACGGAGCTGTTACCACCGCTGAACTGAGCCTTGCTGACGATGTGACAGGTCTTAGCGTTATAAGTGTCCGCAGAGCCGCCCTCACCGAGGCCACCAGAGAGCAGGTAACAACCTCATCTCTTGGAAGCTCCAACAGCGGAACCTTCACCGGAACTCCCGTAATTGCAGCCGGAAGTCCCATTGGAATACAGGGCTCAATCTCCTACGGAATCATCACTTCTGAGAAGACTGCCCTTGGCCTTGAGGATTCATGCTACAAACTGTTGACTACCGACATTTATGGCAGTACTCTTGGTAGCGGTGTCCTTGCGGACCTGGACGGTAAAGTCATCGGCATTATTGATATGTCTTACAACACCGACGACCTTCAGAATCATATCTGCGCCATAGGTATCACTGAGCTCAAACCCCTCTTTGAGGATCTTTCCAATGTGAGAAACAGGCCGTATTTTGGAGTTCACGGCGCCACTATTCCCGCCAATGTTCAGGCGGAGCTGGGAGTGCCCGCCGGTGCCTATATCACGCAGACAGAAATGAATTCGCCCGCCATGAATGCAGGCATTCAGAGCGGCGATATCATCACAGCCATCGGCATCGCAGAGGTAACCTCCTATGAGCAGCTGTGCTCCAGGATTTCCCAGTGCAACCCCGATGACGTGGTCACAATATCCCTGAAACGCCAGGGCCCCAATGATTACATAGACTTAGATCTGCAGGTGACTCTTTCAAGCGCCACCCATGACTAAGCAGATTAAACATATTTACATTAGAAATGAGGTTTTTTTATGAAGTTTATTAAGGATCTTAAACCCGGAGACAGAGTTGCTGACATTTATATGTGCAAGCACAAACAGTCTGCAACCACCAAGAACGGCAAGGAGTACTATTCTGTGCTGCTCCAGGATAAGACAGGAAGTGTTGATGCCAAGGTATGGGAGCCCAACAGTGACGGCATCGACGAGTTTGATGCCACAGACTGCATCGACGTATTCGGCGAAGTTACCAGCTTTAACGGTGCTCTTCAGGTCAACATCAAAAGAGCCAGAAAGTGCAACGAGGGCGAGTACGATCTTTCCAATTATCTCCCCGTGTCCTCCAAGGACAACGACCAGATGTATAAAGAGCTGCTGGGGATAATCGGAACCATCCAGAATCCTTATCTTAAAAAGCTCCTTGAGGAGTTCTTTGTTAACGATACCGATTTCATTGATCTTTTCCGCAGATCAAGTGCTGCCAAGACAGTACACCACGGCTTCATCGGCGGTCTTCTTGAACATACCCTGAGCGTTACCAAGCTCTGCGATTACATGGCAAGCGCTTATCCCATGCTTAAGAGAGATCTTCTTCTGACAGCTGCCATCTGCCACGACATAGGAAAGACCAAGGAGCTCAGCCTCTTCCCCATCAACGACTACACCGACGAGGGACAATTCCTTGGACATATCGTAATGGGCTGCGAGATGGTCGGCGAGAAAGCAAGGCTTATCGAGGGCTTCCCCGAGCTTCTTAAGCAGGAGCTTCAGCACTGCATCATCGCTCATCACGGAGAGTTTGAATACGGCTCACCCAAGAAGCCTGCCATCATGGAGGCCGTTGCCCTTAATCTTGCGGACAACACCGACGCCAAGATGGAGACCTTCACTGAAATCCTTGGAAATATCACCACTCCCGGCTGGCAGGGTTATAACAAATTCTTCGAAACAAACATTTTTGAGACAAAAATTGACTAAAGGCCATTTATAGATTAACAAAAACAACTTTAGATTTTTGTGTAAAACGACAAAAAATTAAAATATTTAAGAAAAATCTAAAATATCTATTGACTACCAATCCTCCTATTAGTAAAATTGCTACAACAGATGTACGTTAAAGCAATTTTTTTAGGAGGATTTGCTATGAAGAAGAAAGTTTTGAGTATCGTTCTAGCTGGTCTCATGAGTGCTGGTATTCTTGCAGGCTGTGCCACAACCACAGTTGAGGAAGCCGGAGAAGCTACCACAGACACACAGACCGCTACTGATGCCGGCGCAGCAGAGACTACAACAGAGTCAACAACTGAGACTCTTGCTGGTGAAGGCGATCAGACAATCCACGTATTCCTTTACATGCAGGAGCATGAGAAGGTTGTTTATCAGAAGCTGATCGACGACTTCGTAGAGGAACACAAGGATCAGATCAAGGAAGTTGTCTTCGAGGTTACAACTCAGGATGAGTACAACCAGAAGATGATTGCCAACATGACAGCCAATGACATGCCTGATATCTTCTATGTTGGCCCTGCAGCAGTTCGTTCTTATGTAGATAACGGTTATGTTCTTCCTCTTGATGACTACGTTGATGCAGACACAATTGGCAGCATCTGGGGAACAACTCAGGAGATCTACCGTTACGACGGAAGCAAGATCGGAAGCGGTTCACTTTACGCATTCCCTAAGGATCTCTCCTGCTTTGCATTTGCTTACAACCAGGACCTCTTTGACGAGGCAGGTCTTGAGTATCCCGATCCCGAGAACCCTTACACCTATGATGAGTTCGTAGAAGTTTGTAAGGCTCTTACCAAGGATACAGACGGAGACGGCGAAGTTGATCAGTGGGGCGTTGCCTGCGCAGATCAGTGGGGCATGACTCCTATTCTTTACTCTAACGGCGTTAAGTTCCTTAACGATGACATGACCAAGGTTAATGTAGCTAACAACCCTCAGCTTACAGAAGCTCTTACATTCTACACAGACCTTACAAGAAACGGCCTTACACCTTCTGTAGAGCAGGATACAGCTCTTGGCGGATACCAGAGATGGCTTGATGGACAGGTTGCTTTCTACGCTTGCGGAACATGGGACGTTGCAGCATTCATGGATCCCAACACATTCCCTTACAAGTGGAACCTTTGCGGATGGCCTGTAGGACCTTCAGGTGACGGCAAGTCACACACATGGATGGGTTCTGTAGGATACGCTGTATCAGCTACAACTGAGTACCCTGACCTCTGCGCACAGCTTGTTGCTAAGCTTTCAACAGACGTTGACGGACAGAGAGAAGTTTCCGGTATCACAAGCGGTGCTTCAATCCAGCTTCCTAACATCGTTGATCTTGCTTACGGCGAGTTCAAGGATGCTGTAGCAGACGGAACAGTTCCTTACGCTTCAAACGTAGATGTTATCTTCGGATACTTCGATGGCAACGATCACTATGAGGCAGCTCTTCAGGAGACTGACTACACATACAACTCAGAATGGTTCACACCTTTCTGGTCAGGCGTTTTCAACATCAAGAACGGCGACATCGAAGTTCAGGATTATCTGAACCAGGTTGAGCCCGAGATGCAGGAACTCCTTGATGAGGCTATCGAGCTTCAGAATTCTGCCACAAACTAATTTAGGGCAGCACCGGATATTAACCAATAAGAGCCCCTCCGTAAACCCTTACTGAGGGGCTCTAGTTTTAAGATTTTTAGCAGGGGAAGAGTAAGATGGCAAAGACTAAAGTAAACGTTCGCAGATCTGCCATGGCAAAAAGAGAGGAACGATGGGCGTGGCTCTTCATAGCTCCGCCTTTTATCGGTTTTATGCTCTTCATGGCATATCCTATTGTATTCGCCCTTATCGCCAGTTCCAGTAAATGGACCGGCATGAATTCCTTATGGGGCAATATCGTAGGACTTCGTAACTATATCAAGATTTTCCAAGATTCCAAATTCTGGCTTTCCATGGGCACCACCATTTTTTACATGATAGGTATTCCTATCGGTATGATCCTGGGTATCCTGGTTGCCATGGGACTTAACAGAGGTATTCCCGGAAAGAGACTCCTCACCACCATGTACTATGTTCCTGTAGTATCCTCTCTGGTAGCAGTATCTATCCTGTGGGCATGGGTTTTCAACTATGACTACGGTCTCCTGAACGGAATCTATAAGTTCCTTACCGGCGCACATGGCCCCAACTGGCTTGGCGATGAACACATGGTCAAGATATCCATGATCATCTTCATGGTCTGGAAGGGACTTGGAGGAACTATCATCCTCTATCTGGCGGGACTTCAGAACATTCCAAGAGACTATTACGAGGCGGCCATGATCGATGGTGCCAACGGATGGGCCAAGTTCAGACATATCACCCTGCCTCTTCTTTCACCGGTTACCTTCTATGTACTTATTACCTCCCTTATCGGTGGTTTCCAGGTATTCGTAGAGGTTCAGGTTATGACACCAAACGGCGGACCAAACTACAGCTCAGCTACAGTTGTTTTCTACCTGTACGAGAAGGCATTTACCAACGGTCAGTTGGGATACGGCAGTGCCGTTGCGGTTATTCTTGCGATAATAATATTCATTATCACGGCCATCAACTTCTGGGGCCAGGATAAATGGGTTAAGACTATAGATTAAGGAGGTGTGACTATGGATATCGCAATTTCGAGACCAAAATCCAGTCGAAAAGACTATCAGAGTGATCACGTCACAACTCCCAAGGAGAAGGCGTTCAATATCATTATTTTCGTAATTCTTTTACTATTTGCCTTTACTATGGTGTTCCCCCTGATCTATATGGTGGCAACATCCTTTATGACCAAAAACCAGATCCTTTCAGGAAGTCTTACCATCATACCGGATCCTATCCTCATCGGTAAGTATTCCGAAGTTATGAAGAAGGGTCAGTTCATTTCAGGTATTCTCAACACTGTAAAGGTTGAGATCCCGGTACTTTTGATAGGCGGTTTTACTTCATCTCTGGCAGCTTTTGCCTTTGCCAAGATGGAATTCAGAGGAAAAAATGTCCTGTTCCTGGCACTTCTGGCAACGATCATGATTCCCTTTGCGGTAGTTATGATTCCCCAGTATGTACTCTTTACCAAGCTGCGTTGGACCAATTCCCTTGCACCTCTTATCATTCCCGGATGCTTCGGAAATGTTAGCATGATCTTCTTCCTGAGACAGAACCTGTACAGTATTCCTTCAGACCTGATGGATGCAGCCAAGATTGACGGCTGTAACTACTTTGGAATCTACTGGAAGATCTTCCTTCCGCTTATGAAGGGTGCTCTCGGAACACAGCTCATGCTGTGGTTCATGGGAATCTGGAATGACTACCTTGCACCTACTATCTTCCTTAGAAGCGAGAAGCTATGGACACTTCAGGTAGTTATCAGGTCTTTCAACCACTACTATGCTATTCAAAGCGATTACGCACTGATCATGGCAGCCTCGGTAATAGCAATGCTACCAACATTACTGTTGTTCTTTGCTTTCCAGAGAGTCATCATCGAGTCTATCGCCATCAGCGGAATCAAGTAATTATCCCTATAACACAAACAAGGCCGGTCCCTTACGGGATCGGCCTTATTATTTTATCTAAAGAGTTATTATCAAATTTCCAAGGGGCTGTAAGCCATCTTGACGTTGATGTCCTGATTGTAATTACCAAAGCCTCTGCCAAAGATTGTAAGTCCGCCAACGTGCTCTGCATTTTCCGGAACTTCAAGTCTGAACTTTAGAGGGCTCTTTGATGTGAGATTAAACTGATCGATTCCCACATCTGAAATCTGAAGGCCATCAATATATGTGCCCTTATGGTTGATCACAAGCATCTTAAGCATGCCATACTGATTCCAGTTAGGGAACCACCAATCCGGGGTGAAAATGCCCTTTACATCGCCAAAATCACCGGGTGATGTCCAGGTTCCCAACAGTGTATCGTTCAGATAAAAATAAATATCTGAGGGCCATACATTGTTAACGCCGGGAGCTTCTGAGCTCAGCTCTGCAGAAATGCAGATCTCATCGATCTTCTGATTGGAAGGAACGAAATTGGGAATAGCATATTCAACATATCCCTTGGTGAACCAGAGAATATCAGCCTCATACCTGTCGGGATGAGCAAAGTATCTGGTGTCATCCACTTCTCCGATGAGTCTTGAACTTGTGGCAAGACCGCAGGTGGGATATACCGAATAATCCGAGAAAAGACCAACCTTAATATCTGTGGTATAAATGTTTTCATTCTGAGGCCTGCTCTCAAGCTCAATAAGAATCTTATCAAGATGAACAGAGCATACCTTCTGATTGCCATGTCCTGAAGCCTCTGAGGACACCGTAACAACGCCGCACTCTTCAAGCTTCTTGATGTGGCTTGTAAGAGCACCATTGGTGATGTTAAGCCTGCTGGCAAGCTCATTCATATTCATGGCACTTTCGCTGAGGAGTATCTTGATGATCTCAACCCTGATGTCTGATCCAAGGGCTTTAAAGAGATCAAGTCCCTCATCAATGGATTTAATATGAAGCATATCTGTTACCCATCCTTTTGTACAAATTTAAAACATTATACCTTTATTTTAGTCTAATCTCAACTACACTTGCTGCAGGAATTGTAACTTTAAGTCCATTATCCGCGGAATACCCCTTAAATTCCTGCTCTGTGACTATTTCAGGATTTTCAAAAGTATTGTGATCATGAACGTCTGCTCCGGTAACTATTCTGGCTTCAACAACCTCAAGCTTCTCCTTTTCACTAAATACTACATCCAGCTCTTTTGCCTGGGAAAGGGAGAGGTTATTGAGTGTGATGGTGATAATGCCGTCCTTCTCTGATACAGACTCTGTAAGCTCGGGAACCTTATATTCCTTAACTCCTGTCTCGTCAACGTCGGTGAGGGCGCTCTGAAGAAGGTCCGCTCCCTGGTGATGACGATACATGTGGAATACATGGTAGGTAGGTGTCTTGATCATTTTCTCGCCATAGGTCAGGATAACCGACTGAAGCACGTTTACGATTTGAGCGATGCAGGCCATCTTAACTCTGTCGCAGTGCTTGTTAAAGATGTTCAGGGTGATTCCGGCAACAAGGGCATCTCTTACAGTGCTCTGCTGGTACAGGAATCCGGGATTGGTTCCGGGCTCAACGTTGAACCAGGTTCCCCACTCATCAACAGCCATACCGATCTTCTTGTCGGGATCGTACTGATCCATGATAGCTCCGTGTCTTCTGATGAGCTCATCCATATAAAGAGCCTTCTTGAGGGTTGCATAGTAGCATTCCTCGTTATATTCTGTGGCGCTTCCCTTGTTGTCCCATCCATAGGGATGTACATAGTAGTGAAGTGACATCATGTCCATGAAGCCGTGAACATGCTCAGGCGCGTGGTCAAAGCATGTCTTGAGAACACCCTCAGTCCAATGATAATCGTCAACGTTTGCTCCGCAAGCCACCTTCTTAAAGGGTCTTGTGGGATTGTAATTTCTAAGATATGTCTGATAACGGCGGTAGAGATTTCCGTAGTACTCGGGAGTCATGTTTCCTCCGCAGCCCCAGTTCTCGTTTCCGACTGCAAAATAATCCAGTGTGTAGGGCGCCTCGTGGCCGTTTTCTTTTCTGAGATCTGCCATGGGGGATACTCCCTCAAAGATCATATACTCAACCCACTGGCTCATCTCCTGAACCGTTCCGCTTCCCAGATTGCCGTTGACATAGGTCTTGCAGCCCAACTGTCTGCAGAGCTCCATAAATTCATGGGTTCCGAAGCTGTTATCCTCGGTTACTCCACCCCAATGAGTGTTGATCATCTTCTTGCGCTTGGACTTATCACCGATTCCGTCCATCCAGTGGTACTCATCGGCAAAGCATCCGCCGGGCCAACGAAGAAGCGGCACCTGCATCTCCTTAAGTGCCTCAACCACGTCTGTTCTCATTCCGTTGACGTTGGGAATATCGGAATTCTCTCCTACGTACATTCCCTCATAAATACATCTTCCAAGGTGCTCGGAGAAGTGTCCGTATACCTCAGGTTCGATTCTTCCTACTGTCTTTGTCTCATTGATCACTAGTTTTGCCATATCTGATACCCCATATTGAATGATTATTGTCACCGACTGCGCTTATGCAGAAGGTATTGTTGCCTGCTTCATCTGTCATCTCCACCATGACGCCCTTGTAGGTTACGTCACCTGCGGAAATTGTAATAAAGTTTGTTCCCTCAGTCACCTGATAGGTTCCTGTAAGTCCGCCTGAAATCTGCCCGTCAGCAAAGGTGCACTCCACAGGCTCGTTCACTAGGTTGTTTACCTCAAGCCCGTGGTCCACCACATAGAAGGTTCCCGTTACAGAATTCTGGCCATAGCCGCTCTCTGAGAGGGCCTCCCCATTGGTTGCAAAAGGAAAGACACAGGGCCAGCCGTCTTCGTTCATGGCCATCTGATGAACTCTCACGGAATGGAACTCTCCGTTATTCTTAAATCTCTGATGATATACTATGTAAAGCTTGCCGTCGGCACCCTCAAAGGTGGATTGTCCGCCGGGAGCCATATAGGTCACATTAAGGCTTGGCAGGGTGTAGTTGCCCATGAGCTTGACGCCGTAATCTGCGTATTTATCAAGGTCTCCCTTAATACCAAGGCTCTCGCCCTCCATGTCAACGTAGGGTCCGTCAGGGTTCTCAGATCTCAATACCCTGATCTGGTAACCGCCGTCAGTCTGAAGATTTCCATAAGAAAGGAACAGGTAATAGTAGCCTGTGGCCTTGTCATAATGTATGTAAGGCCCCTCGATGGAGTGGTGGAATCCCCCGATGAGTCTTTTGCCAAAGTAGGCATCCGTCTCGGTGTCATCATTGGTCTCGGGATGAATAGGTTCTCCCGTCTCCTGATCAAGCTCCAGGATGAAAATGCCGCCGGACCAGGAACCGTACACCATCCAAAGCCTGTCGTCCTTGTCATAGAACATAGCAGGATCGATGGCATTGGGCCACAGCTGGTTGTTGTAGGCGCCTCCTGAGACATATCTGTTGCGGGTCTTAACATCGTCGCCCATAATATCCGTAAAATTGGTCAGCTCCAGATCTGACTTGGTAAAGCCCGAGTAAACTATGGTCTTCTCATAGTGGAAGGGCCCGCCGATGTTATCGGAGGTTGCCAGCACTATATTGGACTTGATGTATGATGAGGTCGTACAGAAATACATCATGTACTTCCCTGTTTTCTTGTTGTAGATCACGCTGGGAGCCCACACTGAGTAGCCATTTTCGGTGTTCTTGCCCACAAAAGAAAAAGCGTCAAAGGGCTCTGCAATGACATTGTCAAAGATCTTGTTGGAGCCGTTTACCCCGTCTGCCCAGCTCCTCCACTTCATAAGATCCGTTGAAGTTGCGGCAGTCATATGTGTTCCGTAGCAGTAATAGGTGCCATCCTCCCCAAGGATGACCTGTGGATCGTGAAGAGAAGCCCCTGAATTGACGGATCCAACCGCAATCTCCTCAAGAGGAAGCTCCTCAGGTAGTGTGGCGGCCGTGTTCTCGCCCGGATTTCCGCATCCTGTCGCCACAAAGGCCAGGCAGATACTCATGCCTGTAGCCAGATATTTCAAAAAAGTTCTTTGCATTTTACTCTCCCTGTTTAGTCAAAAGAAAAAATCGGCCTTCCCTCAGCGTCCCATCTTACCGGCATGATCCTGGCGTGCCTGTTGGGATTGTATAAGGGATCCCCCTGAATAGTCTCATCGTTTCTGGCATGGAAAACACAGACATCTCTGCCCTCCTCGTCCACGGTAAAGCTGTTATGTCCGGGACCGTAGATGCCCTTCTCCTCGTCGGATTCAAGGACAGGATACCTCTCCTTGGTCCAGCTTCTGGGATCCAGAAGATCGCTATTCTCATCGGCCGTGAGCATGCCCATGCAATAAGGCTTACCCGTCTCACTCGCAGAATATGTCAAAAAGATCTTGCCGCCGTGCTTGATAACTGCAGGGCCTTCATTGACCCAGTATCCAACTCTCTCCCAGTCATAATCCGGTGTTGTGAGCATCACCTGGACTGTAGCAAGCTTCCAGGGTGTCTCCATTCTGGCAATATAAAGGTTACTGATCTGTCTTCCGACGCCTACCTTCTCGGCCCAGACATAGTATCTCTCGCCGTGGTTTTCGAAAACCGTTCCGTCAAGTGAGAAGGCTTCAAAAGAAAACTCATCTCCCGCTGCTCTCTGGGGCTTACCAAGCTCTTTCCAGGTCCCTGTAAGGGGATCCTCGTCAAGGCACTGAAGTATATAGGGTCTGATCTCCCAGATGTTGTCCTTATCTCCTCCGGAATAGTAAACGTACCAGGCACCGTCCAGATAGTGAAGCTCCGGAGCCCAGATATGTATGCTCATGGGACCGCTCTCATGCCTGTGCCAGATCTCAACCTCCGGGGCATCGGCCAGTCCTGCCAGTGTGTCGGATCTTCTGAGAACTATCTTGTCATACTCAGGCACAGAAGCTGTGAAATAGTATGTTCCATCGCTATGTCTGTATACATACGGATCTGCCCTTTGCAGTATCCAAGGTTCGTTGTACTTAAGTTCCTTATTCCCGCTCATTGCTAATTTTTCTCCCAATTTCCGATAATACTCATAGTTTCATATGTAAATTCTAGTTTGCGGGGAAGGGAGTGTCAACGATTATTTTAGATTTTGATGAAATAATTTAGTTATTCATTGGATTACACAAAAAAATTCCTGCTTTTTGTGCATTTTTATCACAAAAAGCAGGATATTTTTAGTTTTGACTAAACTTGTTAATGAACCTTTCAAGCCGCTCCATGGCAGCCTTGAGATTCTCCAAAGAGTATGCGTAGGACACTCTGATGTAGCCCTCTCCGCAATCTCCAAAAGCCGTTCCGGGAACAACCGCAAGCTTCTCTTCCTTAAGAAGCTTGGTGCAGAACTCCTCACTGGTCATTCCAAACTTCTTGATACAGGGGAACACATAAAACGCTCCGTAGGGTTCAAAGCAGGGAAGTCCGATCCTCTCAAACTCATTAAGGAGGTATCTTCTCCTGTGATTGTACTGCTCTCTCATCATCTTAACGTCGTCATCGCCGTTCTTTAAGGCCTCTATGGCGGCGTACTGGCTGGTGGTAGGTGCGCACATGATAGCAAACTGATGGATCTTGACCATCTGCTCCATGATGACCTGTGGTCCGCAGGCATAGCCCAGTCTCCATCCCGTCATGGCGTAGGCCTTGGAGAAGCCGTTTATCAGAATAGTCCTCTCCTTCATACCCGGAAGAGATACGATGGACACGTGCTCTCCGTTGTAAGTCAGCTCTCCGTAGATCTCGTCGGATATAACGTAGAGATCCTTCTCTATTACAACCTTGGCTATTTCCTCAAGGTCCTTCTTGTCCATTATGGCTCCCGTGGGATTATTGGGGAATGGAAGCACCAGGATCTTGGTCTTGTCAGTAACCTTATCAAGGACCTCCTGTGCTGTGAGCCTGAACTGATTCTCCTCTTTAAGCTCAATTGTAACCGGTACGGCATCTGCAAGAATAGCGCAAGGCTCGTAGGATACATAGCTGGGCTGCGGGATGAGAACCTCATCTCCCTCATCCACCATGGCTCTGAGGGCCAGATCAATGGCCTCGGAACCGCCTACGGTTATAAACACTTCTTTAATGGGGTCATAGGTAACGCCCTGGGTTCTCCTGATATAATTGGAAACCTCCTGGCGCAGCTCTTTAAGTCCTGAGTTGGATGTGTAGAAGGTTCTGCCCTTCTCAAGGGAATAAATACCCTCGTCTCTGATGTGCCATGGCGTATCAAAATCCGGCTCACCAACACCAAGAGAAATAGCTCCCTCTGTCTCCAGAACAATGTCAAAGAACTTCCTGATACCCGATGGTTTTATATCTACTACCTTTTTTCCGATAGGGTTTCTCATGGTGACACTATCTCCCTTGTATCTTCATACTTTTTGGTAAGAATTGTTCCGTGATCCTTGTATTTCTTAAGGATGAAGTGCGTTGCGGTGCTAAGGACCGTATCAAGAGTAGAAAGCTTGTTGCTGACAAAGCCTGCAACCTCCTGAAGTGTCTTGCCCTCGAGGATGACCATAAGGTCAAAGCCGCCGCTCATAAGATAAACGCTGGTAACTTCCGGATACTTGTAGATCCTCTCCGCGATGCTGTCAAATCCAAGCCCCCTCTGAGGAGTAACCTTAACCTCAATAAGGGCATTAACCTTCTCGATGCTGGTCTTGGACCAGTCAACCATGGTGTGATATCCGCAGATAACGCCTTCCTCTTCCAGGGCCTTAAGCTCGTTGGCCACCAGAATCTCTTCCGCTCCAATAAGAACGCTCAGCTCATGAACATCGATGCGACTGTTCTTCTCGATAATGCTCAGTATCTCTTCTCTTGTGCTCATCACTTTCTCTCCCATCTTTTTTCGCTTTTTACCATGATACTACATAAACGGTACTAAATCACCCAAGAATCTTATGAATTTCATCCGCTCCCGGAAGTTCCAGGAATCGACTCTCTTCTCCGTTTCTGAGAATCCTGTCATTGCCGGCCTGCAAACTGCCTATGACCGCCGCAGGAATTCCCTCTTGCCCAAGGGCCTCCACAAGCCTCTCACCATCATCCGTCGTATACAAAAGAGCTCCACCTGAAAGGAGCTGATATGGATTAATCTCAAAAAATTCGCAAACCTCAATAGTCTCCTGCCGTATAGGAATCGCCTTAAGATCCGCATCAAGTCCACATCCTGCCATCTCTGCAATCTCCCAAAGGGCCGCAAAGATACCCCCTGATGAAACATCATGCATGGAGCTGACTCCGGTTTTAAGAGCTATCTCAGCTTCCCTCCGAAGGCTCAACAATTCCTTAAAAGCAGCTGCGTTATCCACAAAAGGAGCCGGATACCTTGTGCATAACTCCTCCGCTTTATCTCCTGCCAGCATGGCGGTTCCCTCAAGGCCCGCCCACTTACTCATGACGAGCTGCTGCCCCGCCTGGCCGCGGCTCTCCGCCAGGCACCGATGATCCTCCGCTGCACCGTCAGAACCTTGAGCAGCACCGTTCATAAAGCGGCTTCCCACAGCAGTTGCCGTAACCAGCGACCTTGTAACTGCAGTCGTCACTTCAGTGTGTCCTCCTGCATACATCACGCCATTGGCCTTGCAGCCCGCTATGGCTCCCTTAACAATCTCTCTTAGCTGCGGCTCCTGCGCATCCTCCGGGAGCAATATACTCATTGTCACATGATCAGGAATTATTCCCCGGCAAAAGAGATTGTTCATGGCCTTGATCACCGAGTAATAACCCGGATCCGAAACCCCGGCTGTAACCGGGCTTGTGGCGCTGAAAGCCTCTCTCTTATCAGAAAAAGCGCAGTCTGACCCTACAGCTGCGCTTTTGTTATTCTTATATTCTGTTTTGATCTGCTTAAGAACAGAGCGCTTAAGAGCATTCTCTGTAATCTTGCCAATCCTCATATATTCTCGGCCCAATACCCTTCATCATCCTGTTGTAATAGTCTCGGCAGTGTCCACCTCTTCAGGTGCCGCCTGCTGCTGAAGCTGCTGGTTGGCAGCATTAACTGCGTCATTGGCTGCCTGGGCTGCTGCCGCCTCATTCTCTGTTCCTGCTGCGGAACGGGCTGCTGCAAGAGCTCCTGCCACGGACTTAACTGTATTCACGTCTCCTGTGGCAATAGCTGTCTCAAGCTGGGAAACCGCTGTGGGGTCAGCACCTGCTGTTCCGATGGTAATGATCTTGGGTACCATCTTGTAGGTGCTGCTGTTAACAACCTCTCTTGTGGTCACACCGTTTTCTGTAACGATCTTCCAAAGCTGAGCCTTGTAACCAAGGTGAGCAGACTGTGTTCCCACATAGCCAAGGGCCTGTGATCCGTCAACAACAAACTGATCTGCCGAAGCAGGTGTGGTCTCCAGAACTTCACTCTCATAAGCCACAGTCCTGCCTGCCGGCCTGGTCTCCACGCCGTAGATAGTGAAGGTAATGTGCTTGTCTGAAGTGGTATATCCTTCTATATAAATAGGATGCTCTGTATTGTTCACAAACTTGAAGTTCTTGCCGCCTGACTCTGCGATAGCTGCATCTGCTGAGGGGGAGACATAGTTTACGATCATGGAATGATTGTGTCTCTCTGTTACCTCAAGCTCGGAAAGAAGAACTGCATTGTACAGGGTAGTTGAAACCTGGCAGATACCGCCGCCGATACTCTCAACTACAAGTCCGTTCAGATAAGAACCTGCAGGATAATATCCGTTGGCCTCCGTGAAAGGAGTGATGGTATCAAGCACGGAGAATTCATCTCCGGGATAAATTGTAGAGCCGTTTATAAGTCTGCATCCGTTGGCCACATTGGCACTTCTGGATGAGCCGGAAGTCTTGTAGCTTGTGGTATAGGTTCCAAGCACATCCTTGACCTGAGAGAGCTCTTCATAGCTTCCCTTGGGAAGGTCTTCCTTGATGGTCAGGCTTACAACATTGTTATCTGTATTAAGTCCGGACTGGATATAGTTCTCAATAACCGTTACGGAAGCAGGCTGGTCAACCAAATAGCCTGTCTGGCCGTCAGATACTGTAAATCCCGCGTCGGTCTTGGTAAGTGTATAATTGATCTTCTCCTGATCAAAAGCCTCTCCGCAGCCCTCAACGATGGCCTGAATGGATTCTGAGTCGTAGCCGTATACTATGTTGAATACGTGTGGAGTAACCTCCAGATCCTTAAGGGATTTGTATCTCTGGACCACATTGCCCTGATGCCCAAGTTCATAGGCCTCCTCAACAATTCCCGTATTGCTCCAGTACAGGCCGATCTCCTGGCCGTTAAACTGCGTTTCTCTGCCCTCACCTGCAGAAAGAGTAATCTGCGCGTTGGCAAGCTGCTCAACATAGGCTGAAACAGCGGCCTCTGCGTCGGTAACGCTCATACCGGACACATCAACAGGTCCGATAAATACTCCCTTGGCAATTGCTCTTCCGTCATTGGCATAGGCCTTACCCGAAGGTACCAGCACTGCCAACAAAATAACCAGCAAAAGCCCCTCAAAAAATTTTTTCATAAAACGTCCTCTGTGATATCATGTAAAAAAGAGATTGTATCCAACGATTTTTCTGAAAGGTAATTATAGATGAATTTCCCTATTTTAGCAAGTTTCATCATACTGTGCATATTCTTCAACATCAGCATGCGTCGGGTCTCCCGCAAGACTGAAGATCGCGAGGCCGACTTTTGGAAAAGAGAATCCGAAGCCAATAATGTACGAAGAAAAAGTTTAGAAGCACTGGATTACGTTCATATTCCCATGGATCTTCTCCCCTTTGGCACCGCCGGGGATAACGAAACGCTCAAAGAGGCGGAAGAAGCCCTTAATGCCCTTAAATTTGAGAAGATTGTTAATCTCACAGGTATTTCCAACACAGATCTTAAGCTCCAGTACGGCACTGCCAATATTACACATCTCATCCAATATGACCAGAACTATACTTCTCTTGTGACCGCCCTTCAGAAATGGGGCCAGGAGCTCTATAATCTGGGGCGCTATGAGGATGCCTGCAATGTTCTTGAATTTGCCGTTAAGACCAGAACCGATGTCACCGCAACCTACAGGGTGCTCCTTGATCTGTACCGCACCAAGCTGGGGCTGAGTGAGGATGAGATCCGGAAAAAGATAGACGGCCTTATTCCAATCGCCAAGAACCTCAATTCCTTAAGCCGCGTTCCGATCTTAAAGCTTTTGGATCCCACCTATGAAGAACCCAAGAAAAATCCGCCTATTATCAGCGTTTAAAAAACCAAGCCGGAAACACTGCTGTATGACCAGTGTCTCCGGCTTTCTTTATCTTATTCAAAGTGTACTGACAAATCTGTCAAAGGCAGCCTGTCCCTCAGGAGTCCTCTTGTAAACTCCCGCATCCTCAAGAACATGCATAAACACTTCACCGATCTCATTCTGAACGATCTCGTCGATGTTGTCCTCGTTAATGCTCTCATACTTAGGCTTGAAAGCATCAACCCAGTCTGCGTGCTTGGCAAGCACTTCATCGGCTCTGATGTCCGCACCCTCAAGAATAGCCTTCTTGAGCTGGGCCATCTCATCCTTAAGTCTTGCGGGAAGAACGGCAAGTCCCATTACCTCTATAAGACCGATGTTCTCCTTTTTGATGTGATGAAGCTCTGCGTGAGGATGATAAACTCCAAGGGGATGCTCAGGAGTTGTGATGTTATTTCTCAGAACCAGATCAAGCTCGTATTTATCTCCCCTCTTTCTGGCAATGGGGGTGATGGTATTGTGAGGAGTACCCTCAGTTTCGGCATATATAAAGGCCTCCTCGTCGGTGTAGCCTCTCCAGCTGTTAAGGATATGGTCTGCCAGCTCTATGATCCTGGTGTAATCAGGAGATGAAAGTCTGATAACAGACATAGGCCACTTAACGATACCGCTCTCCACATCCTCAAAGCCCTTGACCGTAAAGCTCCTCTCAACGCCGGCCTTGGCCATGGCGAAGGTATAATGTCCGCCCTGGAAATGATCATGGCTCAGGATAGATCCGCCCACAATCGGAAGGTCCGCATTGGAACCCACAAAATAATGAGGAAACTGCTTTACAAAATCAAAGAGCTTGCAGAAGGTACCGTGCTCAATCTTCATGGGTATATGCTGAGAGTTAAACACGATGCAGTGCTCGTTGTAGTAAACATAAGGTGAATACTGGAATCCCCACTTGGAATCCTGAATAGTCACGGGGATGATCCTGTGATTCTCTCTTGCCGGATGATCAACTCTTCCTGAATATCCCTCATTCTCCCAGCACAGCTGACACTTAGGATAGCCGCTCTGCTTGGCGTTTCTTGCTGCAGCAATAGCCTTGGGATCCTTCTCGGGCTTGGAGAGGTTGATTGTAATATCAAGGTCTCCATACTCAGTGGGCGCTATCCACTTCATGTCCCTTGCGATCCTGTATCTTCTGATATAATCTGTGTTCTTGGAGAACTCATAGTAAAAATCAGTGGCCTTTTCGGGGCTCTTGTCGTATTCTCTTTTGAACTTATCTATAACTGCACCGGGCCTCTCTGTCATAGTTCCCATGAGCCTGGTATCAAACAGATCTCTGTAAACAACGCTGTCATTCTCAATAAGTCCCTGAGAAACAGCATAGTCATCAAGCTCCTTTAATACAGCCTCAAGGTAAGCGCCGCTGTCTATAGCTGCTGTTTCAATGCCCTGAGCAAGTTTCTCGATGTCAGCCCCCTCGTAATCAGCGCTGTCAAGCCTCAGCAGTATCAGCAGGGAATTGACGGTATAGATGATGTCCTCTTTCTCAATGAGCCCGGTCTTAAGGCCATAGGCCACAAGTTTATTGATAGCTTCCTGAATATTCATAATCTCCTACTCCTCGTCCATGTCAGGCATTTATAACGCAAGGGCCGCCGCCGATCTCTACAGTGTAGAAGGTAGCGTCATAGCCAATCTTCTTGCGATAATTCTCTCCAACGATCTTCTTAAAGTCCTCAATGGCCTCGTCCTTGACGATGGAAACAGTACAGCCTCCGAATCCGCCGCCTGTCATTCTTGATCCGATGACTCCCGGAATCTTCCAGGCTTCCTCAGCCAGAGTATCAAGCTCTACGCCTGTTACGTCGTAGTCATCTCTAAGTGACTCATGGGACTGTCTCATAAGCTGTCCGAAATGCTCAAGATTTCCTGCCTTAAGATCCTTGACCGCCTCAATTGTGCGCTGGTTCTCATATACAGCGTGCTTGGCCTTCTTCTGCATGTCGGGGTCTGTAAGCAGATGCTTGTTGGCCTCAAACTCTTCAATTGAAAGGTCGCCCAGAGTCTTGATATCAAGGCTCTTCTGAAGGATCTTGAGAGCCTCCTCGCAGGTGCTCCTCCTGTTATTGTACTGGGAGTCTGTGAGCTTGTGCTTCTTGTTGGTGTTGGCAATTATGATCTTGGCACCCTCAAGCTTAATCGGTGCATATTCAAAAGAAAGATCGGCTGTATCCAGGAAAATGGCATTGCTCTCCTTGCCCATGGCCACAGCGAACTGATCCATGATGCCGCAGTTGCAACCATTGTAATTGTTCTCAGAGTACTGTCCGATAAGGGCAAGATCCTGGTTGGATGTATCAAAGCCGTAAAGGTCTCTTAAGATAAAGCCTGTGAGAACCTCAAGGGATGCTGATGATGAAAGACCGGAGCCGTTGGGGATATTGCCGTAGATGACCATATCAAAGCCCTTGTCCAGCTTCATGCCTCTCTTCTCAAAGGCCCAGATAACTCCCTTGGGATAGTTGGTCCAGCCGGCTTCATCAGATGGTGTAAGGTCACTAAGTGATGTCTCGATAACACCGCGTCTGTCCTGATTTACGGAAAAGAAACGGAGCTTGTCGTCATCTCTCTTGGCAGCTGCGCCATAGGTTCCTATGGTAAGTGCGCAGGGGAAAACGTGTCCTCCGTTGTAGTCTGTATGTTCTCCGATAAGATTAACTCTTCCCGGTGCAAAATAGGATCTGACACCTTCTCTTTTGCCAAATGCCTTTTCAAAGCTCTCTAAAACCGCCTTGTTCATCGCCTGGTCGATCATATAACCCTCCTTAAATATCTAAAACTAAACTTGCTTCTTTGTTATATCTTAACCATATCCACGCAAGAATTCCATATCTCTTTGTTCAAACAACCTGTCGAAATGTTAAATAAAAAAGCCGCCACCCGAATTTGGGTGACGGCCATTAACAGTCCATTAGTGTTTGGCTGCCTCAATGAGCTTGTCTCTAAGCTGATTCTCGATCTGAACCAGTTCAGCCTCAGCCTCCTGACGCTTGGTCTTGCCTTCTGTCTGGATCTTGAGCACTTCATCAAGAGTGGAGATAAGTGACTCATTGGTGTGCTTGAGAGTCTCGATATCAACGATTCCTCTCTCAGCCTCCTTGGCGCTCTCGATAGTTGCAACCTTAAGCGCATCGGCATTCTGTCTCAGGAGCTTGTTGGTCATATCGTTAACCTCGCGCTCAGCCTTGGCTGCCTGTGTGGAGTGCTCGATACCGATGGCGATAACCATCTGATTCTTCCACAGAGGAATGGTGTTAACGATTGTTGACTGGATCTTCTCAGCCATAACTGTATCTGAGCTCTGTACCATACGGATCTGGGGACCTGTCTGCATTGCGATGGTCCTTGTGAGCTCAAGATCATAGATCTTCTTTTCAAATCTGTCGCACTTGTTGGCGAAATCCTTGGCCTTCTCAGCATCCTCGGGAAGTCCTGACTCCTCAGCCTTCTTCTGAAGCTCTACAAGAGTAGTGTTCCTCTCTTCCTCAAGTCTCTTCTTGCCGGCAAGGATGTACATTGTAAGTTCCTTGTAGTAGTTGAGGTTAAGATCATACATTCTGTCGAGGAGCTCAACGTCCTTCATCAGAGTAACCTGATGTCTCTCAAGCTCCTTGCTGATGGTCTCAACGTTGGTCTCAACCTTGCTGTACTTAACCTTCAGGCCCTCAAGCTTGTTGGCGCCTCTCTTGAAAAGAGCCTTAATTCCCTTCTCATCCTCAGCCACCTCGAAGTTCTTAAGCTGAGTAACCAGATCTGTGATCATATCGCCGACCTGACCCATGTCCTTGGTCCTGACATTGTCGATAGCCTTCTCGGAGAAATCAGCAAGCTTCTTCTGTGTGCCAACACCGTAGTTCATGATACCTGTTGTGTTGGAGATATCGATCTGTTTGCTGAACTCCTCGACCTGCTTGATCTCCTCTTCGCTGAGCTGAGCCTCAAGGCTTACGTTGCCGGGATCCTTCTTAACTTCTTCCTTGGGTGCCTCCTGAACTGCTGCCTGAGATGCTTCCTCCCCAAAACTAAGTGATGGTGCTGCGGGTGCTGCACCGAATTCTAAATCTGCTCCCATATCTTCCTCCTATATATAATCTCATGTTGCTATGTCAAAAGAAATATCTGCCCCGGGCCGCTTTCGGCTCACTGTGACAGTGTCTGTACATTGCCCTGGGTCTGAACCTGAGCTCCGATGCCCTGTCCCTCTGCAGTAAGTCCGTCCTGGGCCATCATGGTCTTCATGACTGAAATGTCAGAAGAAATATCCCATGCCATATCCTGGAACATGCTGTCTAAAAGATTCTCAAAGGCCTCATTGATGGTATCCATGGCCCCTTCGATTTCTCTCTTGGTCTGTGTGATATTATCGCCCACTTCAGGCTGCTTGTCCAGCTCCACGTAAGCGCTGAGAAGCTTTTTGGTGGTGGGCAGGTAATAATTCATAAGCTTGTGCAGATCATCTGCGCTTGAGGGGTCTTTTTTGACCTGTGCAAAAATCCTGTGCATGATCTCCTCAAGCCTGTAGAGCTTATTGGAAAGATCCTCGGTATCGGGAATCTTGTCGTTGATATCCTTAACAAACTTAATGTACTCTTTGCCCTCTTCCAATATCTGAACCGCATTGTCAGGCAGGTTGGCATACTCTGCGTTTCTGGCCTTGGCCTCCTGGGCCGCCGCAAGCTTCTGCTGCTCTTCACGCTGCTCCCTTGCAAGCCTGTCCTGCTCGGCCCCGAGATACTGTTCGTAGGCATTGTCTGTGATCATACACACCTTCTCGGTGCTGTCCAGCCTGGCCCTCGGAATAAATCCAAGCTTCATCATAGCCTTGATATCATCCAGAACAGTCTTGTCGGTATTCATGGAAGCCTTGGCAAGATCTGCGATATTGAAGTACTCTGCCTCCCTGAGGATATTGCCGTACTGATAAAACTTCTTGGCAAGTTTGTTCTTCTTTCGGCCGCTGAAGAACCACCATCCGCAAAGCGCCGTCACTGCTGCCGAGAAAGCTGTGGGCAGCCACGCAGCCGACAGGGCAAATCCCAAAGTCGACAACAGGAATATAGCTCCTATGGGGGCCGCAACGGTCATCTGCGCCACACCGAGATACTTGCTGATCCTCTTCTGAAGGAAGGGGTAAATCCTGGGCTGAACCCTCACGGTATTGCCCTGCGCCTGTCCCTGCCTCATGTTGCTGGAGTACATCACCTTTCTCTCAACGCTGACCGACTTGATGGCCTTATTTATATCGGCGTGCAGCGTGCTGTAGTCATTTCTGTCCATGGCACTAGTCACGCTGTTTAATATGTCATTTCCCGCCTTTAAAAAATCCTGAATATCCTTTTGCAACGTTAGATCCTCTCACAAAAAGTCATAACTAATCAAAATGCAACTTTCATTGTACAGTAAAAACCACGAAAAGACAATTGTCCTAAAGCCTTGAAATGCCTGCAATCCGCATATTAAAATACGAATATAACAAGTCGCATTTTAAGGAGAGGTTTTCTGTCATGGAAAAAGCCTACAAACTCTTATTCAATACAGAAGAATCTGACGATCTCTACGTGTACTGCTGCGGTCTCTCCCAGACCCTGCCGGGACACAGCTTCGGCCCTGCCCTTAAGCCCCATTTCATGATCCACTATTGCCTTAGCGGCAAGGGGCAGTTCACCATAGGCGGCAAAACCTATCCCCTAAAGGAGGGTTACGGCTTCCTCATCGTTCCGGATGAACTTGCCTACTACGTGGCAGACGCCGACGATCCCTGGACCTATACCTGGATTGGTTTTGGTGGCAAAAGAGCTGCTTCCATAGTGTCACAGCTTGGCTTATCTCTTCAGCAGCCTGTATTTAAGAGCGATGCTTCCCAGGTAATCTACGATCTGGTCAAGGACATGATGGACCACAACACCTTCAGCGTGGAGGATGTTCTTCGTCGAAACGGCCTTCTCTCCATGTTCCTGTCCGTGATCGCATCGGGCATAAGCGTATCCCAGAAAAGTGACAGCGGAAGCGCCAATGACTATGTCACAAGGGCCCAGGCCTATGTTCGCAGCAACTACTGCAACCCGATAAAGGTTACTGACATTGCCAATTATGTCTGCATAAACAGAAGCTACCTGTATACTCTGTTTCAAAAGAGCCTTGGCATCTCCCCTCAGCAATACCTCACCAGCTACCGCATAGCCAAGGCCGTGGAGCTGTTGCAGCTGACTCAGCTCCCTATCGAGTCCGTCGCCATATCCTGCGGTTATTCAGATCCTTTGGTGTTCTCCAAGGCCTTCAGGCAGGAGAAAAAAATATCACCCTCGGCCTACAGAAAGAGTCTGCCAAAGAGTGATACGGATGCCGGCAGCAAGGAACACCTGAAGCAGGTGGAGCAGCTGATAGAAGCCAAGCAGCTTGAATCCAACGATCCAAATTAAAAAAGGTCCGTCCCTGTTCATAACGGGGACAGACCTTTAATTTTTTATCAGAGCTGAAGCTTATCCAGGTGCCATACTTCGTCAACGTACTCCTGAATAGTTCTGTCAGAAGAGAACTTGCCGCAGCATGCGGTGTTCATCATGGACATCTTGGCCCAACGCTTCTTGTCAAGATAAGCATCCGAAATCTTTCTCTGAGCCTCAAGATATGCCTCAAAGTCCTTGAGAATGAAGTACTGATCGGCCTTGCTTGAATTCTGAGTATTCAGCAGGCAGTTGTACAGAGGCCTGAACAACTCTCTGTCAGATGAGAAGGTTCCGTCAACCAGCATATCCAGTACTCTCTTAACGTTAGGATCGCTGTTATAGATATCCATTGGATCATAGCCGCCGTTCTTCTCATACTCCATTACCTCCTGAGAGGTAAGACCGAAGATAAACGCATTTTCTTCGCCAACTTCATTAAGGATCTCAACATTGGCTCCGTCAAGGGTTCCGAGAGTAACCGCGCCGTTAAGCATCATCTTCATGTTACCGGTTCCGGAAGCCTCCTTACTTGCTGTGGAGATCTGCTCTGAAATATCCGCAGCAGCAAATATAAGCTCCGCATTGGAAACTCTGTAGTCCTCAATGAATACTACCTTAAGCTTGCCGCCGATATCAGGGTCATTGTTCACCACATCCGCAACGGAATTGATAAGCTTGATGGTCAGCTTGGCTGTAAGGTATCCCGCAGCTGCCTTGGCTCCGAAGATATAAGTCTTGGGCGCAAAGTCCTTGTCGGGATGTGATTTGATATCATTGTATTTATGCATTACACAGAGAATGTTAAGGAGCTGTCTCTTATACTCATGAAGCCTCTTGACCTGCACATCAAAGATTGACTTGGGATCAACAACAACTCCGTTGTGCTCCTTGATATAAGCTGCAAGTCGCTTCTTGTTCTTGAGCTTGATCTCCATAAACTCTGCCTGGGCCTTCTTGTCATCCACAAAGGCCTTGAGCTTGTCCATCTCAGACAGATCTGTGATCCAGCCATCGCCGATCTTCTCTGTAACCCAGTCTGCAAGAAGTGGATTGGCGTGGAGAAGGAATCTTCTCTGGGTAATACCGTTAGTCTTATTGTTGAACTTCTCGGGCATCATGTCGTAGAAGTCCTTAAGCTCTCTCTTTTCCAGGATCTCGGTGTGGAGCTTGGCAACACCGTTTACAGAATGTCCGCCCACGATGGCCAGATGAGCCATCTTTACCTGGTTGTCATAGAGGATAGCCATACTTCTGATCTTGGCCTGAACATCTATGCCGGCGGAACCTGAGTACTTGCGCATGATCTGGTCAACAAATCTTCTGTTGATCTCATCTACGATCTGGTAGATTCTGGGAAGAAGTCTCTGGAACAGGTCAACAGGCCACTTCTCAAGGGCTTCTGCCATAATTGTATGATTGGTGTAGCAGCAGGTCTTGGTGGTAACGTCCCAGGCCTCATCCCATGTGAGGTAGTACTCATCCATGAGAATCCTCATGAGCTCTGCAACTGCCACTGTAGGATGAGTATCATTTAACTGGAATACTGTCTTTTCATAGAATTTCCGCACATCGTCGTGCTTCTTTAAATATCTCTTAATGGCGGTCTGCACTGAAGCTGAAATAAAGAAGTACTGCTGCTTAAGTCTCAGCTCTTTTCCCGCAATATGATTGTCGTTGGGGTACAAAACCTCACACAGCTGGCTGGCAAGATTCTCCTGCTCAACAGCCTTCTGATAGTCACCCTTGTCAAAAGAGTCCAGCTGGAAGCACTGAACAGGCTCCGCATCCCAGATCCTGAGGGTGTTTACAACACCGTTGCCATATCCCAGAACCGGAAGGTCATAGGGAACAGCCTTAACGACCTGATAGCCCTCCTGCTTGAATACAGTCCTGCCTCGCTCGTCTGTGTACATATTTACATAGCCGCCAAACTTAACTTCCTTGGCGTACTCACTTCTTCTTAATTCAAAAGGATTGCCGTTATCCAGCCAGTTATCTGGAACCTCCACCTGGTAGCCATCCTGGATCTTCTGGCGGAACATGCCATATTTATAGCGGATACCGCAGCCATAAGCCAGATATCCCAATGTAGAAAGAGAATCCAAAAAGCATGCAGCAAGTCGTCCAAGGCCACCGTTTCCAAGAGCGGGATCCGGCTCCTGATCCTCCACAAGGTTAATATCAATGCCCAGCTCATCAAGAGCTTCCTTAACAGGCTTGTAGGCCTGAAGGTTTATCAGGTTATTTCCAAAAGCTCTGCCCATAAGAAATTCCATGGACATGTAATACACAATCTTAGGGTCCTGCTCTGCTGCAGCCTTCTGGGTTGTCATCCAGTGGTCTACTATGGCGTCCTTGATGGCGTAAGCCGCTGCCTGGTACATTTCCTGTGGCGTAGCTTCTTCCATGGTCTTCCTGTACAAAGTCTTTACATTGTACTGGACGCTTCGCTTAAAGAGATCCTTGTCAAAAGATAGTTTCTTTTTCTTCATAATGCCTCCTCGCTGAATCCTCCACACTTTGCGCATAAAAAAAAACAAAAGTGTACTTTTTCATTTTAGCACAAAAAAGCACACTTTTATAAAGGGTTTGAGGGTATTATTCTGTTTTAAACCTTCTCAACGCCGATAGTTACCTTCTCGCCGTTGATATCCCACTCTTTGGCATTGGCAACGTCGCTTCCGTAAACGACCTCATTAGCCAGTACCTTAGTGGCGATGCTGCTCTCGTTGGCCTTAACGATGGCAGCAAGCTTGTCGTTTCCGTTGAGAGAAACCTTGATGTGATCCATTACTTCGAAGCCTGAATCCTTACGCATTGTCTGAACCTTACTGATAACCTCAAGAACAAAGCCCTCGTTAATGAGTTCCTCTGAAAGGTTTGTATCAAGAACAACGGTAATGCCCCAGTTCTCCTGAGAGATAAAGCCGGGCTTCTGGGTCATCTCGATAAGGAGATCTTCCTTAACAAGCTCTACGTCAACGTCATTGACTGAGAACTTGATGGAGCCGTTGTTATTAAGCTCATCCATAGTGGCATTTCCGTCAAGCTTCTCAAGGTATCCCTTGATAGCTCCGATGTTCTTGCCGTACTTAGGTCCCAAAGTCTTAAGCTGAGGCTTGAAGGAGTAGCTTGTAAAGTCACGAACGTCATCTGTGAAAGCTACATTCTTAACGTTAAGCTCATCCCTGATAATATCTGTATAGAACTCACCTACAGTCTGCTCAGCCTTTACAAACATCTGGCCGATAGGCTGACGGTTCTTGATATTGGCTTCATTTCTTGCTGCACGGCCAAGCTCTACGATATCGTAAACCTCTTCCATTTCCTTCTCAAGCTTGGTATCGATCATGCTCTCATCAACAGCAGGGAAGTCGCAGAGGTGGATTGACTCCGGAGCATCTGCAAAGCTGTTTCTTACAAGGTTCTGATAAATCTGCTCAGTCATGAAAGGAACCATAGGAGCAGCTGCCTTGGCTACAGTTACAAGAGCGGTATAAAGTGTCATGTAAGCAGAGATCTTGTCCTGCTCCATTCCCTTAGCCCAGAAACGCTCACGGTTACGACGAACATACCAGTTGGACATGTCATCTGCAACGAAGGTGTAAAGAGCCTTTCCTGCCTCAGGGATCCTGTAGTTGGCAAGGTTCTCATCCACAGCCTTAACGCAACTGTTGAGCTTGGAGAGAAGCCACTTGTCCATCACAGTGAGCTTGTCTGTTTCAAGCTTGTAGTTGCCGGCGTCGAAGCCATCGATATTGGCATATAATACGAAGAATGAATAGGTGTTCCAGAGCTTACTCAAGAACTTGCTCTGTCCTTCCATAACCGCATCACCTGAGAAACGGCTGGGAAGCCATGGAGCTGAGTTGGTATAGAAGTACCATCTGATGGCATCTGCGCCGTATTTCTCAAGGGCATCGAAAGGATCTACCGCATTGCCCTTACTCTTACTCATCTTCTGACCGTTCTCATCCTGTACAAGACCAAGGACGATAACGTTCTTGAATGCAGGCTTGTTAAAGAGAAGCGTTGCCTCTGCGTGCAGTGAGTAGAACCATCCTCTTGTCTGATCTACAGCCTCTGAGATGAACTCAGCGGGGAACTGCTTCTCAAAGAGCTCCTTGTTCTCAAAAGGATAGTGGAGCTGTGCAAAAGGCATTGCTCCTGAATCAAACCAGCAGTCAATAACCTCTTTAACCCTGTGCATCTTCTTGCCGCACTTAGGGCAGGTGATCTCAAATCTGTCGATGTATGGTCTGTGAAGCTCTGTTGTCTCAGCGGAAGGATCTCCGGAGAGCTCAGCAAGCTCTTTTCTGGAACCTACTGAAAGCTGATGGCCGCAGTCATCACACTCCCAGATGTTAAGAGGTGTTCCCCAGTATCTGTCACGGGAGATACCCCAATCCTGAATGTTCTCAAGCCAGTCGCCGAAACGTCCCTTACCGATTGACTCGGGAACCCAATTGATCTCTTTGTTGTTGCGGATAAGGTCATCCTTAACCTCTGTAACCTTGATGAACCATGAAGAACGTGCATAGTACAGAAGAGGTGTACTGCATCTCCAGCAGTGAGGATAATCATGCTCCATCTTAGGTGCTGAGAAGAGAAGGCTTCTGCTGTCAAGGTCCTTAAGTACCTCAGGATCCGCACTGATAGCGCCCTCGTCCATTTCCTTCTGGGTAGGCTTACATCTGTAGCCTGCAAAAGGAGTCTCAGGCTTAAGGCGTCCCTCTGCGTCAACCATCTGTACAAGAGGAGCGTCATACTTGCGTCCTACTCTGGCATCGTCTTCACCGAATGCAGGAGCAATATGTACGATACCTGTACCATCTGACATGGTTACGTATGTGTCGCAGTAGATAAAGAATGCCTTCTTGTGCTGCTTGTCAGCCTCATCCTTGGCACACTGGTAAAGGGGCTCATACTCCTTGTACTCAAGATCTGTTCCAACATAGGTCTCAAGTACCTCGTAAGCCTTCTGTCCCTCTTCCTTGGCAAGTGAGCCCAGAACGGTGTCTGCAAGAGCCTCTGCAAGGTAATATGTATAGCCGTCTGCAGCCTTAACCTTGATGTACTTCTCATCAGGGTTTACGCAGAGGCCGATGTTTGAAGGAAGTGTCCAGGGTGTTGTGGTCCATGCAAGGAAATATGCATCCTCATCCTTAACCTTAAAGCGAACTACAGCTGTGCGCTCCTTTAAGGTCTTGTAGCCCTGAGCTACCTCGTGTGATGAAAGAGGAGTACCACAACGAGGACAGTAAGGAACCACCTTAAAGCCCTTGTAAAGAAGCCCCTTCTTCCAGATCTCATTAAGAGCCCACCACTCGGACTCAATGAAATTGTCATCATAGGTGATGTAGGGATGCTCCATATCAGCCCAGAAACCTACTGTGCCGGAGAAATCCTCCCACATTCCCTTATATTTCCATACAGATTCCTTACATTTCTTAATGAAAGGCTCCATGCCGTACTCTTCGATCTGCTCCTTGCCATCAAGGCCCAGCATCTTCTCAACTTCCAGTTCTACAGGAAGTCCGTGGGTGTCCCAACCGGCCTTACGGGGTACAGTGTAGCCCTTCATGGTGCGGTATCTGGGAATCATATCCTTGATAGCACGGGTAAGCACGTGTCCGATATGAGGCTTGCCGTTAGCTGTTGGCGGGCCGTCATAGAACATATACATCTCACCCTGGCTGCGAGTATCAACACTCTTTTGGAAGATGTTTTCTTTTTTCCAGAATTCTTCGATCTGCTTTTCTCTGCCGACAAAATTTCTGTCAGTTTCGACTTTGTTGTACATTCCAAAACTCCTTTCATCTTTGCAGAAATCTACTAATGTAGAATTACATTTGGTAAAAATAAAGGCCCCGTCCTGTAAAAGGACGAGGCCATAATTAACTCTCGTTGTACCACCTGTTTACACATACGCGCCGCAAATAATGCGGTTGAATACGCTTCCCGTTAACGCCGGGATGTACGGCAAAACCTACTGTAATAATGATTTTCAGTCCTGCAGCTCGGAAGTGATTTTCGAATGGTTACTACCGGTACCTGCTTGCACCAACCGCAGGCTCTCTGCTACTTTCGTCAGCCATCTACTGTCTTCGTCACAGCTTTTTTATTCGATTTAATGCACACATTCTACTACGCTTTTTTATAATATGCAAATGTTTTTTAAGTCCAGGCGGCAAACTCTTCATCTGTACATTTTACGTAGTGTGTTCCGGACACCAGATGCTCCGTGCCTTTGTTGTAATCGATACCCGAGGTCTTGTAGTCATAGCTCAGGGCGACCCTGTTCTTTTCAAGCTCTGGATTAGGTATCGGAATTGCGGATAACAGGCTCTTGGTATAGGGATGAACCGGGTTGTTAAAGATCTCATCCGTGGTCCCTGTCTCAAGAAGATGTCCCAGATGCAAAACGCCGATCCTGTCAGAGATATACTTGACCATTGACAGATCATGGGCGATAAAAAGATACGCTGCCCCGGTCTCCTCCTGGATATCCTTCATAAGGTTAACAACCTGTGCCTGAATTGAAACGTCAAGGGCTGAGATACACTCATCCGCAATTACAAGCTTGGGATTGAGGATCAGCGCTCTTGCGATTCCGACACGCTGTCTCTGTCCTCCGGAGAACTGGTGGGGATACCTGTCCGCATGTTCCTTGGCGAGTCCGACCTTCTGAAGAATAGCCTCTACTCTTCTGTCTCTCTCTGCGCGGCTGCTGCAGACCTGATTTACATCGAGGGCTTCTCCGATGATGTCCTTGATCTTCTTTCTGGGATTAAGTGATGCCATGGGATCCTGGAAGATCATCTGCATCTGAAGCCTTAATTTCTCCCTGGTGCTCTTGGACATCTTACCGCTTATATCCATTCCGGCAAAAGAAATTTTGCCATCCGTCGGGTCATAGAGTCTGATGATACTGCGTCCGATGGTGGATTTTCCTGAGCCCGACTCTCCTACAAGACCGTAGGTCTCTCCGGGATAAACCTTAAAGCTGACGTCATCAACAGCCTTTACGGTGTAAGTGGAGCTCACAGGGAAGTACTGCTTTAAGCCCTCCACCTCAAGAAGGGGCTTTTCATTATAATTCGCTGCCATTTTCTTTTGCCTCCTTCTTCATTCTTTCTATTCTGTTCTTAAGCTCCACAGGCATTTCAACCTTGGGTGCTCTGGGGTCAAGAAGCCATGTGGCTGCAGAGTGTGTCTCTGTTATCTTGAACATGGGCGGCTCAAGCTTATCGTCGATTTCAAGAGCGTAGGCATTTCTCGGCGAGAAAGCATCTCCTTCCTTTTCATGAAGAAGGTTTGGCGGTGAGCCCGGGATGGTGTAAAGTCTTGCATCATCAGTTCCAAGATCAGGCATAGCCGACAAAAGTCCCCAGGTGTAAGGGTGCTTGGGATCATAGAAGATCTCGTTAATGTTTCCTACTTCAACGATCTTTCCTGCGTACATTACGTTAACGTAGTCTGCCACCTTGGCAACAACTCCCAGGTCATGGGTGATGTAGATAACAGCAATGTCTCTTTCCTTCTGAACCTTTTTGATAAGCTCAAGTATCTTGGCCTGGATATTAACATCCAACGCCGTTGTGGGCTCATCACAGATGAGAAGATCGGGGTTACAGGAAAGAGCTATGGCGATAACAACTCGCTGTCTCATTCCGCCTGAGAGCTGGTGCGGGTACTGCCGCATTCTCTTTTCCGCATCCTCTATTCCAACCTCTTTCAGAAGATTTACGGCTCTTTCGTAGGCATCCTTCTTGTCGATGTGATAGTGCCAGATCATCCCCTCCATGATCTGCTTTCCGATGGTCATGGTGGGGTCAAGGCTTGTCATGGGATCCTGGAAAACCATGGCCATTCTTCGGCCGTTGATGTGCTTTCTGATCCAGTTTTTGTCCTGCTTGAGGATATCTGCTTCTTTCCATACCGCAGCCTCGTCATCATCAGGGTTATAATCGATACCCCCGACGTTATCTCTGTAGCGATAGATGATCTCGCCGCTGTTTACCACTGCGTTCTTGGCAAGGATACCCATGGCTGCCCTCATGGTAACGGATTTTCCGGAACCGGACTCTCCCACGATGGCCACGGTCTCACCCTGAAACAGATCGATATTTATTCCGCGGATGGCATGTACTTCGCCGGCCGTGGTCTTAAAGGTGATATCAAGGTCCTTGATATCAAGTATTTTTTCTCGTTTCTTTTCTTCAGTCATCTTTCGTCTTCCTTACATTTCTTTTAACTTGGGATCAAGGGCTTCTCTAAGTCCGTCAGCCACAAGGTTAAAGCTCAGCATCAAAAGTGCCATGATCACTATCGGAGGAATTATCTGATAGGGATGGGTCGTAAAGCTGTTAAAGCCTTCGGAGATCAGTGATCCCAGAGAGCATCTCGGAACCGGAATACCAAGTCCCACGAAAGAAAGGAACGCCTCGGTGAAAATGGCCGTAGGAATGGAGAACATTACCTGTGTGATAACAGGTCCGATAATGTTGGGAAGTACCTCGCTGAAGATGATATGCATGCTTCCTGCGCCCAGTGTCCTTGAAGCCAGAACGAATTCCTGCTCCTTGAGCTTTAGCATCTCGGCTCTGGCGATCCTGCTCATTCCTACCCATTCCGTGAGCATGAGTGCCACAATGATGGTCAGCATTCCGGGCTTAAATACCAGAAGGAGCAGTGTAACGATGACAAGTCTCGGGATACCGTTGGCAATCTCAAGTATTCTCTGCATCACCATATCCACCTTCCCGCCAAAGTAGCCGGAGATAAGGCCGTAGCTCATTCCTATGATCATGTCGATGATGGCTGCTGCCACGGCAATGATGAGTGATACCTGCGCTCCGGACCAGGTTCTTGTCCAGATATCTCTTCCGAAATTGTCACTTCCAAACCAGTAGAACACGTCAGTGAGCTTGTTTTCAAAGTAATAGTTCACCATCTTGGTTCCTGAGGTGGTGGAAATATTCTCATGACCATCAAAAAGGCCTGTGTACTCGATAATAGGAATTCTCGGTGCCAGGTTCTTCTGAGCCAGGTTCTGCCCTGAGTAGGTGTACTCATTCATCATGGGCCCCACAAAGGCAAAGAAGGAAATAACGATAACAAATACCAATC